>Ga0187893_10004523_pt1 | contig 26332 bp, 27 predicted proteins | sample MA1701074metaG_FD_139574 | JGI IMG/M metagenome (GOLD analysis project Ga0187893, IMG submission 139574) | White microbial mat communities from a basaltic lava cave in the Kipuka Kanohina Cave System on the Island of Hawaii, USA - MA170107-4 metaG ... | reverse complement strand
GCGAAAACGCCAATCGGCGCTGAAATCAGAAGGGAGATGACGACCAAATACATCGTACCGAGGAACGGCGCCCAGATGCCGCCGCCCCGCATGCCGTTTTTCGGGTTGGTCAACAGAAAATCGAGGGAGAGACTCGGAACCGCTTTATAAAAAAGATAGAACAAAATCATGAGCAACGGCGCGATCATCAAAATGGCCATGAAGAAAAAAATAACTTTTGCCGCCGCCTCGGTGCGTTGCTTTTTTCGAACTAATGCAGTTTCGGTGAACATAGGCTCGTTGCTGGTTGCTTGTTGCTGGTCGCTTGTTGCTCGTGACTGATTGCCGGTTTATAAAACAACCAGCAACTTGAAATCAGCAACCAGTTACCAGCTACCAGCAACAAGATTTACTTTCCTTTAATTCCTTTAACGATCAAATCGGCGACCAAATTGACTACAAATGTAATCGAGAACAACAAAATGCCGATGATAAACAAAACTTGATAATGATCCGAACGTACCGGCGCTTCGCCGAGTTCGGCAGCGATGGTGGCGGTCAATGTGCGCACGGGGTCGAGCAAGCTGTCGGGAATTTGCACCGCGTGTCCGGTCGCCATCAGCACGGCGATGGTCTCGCCGACGCCGCGCCCGACGCCGAGCAACGCTGCGGCGAGCAAGCCGTTTTTGGCGGCGGGAAGGAGCACGCGATAAACCATTTGCCATTTCGTCGCGCCCAGCGCCAGCGAAGCTTCGCGATACGAATCCGGCACCGCCTTGAGCGCATCTTCGCCGATGGAAACGATAATCGGTACGCTCATCAGCGCGAGGATGATGCCGCCATTCAACACGTTGAGACCGATGGGCGCGTTAAAAATTTCAATAATCAATGGATTCATCACCGTCAAACCGATGAAGCCCCACACGACGGAGGGGATCGCGGCCAGCAATTCGATGACGATCTTGAATGTTTCTCTGAGACGCGCGCTACAAAATTCTGAAATAAAAATCGCGGCGCCCAAACCAAAAGGCACCGCGATCATCATCGCTAAAATCGTGACGCTGGCGGTTCCAGCCAGCAACGCCAGCACGCCGTAGCGCTTGTTGCTCGGCGAATCCGGATACCACTCCTGACTGGTCAGAAATTGTTTGATATCCAATTTGTTAACCAGAAAATCCGCGCCTTCGCGGAACACGAAGAAAAAAATGCCGATGACAAACAGAATCGCGCTAATGCCGCAGACTCGAATCAGTCCTTCAATAATCGGTTCAGCTAAAGTTCCCAAGCGGCGTTTGTCGAACATATTAAATTATTCCTTTGCGGGCATTCCACTTTCGAGGCTGCCGTCCTTCGGCAATGGCACATAACCACTCTCTTTAACGATCTGCTGGCCGGCGTCGGCGTGAATCCAGTCGAGATATTTTTGCAAATGTTCGCTCGGCGCACCCAAGGTATACATATAGAGCGGGCGCGCAATCGGATAAGTGTGGTTCAGTGTCGTTTCGATGGAAGGCGCATAAGCCATGTCACCACTCTTTTTTGCGACGCGCAAAACTTTCACCTCGGCGGTTGCATAGCCCATGCCGCTGTAACCGATGGCGCACGGCGTTTTGCTGACCAGCTCGACGACGTCTTTCGAGCCGTTCATGTCCACCGAACCGAGCCTGAAATCGTGGCCTTTGCCCAAAATGGCCTCGCGAAAATAATGATAGGTGCCGGAATTGTTTTGGCGGCTGACGCGGATAATTTCGTCTTTGGCGCAGCCGGGATTCTTGACACCGAGCTGCGACCACTTGGTGATGTTGCCGTCGGCACTATAAATCGCGGCGAGCTGCTCAATGGTGATTTCTTCCATCGGATTGTCTTTGTGCACAAAAATCGCCAATGCATCATAACCCACCATGTACTCTTTCGGTTCTTTGCCGGTGTTTTGCTGCGCTTTGGCCATCTCGCTTTCTTCCAGTTTACGGCTGCTGTTGGCGAGCTCAACGGTGCCGTTGATGAGCGCTGCAATACCGGTTCCCGAACCACCGCCGGAAACTTCCACGGAAACATTCGGGTCGACATTGGCATACGCTTCGGCCCATGCCTGCGCGAGATTCACCATCGTGTCCGAGCCTTGATTCTGAATGCTGACTTTTTCAGCGGGCGTTTGATTGTCGCCGCTATCGCTTTTTTTACCGCAGCCGGTTTGCAAAAGCAACGCCGATAATGCAACCAGCGCGCTTAATATCGAAATCCACCTTGCTCTTTTTAACATATCCTTCTCCTCGGTAAAAAGTTTAAACTCGTTTTAATCCGTTTCATCGCCGAGAATCGCGCCAACGAGATCTCGGATGTGGGTTTCCAAAAATTGAAACGCTTTTTCATACGCCGGCCGCACCTCTTCAGTGGAGCCTTCGGCTTTCGCGGGATCATCCACTTCCCAGTCGATACTCACCGTTTTCGTCGGCGCCGGCGGAAAAGCCACCCGCGCTTCTTTGCTGAGCGCGACGACGACCTGATAATGATCGAGGTTTGGAATTTGATTGAGATATTTCGAAGACTGGCGCGAGATATCGATGCCTTTGTCCATCATGAAACGAAGGGTGCGCGCATCAACCGAACGCGGCGAAACACCGGCGCTGCTGAAAACGAATTTGGATTGCTTCAGCGAGCTGGCAATGCCTTCAGCCATCTGGCTGGTACTGGCGTTGCCGTCATCGACGAACAGCACGCGAATCACTTCGCCGCCTTTGTGCTTGATGTATTCGCCGGAGCACATGAACATCACTTCTTCGCAGATGTTGCACGCTTGATCGGCAACGCGCTCGAACCGGCTGGCAATGATCATCAGCGGCGCGAGCATCCCCAGCGGCAATCGGCCTTCTTCGCGCAGATGCACCAAATTCTCGTGAATGCTGTTGCGGATGGCGTCGACCTTGTCTTCCAGCGCCGTGGTCGCGCGCGCCAGCTCGACGTTTTGATCGACGAACGCTTTGAGCGCATTGCGCAACATCGGAATCGCGAGATTGGCGATCTCGACGAATTTGTCGTACGACGGATGCGGCTCCAGCGCGCTGATGCGGAGGAAGTGTCGCGCCATGCTTTCGGCATAATCGCCGATGCGTTCCATTTCGTTGTTGATTTTGATGGTCGCAAACACGAAGCGCAGATGCGCGCCCACCGGCTGCTGACGCACCAGAAATTCGAGACACAGCCGGTCCAGCTCTTTTTCCAACTCGTCGATATATTGATCCCGCAAAATCACGGAATAAGCCAGTTGACGGTTGCGCTCGATCAGCGCCTGCAAACTGCCTTGCAAAGCGCGCTCCGCTAGATTGCCCATTTCAACTACTTTGCCGCGGATCAAATCGATGCCGCGCTGCAGACTCTCTTCGAAGTACGAAGTCATAGCCGATTCTCTCGAGTTTTGCTCAAATGTTTGTTGATCTGTGATGATAGTATGTTCCTTTCCGGCTCACAAGATAATAAATTTCCACCCCTCGCGCAAGAGGTGAGCACAAAAATTTTGTGATTGTGGGAATATAAGGTGGTTTCATAAGTTTTGCAATCTCCTGACCAAAGACTGCAATTAGACATGGTAACTTAAAAGTAAGTTAATGCGCAGGCATTATAGCAAAATTAAGGCAATGTTAAGAATTTGTTAAGTGACCTCAGGACGAGAGTAAATGATTGTGTATTGCAGTTACAGGTGGGTAGCGCAAACATCTTGTTTGTAGCCTGGAAGACGGCGCTACATTTTTTCAGCTCGAGCATGTCCCATAAGTTTTTCACTGGACACCGAGGGGAAGTCCTACATGTAACTCCCAAGGCGGCCTCTAGGCACAGCCAAGCAGGAAAAGCTTATCCGCCGAACTTCGCCGAAACCACCAAGTGTCGCCGAATAAATCTTTTTCGGCGAATCGAGGTGCTCTTCTGATGAGATTATTTTGCTTGCATATTATAAGATATATTTCTTATTTTGTTATATATTGTTAGTTGAATGAAGTCGCACTTAGGCTCAAACACTTGTCACTCGTTGTAAAATAAACTATCACCCATGAATTTCTTTCTGCCGAAACAGCCCGTCTTTTTTGATCTCTTCAAAAAACTTACCACCTCGGTTGTAAAAATCGCCCAGCTCTTTGGAGAATTAGTCGACAACTTTACGAATTTTGAAGATTTCTCCCGCCGAGCCAAGGAGATTGAACACCAGGCCGATGCCACAACCCACGAGATCTTTGATCGCCTCCACTCGACATTTGTCACGCCGTTGGACCGCGAAGATATCTACCTATTGGCCCACGAGATCGATGATATTGTCGATGTCATTGAAAGTGTCATACAAAATATTGAGCTTTATGAAATCAGGAGCAAGCAGGAGGTCTACGGCGATTTCGCCAAGATCATCGTTTCAGCCACCAGTAATCTGGTAACCTTAATTGATCATCTCGAAGCGCAAAAAGATTCCATTTCGATGAACGAGGAAGTCATTAAAATCCATGGCCTGGAGGATCAGGGTGATTTGCTGTTTCAGAAATCAATTCGTGATCTCTTCAAAAATGAAAAAGACGCGATTATGCTGGTCAAACAGAAAGACATTCTTTTCGGCCTGGAGAAAACAATGGATAGCTACCAACGCGTTGCCGATATCATCCGCGGCATTATTGTGAAATCCAGTTAAGTTAAGGAGTCGCAGCGGAATTATTTCCCTATATGGAAAACTTGGCTTTTATTGTCCTCGTCATTGGTATTGCGCTGGTATTTGATTTTACGAATGGTGTGCATGATGCGGCAAATTCCGTAGCAACCATTGTTTCCACCCGCGTCCTATCCCCGAGACAGGCAGTCATCTGGGCGGCTTTTTTCAATTTCATCTCATTCTTGATCTTTGGTTTGGCCGTCGCCAAAACCATTGGCAAAGGTTTGATTGATATCAGTGTGGTGACGCCGCTGGTGATTTTGGGCGGCCTTTTGGGCGCCATCAGTTGGAATCTCATCACCTGGTATTTTGGCATTCCCACCAGTTCTTCCCACGCACTAATCGGCGGCTATGCCGGTTCTGCAATCGCCCAATCCGGTTTTGGAGTGATTATTCCAAGTGGCTGGTACAAAACACTCGCTTTCATTGTGCTCGCCCCGACTATTGGCATGATATTAGGCGTGATCTTCCTCATTCTCAGCACCTGGTCGGTCCTTAGAAAATCTCCGGCTTTTGTGAACTTCTGGTCGCGAAAGTTGCAACTGCTCTCCGCGGCTCTATACAGTATGGGCCATGGCGGGAATGATGCACAAAAAACCATGGGTATTATCACGGGTGTACTGTTTGCCAGTGGACGGATTCAAACCTTTGATGTGCCGTTCTGGGTAGTGATTAGTTGCCACTTCGTGATTGCATTGGGCACCATGCTCGGAGGTTGGAGGATAGTCAAAACCATGGGACAGAAAATTACAGTTCTCAGACCGATTGATGGCAGTTGCGCCGAGACAGCAAGCGCCATCAGTATTTTCTTGGCTACCCACCTGGGAGTCCCGGTAAGCACAACCCACGTCATCACTGGAGCAATCTCCGGAGTGGGCGCCGCCAAGAGGTTTTCGGCGGTGCGCTGGGGCGTGACTTTTCGGATTGTCTGGGCGTGGCTTTTGACCATTCCCTGTGCGGCAATCATCGGAGGAGCTTTCTACTTGATATTTGATGCGGTGAGAAAGTCATTTTAGAGGCGAAAATATTTCTGACTAAAGAAATAAGAAAACTCCATGTCAACCATGATCGCAAAAGCTTTTTTACGGCTTCATTTGGCGTTTTTGTTATTGGCCGTAATATTCGTGACGTTTTCCCACGCTCGCCAATTCGGCACCTTTGCCTCCGGCGGCGTGCTCAGCGCCAATGCAGCGAAATACGACGTCAAATATTACGAGCTGAATCTCAAAGTCGATCCCGCTCAGCAGCATCTTTCCGGCTATGTGGATGTGTTGCTCGAAAGCACAGTTCCGGCAATGGACTCGCTCGAGCTTGATCTCGTCAATTTTTTCGCCATCAGCAAAATCGAGCGCGACAGCAAGGCGCTGTCGTTCACGCATCAAAATCACAAAATCAAAGCGCCGCTGGCGGAGAATTTAACGGCGGGCGCGCGTGCCAACTTTCGCATTTATTACGCCGGCAATCCGCCGGTGGCCAATCGTCCGCCATGGGAAGGCGGATTCAATTGGAGCGAGGACGCTAACGGCAAACCGTGGATCGGCGTTTCCTGTCAGGGCGAAGGCGGGAAAATCTGGTGGCCGTGCAAAGACCACCCGAGCGACGAGCCGGACAGCGTCGGCATCAACATCACGATTCCGGATTCGCTTTATTGCGCCACCAACGGCTTGCTGCAAGCCGTCGTTCCGGCGGAAAAAGGATGGAAGACGTTTCGCTGGAAAACGCGGTATCCCGTCAACAATTACAACGTGTCGATCAATATCGGCGATTATGCCGTGGTGCGGCGTCCGTATCGCGGCACAACCGGCACGATGGATATTGCGTTTTACGTTTTAAAAGCGGATTCTGCGAAAGGCCCGGCACTGGTGGAAATGGCCGAAGAGTTTTTGCGCTTTTATGCGAAATATTTCGGCGAGTACCCGTGGATCAAAGAGAAATTCGGGCTGGCGCACACGCATTATCTCGGCATGGAGCATCAAACGATTAACGCGTACGGTAATCATTTTCGGAACAATGAACTCGGCTATGACTGGCTGATGTTGCATGAAATGGGGCACGAATGGTGGGGCAACAAAGTCACCGTGCGCGATTGGGCGGATTTCTGGATTCACGAAGGCATTTGCAGTTATGCCGAAGCGCTGTTTCTCAACGACAAATTCGGCCTCGAGGCGTATCACAAATATGTGAAAGAAAATTTGCGCCGGCGCATTGCAAACCGCCAGCCCATCGTGCCGAAACGCGACGCCACGACGAGCGAATCGTACAACGGCGACATTTACGCCAAAGCCGCGGTGGTGCTGCACACGCTGCGCTATCTCATCGGCGACTCGCTGCTGTTGAACACGCTCAAAACTTTTGCGACTGATCCTGCTTACACGCTGCAAAACCGCGTGGTCTCGCAGGATTTCATCGATCTGGTGAATCGCCAAAGCGGGCAGGATTTGACCTGGTTCTTCCAGCAATATCTTTACACCGCCAAGCCGCCAACGCTCGAATATAAAATTCTCCGCAAGCCCGACGCCTCGACGGAGCTGGAAATCCGCTGGCGCGACGAAGGCTTTCGCCTGCCGGTCGAAGTACGCGCCACCGCAGGCGAAAAAATTTCCGTTAAACGCGTTGACGTGACTTCAACTTGGCAACGCCATCAATTTACCGGCACACCGAAATTAGAGATTGATCCGACGGAGTGGATTTTGATGGAGGTGGTGGAGGGGAAGTAGCAGTAGCAGCAGTAGCACAGACAGCTTGTCTGTCACGCTTGGAAAGTGAGAACGTCTCCGGCTTCTTGATTCAACCGATCGGCATTCTTATTGAATTTGGTTCGGGCATGACTAAGGATGAACTTCCGCCGGCAGTATCGAAAGCACGAATTGCCACACACTGTCCGCCGCACTCAGCGCCTCATCGAATTGTTCCCGCGACGGTTCAAGGAAATCGCCTGGATAGCGAAACATTGCGGCATAAGGCGTAAGCAACACTGCAATGCTCAAAAAATAAGTAAATCACGCTTGGTTTCATCCATGTAACACCCTTCCTCGCTCCAACACTTCGCTAATTAACGACGCATACACACGGCTGTGCCGGTCAACCTCTGCGCGCGTGTAAACCAAAATATCCTTTGGCACCCCCATACCAATCAAGCTGCGATGGGCGCGCGTGGCTCGTTTTGCCGGCGGCTCGTGGCTTTCCGTTACAATGACCAACAAATCGCGATCACTATCCTCGTTTGGCTTTCCCCAAGCATGCGACCCAAAAAGGATAACTTTTTCCGGATCGAACTCGACAACGAGACGCTTTGTAATCTCCTGAAGCAGGTTTTCAGAAATCGTTTTCATATCAAAAATTTAAATTAATAATCATCAATTTGCAAGCCCTTTTTTGCAGCTTGCAAATTCCCGCCGCGTTTTGTATATTTGAGAAGCGCCGCTATCAATGAAAGAAAAGAACCTCTGTGCAATTCGCCGATCCTCGCACCGACTTTGCGTTCAAGAAAATCTTTGGCAACGAACAAGCTACATCGTCGAGACGCGAGTGGCTTACGTCGCCGGTTTTGAGAAGCGTGTCATTTATAATGCCAGCCCCGCTCCGCCTCCTTATTTTCATATGGACGCGGGGCGGAGTAAAACTTATAGCAATCAAATGTTGGTGGGCGAAGCTTATCCAAAACTCGATCAGGTTATTTCCATAAATATTCTCGATTTCATTCTGTTTGATGAATTCAAGCATTATCTTTCCTGTCATCAGATCAAAGAGCAAATCACCGGTAATTGTTATCTGGACGAGATTCGATATTATTTTATCGAGCTGCCGAAATTTGCCAAAACCGAAGAGGAACTGGAACGGTTGTCGAGGAATGGGTTTATTTTATCAAGCACGCCGGCCATCTCGACCGCGTCCCTGCGAAGTTGGACGCGCCGGCTTTTCGCAAGGCCTTTGAGCTGGCCAATCGCGCCAACATGACGCCGCTGGAATTGGAGAATTATGAAGGCAGTATCATGGCCATGCTGGACGAACGCGGCAGAATCGACGGCGCGTTTGAAAAGGGCGAGAAAAAAGGAATGGAAGAAGGAAGAGAAGAAGGCGGGCAAAACAAAGCACGAGAAATTGCCCGCTCAATGCGGCATAAAAATTTGGAAAACACTTTAATCGCCGAATTGACCGGCCTTGCCGTTGAAGAAATCGAAAAACTGGAATGATGCACAATAAAACTTCTTTTTTCCTTTTTTTCTGTTTATCCTTTTTTTAATTCACCCCCCAGCTCCTGCAAATGCTCCTGCGCACGATTGCGCATGATCGAAGTACTGACCGGTCGCTCAAAGCGGCCGGTCAGTGTGTTTTCTGCCTGCGGTTGAGGCATTACAAACTAACCGACTTTAATAAACACCAGCGGATACACCACCCGCACGCGGCCCTCGTCAATCACTTCAAAGCGCCAGCGCTTGATCGCGGCCTCTAATTCGTCTAGAAAAGGAGGGAGAGGAATTTCGGAGGAGAGAAACGTTACTTTTGAAACCGTGCCGTCGGAGCGAATGATCACTTCAACTTCGATTTTGCCGCCGATGCGAGGATTTTGTTGCAGATACTTTTCGTAAATATATTGCAGGCGGCCAAGATTTTGATTCAGCACTGCATACAGCGAAGCAGCCGAACGCGCGCCATAAGCGCCGCCGGTGCCGCCAGTCCCGCCGAAGCCGGCAAATTGCACGCGCGCTCCCTTCTTTAATGCCACGCCTTCACTCGCATCAATCGCCAGCATATCATCAATCCCTTTGCCGTCGCGGCTGGTCGCCTGCAAAGCGCCATCCACTTCCTGGCCGCGCGGATTGTTGCCCTTGCCGACTGTGAGCGAACGATTCATTTTCAAGCCCTGTACGGCATTATCCGCGGCCTGCATGTTCAACGAAAGATTATTCGCCGCCTCGCCGTTTTCCGCAACACCGTCGAGCAAACCCAGAACGCCGATCTTATTGACGTCGGTTTCCTGCTCCGCGCGTTCGGCATTGATTGCGCCGTTCTGATTTTGCGTCACGGTATTTCCCGAAACCGTTTCCGTGCTTGGGGCTGGCGCGCGATCTTCATCCGTTGTGCCACCGGGAACAGCTAAAGTTCTCGATCTGCCGTTGCCGATCGACACTTCCGGCTCTTCCTTCTCGACTGGCGGCGTTTCATTCTCGTCAACGAAACTGATTTCCCGAATTTCCAAAATCTCCGGCTGGTTGATGAGCGCGGTTGACCACCAGACGCTAAACGCCAAAACATGCACGAGCACCGAGCCGAAAATGGCCGTGCGAAAACGGCGCGACGGTTCATCGACCGCCAGATTTGCCGGTGATCCGGAGCCGTGCGGACGTTTTGAGGTTGTCGATTGCGCTTTCAACATGCCGATTCAATTTACCGGACGTGGCCGTTGCACCGTGGCGATGGCGATTTTTTTCGCGCCACTCTTCTTCGCCACGCCTAACAATTCTAAAACTTTCTGATGGGTCACTTGCTTATCCGCGCGAATGAGCACAAGGCGATTGGGATATTTTTCTACCTTTTCGCGCAACGCCGCCTCCAACTCCCGTAGCGGCATTGTTTTTTCGTTTAATGAAATTTGCCCGGTGGGGGTGAGCGTAATGGTGAGATTGTCTTCGGAATTGGCTTCGATCGTGGCGGCTTTGGGCAGATCCACCTGTAAGGAACCGGGGGTATCGAGAATCGGCGCGGTCACCATGAAGATGATCACCAGCACCAGCGAAATATCCACCAGCGGCGCGAGCTGCATGTTGCTGATGATATTGCCGGGAGAGTTGTTGGACTGCATGAGACCTCTCTTAAAATAGCGAAAAAGAAAAACGGATAAATAGATTTTGCATTACCCGCGCCAATCCGTCGAATCCCTGAAGTCATCGGCATTCAAAGATTTTAATTGAGGCGTCGCCGTTTCACAATCGACAATTCTTTCGCGCCGGCCTGCCGGGCGGCGTCCAGCGTTGCGACGACGCGGTCGTGAATGACTTCCTCGTCGGCGCTGACCACCACGAGTTTTTTTTGCGTTTTCTCCAACAGCGTGCGCAAGCTATCGGTCACGGCATTCGCCGCCAGCGGCGCGCCGTTGATCAGCGTTTCTCCGGTGTTTTTCAAATAAACTTCCGCGCGTAATTCGGTTTGTTTCTCGCCGCCGGCGGCGTTATTGACGCCAGGCGTCGACACCGTGATGGTCGATTGCAGGATCATCGGCGTCATCACCATGAAGATCACCACCAGCACCAGCGAGACGTCGATGAGCGAAGTCAGATTAATTTCCGTGAGGCCGGTATCGGTGTCTTGAAATTTGCTTTTCATAGCAGCGCGTGGCGCATAGAGCAAAGCGCATGGCGTCGAAATTATTGGACTTTGAAGAATAATTGAATGTCATTCAGAAGGAATCCTTTTAATATTCAAGCTAATCGCTGAAAACAAAAAAGATTCTTACAGAATGACATTTTGTTTATTTTGTAAAAAACTAATAGGCGTTTGGGGCTACGCGCTCTGCGCTATGCCGAGGATGACGCGCAGTTTCTTCGTCGCGGCTTCAATTTCCGTCATAACCGTGCCGACGCGGCGCAAAAAAAAATTGTATGCAATCACCGCTGGAATCGCTACCACCAGACCAGCGGCGGTTGTAATCAATGCTTCCGAAATGCCGGCGGCAACTACCGAAGGGCCGCCGGAGCCGGAAACCGACAGATCATTAAACGCGCGAATGATGCCGACGACCGTGCCGAAAAGCCCGATGAACGGCGCGATGTTGCCGAGCGTTCCGAGAATGCTCAGGTAACGTTCCATTTTCATTTTCTCTTCAAGCGCTGCAGCCTCCATCAACTCGGAAACATTCTTCGCGCCAAGAGAAAAGTTTTGCAATCCCAGCCGCGCCACGGCCGCCAGTGGCGCGGTCGAACGCTGGCAGAAATCGATGCCGGCCTTGGTGCCGCCCTCGCGAACTTTTTTATTCAGCGTATGAATAAAAATTTCGGCGTTGATCTGCGTGCGCCGAAAATAGAGCCACCGCTCAATAATGAAGGTGATCGTCACGAGCGAACAGAGAAACAGAATGATAAACGTCGGGCTGGTGCGAACCGTTTCCCAGAAATTCAACTCCATGCTACGCTCCGCAAACGACGGGCGTCGCCGGCCCGCTCAGCTTGTTTTAATGAAGATGATCGGATAAACAACTTTAACCTGTCCCTGTATAATCGTCTCATATCGCCATCGGCGAATGGCGGCGATAATCTCGCGTTGAAAATCTTCGAGGCCAATTTCAGAAGCGAGAACTGCCGCATTGGCAACCGTGCCGTCGGCATTGATGGCCACCTCGACTTCGACTTTGCCGCCAATCTCCGGATTCGTTTTCAAATATTTATTATAAAGGTACTGCAATCGCCCCATATTTTCCGCCAGCGCCTGCCGCAACGATTCATCGGTGCGCGCACCCAGCGCTTCTTTCGAGCCGCTGACTTTGCCGAGCTGTTCAACGTTGACTTTGCCGGTTTTTGTCAATTTCACCGCCGGCTTGTTTTTGGTGACGTCGTTTTTTAAAATTTCATCGATGCCATTTTTGCCGTTTTCTCCTGAACTGAGCCCGCCCAACAATCCTATCATATCCATATCGGCGCTGCCGGAACTGCTGCGGCCGGTCGATAAACTTTTTCCCGTTGCCATGACTTGATCAGCTATGACTTGATCAAGGCCTTGCGCCAGATCATCTTCGATCATTGACAGCACGCCGGCTTTTTTCAATTTCGCCTCTTCGCTATCGGCTTCCGCATCTTCACCGGGTCTTTTTTCCCGAGGTTTTACCACTTCAAAATTTTTAGTAACCATGCCCGCCGCCGGCTGGCGCCCGGCCGAGACGACGTCCTCCCATGATTGTTTTGTAGGCGCTTTTATATCCGGCATCACGATTTCCGTGTATTTCATGAGGCGCACGGTTTGCGCCTGCGCTTCTTCGCGGTTGAATTGCAGGTAGCCAACCAGGCCAATGACGTGCAAAAACGCGGCTGTAACCAGAGCGAGCGCAAGACGACTTCGAGAGTTTTGCTTGAGAATCGAAGGCCACAGGTTAAGCGAGTCATCAGCAAAAATATATCTCCAAATTCCCTTGTGGTCCGAAGGTGTCGGCTTCACAGCCTGTAATGGCGCACCGGATTGCGGCAGCCACGTGCGCAACGTGACAGCCGGTATTCCTGCAGCGCAGGCAAATTGCCGCCGCGTCAATACAGCAGGCTTCCGCTCAAACCGCGTGATGAGAAAATCTTTGAAAGCATTACTATAAACCGTGGCGCTGCCGTTTTTCACCATCGCCTCGGGATGATCAACCCGGTAACGCAAAACTTCGATGGTGATCTGGTCTTCCGGCAAACGGCCCCGCCGCGGCGATTCCACACTTGGAAGGGCAGCTTGGCGGCGTTGCAATTTAAACAAAGACAGCACAGCTCTATTGAAGCGGCGCCGTGCTTTATGAACGAAGGTTCTTGACAATTTTATTTCAACCTCTAATCGAACTCTTAGTCGAAAACCGATTTAGCTGGTTTTAATAAAAATGATCGGATAAACAACTTTAACTTGTCCCTGCGTAATGGCCTCATATTTCCAGCGCCGAATGGCGGCCACAATTTCTCGCTTAAAATCATCAATGGGAATTTCCGAGGAAAGCACAACCGCGTTGGCAATGCTTCCATCGGCATTGATGACCACTTCAACTTCAAGCTTGCCGCCGATCTCCGGATTCGTTTTCAAATATTTATCATAAATATATTTCAGCCGCCCCATGTTTTGTCTAAGCATCTGCAGCAGCGAATCTTCACCGCGAGCGCCTTTTGCTTCTTCTGAGCCGCTGACTTTGCCTAGCTGCTCAACGCTGACTTTTCCGGTTTTCTCCAACTTCACCGCCGGTTTATTTTTGGTGACGTCGTTTTTCAATATTTCATCGATGCTGGAATTGCCGCCTTTGCCCTCGCCAAGCTCACCGTAAGCCAATAAAGCGTTCAAGTCCGTGTTGCTATTCCCGGATTGGCTGCGCCCGGCCGACAACTTCCCGCTCGTCATCACTTTATCGATGCCTTTGGCTAAATCGTCTTTGATCAGCCTATCCATCAAGCCATTGCTGGCGTCGCTGCTGTTAGTGCTGCCGATAAGCGCCAACACCCCGACGTTTTCCAAATTAACGCCTTCACCCAGTTTATCGGATCCATAACCTTTTTTCTCGCCGGCTTCGGCAATTTTAGATTCTTCTTTCATTTCTTCTTTTTTCTCTTCGGTCGATGGCTCCGGCGTCGCATTCGTTTCCGCGCTTGCGACCGGCTTTGGATGCAACGCTTCCGCTGATTTGAAGGTCGCAGCAATCTTCTGCACTTTCTGCATCAGTTTCGTTTGATCGGCAGGCTCCAGCGGCTTGATTTCCACCGTGCTCGCCCACTGCACGGTGATTAGTTGCAGAATGAGCAAGGCTGCAACCAAGCCTTTAAAAAAAGGATCTTCGCGCAATGTTTTCCTAAAAGCCCCCATTGGCGAGAACCCGTCGAACTGAAACGCCTCTGCATTCGCGCCGTCAAAATTAAAATCGATGCGCAAACCGTCGAGAATCAAATGGCCCGATTTTCCCGGCGTCAACGGCATCGTCGCGCATCCATCGCGCTTCGGCAACAGGTTGTGCTGTAAAAGATCAGAAAACGCCAACTTGCTTTTCTCAAGCACAATTTCGCCGTGCGCTTCACCCGCCAATCTTAACTCGTAACTGCCGTTGCTCGGAACGAACATGCGCAGCCGTTTCGGAAACTTGTCCCCGTACAACACGACGTCGTTCTCCGGGCTGCGTCCGACGGTAAACTCCTCATTGCCGCGCAAATGGCGATCCGTCACCTTGCCGTTTTGCTCAATGCGCAGTTTTAAACTTTGCTTTTGCTTCATTAAATGGTTAACCGGTTGGCCGGTTAGCCCGTTTGCCGGTTGGCCGCTTAACTGGCAAACAGGAAAATAGGCTAACTGGCTAACGTTTTATCGTCATTCCTTTTGATACACGGCGAGCTGCATGTTGTTAAAGCCGACATGCCCACACGTGAACATCACGCGCTTGATCACGGCAAATGAGGCCTCACGGTCGCCCATAATATCAACGGTGCCGTTGAAGCCGACGCGCGTATCGATTTCACCGAGCTTTTCGGAGAACTCGCGGCTTTGCTGCAAACTCGCCTGCAATGGTTGGATGAGCAAATCGCTATCGGCTTTGAGTTCCTCAATTTTCACGAGTGGTCTGTCATCAAACATGAGCCATTCTTTGGTCACTGCAATGATCGGCGCCGACCGCGGTTCTTTGTGGCTCGTCGACTCCGGCAAGGTCAAATCCTCGGTATTGGTCATCATCTGCCCGTCTGCTGAAAAACTTTTGAGCAAAAACACCAACAGAATCGTGAACATGTCCAACAGCGAGGTCAGGCTCAAATCCGTGCGGACTTTCTGCTTCGGACGGATGCCGATGATCGAAAGGGATTTCTTATTAGGATTTAAACTCAACATCTTCACCCTGAAATCGAAAGATTCGGAAAACCGGAATCGCGGCAACGATCCATGACTTTGATGACGTCGTCATATTTGACGGTGTCCTCCGGCTGGATCACCATATCTTCGGAATCCGGAAATTTATCTTTGATTTGCCGCAGACTCGCTTTTAGCTGCTCAAAATCATATTGCTCGTCTTTTTTTTCGATAAAAGGAAAGGTCAGGGTCGGGCTTTTTAATTCAAAGCCATTCTGTCGAACGGCGAGCATATTGAGCACTAGCGGTTTTTGTTCTTCACTCGTCTGCGTGACTTTCCCGCTGGTGTTTTGACTGAGCGACGGCAGCGACATTTCCAAAACTGCGAGCTTGACAAACGACGCGGTCAGCAACAGAAACGGCACCAGAATCAAGAAGACATTCATGATCGGTGTCATTTGCAAGTCACTGCTGCCGGTTTGGCGCGTCTTAATCTTCGCTTTCAAATTCATGTTCAGCCTCGGCCGCGAATCAGGCGCTGATAAATGCGCGCCGTGTTTTCGTTGATCTCATTGATGATGGCAGTCGCGCGCTCATTCAACATCGAATAAATCACCAGCGTCGGAATGGCAACGACGAGACCGAAAGCCGTGGTGTTCATGGCTACCGCAATACCCTGCGCGAGCAACGCGGCTTTTTGCGAAGTCTCGGCAGCGGTGACGGCTTTGAACGAATCGATCAGTCCGAAGATCGTGCCGAGCAGACCCAACAGCGTCGCAATATTCGCCAGCAACGACAGATAATTCGTGCGCTTTTCGATTTTGGGAATCTCATTCATCGCCGCCAGCTCCATCGCCTGCTGAATGTCATCCGGCGACTTGCCGGCTTCTTCCAAACCGGCTTTGGTGATACGCGGCAACGCCGCTTTGGAAACATTGCACAATTCGACGGCACTGGCGACGCTGCCCCTTTGCAACAGCTCCAAAACTTTGTTGACAAACGCCGTCGTGTCGATCCGATTCTTGAAATTGATGTAAATAAATCGCTCGATAATGATTGCGATGGAAAAAACCATCGTGAGCAGAATAGCGTGCATCCAGCCGCCGCCGTCACGATAAAAACTAATCACACCGTCCATCTAAATGGGTTCTCCTGAAATTATGTTTTTTTATTAAAATAAAAAATTGTGGCAATTATAATGTCATTCCGGTGGAATCTTTTTTAATCTTAGGCACAGTGCTTGTATGAAAAAGGGTTCTTACAGAATGCCATTATTATTTGCTTTCTTCTCACGCCTCACCACGGAATCTGGCCGCGTGGATATTTCGGGGAGGCATGGGAGAAGCGATCTTTTTCCATCGGCCGAAAAATCTCCCGAAAAAACGAGCGGTCGATCTGAATGCCATCGACGCGCGGATCGCTGCCGGGAAGGATAAACAACGCCTGCGGCTTGGCGACGCTGCCGAGCACCTCGACCTTATCGAGAAAGATGCGAACATTTTTCCCGCCTTCGTCAATCACAGGCGCCGGCAACGTATCCGGCGCGGCGGTTTGCGCCGGCGATTGTTGCCCTTGCTGTTGGGCTATTGCTGAATCTGCAAAAAGGCCGCAGATCGCAAAAAGAATAGCGGCGGCAAATAAAATCAGCAGAGTGCGTTTCATCTCTTATTTTATTTCTCCATTACCGGCATTATTTTGATTCGTCGTGTTATTCGCCCCGGATTCTTTCGGCTTCTCTTCAACCGCGCCGTTGGCGGGCGTCGCTTCATTTGCCGGCGGGATGGTTTCAATACCTAACTCCGGCCCCAGCGCCTGAATACGTTGCCGGCTTTGTTCAACCCACGTATTGCTGATACCGTTTTCTTCGGCTTGCTTCACATTGGTTTGATAGGCCGCAAACGCTTTTTCTTTCAAGGGGCGAATTTTTTGCTGAAGCTGCTCTTCATACTTCGCCATCAGTTCTTCGGCAATTTGCTGGCGCGGCGATTCCCAGAAGAATCGGGAAAATTCTTCAAATGTGGCGCCAATCTTAAACGAAGCTGCGGTGGTCCAATCCGCAACTTGATAACCCGCTGCATCTTTATAACCGGTCAGCACTTCATTAAAGAGCGCCTGCTTGCGTTTCAAGCTTTTATCGAGCGGTGGCTCAAGATTGACCTGCCGATACGTTTCAAACTGAATTTCACCCAGCAGAAACTGCGCCTGCGCCGGCATATAGACATCCACCGCGTGCGATTCGCGGACGTAGTTTTGATAACTCCCGATAGTGCGTTTGAAATAAGCCGTCGCGGGTTGATAATCTTTGCGCTTGTAACAAATTTCACCGGCGCGGACGAGCGCTTCCAGATATTGGCCCGGGTCGCTGTTGTACGTTTCCAGATAGCGATCATAAGTTTTCAACGCATTTTCCAGCAGCCCGGCGTTTTCATAACATTGCGCCGAAGCAAACACCGCTTTGGCTGCATACGGCGAATTGGCCCGCAGGCTCACGAGGCCGAGATAATTTTGCGCGGCGCGTGTCCAGTTGCTCGCCTCTTCGCAGAGCACCGCGGCTTTGAACAGCGCCTCATCGACGCGTGGCGAATTGGGAAATTTGAAATACAGTTTTTCGTAAGTATCGATGGCGCGGTCTTTATTTCCGGCCTGTTCATATTGCAACGCGGCCTCAACCAGCGCCATTTCGGAAATCGTCGAATCGTTGCTGCCGGTTGCGAGATTCGCGAATGCTTCCGCGGCGGTCGCGGCTTCGCCCTTTTTCTTGTAAGCTTCGGCGACTTTGAATTTTGTCGAATTGATTAACCGGTGAGCGCGCTCAACCTGCCGGGTCGAATCCGGATATTTTTCCACCACTGTGCGCGCCCATTGCTCCGCATCAATATACTGTTCCATTTGAATCGCGCACTGCGCGTTCAGCAGATGCGCCTGCACCACGAATTGACACGCGGGCAAGTCTTTGATCAGCTTCGAATAAACACGTTGCGCCATTGCATACTGATTGAGGCTAAACAGGCTCTCGCCGTATTTCATCAAAATATCCGGCATTTTTTCGCTTGCGGGCAAAAGTTTGATAAAATCATTGCAGGCGATCAGCGCTTTGGGATAAATGGAATTGGGCACGCGCAGCGTGTCACTTTTGCCGCTGCCTAGAAAATCGGCCAGAGAAAATTTCATCGTATCATTCTGCGCCGCGGCGCTCAGCTCATCGAAATGGGCGAGAATGCGATTGTAAGCCGCCTCGGCTTTGAACTCCGAATCGGGAAAATTGCGCACGACTTTATGATAGGCGTTGGCCGCGTTGGCAAAATCCTTGATCTCGTAATAAGACTCCGCCTGAAAGTATTGCACCTTTCCAGCAGTCGCGGCTTTCGGAAATTTTGTCAAGAATTCGCTGTAGCGTTCAATAGCCAAAAGATAACTGCGTTCGCTCATTTCCTTTTGGCCGCGCGCCTGTGCTTCCGTGGCCAGGGTAAACAATGTTTCTTCAGAAAGCGCCAGCGCTTTTTCACGCGCCGGGCCGTCCGGAAATTTTACCAGCCACGCGCTGCCGGGCCCATAATTTTTTACCATCGCCACCCGCGCCGTTTCAGCCTTTTCCGCATCACCGGCCTGCAAATAATTTGACACGATGCGATTCTGAAAATCCGGCGCCTGCTCATGATAAGGCCACAATCGCAAAATCGCCTCCAGTGTCTGAATCGCCTCTTCGTAGAAATTGCGCGTCTGGTAAGTTTCCGCCAGCCGGGTAAAAATCTCGAGACTGTACGGCTTCTCGCCAAACTGGTGCATAAAAGTTTCGGCTTTGCGCGCGCCGCCGTAATCGGCGAAACACTGCGCCACATACATGATCGATTCTTTGCGCAAATCGGTTTTGGTCTTGCCCAAAATTTCCGTGTTCTGCGCCTTATTGACCATGTTGATGTCGTCGATCAAATAGGTAAACGTGCTGATGGCTTTGGCAAAATCGTTCTGATTGTAATACGACCATGCCAGTTTGTACAGGGCCATATCGAAAAACGGATTTTGCCAATTATTCATCAGCTTCGAATAATGATTGATCGCCTCAGGATATTGGCGTCGGTCAAAAAAATATTCCCCCAGGCGAAAATTGCTCTCGAAGATATAGTCGCTCTTTGGGTATTCCGCCAGCAGCTTCTGAAAAAATTCGCGCGCGCGTTCGAGATTGTTTTCTTCGAGATGGCAGATCGCAATGCGATAAACGACTTTATCCACAAAGGACGCGGTCGGATATTTATCCAGAATCTTGTAACCCATTTCGATCGAGGGCCGGTAACTCGGTCGCGGCATCACCGGCTCGGTTTTAATTTCACCGGCGTCAAAACGCTTGAGCAGTGAATCATATTCCGCCATTTGATTTTGATATTCATGCGTCGAGCGCTTGACGTACAATTCGACGAGTTGAAACATTACTGTCGGCGTAAAATCGTTGTCCGGATATCTGGCGATCAGTTGCTCACCGTTAACGATAGCCTTTTCCAAATCGCGCATGTTGGGGTCAGCCGGCTGTGGGGCGAGAGGAACTTTATTCACCTCCGCAGCCTTGCGGTCACCCGTTTTCGTTTCGGCGTTTTTGGTTTTTGCAACAGCCGTGGACTTCGTGGCATCGGCGATTTTTACCTGCGCCGCCGCAAGGCTGCTTAGGCTAAAAACGCCCACGAGCAAATGCATCACCAGGCGGAATGGCGAAAGGTGCGTCTTATTTTTCTTCATGTTCAGATTCATCCCTTGTCCCTGACAAAACCCGTCCACGGCTATTTCGGCATTCCTTTGAGAAACAGCGCGCGAGCTTTGCCATATTCGGCATAGGCGTGCCAGTGTTTACGCGACTCCTTTCGCTCCATTTCTTGCTGCATAAGTTCGATAATCTGCGAGGCTTCTTCAAACGACTTGCGCTCGGCGACGATAGTGGCAATCAACTGTTCCTGCTGCTGCGCCAGGCGTTCGTGTTCTTCTTTGATGTACTTGGGAACGGCTTTATCCAAATTAATCGTCGTCAGTAATTTTGACTCCAACACCAGAAGTTGGACTTTCAGCTTTTCCATCTCTTGTTCCTGCTGTCGCAGCCCCATTTGCACTTCGACGACACGCTCGGCGATGTTATTAGCTTCCGGATACCGCTGGCTAATCAAATCATATTCTTTAAAAGCAAAATCATAGAAACCCATTTGCAGATAACACTGGCCCAACAAAAAATGCCCTTCTTCGCCAAACTCGGCTTCATCGTGATTTTTGATCAGCTCGTTCAGCGTGATTACCGCGGTTTGATAATCATTTTGCTTGATCGCGGCCCAACTGCTCGCCAGCAATGCATGCGGAAAAGCTTCGTGTTCCGGATTGATGCGGCGAAAATGAGCATTGGCTTCCGGATAGTAGCCTAATTCATAATAGATGTAGCCCAAAGTTAAATGAGTATTGTTGATAACGTCACGTTGTTCCGGTCGAATCAGCGGCAGGGTTAACAGCTTTCGCAATGCCGCAACAGCCTTGTTGACCGTTTTTTTTTTAAGTGGGCCAGCCCGATCGTATACAGGCTATGATCGAAGTATTCGCTGCGGGCGCGCACCTTTCCAAGGGTCGCGATGGCGTTGTCATAATCGCGTTGGTTGAAATAGGACATGCCGGCATAATAGCGCGCCCCGTCAATAATCTCGTCTTCACCGAATTGGGCGACCAGGCCGGAGAAAATTTTCAGGCACTCCGGATGATTCTCGGTTTGATAAGATATTTTTTGCAATCCGTACAACGACCCGGCGACATATCCACTCTGTGGATATTTTGTGAGCAAGAAACGAAACATTTTGGCGGCGGACTTATACATCGTCATTTGATACATGCTTTCGCCAAGATGATATAACACGCCGTCCGCCTGCGAAAAGGACGGATAATAATCGAGTAATACGATGAACTCACGCGCCGCTTTCCAGTGCGCTTTTTCATCATAATATTTGAGCGCATTTTGATACAGCCGCGACGCCGCGCGATCCATATTGCGATCCTGCAACTGCTCAGGAACGCCATTTTGCTTCGATCCGGGTTCCTGCGCCCACGACTCAACGCCGGTAAGGGCCAGACCAAGCAATGCAGCAATAAAATGCGTTAATCTTATTTTCATTCCAGTCAAGTTTTGTTGAAATAAATTTATGTAATCTCCCGGCGCGCCTCATTCAACCGGCGGTTTCTCCGGTGGTTTATCTTCCGGGGGTTTTTGTTCGGCCGGTTTGTCTTCAACCGGCTTTTCTTCCGCCGCGTCCGGATTGACTTCCAGTGATTCCTGCATCGCCTTCAATTTTTTATCGGCGCTCTCCCGGTCGGCGCGGATTTGCTCAAGCTCCTGCATCGCGCGCTTGTCTTCCCGTAAACGCGCCGCCGTGGTGAGACGGCGTTCGGAGCTGCCGGCGGCGCTCACTTGATAATTCAAGCCGAGCGTGATTTTCCAATCCGCGTAATCTTTGCGATATTTCGCATTGAGCGGGTCAATTACGTCAGTGACGGGTTTATCCAGGCCGAGATCGCCGACGAGATCGATAATTAAATTCCACGGGCCAAGAAACTTCAAGCCCTGCGTCACGCGCATCGAATTTTCTTTACGGCTAATGGCGGGATTGTTGGCGAAAATCTCGCTGCTATATTCGGTATAAAATACAATCGAGCGAACTGGAAATTTCAATCCAGCGCCGACAAGATATTGATCATCTTCAGCAGTAAAGGGCTGGCCGCTAAAATTATGATCGTAATAGCCAAAATTCAGATACATCTTCAACGGCACGATCGGAAAGGCGTCCGTCATGTCAATTGTGAGGAGGCCGAGGGCGCCGCCGCCGAACTTTCCCGAAGAATATGGCTCGTAAGCAACGTTGTAGTTTTTGGCAATAGGAAAGCTGGCAAAAAAATTCAGCCCGGTGGAAAAAGCGCGGAACGACAACGGTGCGGCATATTTCAACCCCACCCGCAAATCGCCCGGCGGGCCCCAGCCGTGCTTTTGATCGTCCTGATAAAGCACCGGATTCACGTAGAGTTCCACGCGCCGCGTCACGCCGAGCGTAAAAGCCAGCGATAGGGTATGATCTTTGCCCAGGCTTAGGTTATTGCGCTTGGAAGAAGGAACGAGAAAGGTTTGAAAATAGGTATTTATAAAAAACTGGCCGCGGCCAATCGGCTCAGCCGTAAATACCCGCATCAGGCCGCGTCCGCCATAAACGGTCGTTTGACCGAAACACGGCAGGCACAGCGCGAGAACAAGGCAAAAAGCTTTCACAAGTCGAGAGACGCTCTCCACGATGCAGTCCATGATGTTAGTGCGATGACTCAACTACTTATTTAGTATAAACAATACCGGCAAACTTGCTGTTTTGCAAAATTATTTTTTCGGGTTGGAATTTGCGCAGAGCAAGATTAAAACACTGAAACTTTCCTCACAACACAGATTGGAAAGCACAACGAAACTAACCGACACAAGTTTCATGCCAGCCATTGAGATGGAAGCGACGGGATTAGGAAGGCAAAAATAAAACGGGCAAGCGTTTAAAAAAACTACAGGTAAGAAGAGAAGAAACGATCTAACAAATTATTTAATAAACTGCAACGTTGACTCACGCTGAAACAGAACGCCAGTCAAAATTTCATTTACGTAAGCCTACGGTCGCACGCGAATTGAGAGTTTTCGCCTCTGCCGCTGCCGATTGCAAATTTGTTGCAACAATTTTTGCAGCACGCCAATAAAATCGTCGCCAGAGCCATTCAAAAATTAATGCCAGAATTACGCCCGCTACCGCATCGAGAACGTAATGATATTGCAAAACAAAAATGGACAACGTCAACGCGATCACCAACGGCATCAGGCTCCAGAACGCGATGCGATGCTTATCCCACAACGTTAGCGCCGCCACCCAGGTGACAACCACATGCGAACTGGGAAATGCTGCGCCGACTACGGAAACGTAATTCTGCATGGTCGCAATCAAATTATAAAAAATGCCGCCGGTGAGCTGAAGCTGCTCGTTCAAATTCAGCGCATGGCGCGGACTGCGCGCGGGTATAATAATGAAGAGAAGATAACAAAGATAAAAGGCGAGACAAAGACGATTCATGAACGCGACAAAAGAGAGCTCGCTCGAGCCAGTGCCGGCAGCCTTTGCCGGACGCGAGGAATAATAGCGCCAAGTTATCCCGAAAATCAGCGGATAGTAGCTCCAATATGCGAATGCCATCAACTCGATTCCCCACCACGGCACATAGGTTTGGATAAACTGATGGGGTGGCTGGCCAAACAGCCAGAGGTCGGAGGCAATCAGATATTTTTCGACTCCGAAGGGAAAAACCAACGTAGCCAAATAAGTAAACTCGCCAAATAAAAGAAAGGAAAACCAGCCCAAGGGATGCCAATCGCGCAAACACTTCAACCACTTGGGCGAAACATAATGGCGATGCTTTAGCGCGCGCAGTTGCGTCCAATAAATCAATACAACAATGTAAATGGTAACCGCAAGATGACTGAGGACGAGGCGTTCACGTATGGGAATGGCTTGAGGAGAGCAAATGACGAGTAGTGAGGTGAACCAGAGATAGCCGATGGTTAAACGATCATAGAACCGAAGATTCGTCCAGAGAGTTTTCAGGTTCATAAAATAATCGACAGCGCAATAAGCTCCAAAATTCGAAAAACTCAATGTTCACAGCATTCCGCATGCGAGGCCATCACCGTCAAGCGGCGGCAGCTCCCGCGTTCGGCGGTGCCGCGCAACGTGTTGGTTCCAGCCGTATTAATTCGTACTTGCACAAAATCGCCCGGTTTTGCCGAATCATCAGAAAAGACCACGCCTTTGTGCTGATCGGTGCGTCCTAGCCATTCGTTGGGATTCTTTTTGCTCGGCTCTTCGACGAGCACTTCGCAAATATTGCCGACTTCGGCGAGGTTACGTTTTTTTGAAATCTCGCGCTGCGCGTCAATCAATCGCATCAAGCGCTGTGTCTTTACTTCTTCCGGCACGTCGTCGGCAAATTGGCGTTCCGCAATCGTTTGCTGGCGTTGGCTATATTTAAACATGAAAGCGGAATCAAATTCAACGCGGCGCACGACGTCCAGCGTTTCTTCAAAATCCTGATCCGTCTCACTGCAAAAACCGCAAATGACGTCTGTGGTCAAAGAAACCGTGGGGATGATCGCGCGAATTTCACCGACGAGATCGAGAAATTCCTGCTTCGTGTAAGTGCGATTCATGCGGTCGAGCACGCCATCGCTGCCGGATTGCAGCGGCAAATGAATATGCTTGCACAGTTTCGGATTAACCGCCATCGTGCGCAACAGCTTGCGCGGAAAATCCTTCGGATGCGGCGAGGTGAAACGCACGCGGCGAATGCCGGGAACTTCGGCGACGCGCTCCATTAAGTCGGCAAAATCACTTTGCTCATGGCGGTAGGAATTGACGTTTTGCCCCAACAAGGTGACTTGCTTGAAGCCTTCGGCGGCAATCCGATGCGCTTCCGCGACGATGTTTTGCGGCTCGCGCGAGCGCTCGCGGCCGCGCGTATACGGCACGACACAGAACGTGCAAAAATTATCGCAGCCGCGCATGATGGCGATCCACGCATTCACGCCGGGCTGGCGCTGCGGCGCGATATCGGAATAGGTTTCATATTCGGAGAGTGAAAAATCAAAACCCTTTTCCCCTTTTCCGCTGACCGCGTCGATGAGCAAAGGCAAACGTTTATAACTGTCGGGCCCTGCAACGATATCCACAATCGGCGCGTGCTCAGCAAGCTCTTGCCGAAGATTCTGCGCCATGCAACCCAGCACGCCGACAATCAAATTTTTCTGGCGACGCTTTCGCCCTTTTAATTCGTCGAGGCGGTAATAAATTTTCTCATGCGCATTCTCGCGAATGGCGCAGGTGTTCAACAATGCCACTTCGGCTTGTTCGAGTTGCTCGACAAATGTATGTTCATGGCTGCGCAAGATCGAACGAATGAGCTCGGAATCGTATTCGTTCATCTGGCAGCCGAAAGTTTCGAGGAAGATTTTCATGCGAAAGTTTTTGCTTTTTTGCCTCTTTTAAGAAGGAAACGGCCATTTTTAAAAATAATTACACCTTTCCGTTGAATTTCAGCTAAGACTCCCCATGGATTGCTTTCACCGTATTCATCCGGCGTAAATCCCAAAGGCTCTACACTTACATCAAAATTAATCTCATGCGCCTTGCTCAAGAGATAAGCTACAACGTCAACAGATCGCTTAGCTAAAAACGATGGAGAAATAATTGCCAAATCAATGTCACTATCAGGCCGCGCATAGCGAGTTGCGCGCGATCCGAAAAGAATAACCTTGTCGATGGCAATATCCTGAGAAAGCCGCTCGATATACTTAAAAAGCGAACTTTTCATTTTAACTGTAAGCTTAACCATCTGAAAGCCTTTTTGCTTATTGCGAGAACTTCTTGTGCTTCTTGTCGATTGACTAATTTCGACAACTTCTGCTTATCAGAGGGATATCGTCCTTTGAGATAGAATGCTGACAATCGGTGAAAAAGTTGAAGATGTTCCGGCGGAAATTGCAAGAAGGGTAACTTCTTGATGGCAATTTCCCCAAGATCATGTCCCCAAGGATGATTTTCATCGACTTTCGCCACATAGACTGCTTTCAGCAATTTTTCAAGAGCCTGTTCACACATAAAAACGGTGTAGAGATATCTCCGGCTTTTAAACATTGCCACTGCTGTTTGAAGATCATATTTAGCGATATCCACCCAATACTCAACTTTCTCAGCACGTGTCATCATATCAATCCAACTGTGGGCTTAATTCCGCAGCCTTCACCAACTCGCCAGTAGCTGTATCTTGATATACGGAAGCTAATCTTACTTTCACCAAAGAATTCCCAAAAAAATTCTCGTTTTGAATCGCCACTTTGATGTAATTATCCGAAAATCCCGTCCACTGGCCAAACTCATTCTGTTCTTCCGTCAACACGCGCAATTTCCGGCCAAGGAAGCGTGAATAAAAATTCCGCTTTTTCTTTTCCGAAATCCGATGCAATTCCATGCTGCGTTTCTTTTTGATTGCCGGAGAAATTTTATTTTTCAACTTCGCCGCCGCCGTGCCGCCGCGTTCGGAAAAAGTGAAAACGTGCGCGTAAGCCAAGGGCGAATTTTTTAGCAACTCACAACT
>Ga0187893_10004522_pt1 | contig 26333 bp, 28 predicted proteins | sample MA1701074metaG_FD_139574 | JGI IMG/M metagenome (GOLD analysis project Ga0187893, IMG submission 139574) | White microbial mat communities from a basaltic lava cave in the Kipuka Kanohina Cave System on the Island of Hawaii, USA - MA170107-4 metaG ... | reverse complement strand
GGATCGAAGCTTTTATCGAGCGCCATGCTATGGCTTGTCCGGACTTGCCTTGCGCGATGCGAGGGCGTGCTCGACGGCCTCGCGCACCGAGCGGCGCAACTCCTTCTCCAGTTCTGTGCGCAGGCCGGCAATCTGCTTGTTCAGCTCCGGCACCAGACGCACGACCAGTACGCGCTCGATGTCGTCCGCGAGAGTCTTTTCGCCGGGCAGGGCGCCTGCCGGTGCTGCCACGGCTTCGTGCTCGACGATCTCGGTGAGCAGCGGCACCTCTTCGACCGCGCGCCGGGAATCTTCCTGCCGCCGCTTCATGAGCGCATCGACGCGCTCGATGAGGCGGTTCGGATCGCGGCCGTCGCCGGTCTTCTCGCTCATGCGCGCGCCTCGCCCGCGAGGTCGTGGGTGCGGATGGCGTAGCCGCGGTCGCGGTAGAACGCGTAGCGCGCGCGGCCTGCGCTGCGGCCCTCGTCGTCCTGCGCCACGATCTCGAGCAGGCGCTCGTGGCGCTCGAAGAACGGCGGGCATTCGGCGGCAAGGTTCAGCAGCACGTCACAAGCCGCGGCCGGCGCGATTTCGTCGTCCGCGGCGATCAGGACCGGGGTCTCGGCCGCCAATGGATCGTGCAGGAAGCAATGCGGAATGAACGAAACCGACTGCGACGTCCACAGCAGCCGGTCGATCTTCTGCGCCAGATCGGGCTGCGGCGCGTAGATCAGCACGCGCTTCTTCTGCAACATGGCCTTGCCCGCGAGGCGGCAGGCCACGCTCAACCGGTCGCCTGCGTTGAAATAGAAGTCGATGGAGGTCAAGCCCGGGTCAACTCCCTCGGGCCGCCTGGCGCAGCGCCAGGCGCACCAGCAGCGGCACCGGCCGCCCAGTCGAGCCCTTCTCCCGCCCGCTGCGCCAGGCGGTGCCCGCGATGTCGAGGTGCGCCCAGCGCAGCTTGCGCGTGAAGCGCGCGAGATAGCAGGCCGCGGTGACGCTGCCCGCAGGGCGCCCGCCGATATTCGCCATGTCTGCGAAGTTCGAGCGCAGCTGTTCCTGGTAGTCCTCCCATAGCGGCATCTGCCAGACCCGGTCCCAGGCGTCGTCGCCAGCGGCGAGGATTTCGTCGGCGAGCTTCTGGTCGTTGGCGAACAGGCCCGTCGCGACGTGGCCGAGCGCGATCACGCAGGCCCCGGTGAGCGTGGCGATGTCGACCACGGATTCGGGATCGAAGCGCGCGGCGTAGGTAAGGGCGTCGCACAGGATCAGGCGCCCTTCCGCGTCGGTGTTGAGGATTTCCACCGTTTGGCCGGAGAGCGTCGTGACCACGTCGCCGGGCCGCGTGGCCGCGCCGCCTGGCATATTTTCACAGGTCGGGACGACGCCGATGACGTTTACCGGGGCGCGCATGCCGGCGAGGGCCCGGATTGCGCCCAGGACGCTGCCCGCGCCCGACATGTCGAACTTCATTTCGTCCATCTCGCCCGCGGGCTTGAGCGAGATGCCGCCGGTATCGAAGGTGATGCCCTTGCCCACCAGCACCAGCGGTTTCCGCTTCTTGGCCGCACCGCGGTAGCGCAACACGATCAGCTTGGGCGGCTGGTGCGAGCCGCGCGTCACGGCGAGCAGCGCGCCCATGCCGAGCTTTTCCATGTCGCGCCGCTCGAGCACGTCGATGCCGAGCTTGAACTGCTTCGCGAGCTTTCTCGCCTCGTCGGCGAGGTACGAAGGCGTGCAAAGATTGGGCGGCAGGTTGCCCAGCGTGCGCGCAAGATCGGCGCCGTCGGCTGTGGCGACGGCCTCCTTTAGCGCGGCCTGGGCCTGCAGCGTCACCGGGGCGCCTGCGATCGCCAGTGTCACCGCTGCGAGCGCCGGGGCGGCAGATTTCTTCTGGGTCTTCAACTGGTCGAAGCGGTAGAAGCCTTCGCGCAGGCCGAGCACCACGCTGCGCGCGGTCCAGGGCAGCCCGCGGCCGATCACCACGAAATCCGCCACCGGAAGCACCGCGTCTCCTGCGCCCAGGCCCGTCAGCGCCGCGACGGCCCCGCGCACGGCGTCGCGAAATGCCGTCACGCCGTAGTCGCTACGCTCGCCCAGGCTGACCAGCAGCACACGCTCGGCTGGAAGACCGGGAATTTTCTGCAGCAGCAGAGTACTGCCGGCCTTGCCGGCAAGGTCGCCCTGCGCAAGCACGCGTCGCAACGCGCCCGCGGCTGCCTTGTCCGCGCGCTGTGCGCCAGCCGTGAGCACGGCGGGCGCTTTCGCTGCCGCGCCGCGCGCAGCGTATGCCGCCAACACCAGGCAGCCGGTCTTTGCCTTTTCGGGCGCCATTGCGCGTATGTTAAATTCCACTTGATTCTCCTATGATTTTCGCTGCCAGTATCGCATGATCTTCCTCCGCACGCTGCTGCGGGAGTTCGCGAATCTAGCCACCGCAGTTTTCCTTTCGCTGTTTCTGATCGCGCTCACGACGCGTCTGATCCGGTTGCTCGGACAGGCCGCCGGCGGCAAGATCCCCTCCGACGCGGTGATCGCCTTTCTCGGTTTCTCGGCGCTGAACCTGCTGCCCGTGCTGCTTTCGCTCACGCTGTTCATCACGGTATTGCTCGCGCTCAATCGCAGCTGGCGCGATTCAGAGATGGTGATCTGGTTCAACTCCGGCCTGTCGCTCGCGGGCTGGATCCGCCCGGTGCTCATTTTCGCGGTGCCGCTGGTGGTGGTGATCGCGACCCTGTCGTTCTTCATCTCGCCCTGGGCCGCGAAGAAAAGCGAGCATTACCGCGGCCGCGTTGACGCGCGAGACGATATTTCGCGCGTCGAGCCGGGCGCTTTCGGCGAGTCGCGCAGCCGCGAGCGCGTGTTCTTCGTCGAGTCCATCGCCGGCGACAAGAGCTCGGTGCAAAACGTGTTCGTGAATTCGATCCAGCACCGCCGCACCGGGGTGATGATGAGCGAGCGCGGCTTCACCGAAACCGCGCCTAATGGCGACCGCTTTCTCGTGCTGCTCACGGGCCGGCGCTACGAAGGCACCCCGGGAGAGGCCGATTTCCGCCTCATGGAGTTCGACCGGTACGCCACGCGCGTGCAGACCAGGGAGGGCGACGAGCCGGTGGCGACGCACAAGAGCACCTCGACGCTCGGGTTGATCGCAAATCCGACACGCACCAACCTCGGCGAGCTGCAGTGGCGCATCAGCCTGCCGCTCTCGGCCCTGATCCTCGCGCTGCTCGCGATTCCGATGAGCTTCGTCAATCCGCGCGCCGGACGTTCGGTGAACCTGGTGTTCGCGCTGCTGACCTACATGGTGTATTCGAATCTGCTTTCCGTGAGCCAGGCCCGGATCGCGCAGGGCAAGCTTGCCTTCGCCAGCGGCTGGTGGCTGGTGCACGCTGTGATGCTGCTGGTGCTGCTGGCGCTGTTCGCGCAGCGCATGTCGCTGTTCCAGCTGCCGTGGCGCCGCGCGAGGAATCCTGCGTGACGCGCATCCCGACTCTCGAGCGCTACCTTGCGCGCCAGATCTACAGCGCGGTGGGGTTCGTGCTGCTCGGCTTTCTCGCCCTGTTCGCCTTTTTCGACCTGATCGCGGAGTTGCGCGACCTGGGCAACGGCGATTACCAGTTGCGCGACATCTTCTCGGTGGTCGCGCTCTGGGTGCCCGGACACGCCTACGAGTTGTTCCCGGTCGTGGTGCTGATCGGCACCCTGTATGTGCTGGCGCATCTGTCGAGCAACTCGGAATACACGGTGATGCGCGCGGCCGGGCTCTCGCCGTCCCGCGCCGGCACGGTGCTGGCCAAGGCCGGGCTCGCCTTCGTGGCCGCCACCTTTGTCATCGGTGAGTGGGTATCGCCGGTGACCGAGCAGGCGGCGCAGAAGGTGCGCATGCAGGCGATGCAATCGTTGATCGGCGGCGGTCTGAATTCCGGTCTCTGGTTCAAGGACGCGCGCTCGTTCATCAACGTGCGCGAGGCGCGTGACGCGAACGTGCTCGGCGGCGTGCGGATCTACGAGTTCGACGCAGCCTATCGCCTGCGCCAGGTGACCGAAGCGGTGCGCGCGGAGTACGCGGGCGCCGGCGGCTGGCGGCTGCAGAACGTTTCGCAGACCATGTTCGATTCCTCCGGACCGACGACCGCGCGCTATGCCGAGGCCGAATGGCGCTCGGCGGTGAATCCGGACCTGCTGAACGTTTTGATTGTGGTGCCCGAGCGCATGTCGGCCTGGAAGCTCTATAGGTACCTGCAGCACCTCGCCGGCAACCGGCAGAAAACCGAGCGTTACGAAATTGCCTTGTGGAAGAAGCTTTTCTACCCCCTCGCGACGCTGGTGATGATGGCGCTTGCGCTGCCCTTCGCGTACATGCACGCGCGCTCGGGCATGGTCGGGTTCAAGGTGTTTCTCGGCATCATGCTGGGGATTTTCTTCCATATGCTGAATAGCCTCTTCTCGCATGTGGGACTGCTAAAGCAATGGCCCCCGGTGGCCGCCGCCGCGGTACCCAGCCTGCTGTTCCTCGCCACTGCGATCCTGATGATGCTCTGGATCGAGCGCCTGCGCCCGGTATGGGTGCGGATGCGGGGCTAGCTTTTTCCTACGGTACCGGGAGGAGCAGACTGCCGGCGAGACGGTCGTGCAGGAACTGGCGGTCGCGATCGACGTAGGCCCACGCGATGCCGATCAGCGTGGGCACCAGCAGCAAAGCGCAGACGAAGCGCAGCAGCGCGGCTTGCGGCGCGAGCTGCGCGTGTCCCTGCCTCGCCACCAGCCGGATGCGCCAGGTTTTCATCGCGAGCGTCTGCCCGCCGCGCAACCAGCACCAGAGAAAATACGCCGCGAACAGGGCCAGCAGAAAAACCTGCAGCAGGTGCATGCGCCAGCCTTCGATGCGCAGCGTGCCCGCGGCGAACTGAAACAGCCAGGTGCCGAGGAAGGCGACCGCGAACAGCAGAATTGCTTCGTACAGCATGCTGGCAAGGCGCCGCGCGACGCCCGGCGCGGTGTCGGAAGCGCTCGGCGGCGACGCCGGCGCGGTACTCACAGCGAATCGGGGACGAGGTACCGGGGCGCTTGCTTCGTCTTGACGCCCGATACGCGCTGCCGGCGCTCGGCCGGCGGCAGGTAGCTTGGCGGCACGTCAAACATGCGCTTCTCGTGCGGCGGGAGCGCCTGGTAATCCGCCCAGTATTTGCGCAGCTCGATGCGCCGGTCGGGTGCGGCCTTGGCGATATTTCGGTACTGCTCGCGAGCCTGGTCGCGCTGCTGCGGCGTGAGCTTGGCCCATTTTTCCATGCGCGTGTGAACGCGCTTCTGTTCTTCGGGCTTCATCGCGGAGTAGCGCTTGGCGATGCCGAGCCATTTGGTCTTGTGGGGCAGGCTGAGCTTGTTCCAGTCGATGCCGAGGGGCGCAAGCGCCTGCTGCTGGTCGGCCGTGAGCGCAGCCCACTGCGGACCCCGGTCCTTGGGTGCGGCGATGACCAGCGGCGCGGCCAGCGCCCACAGCAGCAGCGCGGCGAGGATCCTGCGCATCAGTTGGACGAGACTTTCTTCAGCCAGGTCTCGAAGCCACGGTCGAGGTAGGCATCGATCGGCAGGTCATCGGCGAGCAGTTGCGCATCCAGCTCCTCGATGTCTGCTGCACGCTGCGCCTGCTGCGTGCTGTAGATCGCGACCAGGCCGGCGACCAACAGCGCGCTCGGCAACAGAAGCCGGATCGAGAAGCCGCCGAAGCCGCCGAAGCCGCCGATCACGCCGGCGGCCATGGTGCGCGCCCAGGCGGGCGCCGGCGCGCGCTCGGGCCTGCGCACGGCGAGGGCCTGCTCGCGCGCCGTGCGCAGCCGCGCAACGATGTGCGCACCGGATTCTCCGTCAAGCCGCGCGCCTTCGTTCAGCGCCTGGCGGACCTTGTGAGTGAATTTGATCTCGTTCATATCTGTAGCTCCTGGAGGCCGCTCAGAGGCTTACGCCCTTCGCACGCAATGCGGCGGCCAAAGCGCGAGTGGCCCGGGAGCAATGTGTCTTTACGCTGCCCTCCGAGCAACCCATGGCCTTGGCGGTCTCCGCGACGTCCAGCTCCTCCCAGTAACGCATGACGAAAGCCTCGCGTTGACGCGCGGGCAGCTTGGATATCTCTTTCTCAATAATTTCAATAACTTGTGCCCGTTCCAGCCGTTCGCCTGGCAGCTCCTCCCGGTTGGCGTCGCCAGCCGCCTGCAAATTCTCCAGCGGATCCTGATCGTCCTCCTCGCCACGCCCGGGCGCAAGTGAGGAAAACAGCGTTACCCACAGCGAGCGCACTTTCTGCCGCCGGAACCAGTCGCGGATCGCGTTTTGCAGGATGCGCTGGAAAAGCGGCGCCAGTTCCTCCGGCGCGCGGTCGCCGTAGCGTTCCGAGAGCCGCATCATCGCGTCCTGCACGACGTCGAGCGCGGCCTCGGTCTCGCGCACGGCGAACACGGCCTGCTTGAAGGCGCGCCGTTCGACGCCCGCGAGGAACGCCGACAACTCACTGCGCGATGCCAGTGTCTCTCCCCTCCGGCCGGTGTTCCCGGCTCTGCGAAAGATGGTATCAAACCGTACTCCCGGAATTGCCACCGCTGGCTTGACCGCATTGCAGCAAGCCGTTAATCTTGAATGCTTTTCCTGCCTCAGGCGAAATTGTCATGGACCGCATCAAGACCGAAGAACTGACCGGCGCCCAGATTCTCATCCGCTGCCTGCAGGCGGAAGGCGTTGACGTTGTATTCGGCTATCCGGGCGGCGCAGTCCTGTGGATCTATGACGAGCTGTTCAAGCAGGACAAGGTACGCCACGTCCTGGTGCGCCACGAGCAGGGGGCGGCCCACGCGGCCGACGGCTATTCGCGCTCCTCGCACAAGGTCGGCGTGTGCCTCGTCACCTCCGGCCCCGGCCTGACCAATGCGGTGACCGGGATTGCGACGGCGTACATGGATTCGATCCCGATGGTCATAATCAGCGGCCAGGTGCCGACGCACGCCATCGGCGAAGACGCGTTCCAGGAGTGCGACACGGTGGGCATCACGCGGCCCTGCGTGAAGCACAACTTCCTCGTGCGCGACGTGAAGGGCCTGGCGATGACGATGAAGAAGGCCTTCCACATCGCCACCACGGGCCGGCCCGGGCCGGTGCTGGTCGACATCCCGAAGGACGTCACCACCAATACCTGCGAGTTCCATTACCCGGAAAGCATCAGCATGCGCTCGTACAACCCGGTGAAGAAGGGTCACGCCGGGCAGATCAAGAAGGCGGTGCAGTTGCTGCAGCAGGCCGAGCGGCCGATGATCTACACCGGCGGCGGAATCGTGCTGTCCAACGCGTCGGAAAAGCTGAAGGCGCTGGTTAAACTGACCGGCTTCCCGATCACCAATACGCTGATGGGTCTCGGCGGCTATCCGGCAACCGATGACCAGTTTCTCGGCATGCTCGGCATGCATGGCACTTACGAAGCCAACATGGCGATGCAGCACTGCGACGTGCTGCTCGCGATCGGCGCGCGCTTCGACGACCGTGTCATCGGCAACCCGGCGCACTTCGCGCAGAACCCGCGCAAGATCATCCACATCGATATCGACCCGTCGTCCATCTCCAAACGCGTCAAGGTGGACGTGCCCATTGTTGGAAATATTCCCGATGTTTTAGAGGATTTTTTAGTTCAATTGAAAGATAAGAAATCCCAGGACATTTCGGCCTGGTGGAAGCAGATTGCGGAGTGGCGCGGCAAGGACTGCCTCAAGTACGACCGCAAGGCGAAAATCATCAAGCCGCAGTTCGTGCTGGAGAAGCTCTACGAGATTACCGATGGGGAAGCCTACATCACCTCGGACGTGGGCCAGCACCAGATGTGGGCTGCGCAGTTCTACAAGTTCGAGCTGCCGCGGCGCTGGATCAACTCCGGCGGCCTGGGCACCATGGGCTTCGGCCTGCCGGCGGCGATGGGCGTGCAGATGGCCAACCCCGGCGCCGCGGTCGCGTGCGTGACCGGCGAGTCGTCGATCCAGATGTGCCTGCAGGAGCTCTCGACCTGCAAGCAGTACCGCCTGCCGATCAAGATCATCAACCTCAACAACAAGTACATGGGCATGGTGCGCCAGTGGCAGGAGTTCTTCCACGGCAACCGGTACTCGGAGTCCTACATGGATGCGCTGCCCGATTTCGTCAAGCTCGCCGAGGGCTACGGCCACTCCGGCCTGCTCGTCGACAAGCCGGCCGACGTCGAGCCTGCGCTGCGCGAGACCTTCAAGCGCAAGAACGACCTGGTATTCCTCGACTTCATCACCGACCAGGCGGAAAACGTCTATCCGATGATTCCCGGCGGCAAGGGGATCACGGAAATGATCCTCTCCGAGGATCTATAAGCGGCCGCAGGTCCGCGCCACCCACATATGCGGCACATCATCTCCATCCTGGTCGAAAACGAGGCCGGGGCCCTGTCGCGCATCTCGAACATGTTCTCGGCGCGCGGCTACAACATCGAGTCGCTGACCGTGGCGCCGACCGAGGATGCGTCGATGTCGCGCCTGACGGTGGTCACCAAGGGTTCGGACGAGGTGATCGAGAAGATCACCAAGCAGCTGAACAAGCTGGTCGAGGTAGTGAAGGTCGTGGACCTGTCCGAAGCCGAGCACATGGAGCGCGAACTGATGCTCATCAAGCTGCGCGCCGGCCCCAAGGAGCGCGAGGACGTGAAGCGCATGGCCGACATCTTCCGCGGCCGGGTGATCGACGTGTCCGACAATACCTACACCATCGAGCTTACCGGCGACGGCGCGAAGCTGGATGCCTTCATCCAGGCGCTCGACCAGAGCGCGATCCTGGAAACGGTGCGCACCGGCGCCTGCGGCATCGGCCGCGGCAATCGAATTCTTCGAGTCTGAGGGAAATCATGAAGGTCTACTACGACAAAGACGCGGATCTTTCGCTCATCAAGGGCAAGAAAGTCACCATCCTGGGCTACGGTTCGCAGGGCCACGCGCATGCGCTGAACCTGCACGATTCGGGCATGAAAGTTACAGTCGGCGTGCGCAAGGGCGGTCCTTCGTGGGACAAGGCGAAGAAGGCGGGCCTGAAGGTGGCCGAAGTCGCGGACGCCGTGAAAAGCGCCGACGTCGTCATGATGCTGCTGCCCGACGAGCACATTGCCGCCGTGTACAGGGAATCCGTGGCGCCGAATCTCAAAAAGGGCGGTGCGCTCGCCTTCGCGCATGGCTTCAACGTCCATTACGGCCAGGTCCAGGCGCGCAAGGACATCGACGTCTGGATGGTCGCGCCCAAGGCGCCGGGCCACACCGTGCGCTCGACCTACCTGAGCGGCGGCGGCACGCCTTGCCTGGTGGCGGTGCACCAGAATCCGTCGAAGAAGGCGCGCGACATGGCGCTCTCCTACGCCTCGGCGATCGGCGGCGGCAAGGCCGGCATCATCGAAACCAACTTCAAGGAAGAAACGGAAACCGACCTGTTCGGCGAGCAGACGGTGCTCTGCGGCGGCACCGTCGAACTGGTGAAGGCGGGCTACGACACGCTGGTGGAGGCGGGTTACGCGCCCGAGATGGCGTACTTCGAGTGCCTCCACGAACTCAAGCTGATCGTCGACCTGATGTACGAGGGCGGCATCGGCACCATGAACTACTCGATCTCGAACAACGCCGAGTACGGCGAGTACGTGAGCGGGCCGAAGATCATCGACGCAGGCGTGCGCGCGCGCATGAAGGAAGTGCTCGGGCGCATCCAGTCGGGCGAGTACGCCAAGGAATTCGTTCTCGAGAGCCGCGCCGGGCAGCCGACGCTGCTCTCGCGCCGGCGCCAGACGGCCGAGCATTCGATCGAGAAAGTCGGCGGGCGGCTGCGCGAGATGATGCCCTGGATCAGGAAGAACCGGCTGGTCGATCAGTCGAAGAACTGAAAGTGCGATACCCGCACCCGATCATCGCTCGGGAGGGTTGGCCGTTCCTGGCGATTGCCATCGCCGTCTCCACGCTAGCCAGCTTCGCGCTTGGCTGGGCCTGGTCGCTGCCGTTCTGGCTGATCAGCATTTTCATCCTGCAGTTCTTCCGCGATCCGCCGCGCGGCATCCCGGAGGATGCGCGCGCCGTGCTGTCGCCGGCCGACGGGCGCGTCGTCGCGGTGGAAAAGGCGCGCGATCCATACCTCGAGCGTGACGCGCTCAAGATCTCGGTCTTCATGAACGTGTTCAACGTGCATTCCAACCGCGCGCCGGTGGACGGCACCGTGCGCCAGCGCTGGTATCACGCCGGGTCGTTCCTAAACGCCGCGCTCGACAAGGCGTCACTCGAGAACGAAAGGAACGCGCTATGGCTGCAGACCCGCACCGGCCAGGACGTCACCTGCGTTCAGATTGCGGGCTTGGTCGCGCGCCGGATTCTCTGCTATGTTGACCAGGGTGCTGTGCTGGGGAGGGGACAGCGCTACGGGTTCATCCGTTTCGGATCGCGCGTCGACATCTACCTGCCGCCGGATGCAGAGGCGCAGGCTGCGCTCGGCGACAAGGTGTACGCGACGGAGTCGGTCCTTGCAAGGCTGAAGGCGCATGGGTGATACGGAAGACTTCGAGGAATCCCGCTCCGAGGCCGCGCCGCGCGGCTTCGGCGTGCTGCGCCGGCGCGGTATTTACCTGCTTCCGAACCTCTTCACCACCGGCGTTCTCTTCTGCGGTTTCTTCGCCATCGTGCAGGCGATGAATGGCCGCTTCGAGACCGCGGCGATCGCGATCTACGTCGCGTTGGTCCTGGACGGCATGGACGGGCGCGTGGCGCGCTGGACCAACACGCAGAGCGAGTTTGGCGCGCAGTACGACAGCATTGCCGACATGGTGGCCTTCGGCGCGGCGCCCGCCCTGGTAGCCTATACCTGGGTGCTGAAGGATCTTGGCACCGCGGGCTGGATCGGCGCCTTCATCTTCTGCGCGGCGACCGGAATCCGCCTCGCGCGCTTCAACACCAATATTGCCGTCGTCGACAAGCGCTACTTCCAGGGCATGCCCTGTCCGTCCGGCGCCGCGGTGCTCGCGGGGCTGGTCTGGATGATCGCGGACTTCGGGCTCAAGCCCGACCAGTGGTACTTGATCGCAGGCGTGACCTGGGCCACCGCCGTGTTTATCGGCGTGACCATGGTCTCCAACCTGCCCTTCTACAGCTTCAAGGAAGTGAACTGGAAGCAGCGCGTCCCGCTCTGGGTCATCCTCGTCTCGGTGGTCGGGCTATCGATCGTCGCGTCGCGCCCGTCGCTGGTGCTGTTCGTGCTCTTCCTCGCCTACGCCGCGTCCGGTTACGTGCTGTGGGCGATGGGTCGCCGTAACCGGCCGGTGCTGCCCGAAGAGTAGAGCGTATCCATTCCGCAAAGCGGTGGCAGTCGAATTCCTGCGGCAGGTAATTGCCGTGCCTGAACTTCGTTGACTGGATTCCCTGCTGCTGCCATTCGCAGTTGCGCGCGTCCTGCCGGTTGGTGATCTCCCACAGCGCGGTGTAGTGCTCGAGGTCGGTGCCCTGCGGCATGTGCGCGGGCTCGAACAGCCAGTCATAGACGATCCTGAAGGCTGGAACCCGCGCCGAGCCATCGAGCGTGAGTGTTCTTGCAGCGGACCTGAATTCGGCAGTCTTTTCCTTTCCGCGCAGTCCCCAGGCGCCCGCTTCCCGGTAGGCCGTCACGATCCGGCAGAGTTCCGGGTGCACGGGCGGACAGTAGAAACATTCGGAAAAGTTTTCCGCGAGCAGCTTCCAGTTGGCCTTTGCGTCCGCGACGACGCGCTTGCCGGTGCGCAGATCCTGGAGACGGTGGTTCCTGAAGGTCGCCGGCTCCTCGAACGCCGGAGGCTTGTCAGACAGGCACGCGAAAACAAATCCTCCCCAGGTCTTCAGCGCAACCGGAAAGAGCGAAAATTTTTTCTCATCGAAATCCGGCGTCGGCTTGCGCCGCGGCGTGGCAACGAGGCTGCCTTCGAGATCGTAGGTCCAGGCGTGATACGGGCAGACGATGCGATTGCGCGCGAAGCTCCCCTGGTCGGCCGTACACAGGAGCGAGCCGCGGTGCCGGCAGACGTTGTGGAAGGCCTTCAATTCCTGCTTCGAATTCCGCAAAATCAAGATTGACTGCGAACCAAGCTTGACCACGCGCCAGTCGCCCGGCTGCGGAACCTCCTCCTCGCGGCAGGCCGCGCTCCAGATTCTTCAGAGGTTCCCTGGTGGCCCGCATTACCTGGCGCGCGAAATCTCCATGATCATGCGTACGGCCAGATAGAGCCGAGGCTCGATGGAGTCGATCAGCACATATTCCGAGTCGGTCGAGTGCGAGCCGAAGCCCTGCAGGCCGAATCCCTCGATCACCGGGGAAGTGGTCTTCAGCGACGCATACGCGGCGTCGGTGCCGCCGCCCGGTGATTTTTCGGTTACCACGAGCTGCTTGCCGAGTTCCGCGTAGATCGCCTGCGCGCGGTTGCCCAGCGTGCGCGCAGCCTCGGTCGGCTGCAGGGGCGGGCGGCCGCGCCTGAATTCGAGCTCCACTGTGGAATCCGCAAGCAGCTTATTCTTGATCCGCTCGCGCAGCTGCTGCTCGACGCCGTCGAGATCGGCGACGCGTTCGACTCGAATATCCGCCTCGGCAACCGCGCCCGGCGGAATCATGTTGCGCACGATGCCGGCCCGGGCCATGGTCCAGTTCAGCTTCACGCCGGTTTCGGCGCGCGACAGGTCGCGCGCCTGCATGATCTGGTGCGCCAGTTCGTAGAGCGCATTGACGCCACGCTCGGGCGCGGCGCCGGCGTGCGATGCGCGACCGCGCACTGTGAGGATCGCCGAGGCGGTGCCGCTCGTCGCGAGCCTGAGCTGGTCGGTCTGGAATCCTGCGCCTTCGAAAGACAGGACCGCGTCGTGCTCCGCGCCGAGGCGCGTGATCAGCGCGCGCGAGCCGGGCGAACCGATCTCCTCGTCCGCATTGATCAGCACCGTGAGCGTGCCGTACTCCTTGAAATCGATTGCCTTGAGCAGCGCAATCGCGTGAAAGATGACCGCCATGCCGTGCCGGTCGTCGGCGATGCCCAGGCCGTAGGCGCGGCTGCCGTCGATCCTGAAGGGCTGCTGCGCGAGCATGCCGCGCGGATACACCGTATCCATGTGCGCGAGCAGCAGGATCATCTTCGTACCGGTGCCGGAGAAGGTCGCGCGCACCATGCTGCCGATTTTTGCCGGCGCCCCCGGCGGCCGTTCGCCTTCGATTCTGGATTCAAGCGTCTCCACCTTGGCGCCAAGCAGCGCCAGGCGTTTGGCGACCACTCCCGCCATGCGCTCCAGCCCCTCGATATCGCTGCTGCCGGACTCGATCGACACCAGTTCCCGCATCGTCTCGAGGACAGCCGGCTTTTCCTTCGCCACCAGGCCCCAGAGCGGCTCGAGCGGCGCGCTCCAGGCGCTCGCGGCGCCGGCTGCAAGCAGGGTGCCGAAGGCGGCCCGAAAGTATCTGCCGGTTACTCTGGTCAGGTTCATTGCTGGCCCTCCGGGATCCCCGGACTTGCGCCGGGTGGAAGGCGCCAGTATAGTTAGCCAATGACCTCGGCAGTCGCCCTCCTCATTGCGACCGTCACCAGCCTGCTTCTCCTGGCTGGCCTGCTGCTGCGCCCCGCGCGCACACACTAGATCTCCCAATTCGGCAGTACCCCTGACCCGCCTACCCGGCGGGGAGGACTTTTCGCATCCACACCCTAGGAGCGGCTATGAAGACGGAAAAATTGATCATTTTCGACACCACCATGCGCGACGGCGAGCAATCGCCCGGCGCATCTATGACGCGGGATGAAAAACTGCGCATCGCGCGGCAATTGGAACGCATGAAAGTGGATGTCATTGAAGCCGGCTTTCCGGCGTCTTCCAACGGCGACTTCGAGGCGGTGAGCGCGGTCGCCAGGCTGATCAAGGACAGCACCGTGGCGGGCCTGTGCCGCGCCAACGACAAGGACGTCCAGCGCGGCATCGACGCGCTCAAGGGCGCGAAGTCCTGGCGCATCCACACCTTTCTCGCCACCAGCCCGCTGCACATGAAAATGAAACTGCGCATGACGCCGGACCAGGTGTTCGAGCAGACGAAACTCTCGGTGCGCTATGCGAGGAACGCGTGCCCGGACGTTGAGTTCTCGCCGGAGGACGCCAGCCGCTCGGAGCCGGATTTCCTCTGCCGCGTGCTGGAGGCGGCGATCAAGGAGGGCGCGACCACCATCAATATTCCGGACACGGTCGGTTATGCCGTGCCGGAACAATTTGGTGAATTAATTTTGAATTTAAGAGAAAGAATTCCTAATTCCGACAAGGCGATTTGGAGCGTCCACTGCCACAACGACCTTGGCATGGCAGTGGCAAATTCACTCGCCGCGGTGCGCATCGGTGGCGCACGCCAGATTGAATGCACCGTGAACGGCCTCGGCGAGCGGGCTGGCAACACCTCGCTCGAGGAAGTGGTTATGGCCGTGCGCACGCGCAAGGATTTCTTCAACCTGCAGACAAGGATAGACACCACCCAGATCGTGCCCGCCTCGCGGCTGGTTTCCCAGATCACCGGCTTCGTCGTGCAGCCGAACAAGGCGGTGGTCGGGGCGAACGCCTTCGCGCACGCCTCAGGCATCCACCAGGACGGCGTCATCAAGGCGCGCGAAACCTACGAGATCATGACCGCCGAGGACGTGGGCTGGAGCGCCAACAAGATCGTCCTTGGCAAGCTTTCGGGCCGCAGCGCCTTCCGCCAGCGCCTGAAGGAAATCGGCATCGAGCTGGACAATGAAGAGGGCTACAACAAGGCCTTCCAGCGCTTCAAGGACCTCGCCGACAAGAAGACCGAAATTTTCGACGAAGACCTGCAGGCGCTCGTGGCGCAGGAGGCGGGCAGCTCGGAGAGCGAGGTCTGGGGCCTGGTGAGCATGAGCCAGGGCAGCGGCACCTCGGTCAAGCCGCACGCCCGCGTTGTCCTCATGAACAAGAAGAAAAAAGTCGACGCCGAATCCAAGGGCGACGGCCCGGTGGACGCCACCTTCAAGGCGATCGAAAGCGTGGCGAAGAGCGGCGCCGAGCTGCTGCTGTATTCGGTCAACGCGGTGACGCAGGGCACCGAGAGCCAGGGCGAAGTCACGGTGCGCCTCTCGAAGGGCGGGCGCATCGTCAACGGCGTGGGCGCCGACACCGACATCGTCGTCGCCTCCGCCAAGGCCTATATCAGCGCGCTCAACAAGCTGGAGAGCAAGCAGGAGCGGGTGAATCCGCAGTACGAGGCTCGGCACTGAGCTAAAGCGGCAGCCCGGCCTTCGCGATGCTGTCGCGGTGGTGCGCGAGGTCGCTTGCGCGCTTGTAGTGCAGCACCGGCACGAGCGTAGCGCCGGGCGGCGAAATAGGCGCGCCCGAGGTGGCTCCAGAAGCGCGGCGGGTGGAAGGGATTGAGGCGCATCGCCGCCAGCACGCGCTGCACATCGCTGTCGTTTTCGTCCAGTTGCAGCGCCAGCGTGAGTTCGCTTTCGATCGCGCGCGAAATCAGGCGCTGAGCCCTGTCGTTGTCATCGCGCTTCGAGCGATGGTGCGGCACCTTCGCTTCGAGCACGCATTCGTAGGCGGCCATGCTGCCCGGTTGCTTGCGCGCGGCGCGGTCGAGCGCCGCGGCTTCCATGCGGCCGGGCAGCGTGGCGACGAGCGCAGCAATCACACCGCGGTATTCGGTGAGCGTGCGCGCCGTTCCCACCTCGTCGTCGCCCATCAGGCGGCTGTAGCCCGCCACGTCGGCGCCGAGGATTGCTGCGAGACGGCGTTGCACGGTGGGCTTTGCCTTGAAATGACTGGAAATTATGTCGCAGCCCGGGCGCGGAACCTACGCATTCGCTTCGCGGGAACCCGTATTGCGCGCGTATGCGACCACGACGATGAAATACAGGGTGCTGAGCGCGATTTCAAGGCCCGCCAGCAACTGCGACGTGCCACGCTCGCTCCAGGCCCGCATCACGCCCTCCGCGAAGTAGGCCAGCACGAACATCGAGGTCCATTGGTAAGTGTGCCTCTTGCCCTCGATGATTCCGATCAGCGGAACCGCCAGAGGCAGGGCTTTCAGCGCCAGGTAGGAGCCCCCCGGCCTGAGCGGCGCAAGCCAGAGTTCCCACGCGAGACAGAGCAGGAGCAATGCCGCGAGCAGGCCCGAGGCCAGCACGCGCAGCCATTTAGTACTCCCCACGGCCCTCGGGGTAGTGTTTTTCCCAGTTCCTGCCGTCGATCTTTCGATGCGTCATGTGGGTGACCGTGCCCTCGTCGAGGCAGCGCGCGTTGACGCTGAAGCCGTCGGGGTGGGAGCGCGGCACGTAGAAGGACTTGATGCCGCAGTGCGAGCAGAAGTAATGCTTCGCGGTTCTGGTGTTGAACTGGTAGTTGGTCAGCGATGCTTCGCCGGAAACCAGCTTGAAGTGCTCCTTGCGCGCGAACAGGTGCAGGTATCCGGTCCTGCCGCACATCGAGCAGTTGCAGTCGCCGACCTCGATCTTCGCCGGCGCCATCACCTCGAAGCGCACGCGCCCGCAGTGGCAGCCGCCCTTGTGCGTGATCAATTTATCGGCCATCGCCGAGTTTCAACGCAATTTCCGCAAGCCGCTTGCCCTGCGCGACGCACAGGCTGCGCTCCGCGTCCGACAGCGGCAGATCGTCGGCAATACCGGCAAAGTGGCTCGCGCCATAGGGGGTTCCGCCGGTGCGCGTGGCATTGAGCTCCGGATTGGAATAGGGCAGCCCGACGATGAGCATGCCGTGGTGCAGGAGCGGCAGCATCATCGAGAGGAGCGTGGTTTCCTGCCCGCCGTGCATCGCGCCGGTGGAACTGAAGACGCAGGCGGGCTTGCCCACGAGCGCGCCCTTCAGCCACAACGGCCCGGTGGCGTCGATAAACGCCTTCAGCGGCGCCGCCATGTTGCCAAAGCGTGTCGGACTGCCCAGCGCCAGCCCGGCGCAGGTTTCGAGGTCTTTCAGTTCGCAGTGCGGGGGACCATCCCGGGCCGGCGTGGCGTCGTTGATCTTCGCCACCGTGCGAACTCGGGCTTGCGCGCCAGCCACCCGCTCGACGCCTTCCGCAACTTGCTCCGCCATGCGCCGTACCGATCCCCCGGCGCTGTAGTAGAGCACAAGAATTTCAGCCATGCCTGTATCATAGCGCCTCGAGATGAGCGCCATTTCCCGCCGCGAGCGCCTCGTCGCCGCGCTCGACGTGCCCACCGCGGCCGAGGCGCGCGCAATGGTCGAGAGGCTGGGCAGTTCGGTCAATTTCTACAAGATCGGCCTCGAACTCTCCACCTCCGGCGCCTACTACGAATTGCTCGACTGGCTGGTCAAGCGCGGCAACCGCGTGTTCTGCGACCTAAAGCTGCACGACATTCCGGAAACCGTGCGCCGCGCGGTCGCCAACCTGCGCGGCCGCGGCGTCACGTTCCTCACGGTGCATGCCGATCGCGGCGTCATGGGCGCCGCGGTGAAGGAAAAGGGCGACACGAAAATCCTTGCCGTCACGGTACTCACGAGCACCGGCCCCGCCGATCTTGCCGAGATGGGTTATCCGGGGAAGCTCGATGAGCTGGTGCTCGCGCGTGCGCGCGCCGCGGCGGAGCTCGGCTGCGATGGCGTCATCGTGTCGGGCCTGGAGGCGTCCGCCATCAAGAAGAATTTTGGCGCGAGGCTGCTCGCCGTGGCACCCGGCATCCGGCCGGCGGGCGGCGACGCGGCCGACCAGAAGCGCGTCGTCGACGTGGCGCAGGCGTTCAGGAACGGGGCCGACTACATCGTCGTCGGCCGGCCGATCCGCGACGCGCAGGATCCCGCTGCGGCGGCGGAGGCAATTCAGGCAACGATTGCAGGAATTTTTTCTTCGTGATTCAGGGTTTGGCGGGAATTGCCGGACTATTGCTGCTGGCATTTGTTTTCAGCGAGAACCGCAGATCAATTCCCTGGCGCGCGATCTGGGCCGGCCTCGTGCTGCAGCTCCTGCTTGCGCTGTTCTTCCTCAAGCTGCCGTTCGCCAAGGATGCGTTTCTCGCGCTCAACGATGTTCTCGGCGCGCTGGAAAAATCCACCCAGGCCGGAACCGCGCTCGTGTTTGGCTACCTGGGCGGCGGCCCGGCGCCGTTCGCCGTGACGGATGCGAATTCAAGCTTCATCCTCGCCTTTCGCGCGCTCCCGATCGTGCTCGTGATGAGCGCGCTTTCGGCGCTGCTCTACCACTGGGGCGTGCTGCCGCGGATCGTGCGCGGCGTCTCCTGGCTGCTGGAGCGCGCGATGCGCGTGGGCGGCGTCGTGGGCCTGTCCGCGGCGGCGAACGTCTTCGTCGGCATGGTGGAAGCGCCGCTCTTCGTGCGGCCCTGGCTGCCGCGCGTGTCGCGCGGCGAACTGTTCGCGATCATGGTCGGCGGCATGGCCTCGATCGCGGGCACGGTCCTGTTTCTCTATGCGAGCATCCTCGGCAAGGTCCTTGCGGACGCCGTGGCGCACCTCCTCATCGCGTCGATTGTCTCGGCTCCGGCGGCGCTGGTGATCGCCTTTCTCATGGTGCCTCCGGCTGGCGAGGCCACGGGAGGCCGACTCGAGATGAAATCCGAGGCCTCGGGCAGCATGGATGCGCTGACGCAGGGGACCCTGGGCGGCGCGCAGCTGTTGGTCAACATCGTCGCCATGCTGGTGGTTTTCGTCGCCCTGGTCACGCTGGTCAATCTGATCATTGCACCCTATACGCTGCAGGGCATCCTCGGCTGGCTGCTCGCGCCGCTTGCCTGGCTGGCAGGGATCCCGTGGTCCGAGGCGCAGATCGCGGGGAATCTGCTCGGGACCAAGACCGTCCTCAACGAGTTGGTCGCCTACCTCGATCTCGCGAACCAGCCCGCGCTCTCCGAGCGCAGCCGGCTGCTCATGACCTACGCCCTGTGCGGCTTCGCCAACTTCGGCAGCCTCGGCATCATGATCGGCGGCATGAGCACCATGTGCCCCGAACGCCGCCCGGAAATCGTCTCACTGGGAATGAAATCCATCGCCGCCGGCACGCTTGCGACCTGCCTTACCGCCGCGACGGTAGGTCTTATCGTCTAACTCGAAATGGGAGCGCGGCCGCATGGCGCCGGAAGGCCTCGCGTACATCTCGAGCTGGGTCAGCGAGAATCTCTCGACCTGTTACCAGGTCATGGAAACGCGGGACCCGTTGCTTCTCGAATCGTGGATGGGCAACTGGTCCGACCTGGTTGAGTTCGAGGTGCATGCCGTCATGACGTCGCAGGAAGCGGCGCAGCGAGCCGCGCCGTAGGCGCGAAGAGAGGATACATGCCGCATTTTCCGGAATTGCTTCGTAACCTCCCGGCATTCGAGGGAGCGTTCGATGCGCATCAACTGGACGCGAAGGACTGCAAGGTGCTGTTCGCCTCGCATAGAATTCTGGTTTCTTGCTGCCGATCACGCCGCGGCGCGCTAAACTTCGCTGCCTGAGGCCGATTCATCCCGCACACGGAGCGAACGATGCAGCAGCCCGACCCGAACCGCACCAGAGTAACGATTTTCACGAGCGCCTACCGCATCAAGGGCTACATCGACCTTATCCCCGGCGCGAGGGTGACGGATTACATGGCCGAGGCGAAGGAATTCATCGCCGTGACTGATGCGGAAGTATGGGAACTGGAGATAGGCGGCCGCCAGCTGATTTCGGCGCCATTCGTCAACGTCGGCCGCGCACACATCCAGGTAATCGCCCCCGGGGTGTAGGAAAATCAGGGACAGACCCTGATTTAGGACGAACCGTGACCTGATATTGAAGTCAGACGCTTGAAATCGTGGTCTGTCCCCGATTTTCTGCGGCGAGCGCGTCGAGCGCCTCGATCAGATCGCCGACGCGTTGCGGACGGTCCTCGCGCCGCTTCTCCAGGCAGGCCTGCACCAGGATGTCGAGTTCGACCGGGATCGGCTGCGCTGCGACCCGCGATACGCGCGGCGGCTCGTCGTTCAGGATCCGGCTGGTGAGTTCGATGTCGTCGCCGCTTTCGAAGATCCGCTTGCCCGAGAGCATGAAGAATGCGACCGCGCCCAGCGCGTAGATGTCGGCGCGCGTATCCACATCGGCCGGATTGCGCAGGCGCTCCGGCGCCATGTACATGGGCGTGCCGAGGATGCGCAGGCCGCGCGTCAGATTGCGGCTGTGCTCGGTATCGACCCGCTTGACCATGCCGAAGTCGAGGATCTTCACCACGTCGTGCTCCTCGCCGCGCCGGCAAAGCATGATGTTCTCCGGCTTGATATCACGGTGCACGAGGCCCGCCGCGTGTGACGCGGCAAGCCCGGCGCAGACCTGGCGCAGGATGCGCACGCTGCGCGCCAGAGGAACGGGCCCCTCGCGCGCCACCAGTTCGCCGAGGTTGATCCCATCCAGGTATTCCATGGCGTAATAGAGCAGCCCGTCGGTGCTGCGGCCGTAGTCGTAGATCTCCACCACGTTCGGGTGCGAGAGCTGGCTCGCCAGCTGCACCTCGCGCTCGAAGCGCGCGATCATTTCATCGCTGGCGCGGGCCGGCTTCAGAATCTTCACCGCGCAGGGCCGCTTGAGCAGGTCGTGGCGCGCAAGGTAGACGTTGGCCACGCCGCCTTCGCCGATGCTGCGCTCGAGGCGGTAGGCGCCGATCTTGCGCTGCCCGCCCAGTTCGCCCCGCAGGCGCAACACCGAGAGGGCCGAATAGAGGGCGGCGGCGACCGCGAGCACCAGCGTGCCGAAGACGACGCCGAACGCGCTCCGCAGGTAGCCCAGCGGCGCGTAAGCCTCCGTTGCCTCGATTTCGATCGCGACCCCGAGCCCGAGATCTTCCAGCCAGCGCCACGCGCCGACGACCAGCCTGCCGCGCCCGCCCAGGTAGGGTTGCAGCGCGGTACCTTCGCGTGCCTCCGGACGCATGCCCGGGAGCAAGAACCGCTTGTTGGCGTCGAAACGGCTGGGGGTGAGCAACTCGGCGCGCTCGTCGAAGGCGAAGACGTCGCCGGTGTCGCCGGGCCGTGCGGCGGCAAGTATCGATGAGAGTACGCCGTTTGCCGGTTCGGCAATGCCCAGCGCCGCGATGATGCGATCGTCCGCGTCGCGCACCGGAGTGGCGATCCAGCCGAAGGCCTCGCCTTCGCGCAACCGCGGCGGCGATGCGACGCGCTCGGCATCGCGGAAAGGGCGGATGAAGCGCGATTCGCCGCCGAATACGGGCGCGAGCAGCGGCAGGAAGCGCGTGGCGGTAACCTGCAGTCCGCAATATTCCGGGTAACGCGTCGCGAGCAGCTTTCCCTCCGGCGACGTGACGTTGAACGTGGAATCGCCGACATCGCGCAGCAGCGGGCGCAGGACTTCCTCGACTTGCGCGCGTGCCGGACCGGCGCACAATTCCGCGCGCGCGGCGGCCTTGTCTGATCCGAGCCTGGCGAGGCTGGCAACGGCCTCCCGGACGCGACGCTCCCGCGCAATGCGTTCGGCGTCGCCGATTTCCTCCCGTACCCAGACGCGCAGCGCATTCACCTGTGCATCCAGCAGGCTTTTCATGGTCGCCGCGCGCAGTTCGTGCAGCGAGTGTTCGACCGCATGATAGGTCCAGAAGCCCAGGCCCAGCAGCAGCGCAGCCGCGGCGAGGACGAGCGCAATGCCTCCGGGAGAAAGGAGTCCGCCGATGCGTCCATGCTGAGCCGGCGGACCGGCGGGGTAGAGCGAGTCGGTGTTGCCGGAGCTCAGGGGATCGGGACGGCGGCGAGCAGCAGCGCGCCGGCATCGATGCGGCGCGTGGCGTTGTGCGCGGGCGGCAGCCGGTGGCCGGCGACGCCGGGCAGTACCGCCTGCACGTCTTCCGGAATCACCTTGTCGCGGCCTTCGATCAGTGCCCAGGCGCGCGCGCAATGCACGATGGCGAGCGCCGCGCGCGGCGACAGCCCGATCGCAAAGTCGGGCGAGCGGCGGGTGTATTCGACGATCGCCTGCACGTAATCGAGCAGCGCCGGCGCGACATGCACGCGCTGCGCGTTGCCCTGCAGTTCGACCAGCTCGCCCGGCGCCATGCAGGCATCCAGACCCGCAAGCAGATCCCTGCGGTCGCTGCCGGAGAGGAGCGCACGCTCGGCGCTGTGGTCTGGATACCCCAGCTCGATGCGCATGAGAAACCGGTCCAGCTGCGATTCGGGCAACGGGAACGTGCCGACCTGTTCGGTCGGGTTCTGCGTCGCGATGACGAAGAACGGCTCAGGCAGCTTGCGCGTCTCGCCTTCGGCGGTGACCTGGTGCTCCTCCATGGCTTCGAGCAGCGCCGACTGGGTCTTGGGCGTCGCGCGGTTCACTTCGTCGGCGAGGATCACCTGGGCGAATATCGGGCCGGGGTGGAACTTGAAGCCGCCGCTCTCGCGCTCGTAGATCGAGACCCCGATGATGTCCGCCGGCAGCATGTCGCTGGTGAACTGGATGCGCTGGAAATTGAGCCCCAGCGCGCGCGCCAGCACGTGGGCCAAGGTCGTCTTGCCCACGCCGGGAATGTCTTCGATAAGCAGGTGGCCGCGCGCCAGCATGCAGGCGAGCGCCATGCGGATCTGCGCCTCTTTGCCGAGGATGATCTGGCTGGCGGCCTCGACGATGCGCGCGACCGGCGAGGCTCCGGCAGGCTGGATTTGGCGCTTCAGAAGCATTGCAGCATTGTACCCGCGCATCAAGTTCTATACGTTATTATTCAAAACGTTATGGCGACGGCATTCATCACGCACCCGGATTGCCTAAAGCACGACATGGGCCGCGGTCATCCGGAGCAGCCGGCGCGGCTGGCCGCGATCGAGGACCAGCTGATCGCTTCGGGCGTGGCGCAGCACCTGCAACGCTTTGAGGCGCCGCTCGCGACCGATGAGCAGCTCGCGCGCGTGCATCCGCTCAAGTACGTGCGCGCGATCCGCAACGCTGCACCGGAAACAGGCATGGTGCAGCTGGACCCGGACACGGCGATGAATCCGCACAGCCTGAACGCTGCGCTGCGCGGCGCGGGCGCCGCCGTTCTGGCGGTCGACCTGATTGTGCAGAACAAGGTTCAAAACGCATTTTGCAGCGTGCGCCCGCCCGGACACCACGCGCTGCGCGCGCGTCCGATGGGTTTCTGCATTTTCAACAACGTCGCGGTGGCGGCGCGCCATGCGCTCCAGGCGCACGGCCTGGAGCGCGTCACGATCATCGATTTCGACGTGCACCACGGCAACGGCACGGAGGAAATCTTCGAGGGCGACCCGCAGGTGCTGATGGCCTCGACCTTCCAGCACCCGTTCTATCCCTACAGCGGCACCGAAAGTCCCGCCGCCAACATGGTCAACGTGCCGCTGCCTGCGGGCGCGGGCTCGAAGCAGTTTCGCGAGGCGGTGACGGATTCCTGGCTCCCCGCGCTGGAGGAATTCCGGCCTGAGATGGTGATTTTTTCCGCCGGCTTCGACGCGCACGCCGAAGACCACCTGGCAATGCTGGAGTTGAAGGATGCCGATTACGGCTGGGTCACCGAGCAGGTGAAGTCGATCGCCGACCGGCATGCGCAAGGCAGGATCGTTTCCATGCTCGAGGGCGGTTACGCGCTCCCGGCGCTCGGCAGGAGCGTGGTGCAGCACGTGCGCGTGCTGGCCGGCCTGACCACCTAGAAGGATCGCGATGCCTGCTCCCTACACCGGCGGTTGTCTTTGCGGGGACGTGCGTTACGTCGTGAAAGCCGAACCGCTGACGTTCTACATCTGCCACTGCACTGATTGCCAGCGGCGCACCGGCACGGCATTCGCGCAGTCCATGGTGGTGAGCCGCAGCTCGTTCGAATTGCAGAAGGGCAAACCTGCCCACTATGCGGTGAAGCTGGCCCGTTGCGCACATCTGGACCCGGAGTGCGCAACCCTGGATCCAGTTTCCGAAGGACGCGCCGCAGCTCGAGATGCAACCTGCGCCGGGGGAACTTGCCAAGCTCTGGCAGCAGCGTGGCTAGCGCATGGTCCGGAGCATGACCAGCTCGGGAGACAATTTTCCGTCCGGATAGAGGGCGGGGCCGTACCTCTGCCACAGATCCTCCGCGGCTGTGCTGTCTGAAGTCGAACGCGCCGCGAGCAGTCCCGCGCTAAGCGCGTAGCGGCGCCAGTCGTCGGAACCTGAAGCAGCTGCAAGCGCGCTGCGCGCCGCCGCCAGCATGCCGGCGGCGTCGCGCTCGGCGATTGCGCGGTAGAGATCCATGCGCTGCCTGACCGCTTGTGGCCAGCCGGGCTCGGTGCACGGCAGCCATGCGGCGCGGCGCCAAAGGGCGCGCAAACTCTCCGCGTCGAGGAAGGCGAGGGTGGCGAGCGCCATTTCGTGCATAGCTTCGCGGCCGTCGTCCCATTCCAGCGCCGCGCAGTGCGCCACTCGCGCCTGCAACTGCGTAGCGCGTTCCGCTACGCCGGGGTCGACGTTGCCGCCACCGAGCAGCGCCGCATGCAAAGCGTACGCCTCGCGGACCTTTGCGTAGCGCCAGCCGTTGCTCGGAGTCAGCGCCTCCGGATGCCAGCGCGCATCGCGCGGCTGCAGCATTTCGATCAGCGGCAGCGCGTAAGTGCCGAGCCGGGGGAACTCCGAGGCCTGCGACTTGAGGAAGCGGGCCCGCGGCGCCATCAGCTCGACGTACGGGTAGTAGTCCGAGTTGGCCGGCGCGCCGAGCGTCCGGAGCATCGGGGTCAGGCTCGCGGCCGAGCCGAGGCGCCGGAACGCCAGGTCATCCGGCGTGCGAATGCCGACCCGCGACAGTTCCGTCCGCATGCGTGGCAAGGCGAACATCGCATCCGACATGGGCGGCAGCTTGCCGCTCTTGACGGCCACGATCAGCACGTTGCCTTCGTCGGTCTGGTACATCGCGTAGTCGCCGAAATTCCTCTCCAGCGCGGTGATCACCGAGGCCGCAAGGCGGATGTCGAATTCGTACATGCTCAGCCACTGCACGAGCAGGCCCCTGTCGTCCAGGTAATCTCTGATCCGCAGATAAAATTCATCCGAAAAGAGGCTCGCAACCCCGCTTACCCACGGATTCGAGGGTTCGGAAATGATGATGTCGAAGCGCCGGTTGTGGCGCGCGAACCAACTCTTCGCGTCCTCGATGAAGACCTGGCTGCGTTGGTCGTAGTACGCGCGGGAGACACGCGGCAGGAATCTCCTTGCGCCTTCGATCACCGCCTGTTCGATCTCGATGTTCACGATCTCTTTGATGCCGGGATTGGCCAGCGCGACGTGGGTTGTCAGCCCCGAGCCGAAACCGATATTGGCGATGCCGGCGGCATCGGGCCGCATGGCCATCGGCACGGCGGCCGCCATTACCATGGTGATCTCGTCGTCCGCGGCTGGCAGCGCCGGATTCATCTCGATCGCCGCATCGGGCTTGCCATTTGAACTCAGCGTGACGGTGGACGGGCCGGTTCGCGTCACGCTGATGGTGGCGGTCTTTCCGTCCCGGTAGAACAGCGTCTCTTCCCCCTGCGGGCGGGCATCCCCGCTCCGGTACACGCCGCCGCCCAGGACCGCCTGATCGAGCACGACGAAGTGGACCGTCGCAACCGGCACCGCAAAGACGCACAACGCGAGCGCCCAGGAGCCGCGTCCGGCGGTGGCAAGGCGCAGCAGCAGCAGGCCCAACCCGATGTCGAGCAGCGCTCCACTCGCCAGCGCCAGCTTGAGGCCGATCTCCGGCAGCGCTATATGGATGGCGTAGAGCACCGCGACGATGGCCCCGAGCGTGTTCGCGGCGTAGATGCGGCCGATGCTCTTCTCGCCGTGCCCGGAGCGCAGAAGGACGTGGGTGAAGAGGGGCAGCGTCATGCCGGCGAGAAAGGTCGCCGGCAGCATTACGGCGAAGGCGATGCCGTGGCTCGCGAGATTGAACAGCAGATAGCCGTTTGAATCCCTGGGCAGCGCGGTGAAGAGCGTGCCCATCCACTCGAACGATTGCGTGTAGACGGGCAGCGTTAGTACCGCGAAGGCGCCCATGCCGAGCTGGATCCAGGCAGCCGCAGCGAGCGGATTCGCGATGCGGTCGATGCGCCGGCGGATCGCGAGGCTGCCCAGCGCGAGTCCCGTGATGAATGCGCTCAGCATCAGTTCGAAGGCGTGGAAGGTGCCGCCGAGGACCAGGCTCAGCATCCGGATCCAGGTCACCTCGTAAATGAACGAGGCCGCCCCGGTGATGAACGAGGCGGCGAGAAAGAGGGCCGGAAGCCGCGCGCTGCCGGTTGGCAAGGCCGCCGCCATCGGCGCGGGTTCGCTGCCGCGCGCGAGAGTCCACGCGATCGCCGCAATGAGGAGGTTCAGCGTTC
>Ga0187893_10004520_pt1 | contig 26334 bp, 25 predicted proteins | sample MA1701074metaG_FD_139574 | JGI IMG/M metagenome (GOLD analysis project Ga0187893, IMG submission 139574) | White microbial mat communities from a basaltic lava cave in the Kipuka Kanohina Cave System on the Island of Hawaii, USA - MA170107-4 metaG ... | reverse complement strand
TCGCCTTGGGGGTGGTCATCTGCGTGGCGCTGGCGCTCGCGGTCGCGATCCCGGCGACGCGGCTCGAGGGGTTCTACCTCGCGCTGGTGACGCTGGCGCTCGCCCAGCTCTTCATCGTGGTCCTGAACGAAGGCGGCGCGGTGACCGGCGGCACCGGCGGCATCGCGAGCTATCGCCTGCCGCCGGTGTTCGGCTGGCGCATCGCCGGGCCGGCGTACACCGTGGTGATCGTCGTCCTCATGCTCGGTACCCTGGCCCTGCTGCTGCGGCTCGACCGCTCCTGGTTCGGCCGCGCCTGCCGGGCGGTGCGCGACAACCCCGAGGCGGCCGCGGCGATGGGCGTGGACGTCGCGCGCACCAAGGTGATCGTGTTCACCCTGACGAGCGCGCTCGCCGGCGTCGCCGGCATGGTCTACGCCTTCGTCGACAACACGGTGAACCCGCCGATCTTCGGGCTGGACAACGCCTTTCTCATCCTCTTCATGGTGATCGTCGGCGGCGCGGGGCGCCACGCCGGCGCCGTGATCGGCGCGATCCTGCTGTTCCTGCTGCCGTTCTGGCTCTCGCCGCTGGTCGGCCACCACCACCAGCTGGTGTTCGGCCTGTTCGTGCTGGCGGCGATCCTGTTCCAGCCGAAAGGACTGATCGGCCTGTGGGACCGATTCTCGAGGTAAGCAAGCTCACCAAGCGCTTCGGCGGGCTTACCGCCGTGTCGCGGCTCGACTTCGAGCTGCGCGAGGGCGAGATCCTGGGGCTGATCGGGCCGAACGGCGCCGGCAAGACCACCACCTTCAACATCATCGCCGGCGTCTACGGCGCCGACGAGGGCGAGGTCCGCTTCGCCGGCGAATCGATTTCCGGCCTGGCGCCGCACCAGATCGCGCGGCGCGGGATCATGCGCACGTTCCAGCACAACCGGCCGTTCGGCGGCATGCCGGTGCTCGACAACGTTATGGTCGGCGCCCACACGCGGTTCAGCAGAAATCCGTTCTCCGGAAAAGCTTCGCGGGAAGAGCGACAACAGCGGCGGCGCGCGGAAGGCCTGATCGACTTCGTCGGCCTCGCCGGGCTGCGCGACGCCGACGTCGGCACGCTGTCCTTCGGGCAGGGCCGGCTGCTGGAGATCGCCCGCGCGCTCGCCGGCGAGCCGCGCGCGATCCTGTTCGACGAGCCCGCGGCGGGGCTCACGCCGGCGGAGCTCGACCGGCTGGCGGGCATCGTGCGCGGCATCGCGGGCCGCGGCATCGCGGTGCTGCTGATCGAGCACGACATGCGCTTCCTGCTGCCGCTCGCGGGCCGCGTGGTGGTGCTCAATTTCGGCGCGCGCATCGCCGAGGGCACGCCGCAGGAAGTGCGCTCGCAGCGCGCCGTGATGGACGCCTACCTGGGCGATGCTGCGGCTCTCTGACCTGCACGCCTCGTACGGCGCCGCCCCGGTGCTGCAGGGCGTCTCGCTCACGGTCGCGAAAGGCGAGACCGTGGCGCTCCTCGGGCCGAACGGCGCCGGCAAGTCGACCCTGCTCGCGGCCCTTACCGGCACGATCCCGCGGCGTACGGGTTCGATCCTCCTTGATGAACACGACTTGATCGAGGCGAAGAGCCATACGATCGTCGCGCGCGGCGTGGCGCTGGTGCCCGAGGGACGCCTGGTGTTCGCGCCGTTCACGGTCGAGGACAACCTGCGCCTCGGCGCGCTGCGGCTGAAAGGCGATCCGGGCGAGCGTTTCGGCTACGTCTACGGATTGTTTCCGAAGCTCGCCGAGCGCAAGGGCCAATTGGCCGGCACCCTCTCCGGAGGAGAACAACAGATGCTGGCCATCGGCCGGGCGTTGATGAGCAATCCGCGGCTGCTGCTGCTCGACGAGCCGTTCCTCGGCCTCGCGCCGCTGGTAGTCGCGGAAATCAGAAAATCGCTTGAAGCACTGCGAAAAACCGGGCTGACGCTGCTCATGGTCGAGCAGAAGCTCGACATCGCGCTCGCGTTCGCGCAGCGCGCCTACGTGCTGATCAAGGGGAGGGTGGTCCTGGAAGAATCCACGCGGCAACTGGCGCGACGGCCGGACCTTTCCGACCTTTACTTCGCGCTGGCTACTTCTTCACCCGCATCCGCTCCACCCACGGCTTGAAGCCGGCGAGCAGGTCGGTCAGGAACTTGCGCGTGGTCTCGTCGGTGAGCTTGCCGTCGGTGAACTTGCTCGGCCCCATGCCGATGAACACCTCGGGCCGCGGCAGCACGTGCGCCCAGATCTGTCCGAGGATGCGCCGCAGGTCGTACTGAACCCGCGCGCCGCCGAGCGGCCCCGGCGTCACCGAGAAGATCGCGACCGGCTTGTCCTGCCAGGACTGGTTCGGCGGCCGCGACGCCCAGTCGATCGCGTTCTTGAGCGCCGCGGTGAGCGAGAAGTTGTACTCGGGGCTCGCGATCAGCACGCCGTCGGCCTCGAGGATCTCGGCGCGCAGCCGCTTCGCCGGCTCAGGGATGCCGGCGTCGAACACGTCCTGGTTGAACATGGGGACGTCGTCGATGCGCGTGATGCGCAGCGTCATGCCCTGGGGCAGGAGGTCGTTGCAGGCGCGCAGCGCCGCCATGTTGAGCGAACCCTTGCGCAGGCTTCCGCAGATGCCGAGGATTTGCATAGTCGTCGTTCCCGCGAAAGCGGGAACCCATGTTCCAAAAAATTAGTCTAGCGGCGCTCGGGCAGGTGCGCGACCATCGTTTCAAGCCAGGCATTGTCCTGGGACAAGGTCTTCAGCTCGGCCAGGGCTTCCTCCCGGGTCTGCTGCCAGCGCTCGACGACCCGCGGCTCGGCCTCCTTCTGATGCGAGAACTCGAGGCGGATGCCGTTCGGGTCGAAGAAGTAGATCGACCAGGTGTCGCAGCCCACGTTGATGGGTCCGAGGACAGAGAGATTCGCCGTCTTCACACGGCGCAGCACCTCTTCAAACCTCTGCTGGGAGACCGCGAAAGAAACATGCTGCATGGTGCCGATGGCATCGCGGTCGGCCTTCGGCTTCGCGTCCTTGGGGATCTCGAAGAACGCAAGAAGCGAGTCGCCGCCGGCGTCGAGGAAGTAGTGGCGGATGTTCTCGAACGGCGGGTTGCCGCGGTTGCCCGGCCCGGTGCCCAGGCCCGGCGGCACCTTGAGCGCGTGCACCAGCGGCATGCCGAGGACGCCGACGTAGAAGTCGAGCGTCATCTTCATGTCGTCGGTATTGAGCGCGAGGTGATGGACGCCGCGCGAGAGAGGCAGAGCCTGTTTCATGCGCGGTAGCCAGAATACAGCAGGTCGAAGGTGCGCATCGCCTCGGCGAGCAGCGCGTCGTCGCCGCGCGCCTTTTCCTTCGCGCCTTTGAGCATGGTCTCGAGGCCGTTCGCCTCGGGCACCGGAATGCCGCCGACGTCGAGGAAGTGCACCGCGGCGCCGATGCGGGTGAGGGCGGGATCATGATCCAGCCCGAAGGCCGACGCGAGCACCTCGAAGGTGACGCGGTTCTTCACATGGGTGAACTCGGCGCCGTCGTAGTCGAAGCCGACCGCCTTCTTCGGGCGCTCGCTCGGGCGCGCGATCCAGGCGAACTTGGCGTCGCGGTCGATGAAGCGCTTGATGAGCCAGGCGCTCGCCAGGCGATCGACCCACGGGGCCTTGCGGGTGGCCCAGACGCGCTTCTGATATCGCGTGCGCTCCAGCGGCCGCAGGCCTTTCATGGACGGGCGCGGCTCGTTGCGCGCATAGAGCTCGCCGTAGCGCTCCTTGAGGGAAGCGAACGCGGCCGCCGCCTGCCGCTTCGCCTCGCCCGGGAAAAAGTCGATGCGCGCCACCTTGTCCAGGGCCTGCTCGAGGCGGCGCAGGGCGGTAAGCCCGCGCCGGGGCCCGAGCGCGGGCAGCGATGCCTTCGCGGCTGAAATCCTTTCGACGAGTTCGGCGTAGTCGGCGGTGCGGTCGAAGCGCGCGCGCAGCGCCGCCTGATCGTCCGCGCCGTGCGGCGTGGCATCGAAGGTGATCGCCAGACCGCCATGCGAGCGGATTTCCGGCTCGAGCCTGGCGAATGCGCCGGCCCCTTCCGCCGGCAGCAGGTAGACGCCGTCGCGCAGCACGGCCGCGCCGCACTCCTTCAAAGCGCGCCATACGCGCATCCGCAGCGTCGAGTTGCGGGTGGGGAGGCTGAGGACCAGGGTTTGGAACATCGGAGCCATGTTATACGTATCACAAAAACGTGCCGCTGAATGGGCTGGATGGATTGACCCGTCCCGGCGGGCTCCGTAAGGTGCAAGCCATGCAGGGCGACGCCCTGGCCGGGTCCCAAGGCAGACACCCGGCAGTCAAGACACCACGTCTCAAGCGCTGCTCCGATATCCCTGATGGGAAAGGAGTACGCCATGCGCAACAAGGTCCTCCGGTTCTCCGCCGCAGTACTGCTTCTCGCCGCCGGCAGCGCGGCTGCCGATCGCTCCCGGGTCATCGAAGCCGGCAGCCTGTTCCTCGAAGAGTCCGGGAAGCCGCGCCGCGCCGTCGAGCTCCCCGGCTGGCACTGGGCCGGCGAGCCCTACGCCTGCCCGCCCGCCATCGCCGTCGGCCCGCGCGGCCAGGTCGTGGTGACCAGCAACGTCCTGCCGGTTCTCTGGAAGATCGACCCGCAGACGCTGGCGGTATCCGTGCACCGCCTGCAGTTCGACGCCGACAACGACAAGGACGTCGGTTTCTCGGGGCTCGTGTACTCGGAGCGCAACGGCGCCTATTTCGCGGTCAGCGAGTCCCACGGGTCCCTGTGGCGCATCGACCCGCTGCTGCGCCGCGCGCAGAAAGTCGGCCTCTCCCAGCCGCTGCGCGGCGCTTGCGCAGTGTCCGTGCAGCGCCAGCAGCGCCCCAGTGTCTTCAGCAGGCTCTGTGTGCGCGGCGAGAGCGTCAGCCTCGCGCCGGACCAGCGCTCGGCGTACGTGCAGGCCGCCGGCTGCTCCCGGGACGCATTCGCACTGATTGGAGGTAAACGATGAAATATCGCATCAAGCAGATCCACCGGTGGTGCAAGGAAGGCAAGCTGGAGGTCCATACCTGGAATCCGGAAACGTACCGTTGAACGAAGGAGAGCTTTCATGCGTTATGCGTTGAAACCGCTGCATTGCCGTCCGTGGTTGCTTCAGGGCCTCTCGCCCAAGCTGATCGAGAGTCACTACGAGAACAACTACGGCGGAGCTTTGCGGCGCCTGAACGCCATCGCGGCCGAGCTCGAGGGCGCCGATTTCGCCAAGCTGCCCGGCTTCACACTCAACGGGCTGAAGCGCGAGGAGCTGATCGCGCACAACTCCGTGATCCTTCACGAGCTCTACTTCGCCAGCCTCGGCGGCGACGGACGCGACCTCGGAAGCTTCGCCGAAGTGCTGACGCGCGACTTCGGCTCGGTGGACCGCTGGAAGGCCGAGTTCGCGGCAATGGGCCGCGCGCTGGGCGGCGGGTCCGGCTGGGTCCTTCTGACGTACGTGCCGCGAGAGGGGACGCTGGCGAACCAGTACGCCTCGGATCACAGCCAGTCGCTCGCGAGCGCAATTCCGATCCTCGCACTGGACATGTACGAGCACGCCTACCACATCGACTTCGGCGCCGATGCCGGAGCCTATGTCGATACTTTCCTGCGCAACATCGACTGGAAGGGCGTGGCTGCGCGCTATCAGGCCGCGTCCAAGGCCGAGCCGCTGCCCGATCTCGTGCAGAAGGAGTTCGGCGATCTCCCGGGCGTGAGCGTCGAAGAGGTGAAGACCATGCTGGACTCCGGGCAGCGCATCCAGTTCATCGATGCGCGCCCCAAGCACTACGTGACCCGCACCCAGGACATCATCGACGGCGCGACGTGGCGCGACCCCGAGCGCGTGAAAGAGTGGGCCGGCGAGTTGTCCAAGAGCGACCCGGTCGTCGTCTTCTGTGTGTACGGGTTCCACATCGGATGCCAGACGGCCGGTGCGCTGCGCGAGGCGGGCTTCGACGCGAAGTACATGAAGGGCGGGCATGCGGCATGGAGGGCGCTCGGCGGGCCCGTGAAGCTCCTCCCATGACCCTAAGCGACTGGGATTGCGGCGTCACCGGCAAGGGCAATCCGCGCTGGGTGGTGGAGGGCAGCGTGCTGCGCCAGACCGGCTCGGGTACCTTCCCGTGGTGCGTCCGCAAAGGGAGTGCGCTCGCCGACGGCTTCGTCGAAGTGAAGTTCAGGCCGGAGGCGGGCAGGCAGGACCAGGCGGGCGGCGTGGTCTGGCGCTGGAAGAACGGCGACAACTACTACGTCGCGCGCGCCAATGCGCTCGAGAACAACGTCTCGCTCTACTACACCGAGAAGGGCCGGCGCAATACGCTGAAATACGTCGACGCGCCGGTGCCGGCCAACACGTGGCATACGCTGCGTGTCGAGTTCGCCGGAACCAGGATCAGGGTGATTTTCGATGGCAAACCATACATCGAGCTCGACGACGCGCACATCAAAGGCCCCGGCGCGGTCGGGCTGTGGACCAAGGCCGACAGCGTGACCGCGTTCGACGACTTCCAGTACGGCGCAAAGTGATCGGCCTGCTGCTCACCGCAAGGTCGCTGCGGGCGTTCGCGGACGGCTACGTCGCGGTGCTGCTGCCCGCGTATCTGCTGGCGCTCGGCTACGGCACGATCGAGGTCGGGGTCTTGAGCACCGTGACCATGCTCGGCTCGGCGGCCGCCACGCTGGCGGTCGGGCGGTGGGGACACCGGTTCGACCTGCGTGCGATGCTGATCGCGGCGGCCGGCCTGATGGCACTGACCGGCATCGGTTTCGCCGCGTTCTCCTCGCTGTGGCCGCTGCTGATCGTCGCGCTCGCGGGGACGATGAATCCCGGAGGCGGGGACGTGAGCGTGTTTTACCCGCTCGATCACACGGCGCTGGCCGCGGCCACGCCGGGCAATACCCGCACGACCGCATTCGCCCGGTACAGCTTCATCGGCTCGATGTTCGGCGCGACCGGCGCGCTGGCGGCCGGGGTGCCGGAATGGGTGACGCAGATCTACGGCGTGTCGATGCTCGCGGCGCTGAAGCTGATGTTCGTCGCCTACGGAGCGATCGGCGTCGCGGTCGGTGTCCTCTACGCCTGCTTTCCGCGCGCCCCGGTCGAGGCGGAGACGCCGGCGGTGCCGCTCGGGCCTTCGCGCGCCACGGTCTGGAAGCTCGCCGGGCTGTTCAGCGTGGATGCGTTCGCCGGCGGCTTCATCATCAACGCTCTCCTCGCGCTCTGGCTTTTCGAGCGCTTCGACCTGTCGCTCACGGCGGCGGGTGCCTTTTTCTTCTGGACCGGCCTGCTGAGCGCGGTATCGCAGCTCGCGGCGGCGCCGCTCGCGCGGCGCATCGGGCTGGTCAACACCATGGTGTTCACGCACCTGCCGGCGAACTTCTGCCTGATCGCCGCGGCGTTTGCGCCGACGCTGGAGATCGCCCTGGCTCTGCTTCTGGTGCGCAGTGCGCTGTCGCAGATGGACGTGCCGGCGCGCGGCGCCTACGTGATGTCGGTGGTGACGCCCGCGGAGCGGCCGGCGGCGGCCAGCTTCACCGCCGTGCCGCGCAGCCTCGCTTCGTCGCTGAGCCCCTCGATCACCGGCGCGCTCTTCGCCGCCGGGGCGATGGCAACGCCGCTTGTCTTGTGCGGTGTGCTGAAATCTGCCTACGACGTCGCGCTGCTTCTGATGTTCCGCAGGGTCCAGCCGCGGGAATAAAAAAGGCCCGCGGGGTCGCCGCGGGCCTTGCCTCCTCCTCCGGGGTTGCCTACCCCTTGTTCACGTAGCCGTACACCAGGTTGCTGCGGTCGCCGCCGTGCTTGTCGTAGATCGACTTGCAGTAGGCGAGCTTGTCCTCCTGCACCGCGCTCATCATCTTCGGCGTATAGCCGTAGAGGCGGGCGTTGTTGCCGCCGAGGATCGCGCGCTTGACCGGGCCGTCGGCCGGGCCCATCGGCGCGAGGCCGTATTTCTTCTGCAGGTCCTCGGAGATCTCGAGCCGGCGCAGCGCCTCGATCTGCCATTGCGGCGAGCCGGTCCACAGCGCATCGGTGCCCCAGACCACGTGGTCGGCGCCCAGGCCCTTGATCATGTAGCCGAGCATGTAGGCCGCGACGCGAGGCTCGGCCATGTTGCTGTGGGCGAAGATCTGGCCGAGGTCGGCGTAGACGTTGTTCACGCCGTACTGCGCGGGAATGTCGGCGAGGTCGGTGACCCAGTCGACGCGGTTCTGGCGCTGGAGCTGATCCCACGCCGCGGCGGCGGTGCCGCCCGGGCCGGCGACCCAGCGATAGCCGGAGTGGTAAATGACAAAGTTCAATTGCGGCCAGTCCTTCGCCGCCTTGCCCACGTCGTTCACGTTGCAGTAGCCGAGCAGGTGCGGGAACTGCAGCTCCACCGACGGCGGGAACAGCCCCTTGTGGATGCAGACGTTCTTCAAGCCGGGGCGGTCGGGGTACTGCTGCGACCACTTCACCAGCCTCTCGTAGAACGGGTACATCACCTTCTCGTCGTCGAGGCGGAACGGCCACTTGGACAGGTGCTTGTTGGTGTTGTCGCCGATCGTGTAGCCCTTCCAGGAGTCGGGCTTGAGCCTCGCGTTCTCCTCCTCGACCTTCTCCAGCCAGCCCGGGTGCCCGGGCGTGAAGATGGCGTGCGAGAACATGCGCCGCGTGCCGGCTTCCTTGTTCACCTTCTCGCGCGCCTCGTACTTCATGTCGTTCGTCAGGAAGGAAAACGCCGGGTCGACCGAGTACGAGCCGCTGATGCACGACACCTTGGTGTCGCTGTCGAGGAAGATCTCCTTGACGTAGTTCGGGAACATCAGGTCCTGGATGGTCTGCGGCTTGTCCTTGAGCGCCGGGTTCCAGCCCGCCTTGCCGAACGCCTCGCGCTGCGCGATGAAGGTCTTGATCGGCGTGCCCTCGCGCAGGAAGTGCGTGTGCATGTCCATGACGAACTGGCCCTTCAGGCCGTCGGCGCGCGCTTGGGCAACCTCGAGATCGGTTGCTTCATTGCGGCCAATCTCGTACAACGGTTGTGAACCCTTTGCGTGCACCTCGTTCATCGCCACGAACGCCGCCGCCATGCCGCCCGCCGTCTTGAAGAACTTGCGCCGCGAGATGCCGTGCTTCTTCGCCAGCCTCGTGCCCATCTCCTTGATCCGCGCTTCGAACGCCTTCTGCTGCGGGCTCTGCGGGCTGGGCATGTACTCGTCGCTGGAAACGAACTGCACGGGGATCGGCGAGCGGAACAGCGTCTCGCCGCCGGAAAGCTTCTCCAGTTCCTCGGGGGTCAGCATGGTGGGGGACTCCTCCTCTGTGGAACGGGCATCGTATTCCTGCCTCTCGAATAGGTAAACTCCGCGATGCACAAAAGGTATGAAGGCTCGCCGGAACGGAGGCGTTGCATGAAACGCTGGCTAACACTCGTCCTTGTCGCGCTATTCCCGCTGGTTGCGGTGGCGCAGAGTTTTCCTGAACGTCCTGTCAGGATCATCGTGCCGCTGCCGCCGGGAGGCTCCCCGGACACGATCGCCCGCACCATCTCGCAGGGGATGCAGGGGGTCTGGCCGCACGCGGTGGTGGTCGAGAACCGCACCGGCGGCAGCCAGAACATCGGCGCCGACGCGGTGGCGAAAAGCGCGCCCGACGGCCACACCTGGCTGCTCGCGCCCGACAACGTGTTCGTGGTCAATCCGCACCTCGGCAAGCAGCCGTTCGATCCGCTCGCCGACCTCGTCCCGGTGACGCTGCTCGCGCGCATCCAGTTCCTGCTGGTGGTGCATCCGTCGGTGCCGGCGAACTCGGTGCAGGAGCTGATCGCCTACGCAAGAGCGAAGCCCGGCGAGCTCAACTTCGGCTCCTCGGGCACCGGCAGCCCGCAGTTCCTCGGCGGCACGCTGCTGCAGCAGATGTCGGGCACGAAGATGAACCACGTGCCCTACAAGGGCGCGGCGCCGGCGGTGGCCGACCTGCTGCCCGGGCGCATCCAGGTGTGGATCGGCGCCGCGAACTCGCTGCTGCCGCACATCCGTGAGGGCAAGCTGCGCCTGCTCGGCACCGCGGCGGCGCAGCGCGCGAGCATGCTCGCCGACACGCCGACCGTGGCGGAGGCCGGGCTGCCCGGCTACGCGGTCTACCCGTGGCTCGGCCTGTTCGTGCCGGCGAAGACCCCGCCCGAGATCATCGCCAGGATCAACGGCGAGGTCGCGCGCATCATCAATTCTTCGGAAGTCAAGGCGCGACTCGTGCCGCAGGGCATGGACCTCGCCACCGGCTCGCCGGCGGAGCTGGCGAATATCATCCGCGACGATTACGCGCGCTGGGGGAAGGTGATCCGCGACGCCGGCGTCAAGCCCGAATGAACACGAGCCGGGAATCGCCGGTCGAGGTTTCTTCCAGGCCGGAGGTCTGGGGAAGCGACGCCATCGCGGCCATGCTGCGCGCGCTCGACATCCCGTACCTCGCGCTCAACCCCGGCGCGAGCTACCGCGGGCTGCACGACAGCATCGTCAACTACCTCGGCAACGAGCGGCCGCAGATGCTGCTGTGCCTGCACGAGGAGGCCGCGGTCGCGATCGCGCACGGCTACGCCAAGGCCTCGGGCCGCATGATGGGCGTGGTGCTGCACTCGAACGTCGGGCTGATGCACGGCACGATGGCGATCTTCAACGCGTGGTGCGACCGCGTGCCGATGCTCGTCCTCGGCGCCACCGGCCCCTGGGACGCGGCGCGCCGCCGGCCGTGGATCGACTGGATCCATACCGCCGCCGACCAGGGCGCGCTGGTGCGCGACTACACCAAGTGGGACAACCAGCCCGCGTCGGTCCCGGCCGCGTACGAAGCGCTGATGCGCGCGGTGCAGATGGCCGACACCGCGCCGCGCGGCCCGACCTACATCAACCTCGACGCCGCGCTGCAGGAAGCCAAGATCGGCGCGCTGCCGCCGCTGCCCGATGTTTCGCGATATCGAGCGCCACCCGCGGTTTTGCCTTCAAAGAAAACCATTCAATCTGCTGCCCAGTTGCTGTCCACGGCCAAGTCCCCCGCGATCCTGGTGGGGCGCGTCAGCCGCAGCGAAGCCGGCTGGAAAGCGCGCATCGCGCTCGCCGAGAAGCTGCAGGCCCGGGTATTCACCGATATCAAGACGCCGGCCGGCTTTCCCACCGATCATCCGCTGCACGCGGCGCCGCCGGCGACATTCCCGGACGGGAAGCTGCTGAAGGAAGCCGACGTTGTCCTGTCGCTCGACTGGGTCGACACCGCGGGGACGCTGAAAGCGGCCTGGGGCGATGCGCCGATCGGCGCGAAAGTGATCCGCGTCTCGGTCGATGCGCACATCCACCGCGGCTGGAGCGCCGACTACCAGGGCTTGCCGCCCTCGGACGTGTACCTGATGTGCGAGCCGGATGTGGCGGTGCCGCTGTTGCTCGATTCCGTGCGCGCGCGACCCGCGGCAGTTGCAGCGAAAAGTGATCGTGATGAAAAACCCGACTCCGCAGTTTCCATCCGAGCGCTGGCTCGCGCGTTCAACGAGCTCACCGAAGACATGGACGTGTGCCTCTCGAAGCTGCCGCTCGGCTGGAACGGCGCCTATCGCCACTTCAGGCATCCACTCGACTACCTCGGCGCCGACGGTGGGGGCGGCGTAGGGGCGGGGCCGGGCCTGACCGTGGGGGCGGCGTTGGCGCTCAAGGGATCGAAGCGGATGGTTGTCGGGATCATGGGCGACGGCGACTACCTCATGGGCGTCACCGCGCTCTGGACCGCGACGCACTACAAGCTGCCCTGCCTCATCCTCATCGCCAACAACCGCTCGTTCTACAACGACGAGATGCACCAGGAGCGCGTCGCGCGCGAGCGCGGCCGGCCGGTGGAGAACAAGTGGATCGGGCAGCGCATCGACGAGCCCGACATCGACCTCGCCGCGATGGCGCGCGCGCAGGGCGCAAAGGGCATCGGACCCGTCAAAGAGCTTTCACAACTGAAAACCTCTCTGAAGGAAGCCATTGGCCACGTGAAGGCCGGCGAAGTTTGCGTCGTGGATGTCCGAGTCATGCCCGGCTACGACGCCCCGATCGCCGGAGCGGGCGCCGCCTCGGCGAGGCGCTGACTGCCAGGCCCCCTCGCGTACCGCGAGTTCCGCATGCTCTGGAGCGGCTCGCTCCTCACCTGGTCGAGCCAGTGGATCCAGCACGCCGCGCTCGGCTGGGTGGTGTACGAGATCACCGGCTCGGGCGCGCTGCTCGGCGCGGTGCTCGGCGCGCGCGCGATCCCGATGATCCTGCTCACGCCCGTGTCCGGGATGGCGGCCGACCGCTACGACCGGGCCCGCCTCATGCAGGCGAGCCAGGCGCTCGCCGCGGCGGTGTCGCTCGCCTTCGGCGCCGCGCTCGCGCTCGACCAGGTGAGCCTGTGGATGCTGTTCGCCTTCACCATGCTGATGGGCGCCTGCAACGTAATGGACCGCCCGGCGCGCTTCACCACCGCGTTCGAGCTGGTGCCGCGCGAACTGGCGGTGAAGGCGGTGGCGCTCAACACGATCGGTTTCTCGATGGCGCGGGTGCTCGGCCCGGCGGTGGCGGGTTACCTGATCGCCGGGGTCGGCGGCGCGGGCAGCTTCTTCCTGCAGGGAGCGTTGTACGCCGCTTCCGGCTTCATGGTGCTCGCGGTGGCGTTTCCGCCGCGGGTTCACAAGGCAGAAAAATCTGCCTTCGGCGAGATCGCCGAGGGACTGCGCTTCGCGCTGTCGGACCCGCGCACGCGCGTGCTGCTCGCGGTCGGCGCGCTGCCCTTCTTCCTGCTGATCCCGGTGTTCGGCACGCTGTACCCGATGTACGCCAAGGACGAGTTCGCCGCCGGCCCGGCCGGCCTCGGCCTGCTGCTCACCGCGGTCGGCATCGGCGGCACGCTCGGCGGCTTCATCGCCAACGCGCTCGGCCACCTCGAGCGCCAGGGCTTCATCCAGGCGATGTGGGTCGTGGTGATGTCGGCGGCGATCGCCGGTGTCGCCCTGAGCCCGAACCTCGCGGTCGCCTTCGCCTTCAGCGTGATCGGCGGCGCGGCCGAGATGGCGCACGCCTCGAGCAACATGGCGATGCTGCAGATCGGCGCCCCGGAGGCGATGCGTGGCCGCATCTCGGCGCTCCTGATGCTCAACCCCGCGTTCATCTCGATCGGCGCGCTCATCGCCGGGCCGCTCGCCGACGCGGTCGGCGTGCGCAATGCCTCGGCCATCCTCGCCGGCGCGGCGACCGCCGCGATCATCGTCCTCTACCTCGCTTCACCCGTCCTCAGGGAGCTGCGCCACAAATGAAGAAGATCTCCGCCAGCCGCGCGCTCCTCGACGACCTCGTCGCCGCGAGCCGCATCCTCGCGATGCACGAGGTGCTCGACGCCTACGGCCACGTGAGCGCGCGCAGCGACCGCCGGCCCGAGCGCTTCGTCATGTCGCGCTCGCTCGCGCCGGCGCTGGTCACGCGCGCGGACCTGATGGAGCTCGACGCCGACAGCGAGCCGCTGCCCGGCGACAAGCGCAAGGGCTTCCTCGAGCGCTACATCCACGGCGAGATCTACCGCGCGCGCCCCGAGGTGATGGCGGTGGTGCACAGCCACTCGCCCTCGGTCATCCCGTTCGGCGTCACGCGCACCCGGCTGCGGCCGATCTACCACATGGGGTCGTTCCTGTGGTCCGGCGCGCCCGTCTTTGATATCAGGAAAGAAAAAGAAGCCAACGACCTGCTGATCCGGGACCGGCCCCTGGGCAAGGCCCTGGCAGGCGCGCTCGGCGCCTGCAACTGCGTGCTGATGCGCGGTCACGGTATGACCGTGATCGGCGACAGTGTCCCCGAGGCCGTGTTCCGCGCGATCTACACCGAGATGAACGCGCGCCTGCAGCTCCAGGCGGCGCAGCTCGAGGGGCCGATCGAGTTCCTGAGCGACGAGGAGGGCCGGCGCTCGACGGCTTCCAACCGGGGCACGATCGAGCGGCCGTGGGAGCTGTGGAAAAAGAGGGCGCTCGGCCGCACGTAAGCGTAAGCTGCGGCGGCGGGAACATCGTCGATAACCAAAGGGGGGTTTATGGCGGTCGACTTGGAGGCGACTAGGATTGATCCCGGCGATGCGAAGTATTCGAACATGCTGAACAACCTGCAGGGCAACATCCTCAAGAGCCACGGCAGGAATTACGCGTTCCTTCTGTTTCTGCAGTTCAAGCCCGGCCAGACGGCGGCAGCGGCAAATTTCATTCGTACGTTCGCCGGCCAGGTCACGTCGGCAAAAGACCAGCTCAACGCCCCGCCGTATCAGCAGGGAATCGTCGGCCCCCGGTTTGCCAATTTCTTACTCTCCGGGGCCGGGTATGGATACTTCGGGTTTCCTAAGGGCCGGATGGATGAGAGGTTCGAGGAAGGAATGAAAGCCTGGGCCGAATACCTGCAGGACGAACCCGGGAAGTGGGAAAAGGCTTACCAGGACACCATCCACGCGATGATCCTCCTCGCGGATGACGACTTTGCGAGGTTGAAGGCGAAACAGAAGGAGATCGCCCTCGCGGCCCAGGGCGTCGCCGATGTCAGGCTACAACCGGGGATTACCTTGCGGCGAAACGACATGGTCAACGAGGAAGCCGTCGAGCATTTCGGTTTCGTCGATGGAGTAAGCCAGCCGCTTTTTCTGGAAAAGGACATTAAGAAAGCAGAGCAAGCGGGCATCGATCAGCACGATCCGTCGGCGCCGCTGAAGCTGGTTCTGGTCCCCGATCCGGCCACGCAAGCTCCCGACAGCTTCGGCAGCTACCTTGTATTGCGCAAGCTCGAGCAGAACGTAAAGGCTTTTAGAGCGAAGAAGCGAAGACTGGTGCGAGCCCTCGGGCTCAAGGGCCGGGACCAGGAGCGCGCCGGCGCGATGATCATGGGGCGATTCCCGGACGGGACGCCGCTCACGCTTGCGGACAGGGAAGCGGGGCACACGCTGGCCAATCCCCCGCGCAACGATTTCAGCTATGCGAACGACGGTGAAGCGACGAGGTGCCCGTACCAGGCGCATGTGCGCAAGATGAACAGCCGGCTGCCGGCCGGACGGCCGGACCGGGACGAGCGTTCGCACCGGATCGCGAGGCGGGGAATCACCTACGGCGATAAAGGCGCCAAGAAGGTCGGGCTGCTCTTCATGTGCTTTCAGAGCGACATCGAGCAGCAGTTCGAATGGCTGCAGAGGCTGGTCGCCAACGACAGGAACTACTTCGATACCGGAACCGGCCTCGACCCCCTGATCGGGCAGGGCCCGTCAGCGGCGCAGAACTGGCCGGTCCGGTGGGATCAGCCGAACACGCGACCCGTGAACATCCATTCCCTGGTCAAGGTAAGGGGCGGGGAGTACTTCTTCGCCCCGAGCATCCCGTTTCTGAAGGTTTTTCCGGGACCCGCGCGGTAACGACGTCCCGGCAGCTACATGCCGTAGCCGTCGTTCGAGGCGTGGTACCACGCCGCCGCCCAGGCCTGCATGTCGACATAGTCCGCATTCACCTTTCTTTGCGGCTTCGGTGCCATCACCAGGACGTACCACTCCTCGCTGTCGGTATCGATCTTGCCCCAGGTCTTAGTCCGCGCGTACTGGATATCGACGAGCATGATGCGGATCGGTGGGGGTACCGTGAGGCCGTTGTCGGCAAGCATTTTCCTTGCTGCGTTCTCATCTGCGCAGTTGAACAGCGCATCGCGAAACTTCTTCTCGTTCGCACCGAAAAGCTGGTTCAGAAAATCGTAGTTTGCTTGTACGGCCTTTCCCACTTGGCCGGGTTGATAGACGTCAGCAGGTCCCTTTCTTGGCATATGCCCCTCCCTTATTGATTGAAATAGTAAGGCGGTCGAAACGGTCTGTGCGTAAAAGTTCACACTCCTAGCCGGTGCGGAATGCACCTTTTCGAAGCCGACGATTTATCTCTTCGTCCGAGAGCGCCTCGTCCATGGATTGCTGCCGCGCCAAGAGCTGCGCCGTTTCGTAGGCCGCGCGCACGACCGCAACCAGGTCGGCTTGGTCGAGCGATTCGAAGAGCGCCAGTTGCTCGTAGACGTGGGTGTTGTCGCTGCCAATAGCGCTGTGCACCTTGAGGAAGCTCAGCGCGCGAGACCCGGGCGGACACACCGACTCGACCCGCCGAATGAACGCCTCGTCGCGTTCGGCCGCCATGCGCTCAAGGCAGTAGCTGAACCCGAAGAGAGCGACGGGCTCGCCCGATTCCACGTAGGAGCGGAAACGATCGGCGAAGATGGAGGCGCTTGGCGGTTCCAGCAGCCGGACGACTTCGGCCGCGTCGCACCCGAGCGCACCGAGATCGCGAAACGCGAGCCTGGCGTGGCCCGCTTCCTCGGCGGCTTTCTTCAGACACACTTGCGCAAGATCCGGCCGTCCAGCGGCGCTGAAGCGCTCGGCGCCTCGACGGAAAAGGCCCGGCGTCTGGCCGGCGAAGAGGTAATTGCCGACGAGCCATCGAATGTAGCGAGGAAGCGTGTACGGCGCGGGAGCGCGCACCTCCCCGGCCGGCGCGAGACCGAGCGCGACCGCGCCTTCGATCGCGCTCGCCGCGACGGTTGCACGCTGCGCCGCGATCGTTGAAACGGGCACCGCGCTCACCTGACAGGGTGCGAGCGTCGTCACCCAGCAGCGGCCGTCCAGCGCGGCGATCAGCAGTGTGCTGTCGGGTAGCGCAATGCACTGCATGTGAGCCGTTCCATTCATGCCCGCACCATAGTGTAAGCTTGCGCCCGGAAACGAAGCACCACCGTCGGTGACGCGCTCTTCGCGCGGAGGGAATGCAGAGTGCGTGACGTTGCAGCATGGCTGCAGGGACTCGGCCTCGGTAAGTATGCCCGGGCATTCGAAGAGCAGGAAATTGGCTTCGAGGCCCTTCCTCACCTTACCGACCGGACACTTGAACAAATCGGCTTGCCTGTCGGAGCACGAGTAACGCTCCTCGCGGCGATATCGGCAATGGCCTCCCCGCCGCCCGCCGCCGGGCAGAAGCAAGACAAACCTTCGGTTGCGGAGCGCCGCCAGATCACGGTCATGTTCTGCGACCTGGTGGATTCGACGGGCCTCTCCCGGCAACTTGACCCGGAAGACTGGCGGCCCGTAAGGCAGGCCTATCAAAAGGCGTGCCGGGCCGTGATCGAGCGCTTCAACGGCCATGTGGCGCAATATCACGGCGACGACGTGATGGCGTATTTCGGCTGGCCCGCTGCGCGCGAGGACGCCGCCGAAAGCGCGGTGCGCGCGGGCCTCGAGCTGGCCGAGGCCGTCAAGGCTATCGCCGCGCCGAAACCCCTGGCGGTACGCGTAACGATCAGCACCGGGGTCGTAGTGATCGGCGAATCCGACGATCCTTCGAATCCTTTCGACGTGTCGGGCGAGACGCCGAACATGGCGGCGCGTCTGAAGGAGTTCGCGCCACCGAACTCGGTGGTGATCGCGGAGACTACCCACCGACTGACCGCGGGACGCTTCGAGCAGGAAGCCATGGGACCGCAGCAGATCAAAGGCATCGCCGAGCCGGTGCCGGTGTTCCGGGTACACCGCGTGCGCGATGAATCGATTCGTTTTCAGGCGATCCACGCGGCCGCGCTTACGCCGCTCGTGGACCGGCGCACCGAGCTCGCGCTGCTTCAGGAGCGCTGGATCGATGCCGTCGACGGCGAAGGGCAGGTGGTCTTCGTTTCCGGCGTCCCCGGGATCGGGAAATCGCGCATCGTGCACGAGCTGCAGCAATGGATCACCGAGCCGCATTTCACGCTGCGGTTTCAATGCCTGCCGCATTGCACGCAGAGTGCTCTGTATCCGGTCATCCAGCAAATCGAGAGGCTGGCCGATCTCGATGCCGAGGACCGGAACGAAGCCAAGCTCGACAAGATCAAGAGCCTCCTTTCTCGGGCCACGCACCAACCCGACAAGGCCGTGCCGGTCGTCGCCCAAATGATCTCGATCCCGATCGAGTCGCGCTACGTTCCCGCCGGGCTGAGCGCGGAGCAGGTCAAGGCCCACACCTTGGTCGTATTGGTGGAGCTGCTGCTCGGGCTCGCGGCGCGCCGGCCGGTTTTCTGCCTGCTTGAGGACGCGCAGTGGATCGATCCCTCGACCCAGGAGCTGCTGGATCTTCTCGTCCCTCAGGTCTTGAAGGCGAAGATCCTGTTCACCGTGACGCACCGTCCCGAGTATCACCCGCGCGCGGGCGTGCACAGCAATGTCACCGCGCTCACGATCTCGCGCCTGCGGCGGCGCGACGTGACCGAGCTCGCGCAGCGCGCGTTGCGCAACCGGCCGGTCTCGATAGCGGTGATGCAGACCCTCATCGACAAGAGCGACTCCATCCCGCTCTTCGTCGAGGAGCTCGCGCGCAGCGTTGTGGAATCCGGCGCCGCGGCAGCCGAGCACGCGTACGCCGACCATAGCGTGATCCCCCAGTCCTGGTCCGTGCCGGATTCCCTGCGCGATTCGCTGGTGGCGCGCCTGGACCGCGCGCCGCAGGCGCGCAGCCTAGCGCAGATGGCGGCTGTGATGGGGCGGGAGTTCTCTTACGAGATGCTGCTGCAGGTGTCGTCGCTCAGCCAGTCGGAGCTTGACGCGGCCCTCGCGCACCTCGAGAAGAGCGAGATCGTGCAGCAGATCGGCGAAGGCCGCTCGGCGCGCTATATCTTCAAGCACGCGCTGCTGCGCGATGCGGCCTACGAATCGCTGCTCAAGTCGACGCGGCGCGAGGTGCACGCGCGCGTCGGCGCAACGCTGGAGAAAGAGTGGCTCGAGATCGTATCGAGCCAGCCCGAGCTGCTCGCTTACCACTACAGCCTCGCGGAGAACGCGGCGCTCGCGGTGCGATACTGGGTGCTGGGAGGGCGCCGGGCGCACAGCCGGTCCGCAAACGCAGAGGCAGCGGTCCAGTTCCAGAACGCGCTCGAGTCGCTCCAGCTGCTGCCGGAGACGCGCGAGCGCAACGGGACCGAGCTCGAGATCCAGCTCTCGCTCGGCCTGTGCTACATCGCGGTGCGCGGTTATTCGGCGGACGAGACGCGCCAGGCGTTCGAGCGCGCCTGCGTTCTCAGCGCGGAGCTCGGCGAGCGCTACAAGGAAATCCGGGCGATCTACGGCGTGTGGGGGCACTACTGGATGCGGGCCGAGCACCATCGCGCGGTCGCCTTGGCCGAGTCGATGCTGAGCAAGGGCGCGGCCCTTCCCGACCCGACCGCGGTGATCGTCGGCCACCGCGCCGTCGGCAGCACGCTGTTCACGCTGGGGGATTTCGCGCGGGCGCAGGAACACCTGCGGCGCGCGATTTCGCTCGCGCCGCGGTCCGATAGCGAAGGCCTGTCGCTCTCCTACGCAGTGGATCCGCGCATCGCCGCGCAGCTCGTGCTGGCGTGGGATCTTTGGATTATGGGCTATCCCGCGGGGGCGCTCGACAACGTGCTCGAGGCGCTCGAGCAGGCCACGCGGCGCGCCCACCCGTACAGCATGGCGTTCGCTCACTACGTCACCTCCGCGGTCCAATTGCTGCGCGGGGAAGCGAGCGATTCGCTCAAGAACGCGGATCGAAGCCTGGAGCTGTCGAACGAGCATCGCATCAATCTGTACGCGCTCTATTCCCGTTTCGGGCGCGGCTGCGCGCTCGCCATGATAGGGCAGAGGGAACAGGCGATGGTCGAGATCCGCGACGGCATCGGGGAGGCGCGCCGCAGCAATCTCGGATACCTGCGCGCCTTCATGCTCGGCTGGCTGGCGACGGCGCAGGCCAGCGCGGGGGATACCGCAACCGCGCTGTCGACGATCGAGGAAGCTTTCCGGCACGTCAATGACACGGCCGGGCGCGCGTGGGAGGCCGAGGTCGGCAGGCTGCGCGGAGATATCATCCTCATGGCCCGTCCCGATGCGGTCGACGAGGCGGAGCGCTGCTACCGGGATGCGATCGCCGCATCGCAACGGCAGGGCGCGCGTTCCTGGGAACTGCGCGCAACCACGTCGCTCGCCCGCCTGCTGGGGGGACAGCGCAAGGCCGAAGAGGCGCGCAAGGTCCTGACGCCCATCTACCGCTCGTTCGGCGAGGGCTTCGAAACCGCGGACCTGGTGCAGGCGACGAGATTGCTCGGCGAGCTGAAGTAAGAAGCCAGCGGTCAGTAGGCAGGCGTTTCCCGAGCCCGACCGGGAAGGGACCGGCGCAGCAGCCAGAACGCGATCGACAGGTTAAGGAGATTCCAGCCGATCCCGTTGACGAACGCGGCGCGGTACGAGCCCGTCCAGTCGAAGATCGCCCCCGACACCCAGCCGCCGAACGCCATGCCGAAGAGCGTCGCCATCAGCACGATCCCGGTGCGCACGCCGGCCTCGCGCGGCGGGAAGTACTCGCGCACGATGATGGCGTAGGCGGGCACGATGCCGCCCTGGAACAGGCCGAACATCGCCGACACGACATAGAGCGACGCGAGGCCGTCGAAGGGGAGGAACAGCACCAGCGCGATCCCCTGCAGCGCCGAGCCGAGGAGCAGCGTGCGCAGGCCGCCGATGCGGTCGCAGATCCAGCCCGAGGCGAGGCGGCTGACGATGCCGAAGGCGAGCATCAGCGAGAGCATCTGCGCCCCCCGCGCCGCGCCGTAGCCGAGGTCGCCGCAGTACGCGACGATGTGGACCTGCGGCATCGACATCGCCACGCAGCACGCGACCCCGGCGATCACCAGCAGCACCATGAAAGTGTTTGGAGGCAGACCCAAGGGAAACTTTTCGGGGGAGATGGCCCGAGCGGCTGCACTGGAGCTCTCCAATGCCGGCGGCCTTCTCCGCAGCGCGAGCGCGAGGATCAGCATGGCCACGGTGCAGAACATGCCGACCCCTATGTAAGTGGCGCGCCAGCCGACGGTGTCGAAGAAATGCTGCAGGATCGGCGGCCAGACCGCGCCCGCGAGGTAGTTGCCGCTCGCGCAGATCGCCACCGCGATGCCGCGGCGCCGGTTGAACCAGAGCGAGGTGTCGGCGACGAGCGGCGCGAAGGTCGTCGAGCAGCCGAGGAAGCCGATGAGCAGGCCGTGCGCGAGGCTGAACTGCAGCAGGCTTCCGGCAGTCCCCGTCAGGACGAAGCCGCTCCCCAGGCCGAGCGCGCCGATCACTACCGGGGTGACCACGCCGAAGCGGTCGGCGAGGCGGCCCATCAGGATGCCGCCGATGCCGAAGCCGAGCATCGTCAGCGTGTAGGGGAGCGAGGCGTCGCCGCGCGTGATCCCGAACTCCGCCTGCACCGGCGCCAGCGCGACCGCGATGCCGTACATCCCCGAGCCGCCGATGGTCATCAGCGCGAGCGCCGCGCCGAGGCGCAGCCAGGCGTAAGTCGATTCAGGTTCGCTTTTCACACGTTCATAGTATCGTCGCGCTTTCCATCAGAGGAGGCGTGTTTCATGGCCGCGAAGGCTCCCCCGTCCACCATCGCACAGGTGCGCGATGTTTTCACCAAGCTCGGCGAGATCAGCGACAAGGTCGTGTTCGGCGACGTCTGGGAGCGCAAGCAGCTCTCCAAGCGCGATCGCAGTTTGATCACGATTGCGGCGCTGACTGCGCTCTACCGCCCCGACCAGCTGCGCGGCCACCTGCATCGCGCGCTGGACAACGGCGTGACCCGGGAGCAGATCATCGAGGTGATCACGCATCTTTCGTTCTATGCCGGCTGGCCGAACGGCGGCACCGCGGCGCTGGTCGCGAAGGAAGTGTTCAAGGAGCGCGGCGTATGAAGATCGGCTTCGTCGGCCTCGGCGCGATGGGCCGCCACATGGCCGCGAGCCTGCAGCGCGCCGGCCACCGGCTGCAGGTCTACGACCTGAGGCCCGTGGACGGCTTCTCGCTGGAATCTTCCGCAACCGATGCCGCGCGGGATTGCGAGCTGCTGTTCACCTCGCTCCCCGGGCCGGCGGAAGTCGAGGCCATTGCGCCGCATATCGGTTCTTCCCTGGTGTGGTTCGACCTCAGCACGAACTCTCCGGACGTGGTTCGCACGCTGCACGACCAGGTGAAGGCGAAAGGCATCCATCTGCTCGACGCCCCCGTCAGCGGCGGGCCGACCGGCGCCAAGAGCGGCAGGCTCGCCATCTGGGTTGGGGGTGACGCAGCTCTTTACAGGAAGTATGAGCCGGTGCTGCGGCAGATCGGCGACCAGCCCTATTACGTCGGCCCGATCGGCGCCGGCACCATCGCCAAGCTGGCGCACAACGCCGCGAGCTTCTCCGTCCAGGCCGCGCTCGCCGAGATCTTCACTCTCGGGGTGAAGGCCGGCGTCGAGCCGCTCGCGCTGCTGCGCGCGCTGCGCCAGGGCGCGACCGGGCGCAAGCGCACCTTCGACCGCCTGCCAGAGTATTTCCTGCGCGGCGTCTACGATCCGCCGGCGTTCACCGTGCGCCTCGCGCACAAGGACATGACGCTCGCGCTCCAGCTCGCGAAGCAGTGCGGCGTGCCCATGCAGATCGGCCAGATCGCCCTCGGCGAGTTCGACGAGGCGATCAGGCGCGGATGGAGCGAATGCGACTGCCGCGTCGCGATGACGCTGCAGGAAGAGCGCGCCGCGGTCAGCGTTCGCGTCGCTCCCGAGCGGCTCAAGGACGCGCTCGATTGAAGGGCACCGCCGTTCTCGTCGCCGCCGCGCAATGCTTCGCCGCCGCCGACCAGTCGTTGCGCGCCGGCGAGGGCAACGAGGCGATCCGCGCGCGCCTCGAGAAATGCCTCCCCGTGTCAGGCGCAATGTCCTGCTACGAGCGGACGCTCTGGATGTCATCGTTCTTCGCATCCAGGCGTGCCGGCATCGACCTCGGGCGTGCCCTGCGCGGGTATCCGCCGGCGTTCGAGGCCCTGATCGAGGAGGTCTACCGCACCGACCAGGAGGAGGATGTCTTTCGGCGCGACCGGTTCCTGGAATGCATCCATGGGTAGAGCCCGGCTCGTAATCGCCGCGATCATCGCCGCCGTCGCGGTCATCACCTACTACGGCAGCACCAGCATCAACCCGGTCACCGGCGAGAAGCAGCGCGTCGCCATGACGCCCGAGCAGGAGGTCGCCCTCGGCTACAAGACCGCGCCGCAGATGGCCGCGCAGATGGGCGGGCTGTCGCAGAACGAGAAGGCGAGGGCGCGGGTGAGGCAGGTCGGCGAGGGGCTGGTGGCCAGGAGCTTCGCCGCCAAGAGCCCCTACAAGTTCAGCTTCCACGTCCTCGCCGACCAGCGCACGGTCAACGCCTTCGCGCTGCCGGGCGGGCCGATCTTCATCACCGAGGGGCTGCTGCGCCTCTTGAAGACCGAGGCCGAGCTCGCCGGCGTGCTCGGGCACGAGATCGGCCACGTCATCGGGCGCCATTCGTCCGAGCGCCTGGCCAAGCAGCAGCTCACCCAGGGCCTGCTCGGCGCGCTGGTGGTGGGCAGCGGCGACTACAGCACGGCGCAGCTCGGCCAGCTCGTCGGCAGCATGATCAACATGAGCTACGGCCGCGAGGACGAGCTCGAGTCCGACGCCTTCGGCGTGCGCATCATGGCCGAGGGCGGCTACGACCCGCGCGCGATGATCCGGGTGATGGAGGTGCTCGCGAAAGCCTCCGGCGGCGGCTCGCGCCAGCCCGAGTTCTTCTCCACCCATCCCGCGCCCGAAAACCGCTCGGCGCGCATCAAGGAGGCGATCGCCAAGCAGTTCCCCGGCGGCGTCCCCGAGGGCCTCAAGCGATAAATGCTATATTTCAGGCTGGCAACTTTGAAAGGAGGTGATCCAGTGAGAGACCATCAAGGCAGGACCGGCGGGCTTTACTCCGGATCAACCAGCATCGGTTTCAGGAGCGACGCCAGCTAAACAGCGCCGGCTTCTAGCCTTACCAAGCGCCCCGACTGCGCAAGCACTCGGGGCGTTTCATTTTGTGCGGCAGAAATTGGAGTTGGCTCCCCGAGTAGGACTCGAACCTGGGACCTGCGGATTAACAGCCGGTTTTACGGCTCATCTCAACGCAGCACAGTGGCCCGCCCTCAGTGACTTACGCTCGCCGAGCACCGTAGAAACTCGGCGAGCGTGTCACGTTTAAGTCACGTTGGGAGCTTTGCGTTTCCCATCAGCGGGGCCGAGGGAGCGGTTCCTGAGCCTGCGCCTTCGCGAGGTCCGCGATGAAAGCCGCAAAAGGCCCGATGTTCGCGAACGAGCTCGCCTGCTCGAGCGCATCCATATACTCCTTGCGCCTCTCTACCGGAATGACTGTCCAAACATAGCCTGCGGGAACGAGCATCAGGTTCATCAGGAACCTTGCGAGGCGACCGTTCCCGTCCATGTAGGGATGGATATAGACGAAAAGGAAGTGACCAAGCACGGCGCGCACTTGGGGCTCAACTTCCGCTTCCAGAAGCTCGAACAACACCGGCATGCAGTCTCGCACCGCCCCCTTCGAAAGCGGAACGTGCAGAGCGCCGCGGATGAACACTTGATCGTTGCGATATCCCGCGAGGTCGGACGCTTTCAGTATGCCGGCCTGCACGCTTGGGCTGAACAGCGCCTGATACCAGCGCGGCAGGGCATTACGAAACACCGTGCCCGCGTTCTCGCCCTTGATCACGCGTACGAGATCCTCCTTGACAAGGTTGTGAGCCTCGAAATATCCGCGCGCCGCCATGGCATCGCGCGTCGTGCGGTCTTTCTCGTCGGCATCTGGGTTCCAGTTTCCATCACGGATCTTCTCGATCAGGGTTGCCGTGACGCGATAGCCCTCAATCGATAGCGAGTGATACGCGTCCGTCACGTAGCGCGCCTCCACATCTTTGAGTAGCGCATCGATGTCCTTTGGAGCGCCCGGCGCCTGTGAGAAGGCGGCGATTACGCTCTCTCTCATTTCTGCCCACATCAGGCGCAGCCGCTGCACGTAGGGCGATTCGGGTCGCCCGCCAGGCAAGAGAGCCGGGAGCGGTTTCTCGAACGGGTTTACTTCGTTTACGCCGTGGCCCGCACTGCGCATAGCGCCCACGATTTCATCGGCGAGCGCCACTCGGCCGATGGCGCGGAAGCCGCCGGCAAGGCGTCCGGCCACCGATGGGTGCGGACCATCGAGCAGTATGCGGAGCAGATCGGAAGCGTCCGGCATCGACCCGAGAGCAATCTGAGCTGCCATCGGGCTCTGTACGAAGAGCGTCGGGCTCGCCGCGACGAGCGCCGCCGGCAGCTCGACAAGACGAAGCCCGCCGCAGTCCTGCACGGGCGAGGAGGGCAGCAACTTCGCAGCCTTGTAAATGAAGAGCGAGCAGCCGTGGAGCAGCTGCACAGTCTGGTTGGTGCCCTCGGTCGCCCAGACTTGAACCTGCTTGGGAACGGTTCTCTCGCCCGACCGGAGCAGGACTGACTGCTCCGGATTAACGTGCCAGCGATCGCCGAACCGTTCTTCCGCGTAATCGGCGATGAACTCCCGCATGCTGGCGTACCAGGTCGTGGTATCGCCATCGGCTTCGTCCGGACGGCGCGGGATGTACCAGCCGCGGATGACCTCTTTGAGGAAGCCGGCGCGTAGAAGGGCCTCACGATCCGCGCGTGAAAGCTTCGGCCCGGGGATGGCCTGAAGCCCCCCGTCTTGGAGGCCCTTTAGGGCTTCCAAAGCGGCTGCGAGTTTTTCCCGTGGTCTAGGCACAAGATTGAGATGTATATGGTTACAAGAGTTTTGTGTATTATAACGCAAGAGTATGGTGTTTGATAATACAAGATTATGATGATAACTAGCTAAATTACAGGGGCTAACGGCCTTAGACGAAACCGGCCTGATCGGCGGGCGGCTTCTGCCCGGCGAAGAGGGGCCGGTCGCGCAATTCATGTATCACGATGCTGGCGGCCAGCGCCTCACGCTCTACGTCGCGCGCGAAGGCGCGTCGGGCGGCGACACCGCATTCCGCTTCGCGCAGGAAGGCCCGGTGAGCGTCTTCTACTGGATCGACGGGCGCTTCGGCTATGCGCTCTCCGCCGGCATCGCGAAAAGCGAGCTCTACAAGCTGGCGCAGGAAGTCCACCGCCAGCTCGCGCCCAATTGACTGACTACCCTCCACGGACGGCATTCATGAACGATCAACGCAGGGATTTTCTCAAGAGCACGCTCGCCATCGCCGCAGCCTCGGCTCTCGCCGGCGCGAGGCCCGCGGCGGCGCAGGCCGCCGCCTCGGTGATGCCCGGCGACCGCGTCTTCATCACGAACGAGGATTCGAACACGATCGTCGTCATCGACCCGGCGAGCAACACGGTCGACACGACGATCAACCTCACGAGCTTCGACGAAGACCCGCGGCCGCCGTTTCGCTTCGTGACGGCGGGCGTC
>Ga0187893_10004519_pt1 | contig 26339 bp, 16 predicted proteins | sample MA1701074metaG_FD_139574 | JGI IMG/M metagenome (GOLD analysis project Ga0187893, IMG submission 139574) | White microbial mat communities from a basaltic lava cave in the Kipuka Kanohina Cave System on the Island of Hawaii, USA - MA170107-4 metaG ... | reverse complement strand
CCCCGCTGGCTGAGGTTGTTTACTGCCTTTGTAATAGCGCTGCACGAAATTGATATGTTCCTCGCGCTCCGCCATACCTGCCCGCTGGAACAGTTCGTCTTCTATATCCGCGAGTTCGTCTTTGCCTGACCGGCGATAAAGACTCGCCAGCAGATAGTGCAACTTAATCTGGCGCGGATCAAGTTCCAGCGCCTTCTTGTATTCAGCCGCGGCTTTCTCGAAATCGTCTTTTAATTCGTAAAGGCGCCCGAGCGCTACATGAACCGTCGCATCGCGCGGCATCGTCTTTACCGCCGCTTGGAGATACGGCAGCGCTTGATCTGGCTGGCGCATCTCCACGTAAATACGCCCCATGCACGCCTTCGCGTCGCTCGAATACGGATCTATCTCCAACTCCTGTTGGCACACCTCAAGCGCCTCGGGAATGCGAGCGTTGATCATGTAATGATCGGCCAGCGCCAGGCGAACTCCCGCCTGCTTCGGGTTCGCCGCGATCGCCGCTTTGTATGCGTTCACGGCTTCCGGCTTCTCCTCGGCATCCAAGATGCGGGCCCGGACAAAGTGCGCGCGGGCCGAATTCGGGTACTGATCCAAAAGCCGCTGGTAGTAAGTGCGCCCTAGCTGTTCGAAAATCTCCCACCGGAGGATCTGAACGGCAGGCCCGGTCTGGCCTGCGATGGCACTGCTGCTCATCGTCCTTTCCGCGCTGTGCGGGTCGTCACCCCAGAGGTAGGCGTATGCAATCAGGCAAGCAGGCAGCCAGTCAGTGGGCGTTGTAGCGAATGGCTTCAGCGCGGCAATCGCCTCCTTGGATTGAAGATCGGCGAGATGCCGAATCGCGGCCTTCCATTTACCCGTTCGATCCGTGGCCAACCGCTTCCGCAATAACTCATTAAGGCTGGTAGATAGCAAAGGCACCAGAGGCAGGTTGGATGGAACCACGGCCGGCAACGAGCGGATCTGCTGCTCGAAATCGGCGCCGCCTCCGCCTTTCGTCCCGGCGGCTCGCGGAAGAATCGTCTCGTCAAATTGCCGACTTCGCTCCGACGGCGCCAACTGGCGGTATCGTTCCACCGACAATTCAGACGCATGATTGTGCCCGAGAAGCGCAAGCAGCCGCGCCATCCGGAGAAGCATCGCCGCGTCCCATGGGTCTTTCTTGATCGCCTTCAGATAAGCTTGGGCCCCCACATGGTAGAACTGCTGGTTGTCGAAGATCCTGGCGATTAACAGATTGTCGAACACGGTATCGGGATGCTTCGCAATCAATTCCTCCGCAACGCGTTTGGCCAGCCGGAAGTACTCCTCGCCGAGTAAGTACAGCGCCGTTTCCTGGTCTTCCCCCTTCTCCAAAGCCACCCGAAAGTATTTGGTAGCTGAGCGGGGCTGGTTCAGAACGGAATAGGCCATCCCCAACTGCGCCGCGGTCTCGCTTGTTGGTTGTAGCTGGTTCGCCAGCAGGAATTCAGGTAGCGCTTTCCGGGGATCCTGGAGGCACATGTAGGACATGCCGAGAAACAAGCGCGTGCCGGCCATCCCAGGTTCAAGCTGATCGGCCCTGCGCAGACTCGCAATGGCAGCTTCGCACTTGCGATCGAAGTACAACGCAATGCCCAGGTTATGATGGACGCGAGGAACCGCGGTGGGGATCTTCGCCAGAATAATGTTGTATTCTTCGATGGCTTTTCCGAATTCCCCGACGGCTTCGGCGCGCTTGGCGGCCAAGAAATGAACCTCAACGAACGCGCGGTCGCCGTCGCTTAGTGGCGCAGGCGCCTGCCCGAGGAACTGTCCGCCAAGCAGGACGAGCAGCAAGCCCAAATGTCGCGCCCGCTTTATCACGCTCTCCGCCCGCCTCAACTCTTTACTCCCGATGGCCCGCCCCTAGTATACATCTCGCCAGATCGCGGCCTTCGGCCCGGCCCTCTCTATCCTCCGAGTTCGGGGACCTGCGCCCAGAATTGCCGGAATCCCAACAGAACCTCCCGCGTGGTTCGCTTTGCCAGGTCCCGGTCCCCTGTTGCCAGAGCGGAGACGATCCTGGCATGATCTTCGGCCTGCGAAGCCAAATCTATCGGGGGGCCCTGTAGATAGACGAGCTTGGCGAAAGCAAAAAATGGGACAGCAACCTGCGTCAGAGTCCGTTCCAAAAACGGATTTCCGGAAATACGCCAAAGCGTTTCGTGGAACCGTAAGTCACATCGGTTCCACGACTCTATGTCCGCATTCTTGGCAGCTTCCTTCATCTCCTCGAAGACAATCCGCAACACTTCCTGGTCACCTCTGTTTTCAATGGTGAGTTCGGCGGCCAGTGGCTCCAGTTCCAGGCGCACCTGGTAGATCTGGTCGATCTCCTTAAGGGAAAGCTTCACGACGGAGCACCCGCGGTTTGGTTTGCGCTCCACCAAACCCTCGTGTTCCAACATGATGAGGGATTCGCGCACGGTGGGCTGTCCAATTTGCAACTGCTTGGCGAGCCGTGTTTCCACGATGCGCTCCCCTGGCTTCAGCCGTCCGTCGATGATTTGCTGGCGCAAAATCGCCGCAATCCGATTCGCGATGGGTAGAGTTCGCTCTAAAGAAGAGGCGAGTTGTTTGAGTTCGTCTGAGGAAGAGATTGGTTTAGTGGAAGTCTCAACGGCCATTATGCGCAGGGATTCAGTCTATGATCTATCGTGCTTGTGAATGCCTCCTCATGGTACCAACAACTTGCCTTGGTCAGCCAGTTCGCACCGCATCAGAATCCGTCTTGAAGCGGAACTGCTAAGCTGTTGGGATGCCTCTGCCCGCGGCCGGCCCTCTTTGTTGGAAAAGCAAATGAGAGTCCTTATTCTGTTGCTGTCGCTCGCGCTGAGTTTTTCCACGGCAATCCCCGCGCAGACGAAGAAACAAGGGGGGACGGAAAAAAAACAGCCGTCCGAAAAAGGCCACTCGCAGACCACCTGCCACGCGACAACCGACAAAGGCACGCGGTGCAAACGTTTGGCGCAGCAGGGGGGCCAGTATTGCTGGCAGCACCAGGGCAAGCGGAACTCCAAGAAGAAAACCCTTTGATCCGCGACTCTGCCCCCCGGTTTTGCCATAATGACGGCATGTCAGCGAAAATGTCCCGCAGACGGCTGGCCGCCATGGCGAGCTCGACTCTGGCCCTAGCATCCTCGCAGGCTACCGCGCAGGTGCAACCGGCGGCCCAAAGCGACGACGATCTTGGCGTGCAGCGTGATAATCTGCGCCGCAACCGCGAGCAGCTTCAAAAAGTCAAGCTGCCCATGGAGACCGAACCCGCGTTCATGTTCAAAGCCTAGGAGCGCGGCATGGCAAATTTTGAAGACGATTTCTTCTTCTCTTCTTTGTCCGAGCTTCAAGCCGGAATCAAAGCCAGAAAATATAGCGCCGTGGAATTGGCCCGGGCCTTCATGGACCGGCTCGAAAAGATCGGGCCCCGTTACAATGCGCTGGCTTTGCTGCTGCGCGAGCCCGCGATTCGAGCGGCCCATGATGCCGATGGCGATTTCCTGCGGGATCGCATACGCTCGCCGCTTCAGGGGATCCCTTACGGCGCCAAAGATCTGATCAGCGTGGCGGGCAATCCGACCACGTGGGGCGCGAAGCCGTACGCGGCTCAGGTGTTCGAGCAGGACGCAACAGTGATCAAGCGTCTGGCGAAAACCGGCGCCGTGCTCGTGGGTAAGCTCTCGCTGATCGAACTGGCCGGCGGAGGCGGCTATCGCTTCGCCGCCGCCAGTTTGCAGGGACCGTGTCTCAATCCCTGGGACCGCACGCGTTGGGCCGGCGGATCTTCGAGCGGATCAGGGAGCGCCGTCGCGGCGGGATTGGTCCCGTGGGCGCTAGGCTCGGAGACTTCCGGGTCGATTCTCACTCCCAGCGCATTCTGCGGGATCACGGGGCTGCGCCCGACTTATGGCCTTGTGAGCCGCCATGGCGCGATGGCGCTTTCCTGGACGCTGGATAAAATCGGTCCCATGGCGCGCACAGCCGAAGACTGCGGGCACATCCTGGATATCATCGCCGGCGGCGATTCCGAGGACCCTGGCTCGGCGGGCAAGCGCTTTTACTATGCACCCCAATTCGCGCCCGAAATGAAGGAGCTTACCGTCGGATTCAACCCCGCCGATTTCAGTGACGGCGTGATTACGGAGGCCCGCCCCGCTTTCGCCGAAGCCCTGCGAGTCGTTCGCGGGCTGGGCGTCAAACTGGTTGAAGCAAAGATTCCCGACCTCCCCTATTCCGCGATGGTGAGCACCATCATCGCAGCCGAGATGGGTTCGATTTTCGAAGATCTGGTCGCAACCGGTAAAGTGGACGAGCTTGCCGACCGGCGCCAGATCGCCGGAATCAAAGTCAGCCAGGAAGTGTTGGCCAAAGATTACTTGAAAGCAATGCGGCTGCGCCGGCTGGTGCAAAAAGAGTTTGCAAAGATATTCCTTGACATCGATCTTCTGCTCGCTCCCGCGCGAAGCGCTCCCGCAAACCGGGTGAGCGAACCGCTCGACCGGCCCGGCGTCCCTCCAACTCCGCTAATCCCCGCCGGCAATCTCGCCGGATTACCGGCCATCAGCCTCCCCTGCGGCCTGGCCGGCAATCTTCCCGTAGCCATTCAGTTGGTGGGGGAGCCATTCAGCGAGAACAAGCTGATCGCGGCGGGTAAGGCATTTCAGGCTTCCACGGACTGGCACAAGCGCCGGCCTCCCGCTTGAGCTATCATCTCCCGGACGGCGTTATCCTTAGCATGGCGGCAATCCTATGAGTGAACCGAATAGTCCGCAAACCGTTAGCCTTGAGGGAGACCTCGCGCTGGAATTGGTGCGCGTGGTGGAGGAGGCGGCGATCGCCTCGGCGCGCACCATGGGGGAGGGAGACCGCGAGAAATCGGATCGAGTCGCCGTCCAGGCCATGCGAAAGGCTTTCGAGCATATCCCCGTGGCGGGAACCATCGTGATTGGCGAGGGCGAGCGGGACCAGGCGCCTATGCTCTACATCGGCGAGCAGGTGGGCTCAGATCCTCCGCCGGGCGTGCACTTTCCGGAAGTGGATATCGCGGTAGACCCACTGGAAGGAACCAACCTGTGCGCCACCGGAACGCCGAACTCCATCGCCGTGCTCTCCGCGTCGGAAAAAGGCGGCTTGCTGCACGCGCCCGATTGCTACATGGAAAAAATCATCGCCGGTCCGGCCTGCCGGGGCTCGCTCGATCTCGATGCACCGGTGGAGGAGAACCTTAAAGAAATCGCCAGGTGCCTGGACCGCCGCGTACAGGATCTTGTGATTGTGGTGCTCGACCGTCCCCGCCATGAACGCCTGATTCATGAGATTCGCTCCGCCGGCGCGCGCATTCGCCTCATCCCGGACGGCGACCTTTCGGCCGGAATCGCAGTCGCCGTGCGCGGGGCCGGCGTTCACGCCGTCATGGGCACAGGAGGCGCGCCGGAGGGAGTGATCACCGCCGCCGCCATTCGATGCCTTCACGGGGCCATGGTAGGGCGGCTGGTTGTCGACACTCCGGATCTGGAGCGCCGTATTGTCGAGATGGGAATCCGCGATCCCAGGCGCATCTATTCGGCCCGCGATCTGGCCCCAGGGCGCAACATTGTTTTTGCCGCTTGCGGCGTTACCGATGGCGCGCTTCTGCGAGGCGTGCGCTTCTTCGGCCAAGGCTGCCGCACTCATGCCCTTGTAATGACCTTGACCAACAGCAAGGTTCGTTTCATTGACACCGTACATATGAACACGCCGCCGGGCCCGCGCGGCATCAGGTTGTACTAGACCGCCTTTCCGATCGCTCTCCGTCTACATCGTCTCCAGGGCCTGTTGAAAGTCGGCCAGCAGATCGCGCCAATCCTCAATGCCAATGCTGATCCGAACAAGCCCATCGGTGACCCCGGAGATCTCCAGTTCCTCGGCGGATACTGCAGAGTGGGTTGTAGACTTCGGATGGCAGACCAGTGTCTCCACCCCGCCGAGCGATACGGCATTGCGGGCCAGCCGGAGCCGGCGCAGGAATTCAAACGCCGCCGGCTTGCCTCCTTTGAAGTCGAGCGAGATGATCGCGCCGGAAAAATCGCACTGGGCGAGCCGGATGCGAATCTGATCGGCATCTTCAAAAAGGGTCGGATAGAAAATCCGGCGGATCTTGGCATGCCCCACCAGCCTTTCGGCGATTCTCTGCGCATTCTTGCTGGCGCGATTCATGCGCAACATTACTGTAGGAAGCCGGCTGTCCAAGATCCAGCATTCGTCCGGCTGCAGAATGTTGCCGAATAGTCCGCGCCTGCTTTTGATCTTGCGAATCAGATCGGGATCTTTGGCGAGGGCGACTCCGCCGAGCAGGTCGCTGAAGCCTCCCAGATATTTCGTTGCGGAGTACAAAACAAGGTCGGCCCCAAGCGCCAACGGATGCTGAAAGGCCGGTCCCAGAAACGTATTGTCGACCATGACAAGTGGCCGGGGCTGGCGTTGCGCCGCCGCCTCCACGGCCTTGCGGATGTCGGTCATCACCAGAGTCGGATTGGCGGGCGTCTCCAGCAGCACGATGCGCGTGTTCGGCGTTTTTTCGATGGCTTCGCTCAGTTTGGCGCCCTGGCCGGCGCGTACAGGGGTACTCTCAATCCCGAATGAGCGGAGAAACTCTTCAATCAGATGCTGCGTGCCGCCGTAGATCGGCATGGTGTAAACAATGTGATCGCCGGGCCGCGCGACTGCGAGCAGGGATGTCATGATCGCGGCCATTCCCGAATTGAACACGGCTGCGGCCCGTGCGCCTTTTTCTAGGGGCACGATCTGGTCTTCGAGGATTTCGGCGTTGGGATGGCTGAAGCGGCTGTAGATGAGATCCACTTTCTCGCCGTCTTCCGCTTTCGCCCGCCCGCCCAGAATATCAAAGGCGCGCTCGGCTGCCTCCGGACTAGTGAAAACGTAGGTGGAGCTGCGGAACACGGCGGGTCGCGCGCTACCGACGCTCAAGGCCGGATCGAAACCACGCGTGAGGACAGCCGTAGTAGGCCGAACTTCTGGGACAGACTCTTTGTTATCAGACATGTGGGATACACTCTTCAAAGACTCCGCCCTTAAGTAAAAACCTCATTTTGCAGCAAAAGCAGAGCCTCAAATGCTGAGTTTAGCGTTTTGAAGCCGCCCGAAGCACTCGGCGGTCAGCCTTAGACCCAGCGCCCGTGCGCCGGTCAGGATAATCCACTTCCCAACTAAGCACATCCACGGATTGGGCCGGGGGATCAGAGATCTTAAGATGCATATTGACCGGCAACATTTCCATCATGCTTCCCGCCACCAGAATGCTCAAGAGTCATTACTCGGAAGTCGAGGCAGCCGCCGTGCTGGGAGTCAGCGTGGAAGAGTTGCGATCCCTTATACGCCAACACATCGTGCAGTGCGAAGAAGACATGAACAACGTGCCGTCAGCCTACTTCCAGCCATCCGACATTCTCGTGCTGCGGATGCTGCAGGCGGGCTTGGAGCCGCCCAAGCCACCGGAACCACCCGAGCCACCCACTTTTTGAAACGAGCTTCCCCTTTCCGGCCGCTTCCATCCCGCCGCCAGCCCGCCCTTGTTCGCGATAATACTCTTAGGGAAATGGCCCCATTCAGAGATAAGGGAAATTTTCTTCTTGGATTTTTTTGTGTAACCGGCACCCTCCAGGACTCGCCGCACGATAGTAATGGGAAGTGGCAGCCCGAACTACCGATCGAATCATGCATTCATTTCTATTTTTTTCCATTCTGTCCGCCTCGGAGCTATTTTCGGCCGTGTTGCCGAGCGGTTTCACGGAACAGTCCATAGGCCCAATCCCTTCCCCGACGGCGATGACCCTAGCCCCCGATGGGCGGCTCTTTGTCTGTCAGCAGAACGGCCAGCTCCGCGTCATTAAGAACGGGCTATTGCTGGCGACGCCCTTTGTCACCGTCGCCACGGACACTATCGGAGAGCGGGGACTTCTAGGGGTGGCGGTTGATTCGCAGTTCGTCTACATCTATTACACCGTTCCAGCCACACCGCGGTTCAACCGGCTCAGCCGGTTTGCGCAAAACGGCGACGTGGCAGCCGGCGGTGAAACCGTGCTCATGGACTTCGAGCCGCTCAGCGCAACCAATCACAATGGAGGCGCCATTCATTTCGGACCGGATGGCAAGCTTTACGTCGCGGTAGGTGAAAACAGTGTGGCATCGCACTCGCAATCACTGAGCAACAGGTTGGGGAAAATGCTGCGTCTCAACCCCGACGGAACCATACCCACGGATAATCCCTTTTTCAATTCCGCAACCGGACTGAATCGCTCTATTTGGGCGCTGGGACTTCGGAATCCCTTCACCTTCGCGTTTCAGCCCGGCACCGGGCGCATGTTCATCAACGACGTGGGCCAAAGCACCTGGGAGGAAATCAACGAAGGAGTTGCCGGGGCCAATTACGGATGGCCCAACTCAGAAGGTAACACTACCAATCCGGCTCATCGCAGCCCGATCTACGCCTACGGTCACAGCGGTACCACGGAGTGGGGCTGCGCGATCGCCGGCGGCGCTTTTTACAATCCGGACACGCCCACGTTTCCGGCCGAATATGCCGGTCAGTATTTTTTCGCCGATTATTGCAGTGGCTGGATTCGGCGTCTGAACCCTGGCACGGGGCAGACGGCCGGCTTTGCGACGAACATTCTGAGCCCGGTTGACCTTGCAGTTTCACCGGAAGGAAGTCTCTACTATCTGGCGCGCGGCTCCGGATTCGTCCACCGGGTCGACTACACGGCCAGCGCCGCCCCCCACATTACGCAACATCCCACGGGGATGGCAGTCGTTGTGGGTCAGTCCGCCACTTTCACGGTGGATGCCAGCGGAGCTTCTCCATTGAGCTACCAGTGGCAGCGCAATGGAAACACGATCTCGAACGCAATACAGGCCAGCTACACGCTGAACGCCGCCACCGCAGCCGACAACGGCGCTCAGTTTCGGGCGGTGGTCAGCAACGCGTTCGGCAACGCCACCAGCAATGCCGCTATCCTCACGGTCGCTTCAAACCAGGCGCCAACCGCAAGCATTACGGCGCCCGCCTCCGGGTTGCTTTATGCGGGAGGAGACAACATCGGCTACCAGGGTTCGGGGACGGACCCGGAAGAGGGGGGCATCCCGGCCGCGCGAATCTGCTGGCAGATCGATTTTCATCACGATACCCACACGCATCCCTTTGTTCCCGAGACTTGCGGCAACGCTTCCGGCTCGGTGCAGATTCCAAACACTGGTGAAACTTCGGCCAACGTATGGTACCGCTTTCGCCTGACGGTACGCGATTCCACGGGTCTTGCCGACTCGCGGTTCGTCGATGTGATGCCGCGCCGTGCGAACCTCACACTCCAGACAAACCCGCCAGAGATGCAGCTTACTCTTGACGGCCAGCCCACATCGACACCGCTACAGTTTACATCCGTGGTAGGCATGATCCGTTCACTGGGTGCGATTTCGCCTATAGGCACGGGAGACACACGGTTCCGGTTCCTCTCCTGGTCCGACAACGGCACCCTCATCCACGACATTGCCACTCCCCCATCCGACACCACCTACACGGCGAGTTTCCTGGCTCAACACCGGCTTACCGTTTCGACGGCGCCACAGGCAAGCGGAGGCATCATCACAACTCCGCCAACCGTCGACGGCTACTATGATTCTGGAGCGGTGGTCCAGTTAACCGCCACGCCACTGGCCGGTTTCGCATTCAACTCCTGGAGCGGGAGCCTTTCGGGGACGGCGAATCCGCAATCCATCACAATGAACGCTCCCGCCGCGGTCACGGCCGTATTTCAGGACAACTCCAGTTGCTCTTACCAGGTCAGCCGGACAAGCGGGTCCTATTCAGGCGGCGGCGATCTCGGAATGCTCCAATTGACGACGCTACCGGGATGCGCCTGGAACGTGAGCGCGGCGGCATCCTGGATCAGCATCGATTCAAACGCCGCCGGGAACGGCAGCACGGCCGTGCGATTCCGCTTGGAACCGAATCCGCTTGCCGCATCTCGAACCTCCGCACTGACAATCGCCGGACTCACGTATCTGATCACACAGAGCGGAGCCCAGTGCGTTGCCAGACTGCCGGCCCCATCGCTCGTGGTAGCCGCGGGTGGCGGCGCTTATCAGGCCGCCGTCGAAACCGCGCCCGGCTGTAACTGGATCGCATCCGCCGCTCCGGACTGGATCACGGTGCAAAACGGAGCCGGTGGCGTCACCGGATCTGGCCCGCTAACGTTTCTCATCTCGACCAACACCAGTTCCGGTGCGCGCAGCGGGGCCATCCTTGTCTCAGGGCTGGCGCTGCAGATCCTGCAGCCGGCGGCCAATCCATCGCAGATCTTCTCCGATGTTCCTCTTTCTCACGCCTTCCACGCGCACATCTCAATGATCCGCGACCGGAGCATAACGCTCGGATGCAGTCCCACGGAATTCTGCCCCGGGCAGGCCACCTCACGGGGCCAAATGGCTGCTTTTATAATTCGGGCCCTGCTCGGCGGCGACATATTCCCTTATCCCGCCGCACCCTTCTTCACGGATGTGCATGTGAACCATCCTTTCTTCCCGCATATCCAGAAACTGCGTGAGCTGGGAATCACCACAGGTTGCAGCGCCTCACTCTACTGCCCTGACGATATCGTCACTCGCGGTCAGATGGCTGCGTTCCTGGTGCGGGCGCGATTCGGGTTGGCCGGCAACCAGGCTTTCCCCTTCAACGCAACGCCGTTTTTTGACGACGTCCCGGCGTCGCATCCGTTCTTCGCCTATATACAGGAAATGAGGGAACTCGGAATCACGTCGGGATGTTCGCCAAGCTCATACTGCCCCGACTCCCCGAATCTGCGCGAGCAAATGGCGGCGTTCCTGGTACGCGGCTTGCTTGCGCCCTGAAACTGGCGTTCAGCCCAAATCGGAAAGATATCCGAGATTGCCGTTGCTATCCCCCAACGACTCGACGGGTACGCCCATGCGATCGAGCATGGCGACAAACAGATTCGCCATCGGCGTTTCGGCGGGATGCTTGACGTGCCGGCCCGGCTTGACCGCGCCGTTGCTCCGGCCCGCCAGGATCACTGGCAGGTCATGGTGGGTGTGCCGGTTGCCGTCGGCCAGTCCGCTGCCGTAGACCACCATCGAATGATCGAGCAGCGAGCCGTCACCATCTTGAGTTTCCCTGAGCTTGTTTACGAAGTAAGCAAACTGCTGGACGTGGTAAGTATTAATCTGCCGCACCTTCTCGACCATCTCTTCGTTGCCGCGATGGTGCGTCAGAGGGTGGTGCGCGTCGGAAACGCCGATCTCGCGGTAGGCTCGCGTGCTGCCCTCGCGCGCCATCATGAAGGTGATCACGCGGGTCGCATCCATTCTCAGCGCCACCACCATAAGGTCGAAGATGAGCCGCGAATGTTCGGAGTAGTCCGGCGGAACCCCGCCGGGCTTTGCCATCGGAGGAGCCATGCCCGCCGAATCGCGTTCGGTACGCTCGATCCGCTTTTCAATCTCACGCACCGAATCGAGGTACTCGTCGAGTTTGCGTTTATCGGTTGGACCGAGGGAAGACTGAATCGATTGCGTCTGCTCACGCACCGAATCGAGGATGCTCGATTGCTGCTTCACGCGCCGGGCCCGTGAGGCAGCGTCCTCCACTTCGTCGCCGCCGCCAAACAGGCGTTCAAAAACCAGCCGGGGATTGATCTCGGGAGGCAGCGGCGTATTCTCGGAGCGCCATGCGAGGTTGTTGCTGTAAGCGCAGCTATAGCCGGAATCGCAGCTTCCCACCAGACGCCCGTCCTCCAGGCCCAACTCAAGCGAGGCAAACCGCGTCTGGCCGCCGATCCTCTGAGCTGCCACCTGGTCCACGGAAACGCCGATCTTGATATCGGCGCCGGCCGTCTTGCGCGGGTGGCAGCCGGTGAGGAAGCTCGCGGCCGCCCGGGCATGATCCCCCGGCCCGTCGCCCAGTGCCCTGCCACCGTTGTGGGTCAGCCCGGAGAGCACAAGCAAATGCTCCCGCAAAGGCTCCATGGGCGCCATGATCCGCTTCATCCGGTAGGCAATGCCCTCTTCGTCGGGGACCCAGTCCGGCATAACGATCCCGTTCGGCACGTATACAAATACCATGCGGGACGGCGTCTTTGACCCGGACCGGTTCGGTGAAGCCATGGCCGGGACCATCGAATCGAGCAGCGGCAACGCCACCGTCGCTCCCCAGTTCCTTAAGAATGTCCGCCGGGGCAAGTGCTTGCGTGTGATCAAGGTCTTCCTCCCTCGGCGCGCCGCATCTGAAACGGAGCGCTCTTGACAATCTCTGTCATCAACCGCTGAAACCGGTAGCCGGAAGCGGCTACGTTGCGCACAATCTGCCGGACCGCGGGGCGGTCATAGGACTCCAGGCCCCGCCCTAATGCATAGGTTAACATCTTCTCCGCCAGACACTGCGCAAAGTCGTCCTTGTCCTTCAACAATATCGTCCGAAGCCCCGCCGGAGATGAGAACTTTCGTCCGCCAGGCAATTCCCCGCTGGAATCTACCGGGAACTTACCCTCCATCACGCGCCAGCGGCCGATGGCATCGTAGTTTTCAAGGCCGAACCCCAGCGCGTCCATCCGCGTATGACAACTGGCGCAGACAGTGTTTGTGCGGTGCCTTTCCAACTGCTGCCGCAGCGATCCCGTTACTCCCACGCCGGATTCTTCGAGGTTAGGCACGTTGGGCGGCGGCGGGGGCGGCGGTGCATTCAAAAAGTTCTCGAGCAGAAACTTGCCGCGGATCACGGGACTGGTTCGCGTCGGATAGCTGGACACGGTCAGCAAGCTGGCGTGGGTGAGCAGTCCGCCCCGCTGGCCATTGGTCAACGCGACCCGGCGGTGCTCGCTACCGGTGACCCCCTCGATCCCATAGTGCCGCGCCAGCCTCTGGTTGACGAACGTGTAATTGGAATCGAGAAACTCGAGGATACTGCGATCCTGCCGCGCCACCGACTCCACATACATCCCGGTTTCCCGCCTCATCGCATCCCGCAATTCTTCGTCGAATTCCGGGAATTTTTCCGGAGCGGGCTTCACTTCGCCCAAATTGCGCAGCTCCAGCCACTGGCCCACGAAGTTGTCGATGAAGCCGGAAAAACGAGGGTCGGCGATCATCCGCCGGACTTGGTTGTCGATGGCGCCGGGTTTACGCAACTGCCTGTTCCATGCCAGCTCGAACAGCGGCTCATCCGGCATGCTGCTCCACAGGAAATAGGACAGCCGGCTGGCCAGCTCGAAATCGTCAACCGGGTAGGCCGCCTTTGGATCATTCGGCTTGCGGTCCTGTTCGATGCGAAACAGGAAGTGCGGCGATACCAGAATCGATTGCAATGCATAACGCAAGCCCTGCTCGGGCGGCTCATTGTCCTGGCGCGCCAGCGCGACATGGCGGAAAAACCGCTCGATTTCCGCGGGGCCTACCGGCCGCCGGAACGCGCGCCGCGCCATTTCGCCAACCATCCGCTTCAGACACGGCTCGTCGTAGTTGCCCGGCCATTCCCCGCATACCAGCAGCATCTTGTGACTCGCCGGGGGCACGAGCGGCGCCGGGTCGTATGGCCCCCGGATGTCGAGATATTCGACAAGAATCCCCTTGTCCTCAGTGATCGGCTTTCCAGCCAGATCCGCCACCTGCGCGCGCAAATGGCGCCTTCCCGCCGGCGCCCGGATTCTCAGATCCCCAACACGCGGCCGGTTTGGCGGCGTCATCGCATCAAAACGCTGCAACTCCTCACCGTCCAGGTACAAGATGAACTGCAACTGGTCCTCGGGGGTGGCGCGGCGGCCGGCAAAACCGAGCCGGAGTTGATAATCCGCCTCCACGGGGAAGTTATGCCGGATCTCGATCGACCCGGGCAGGCCGGCTGGTTTCACCCGGTCCGACCGGTACCGGTCACTGGTCTCTTTGTACTGCGGCGGGACGGCGATGGAGGCGCGCGCGATGCGCCCGGCCGCAGTCAGGTATTTCTCCATGAGGGCAGGAGAAACCGACAGCACGTCTCCGATGTTGTCGAACCCGTAGCCGGAATCGTCGGCCGGAAACGCTTCCGCGGGCCGCAAATCGAGACCCACCAGATCGCGGATGGTGTTGTTGTACTCGGCGCGATTCAGCCGCCGCGCCGTCACCCGCCCCGGATCAAGCTTTGCCGTCCTGTCATAGCGCAGATACTGGGCATTGAGCCACGCCATCAGCCGGTCGATTTCCTGTTGGGAAGGCGCCGGGCGCTCCTTCGGCGGCATCTCCCGGTTTCGGATTTTCCGCGCCGCTTTGTCCCATACATCCTGTGCGGCCAGCACGGCGGAAGTGGAATTGTACTTCTGAAGATCGAGATTGGCGAGCTTTAGCCTCGTGTTGTGGCAGCCGATGCAGTGACGGGTGAGAAACGGCTGCACGTGCTTGCGGAATTCCGCTTCACCGGCGGCCTGAATGCCGGGCCCGGCGAGCAAGTGAGCGAATGTTAAAAGGCCAGCCAGCATGAGTCTGGTAAAGGAGTATTACCAGGATACTATCGAATCTGGCCTTACCGGAACCGGTTAGAAGAACCCACGCATGACGTTGAATTCGACGTTGAAGTCCTCGAGCAGGCGGGCGGATTGGTCCCCGAGGCCAAGTTCCTGGATGGCTTGCTCGGGAGAACCCTCATGCTTGGCCGTACAGCAGGGGATCATGATCCCCATACGATTGGTGATCCCGTGTGCGAGAAAAACGAGGCGGCTCAGATCCATAGCGCCTCCGGAATCCGGTCTTGGGTGGTGCTGATTCCCCACCGCCTCCTGGATGTCCACGGGCAGTTTCCACTGGCCCAAAGCCGCGGCGGCCAGCTCCGCATGACAGCATCCGATGTGGGTGAATTCGGATTCCTCCATCGTAATCTCGCTGCCCGTCTGGTAGGTGAGCAGGATGGCGTCATATTGTTGCGGCAAACCAACGGCAATCAACATTTTACCGACGGCGTGAAGCAGACCCGCCGTAAAGGCGCCTTCCGGGTATCGTACGTTGATCCGCTGGGCCAGTGCGTCAGCCATGATCGCCGTCGCCACCGAGTGCAGATTAAATGCGGCCTGAGACCACGACTTCGGCAATTGCAGATTCTTCCACATGCGCGCAACCGACAAGCCGAGAGCGACATTGCGGAGCTTGTTGAGCCCCAGAATCGAGATGGCATACCGCACCGAGTTGATGGTGCCGCTGCGGGCGTAAAGCGCCGAATTCACCAGCTTCAGCACTGTGCCGGCTAACACCGTATCCTTTTCAATGATCGAGGCCAATTCTCCGAAAAACACATCTTCTTTGGCCAACGTTGTCAGGAGTTTGCTCAGCGTAGGCGAAAACGGTGGCAGATTGTTTAACGCACGCATCGCCTGCTCGCGTAAGCCGTTATGGGGAATGCTGGTGACCGTCACGTTATTCTTATCGGCGGCCGGCTTGCGGGTAATATTGCGGTGACATCCAATTGTCATGGCGTTGGCGTATGATAGGGAATCGAGGCTTACTTCGGCTGGTGGCGCATCGCCACGGGAGAGGTTACAACGTGAAGTTTCTATTGTGCTCGCTTGCTTGTTTTGCCACCTGCTTGACCTCCGCCTGGGGGCAGGCCGACGCCAACCGCGGCCAGATAGTGGGAACTGTTTTCGACGCCAACCAGGCCGCCGTTCCCGGCGCAAAGATCCGCATCAAGAACCTCGGTACGGGTTTCGTCCGCGACCTTACAACCAGCGCCACAGGGCAGTATCGCGTTTTACAACTCGATCCCGGTGTCTATGAAATCGCCGCCGAAGCTCAGGGATTCGCCGCCAACACTACCACCGGTTTAGTGGTCAACGTCGGTTCGACGGTCGGTCTCGACATTGTCTTGAAAGTGGAAGCCGTCAATACCACCGTCGAGGTTTCTGAAACGCTGCTTAACGTCGCACTCCCGTCCCCCTCAACCGTCGTCAACCTTGCGGCTATTACAAACCTGCCCATCAATGGCCGCCGTTTCCAGGACTTTGCCACCCTCACTCCCACCGTCCAGGTCGAGCCGCAGCGCCAACAACTCTCCTTCGCCGGCCAGCGCGGCGTGAATGCAAACGTAATGCTTGACGGCGCCGACTACAACCAGCCCTTTTTCGGCGGCATCCGCGGCGGCGAGCGCTCCAATTTCAACTTCACCATTCCTCAAAGCGCCGTCCAGGAGTTTCAGGTCATTACCACCGGTTATGCCGCCGAATATGGCCGCTCCACCGGAGGAATACTGAACACCATCACCAAGTCCGGGACCAATGGACTGCACGGTGACGCATTTTATCAAATCCGCCACCGTGAAATGAGCCGCAACAATCCCATCGTCAACCGCCAGCCCTCGGAAACTCTGCAACAATTTGGCGGCTCCGCCGGCGGACCGGTGAAGGAGAACAGAATGTTCTGGTTCGCCGCCGCCGAGCAGCAATTGGCCACCACTCCACGGCAGGTTTTTTTCGCGCAACTCACCGGCCGTTCCGCTACGCCGCAAACCCAGGAAGCGTTCAATTTCTTCAAGAGCGAAGAGAAGCCATTCGATCAGACCAACCGCGCCGTCGCCCTCACCGGACGCACCGACTACCAGTTTGCAAAAGGTCACCGGCTTACGTTCCGCTACAATTTCAGCAACTCCAACGAGGAAAACGCGGTCAGCGTCGGCGGCGCACTGAACCCCATCACCAACTTCGCTTTAAGCAATGAAGGCACGGAAAAAAACCGCACTCATACGGGAACCATGCAATGGACTCATCTTCTGTCGCCTACGGTAATCAACGATCTCAGATTTTCCGGCTCTTACGAAGTCAGACCGCGGCTGGCCAATTCCAACCTCCCCTACGTGAACGCGCGGCCCATCGGAGATTACGGGGCACGTGGCTTTTTGCCCACCACGCAGGACGACAAACGTTTTCAGATCACCAACGGAGTCTCGGTTGCGCGAGGTTCCCACACGTTTAAATTCGGCACCGATTACAGCCGTCTCACCACCGTACAAACTTTTGGCTTTAATCAGTTCGGATCCTTCACTATCGCCAGCTCCGACGTTACGCGTATCCTTACGCTGCTTTCCACCTCGCCCGGCCAAGGCCGTCTGGAGGGCCGGGAAGTTACCTATTCCCGCCAGATCGGGAATCTGTTTGCCGGTTTTGGCCTCCACCAGTTCGCCTTGTACGGACAGGACAGTTTCCGCGTCAATTCCAAGCTTACGCTCGACTACGGACTGCGCTGGGAGGGGCAATGGAATCCTGCTGTCGAGGCAAACAATACAAGCGTTGTGAGCCGGATCGACAACTTCCAGTTTACGAACGGCTCCAGAATGCAACCGACTCGGATCCGGAATTCGATTGCCCAGGTAATGCCACGCTTTGGCTTTGCATGGACCCCGATAACCCGCAGCCATCGCACCGTGGTTCGCGGCCACACGGGTCTGTTCTATGCGGCGACTCCCATGCTGTTGTTCGCCGGCGCCACCAACAACCTACGAGTCCCGCCTGGGGATCTATCGATTCTTCTGGCGCCGACGGCAACCATGACTGTAGCCCAGCAGTTTGCCGCCGCGGGAGTGGACCTCAACCGCAGTCCGGTAAACAACCTGCCGGTGATTCCGGTTGAAACGGTGCAGCGGGCGGCGGCAATCGCAGCCGGCGGGACGGCGCGCGATCCCTTCACCGGCATCTCCCTCACGCTGATGGCCCCCGACTTCCGCAACCCGAGGGCCTATCAAGCCGGCCTCGGTTTTGAAACCGAGGTGACTTCGCACCTGATCACCGGGCTTCAGCTAAACTATGTCAACACGGTGAACCTGCACCGGAACCGCGATTACAACATGCCACTGCCGACGATGCGCGCCGGTGACCAGCGCCCTCAATTTGGATTGCGCAGCGGCGTGACGCGGCCCATTCCGACTCTGGCCAGCATCACCGCCCGCGAAAGCTCGGCCAGGTCCATGTATCGCGGCATGACGGCCCAGGCGCAGTACCGCACCAAGAAGCTGCAATTCATGGCTTTCTATACGCTTTCGGAGACTTTCTCCGACGACGACAGCGAACGTGACGCCGGCGGTGTTGGTTTCGACAACACCTTTAACTTCCGGCCCGAATACAGCTTCTCGAACCTTGACGCCCGTCACCAATTCGCATCCAGTTTCGTTGTAAGCCTGCCGCTTGGCTTCGAAGCCGGCGGCATTTTCCGCTTACGCAGCGGTTTGCCGCTCAACGCCCGCACCGGCGCCGACGACAATCAGGATCTTTTCACAACCGACCGCCCGTATTCGGCTCCGGGCGTTGTGTTCCAGCGCAACAGGTTCCGCAATCGCCCTCTGGTGGGCGATGACTTGCGAGTGCTCAAGAATATCCGTTTGGGCGCCGACACGCGAAAGCTGCAATTCTCGGTGGAATTCTTCAACCTCTTCGATATCGACAACGTGATTTACGGCGCCAATGCCGGCATCTACGGGCCGGGCCTGAATGCCAACGGTTCGGCGGCGGCCATAGACCAGCGATTCCAGCGGCTAAAACTTGCCAACGGACAATATGATGCAAACAACCAGCAACTGGGCAGTCCTTTCCAACTCCAACTCGGCCTGCGATTCTTCTTCTAATATGCGAATTATGATAAAACTAATATGCGAATTATGATAAAACTCCGCCGTCTGCTGACTCCTTTCTGCTGTCTGCTGACTCCTATCCTGTGGGCCGGCGCCTATTCCCAACAGGATCGCGAAAGCGCGCTTGCCGAGTTGGAGAATTCAAGAATCTCACTTTCCGCCGCGCTGGAAAGCGTGACTCAAAAACAGTCCGAATTCCGGCCCGACTCCAACACCTGGTCGGTTTTGCAGGTTGTGGAACATCTGGCGCTCTCCGAGAATTTCCTGTTTGGGCTGATGAAACAGATGCTCGATCAGACCAAGCCCGTGCCCGATGAGGAAAAACTGCCAGACCCGCGCGAGATGGATCAACTGATTCTGACACGCATTCCCGATCGTAGCCAAAAAGCCAAAGCTCCCGAGCAGGCAACCCCCAAGGACGCCTACCGCAATCGCGATGAAGCGTTGCTGGCATTCGCCCAGAGGCGCGAAAAGACCATGGAGTTCGTACGGGAAACCAAGCTGGACCTGCGCCGCTCGCGGGGCCCCTCTCCGGTTGGAACCATGGATGCTCACCAATGGCTGCTGATGATCGCCGCCCATACCAACCGGCATGTTCAGCAGATCGAGGAGCTGAGACGCCACGAGTTATTCCCCAAGGAATGAGCCGATCCGGAAAGCGCATAGCGATCGCGGGATTCCTTCACGAATCGAATACGTTTCTCGGGTCCTACACCAGCTATGAGGACTTCGCCGCCACAAGCCTGACCCGCGGCGCGGCGCTGATCGAGCGCTGGCGCGGCACGCGCCACGAATTAGGCGGGATGCTCGATGCGGTGGCGAACCTGAGTTGGGAGCCAGCGCCGCTTCTGGCCACATATGCCGTGCCCGGCGGGACACTGGAACAGGCAGCCTTCGAGCGGATCGCGTCCGAGCTGCTGGCGGAAATCGAGCGGGCGCTGCCGTTTGACGGGCTGCTGCTGGCGCTGCACGGGGCAACGGTAGCGTCCGGCTTCCCTGACGCCGACGGCGAAATGCTGCGGCGGCTGCGGGAGCGCCTGGGATCAGGTTTCCCCATTGTCACAACGCTGGACCTTCACGCCAACATCAGCGACGCGATGGAGCGGGAAGCGGACGCGCTGGTGGCCTATCGAACGAACCCGCACGTGGATCAATTCGAGCGTGGATGGGAAGCGGCCCATTTGATGGCGCGAATTCTCGACCAGGGGCTACGGCCGGCGATGGCCGTGGAGAGGCCGCCCATGCTGATTGAAATCGCCTGCCAGCACACGGCCGCGGCGCCGGCGTGGTTTCTCTACCAGGATCTGGAGGGCGTCCTCGCGTGGCCCGGCGTGATCACAGCAAGCGTGGCGATGGGCTTTTACTATGCCGATGTCGAGGAGATGGGCGTGTCGTTTGCGGCCGTGACGGATGGCGACCACGCTGCCGCTCTGAAGGCGGCCCGCTGGATGGCCGGCCGCGCCTGGCAGAGACGGAATGAATTCAAGGCGGCCTTGCTCAGCATCGCAGACGCGGTACGGCGCGCGGCCCTGGCGGACCGCACTCCAGTGGCGCTGATGGATGCCGGCGACAACGTGGGAGGCGGCGCGCCGGGGGATTCGACGGCCATCTTTGCCGAAGTCCTGCGGCAGGGCGTGCCGGATTCGCTAGTCATTCTTCATGATCCGGCGGCCGTGGCGCTCTGTCAGGAGGCGGGAGTCAGGCGGATGGTGGAACTCGATGCCGGGGGCAAGGCAACCGGCAATCCGCTGCGCATCAGCGGCCGCGTTCGCACGCTCTCGGACGGGATCTTCGTCGAGACCGAAGTTCGGCACGGGGGCTGGACGCACAATGATCAGGGGCTCACGGCCGTCGTCGAAACGTCAGAGGGTCACTCCGTGATCCTGACCAGCCGGCGCATGGCTCCGATGAGTCTGGAGCAAGTGTTGAGTCTCGGCATCCGCCCCGGGCGCAAGCGAATCCTCATCGTCAAAGGCGTGATCGCCCCGCGCGCGGCTTATGAACCCGTCGCGGCCGAGATTCTGCTCGTCGACACTCCGGGGGCAACGAGCAATAACCCGCGCGATTTTGATTATCGCCGGCGGCGCCGGCCGCTTTATCCTTTGGAAGAGGACGCACCCTACATCAATTCACGGGTTTAGCCATGTACAAGACGTATTCGTCGAGGACGGTCATTCCAAGGAAGTAAAGCGTGCCATCGTCGCGAAGGTCGAAATCGCTCGTCCGCACCAGCAGGTCTCCCTGCGGCGTCATCTCGTTTTGCATGTGGACGAAATGGGTCTTGCCCGCGCGTTTGACGACCAGAACTTGAGTATTGGTGTTGAGCTGCGCGAAGATATCGCCGTTGCGGTTGACATCGTAAGTGCCGATCGAATTCGCCTGGTGGCCGGTTACGACCACTTCGTTAACGCTGAAAGCGGTCTCCCAGCGGTCATTGCGGTAGCGAACGAGCGTGTTGCCGATGCTTTGGAGATTGAAGATGGCGTAAAAGCTGTCGCCAGCGCTCTTGATCTGGGAAATGGTTCCCACCAGGGCGCCGTCATGCCGCGTTTCGTTCGCGACGGCGACTCTGCGCCATTCTCCTTCCCCCCAGAGATAAAAACCAAATGTTCCGTCGCGGAAGTTGAGGCTGGCCATGACACGGCCCAAGTCGTCGAGCATCAGGTTGCCGAATCCGGACACGATCTTGCCGTCGATCTCGGTTTGCAGTTGGGCAAATACGCTGTTGGTGAGCAGCGTCGTGTGCTTGTCGTCACGCGTCACGAGAAGCCGTGTATCGCCGCGATTGGTCGACGCCTGCCATAGCAGGTCGCCGCGGCTGTTGGAAAACACGTTGCCGGGGGCGTTGACGGTGGCGCCGTCTTCGAGCGTGAAGCCTGGACGCAGCACGATCTCGGCATTGGCGCCTCGAACGCGAAGGATACCTAAGCCCGAGGTCTGCGAGAGTAGAACGTCGCCAGCAGGGTTCTTGCGCGAGTTGCCCGTATTGGCGCCGTTAAACAACTGAACGCCGGTAAGCCTCTCGCCTATTACCATCACCGGCCGGAGGCCGCGTTCGGTGGCTTCGAACACACTCGATGCCGCGCCGCCGGCAAGAAAATGGGCGGCTCCGGTGCGGTCCCCCTGAAGCAAGCCGATCAGGTTGACGCGGGCCTGGGCCGCGACGGGATCACCTGCTTGGAGCAAGCCCATTGGCTCGGAACCCTCGCGCACGCTGAAGATTTCCATGGGGCTGTCTTCGGTACGGGCTAGGATGGTGACCTCGCCCGATCCGCTCAGCGCCGCCGAGTCGATTACCGGCACTGGTTTCCCTCGGAGCCGTGTGTTGTTCTGCAGGAAGACGGGCCGTGGCTCGCCTTCCGACCAGACATAGACTCCCTGGCCGCGTCCGGCGTTGCCCAATAGGAGCGTGCCGGCGTTTCGATTCACAGCTAGCAGGTTGGTGAACCCTGTCAGGCGAATGCTGCGCTGCGGAGCACTCCATTCGCCGGCCGCGTAGCGCAGAAGATGCAACTCGTTATTCTGCAGCCTCAGGGCAACCGCGAGGTCCCCATCGTGATTCATGAAAAACCCGTTGCCCAGGAACGCGGCTACAGTCGAATTCAGCAGCGGATCCCCCAGAGCGAGAACCTTACGCGGCGCGCCGTCGTAGTTTTGAACGAACAGAGACCTCCGGCCGGCCGAGGTGACCGTAAAGTAGACCAAGCCATTGCCGGCGATGCCGAAATCATTGTCGATGGTGAAGGGCGCCGTGACTCCAGCAAGAGTCGAGCGCGTGGAAACGATTTCGTCCGGGAAGCCGCGCTCGGGAACACGGAACAGCCCGGTGAACGTGGGCCCCTGGTTGGCGACGCGATAATTGGCGCGGAAGACCCAGTCCCCGGAATCACTTAGGCAATTCCGGTTGAAGAAGGTTCCGCTCAGGACCTCGCTGCCGGGTAGCGGAGTGCCATCCACGAAAACCGGATCCATTCCGTCTCTGGTCAATCTGTAAACGATAGTCGGACTGAACAGCACGCTCGCTTGCGCCAGCACTTCACCGCGGTTGTTCAACGCCATGTTCGTGAAGTCATTGATCGTGGTCTGCGGAATGGGTCCGGGCATACCTCCGTAGGCCAATAGACTCTGCTCACCGCCGTCGAGCATCATAGGCCCGTTGGCGATGCCATCCAGGGAGGCGTTAAAGACGACTTGCCCACGTTCATTCCCAAGCAAAGGAACAATGCGGGCGCGCAGACGAAGTGGACCGGGAAGCATTGCTCCCGTGCTGATGAGCTTGCGCAGTTCGTAGGCCTTAGGGGGACGAATTGCCACTTCGGAAACGGCCTGGGCTTGCCGCTCGAACCCTGGGACGCTGGTGGCGTAGTCAAAGGAGGCGCGAACCAGGATGTTGCCGACCGCCGTGGTGCTCAACATGCCGTTGCGGTCAACCGCGGAAGTGTTGGTTGTTCCGCCGTTGCCACTGGTGGCAAACCAGCGGAACACGATATTCGGCAACGGCTGATCGTTACGGTCAAGCGCCTGGGCGCGAAATTGCATCTGCTGCCCGACCGTAACCGTTACCGTTCCCGGCGAGATCACGACTCGTTTGGGGAGCACCTGAATGAAGATACTGTTTGTTACGTTGCCCGCGCGCGCGGTAACCCGCACAACGCCGAGCGTCCTCGCCTGAAACTCACCGTTGGAGGCTCCTACCGAGGCGAGAATGGCGTTATCGACGGTCCATTGGGGGATATCGGCCGTCCGTTCAACGCCATTAGCATCGCGGACAACCGCCCTCAGCGGCATCTGCTCGCCGGCGATGAGGCGGAAATTCGGAGCGAGAATCTGGAGGCTCGCGGCCGGCCCCTGGGCGAAGGCGACTGCGGCGGCCACCGCGAACGATGCAAGGAGCTTCATCGGCGCCTAGCCTCCGAAAACCTCATCGACAGGGAAGTAGGTTCCATCGACGCCGTAAGGAATATATTCGAACTTGCGTCCGGAAGGCGTGTCGGTGATGGACTTGGTCCAGTCGATGCCAAGGGCGGAGAACAGCGTCGCGGCAACGTCCTCGACGTAGATGGCGCGGTCGGCCTTCCAGCCCGGAGTGGCTACGTTCGCGCCGTCGCTGGTGGTTTCGCCAATCGCTCTGCCTCCCCGGACTCCGCCGCCGAGCAAGGCGGCGCACATGGCGTTGCGATGGTGGTCGCGGCCGCCGCGAGCGTTCAAATTCACGGGCGTCCTGCCGAATTCACCCATCATGCAGATGATGGTGGATTGAAAGTCGCCACTGGCTTTCAGGTCTTCCACCAGCGCCCCGACGGCGCGATCCAGGTCATTGTTCAACTGATACATGTTGGGATTGTAGCCCCGGTCGAACATCTGTTGGTGCGTATCCCAACCGCCCGTGGTGACGTTCACGAAGACCGCCCCATTGCGGGCGCGAACAGCATTGCGGGCGACTATCAGGCCGCGGCCGATGTTGGTGTTCCCGTACCTGCCTTCATCGCCGGCGGCGTAACGGAACACCTGGGCAATCTGATCGTTGTACATCATCTGCTTGGCAGAGCCGTAGAAGCTGGCGTAGGCTGCCATGCCGGGATCGAAGGGTTGCCGGCGCAGGGGCGCGTCGAGCGCGTCGAGCATTGCGAATTTCTGCTCAAACCGGTTACGGCTGGCCCCGCCGTAGTAGTTATGCTCAAGTGTCGAGAGTCCGGCGCGGTTGGGCGCGGGCATCATCGGCGCCACGCGTCCGCCCAGAAATGCCGCGCCCTGCTGTCCGCCGCTATAAAAAGAAAGGAAGGGCGGCAGCGGCTGGTTCGGGTTACCAAGTTCGCGCGAAATCACGGCGCCGATATGCGGCGTCTCCTGAGCAAACGCGGGATTAGAGGGGTGCGCGGTTTGCAGGTAGAATTGGCCGCGTTCATGCGCCGACTCCCAACTCTTCATCGAGCGCAGAACACACAGGTCATTGGTGATCCTGGACAGGTTCGGAAAGAAGGTTTTCGACAGCAGAATGCCGCCTGGATATTGTTGGATGTCGGCATCGAGCGGGTTCCATGGGCCATCCTTGGGGTCGAAGGTATCCATGTGGCTGGGCCCACCGTTGAGGTTAATGAAGATGCAGGCGCGCGCGGTGTTGCGCGGTACGGCCGGGCGCGTGATCACTTCGGCGTCGGCATGCGCTTTGAGCAGATGAAATCCGGCAACGGAGGCCGCTCCCAAAAGAAAATGCCGCCGGCTGACGTTTCCATGATTGCCGCAGTTTCCTAACATAGTGATTCCTCCTTCTGCTCAATAATTGAAGATGAAATCCAGTTTGTTGAGCAGCGCCCATTGCAGGTCGCTGATCCAATCCAACCGGCTTCCCTGCTTCATACGGGCGACCGTGGCCAATTCTTCCCCGGACGGGTAGCGTGTCAGCGTCGCCAGATAAAGCTGGCGGATGACCTCTTCATCGGATAACCTGGAATCGGCAAGCCTGGAGGCGCGGTTGACGGGGCTGTCCGGACGCGAGGCGAAGCTGCGCAGCACGATCTGCGGGGCGTTCAAGGTATAGAGCAATTGCAGGATGGTCGGCGAAGGGTCGCGGCTGTTGTTCCACCAGTCGCCGCGCCCGAACGAGTTGAGAAACTCGACGACCGCCCCGTCGCTGCGCGGCTCGGTCGGATCGGGCATCTGGTTGGCGTAATAAAGCGGCTCATCGAATCCGGGCACAAACATGGGCGTCTCGGTCTGGGTTGAGATTTGAAGCGCGTCGTAAAGCTCCTCGGCCGCCAGCCGGCGGGGAATGTGCTTGGCGAAGTAGCGCGTGTACTCGGCGCGCCAGGCGCCCGGATAATTGCTCGAAAGCTGATAGGCGCTGGAATTCACCAGCAGTCTGGCAAGCGATTTGATGCTGTAGTTATTGGAAATGAAGAAATCGGCAAGCTGCTCAAGCAGCTCCGGATGGGTTACTTGAAGCGTCCATGGCGCCGGCGGCGGATTCCTGGGGTCAACGCGCGCCAAGTCCCATCCATCGGGGGGATCGACAAGCCCGTAATTGAAAAAGTAATCCCACAAGTAGTTCACCGTGGCTTTCGCGAATTGCCGGTCCTTGGTCAGCAGGCGGGCAAACTCGGCGCGCCAGTCTCCGCTTTGCGGTTCTTCCCCGGTGGTGAGGTAGCGCGGTTCATATGGTCCGCCGGTTCGTGCCGGCCGGGGTCCGGGAGAGTTTACGTTGACATTGGAATGATAGCCGCCAACGCTGCGGTCCGTGTAATAGAATCGCCAGCGCTGGTTGAAGGCGTCAGTCGAGACCAGTGTCATGTTCATTCGCGAGAAGAACGCCGACATCTGCCAGAATTCTTCGCGCTTCTTGCCCGTCAGGAAAAGGTTGATCTGTTCGAGGTGTCCGCGGCCGGCGTGGCAGGAGACACACTCGGTTTTGTATCCCAGCAGCCGGACGGTGATACGGTCTGTGATGGTGTCCCAGGTGTCCTGGATCGGATCGCCCTGCTGGTAGGAGCGGTTCAGGAAGTTGGAGGCGCCGATCAGGTCCGAATCCCCCTTGGCGGTGATCATTTCCGTCACTACCTGGTTGTAGGGCCGGTCGCGTCCGACGAAATCGCGCAAAAACCGGTGAAACTGATTGCGGCCCGTGAGCCCGATATAGGAGTAATAGCCGCTCGTCACTTCAAACCGGTTGCCGAAGTAGAGAGTG
>Ga0187893_10004518_pt1 | contig 26340 bp, 32 predicted proteins | sample MA1701074metaG_FD_139574 | JGI IMG/M metagenome (GOLD analysis project Ga0187893, IMG submission 139574) | White microbial mat communities from a basaltic lava cave in the Kipuka Kanohina Cave System on the Island of Hawaii, USA - MA170107-4 metaG ... | reverse complement strand
GCGGCGGATTGGCCGGCGCTCGAGCTTCGCGCGATCCCCGCCTGCCGCCTGCTCGATTGCGGCTGGCCGGTCCACGAGATCTGGGCCGCCACCCGCGACGCGCCGGACGATCTCGCGGCGCCCGAGCCGCGGCCGGTGACGATCCGGGTGTGGCGCGAGGGCTCGGACGTCAGCCACGCGGCCATCGGGGCTGCCGAGCGGCGGGTGTTCCCCCTGCTCGAACGCGGTGCTCCCTTCTCGGCCCTGTGCGCGGCGCTGGAAGACGACCTCGCGTCGGAGGATGCCGCGCGCGAGATCGGCGGGCTGCTGCTGCGCTGGCTCGAGGACGGGGTCGTCGCGCGACTGCCCTCCTAGTGCCGACCCGCGCCTGGCCGCGGCGGCTGGGGGTGACGGCGCTGCTCGGTGTGCCGCTGCTCGTCGCGGTATCGACCGTCGTGCCGCAGGAGAGGCCCGACACCCTTCTGGGCGACCGGATGCCGTACGCCGCCTTCGACCGGCTGCCCCTGACGCGTCTCCACGTGGGCGGCGGCGAGATCGCGGTCGGATTCGCGCCCGGGCCGCTGCGGCTCGCGCGCGCGAGCCTCCTGGCCTGGATCGAAGGCTCGGCGGACGCGGTGGCCGCCTACTACGGGCGGTTCCCGGCGACCTATACCCGCGTGCTCGTCGTGCCGGGGAGCGGCCGCGGGGTCGGCCGGGGCAAGGCGTGGGGCCATGGAGGAGCCGCGGTGCGCGTCACGGTCGGCGACGAGGCCACGCTAGACGATCTCGCGCGGGACTGGGTCCTGGTCCATGAGATGGTGCACCTGGCGTTTCCGTCGGTCCCGGCGCCGCATCACTGGATCGAGGAGGGCCTGGCCACCTACGTCGAACCGATCGCCCGCGCGCAGGCTGGCCGGCTCGACCCGTCCGCGGTGTGGTCCGAGCTGGTGGCGGGCCTGCCCAAGGGTCTCCCCCAGGGCGGCGACCGGGGGCTCGACCATACGCGGACCTGGGGCCGCACCTACTGGGGCGGGGCGCTCTTCGCGCTGCTCGCCGACCTCGAGATCCGTCGCCGCACCGAGGGCCGCGCGGGCCTCCAGGATGCCCTGCGGGCGATCCTGACCGCCGGCAACATCGAGACCGCCTCGCGGCTCGAGCCGGTGCTGGAGATCGGAGACCGAGCGGCGGGTGTCCCGGTGCTCGGCGAGCTGTACGGACGCATGAAGGACCAGCCGGCGCCGGCGGACCTGGAGGCCCTCTGGGGCGAGCTGGGCGTGCGGCCCGAGGGCCGGCGCGTCCGCTTCGATGACACCGCGCCGCTGGCGGCCCTGCGCCGGGCGATCACCGCACCGCACCCCGTGGCCAGTCCGACAGGAGGAAGCCGATGACCGCCTTCCGGGCCGCCGATCAGGTGAGCCGAATTCTGACGATGCTCACGCGGTCGCAGTGGATTCCCCAGCTTCTCGTCCGGCTGTTCATCGGCTACTTCTTCTTCGTGACGGGCTGGGCCAAGATCGGCAGTCTCGACGCGATGGCCGAGCGGTTCACCGGCTGGGGCATTCCATGGCCCGCGTTCAACGCCGCGCTCTCCGCCTACACCGAGCTCCTGGGCGGCGCCCTCATCGTGCTCGGGCTGGCCACCCGACTGGCCGCCATTCCGCTCAGCTTCAACATGATCGTGGCCATCCTCGTGGTGAACCTTCGCAAGGTGACCGAGCTGGACGAGTTCTTCGAGCTGTCCGAGCCGCTGTACGCGCTCGTCTTTCTCTGGCTGATCTTCGCCGGTCCGGGCCGGGTGAGCCTGGACCATCTCCTGGCGACACGCCTGAGCTGGGCCAGCGACCGGAGAGGAGGATGAGGCCCGCCGCGCTCGGGGCCGGCGCCCCCCAGACCGCGCTTCGACTTCCGATTGGTCGAGGAGTGTCGTACGATCGCCGCGGGCGGCGCCGAGGGGTGGCGGCGGGCCGTCGGACGCCGCGAGGAGAGGAGCGCGCACGATGAGCAGCACGACAGCCATGCCGATGTCCGATTTCGTCCACCAGGTCCGGCGGCGCTGTGACGGCCGGCTCGACCCGGTCGAGATGGGCCGCTTCCTGGCCACGACCCGGATCGAGCCCGCCTCGCTCGAGCGCTTCGTGCGCTTCGCTCCCGGCCGCTATACGCGGCATCTCGTGCACAAGGACCGGGATGTGGAGCTGCTCGTGCTCTGCTGGGCGGCGGGTGCGAGGGCGCCGATCCACGGGCACGAAGGCGAGTACTGCTGGGCACGGGTCGAGCGCGGTCGGCTTCGCTTCGAGAACTACCACGAGGCCTCGCGGACCCCGCTGCGCCTCGAGCCCCTGGACGGCCCGATGGATGGGGGACCCGGGCATCTCGACGGCCCCGCCGATCTTCACGCGGTGACCAATCCGGCCGCCCTCGGGGAGGACGCGGTGAGTGTCCACGTCTACTGCCGGCCCTACGACGAGTGCGACGTGTACGACCGAGAGCAGGGCACCGTACGGCGGGTGCGGCTTCTCTACGATTCGCTCCCCGATCCTGGCGCGGGGAGCTCCCTCAAACCCGCGAAGCCCGAGTGACGGCGGCACGACGCGAGTCGATCCGGCGGGTGGGGCCGAAGGAATGGTTCCCGCCGAGCATCGAAGGGACGAGCCGGTCTCCCTCATGACGCGGCACCGCGTCGGTCCCGCCTCGAGGAGGACGCCGGCCGCGCTCGAGCCGCTCGCCCACTACCCGGAGCGCCCTCTCGACGAGATGCGCCGGCGGGTCTCCGACTTCTACGCGGAGATCCGGCGCCGGCGGACGGTGCGGGACTTCTCGCCGCGCGCGGTTCCCCGGGACATCCTCGAGCAGGCCCTGCTGGCCGCGGGCACCGCGCCCAGCGGGGCCAATATGCAGCCGTGGCACTTCGTGGTGGTCGGCGATCCGGACCTCAAGCGGCGCATTCGCGCCGGCGCGGAGGTGGAGGAGCGCGCGTTCTACCACGGACGGGCGCCGCGGGAGTGGCTGGAGGCGCTGGCCCCCCTCGGCACCGACGAGCACAAGCCGTTCCTCGAGACGGCGCCCTATCTGATCGTGGTGTTCGCGATGAGCTACGGGGTGCTCTCCGACGGGCGGAAGGTCAAGAACTACTACGTACAGGAGTCGGTGGGCATCGCGGTCGGGCTGCTCATCACCGCGCTTCACCATGCCGGCCTGGCCACGCTCACCCACACCCCGAGCCCGATGGGGTTTCTCAACCGCCTCCTCGGGCGCCCGGCCAACGAGCGGCCCTACCTCGTCCTGGTGACCGGTTTTCCTGCCGAGGGCGCCCGGGTGCCGGTGGCCGGCGGGAAGAAGAAGGCGCTGCGCGAGATCGCCACGTTCACGTGAGGAGAATCGGATGACGACTATTCGGATGGTGGACCCGGCCGGAGTCTCCGGCCGGACGAAGGAGATCTTCGATGCGGTGCTACGGCGTGAGGCCACCGTCTTCGGCGCGACCAGCGTCTCGAACATCTGGCGGTGCATGGGCCACTGGCCCGCCTTGCTCGAGGCGAACTGGAACCGCTCGCGCGCGCTCATGCAGCGCGGCCGCTTCACCCCGCTCCAACGCGAGCTGATCGCCACCGCGGTGTCGATCGGCAACGCGTGCACCTACTGAATCGACTCCCACGTGGCCGCCGTGATGCGGCTCGGGGTGGACGAGGTCGGGGTGACCGAGCTGATGGGGGTGAGCGAACACACCCGTGCCCTCGCCACCGCGGCGGCGGCCCTGCTTCTCGACTCCCTCGACTCGGAGCGGGCGCTCGTCCCGCCGCTCGACCCCGGCGCCGCCGAAGAACCGGCGAAGGCGCTCCTGGAGGAGATCGCGGCCTGGGCCGAGGCCGCGATGGGTCACCGGAGCGCGCCGATACTCTGGCGGGTGCTCGCCCACAACCCCCACTACATCGAGACGACGTGGCGCAAGGAGCGCACGCTCATGGGCGACGGGGCGCTCTCGGCGCACGACAAGCGGCGCACCGCGCTCGGGGTCGCCATGGCGATGCGCGGCGGCTACCTGATCGAGTACAACGCGGCCCTCCTGAGGCGGGCGGGAGACACCGACCGGGACATTCTCGAGGTCCTGGGCGTCGTCGACCACTACACAACGCTCAACACCCTCTCGGAGGGGATGCAGATCGAGTCGGACATCCGGCCATCCGCGTGACCGCGGGGCTCGGTCGGGCCGGGTGAAGAGATCGGGGGTGGATGGCTGATGGGGCGGTCGGGCGGAGTCGACGGCGATGAGGTCCCGCGTGCTCTGAGGCGATGGTTCGTCCTCCACGGTGTCGTCGACTGGGTGTTCGCGGTCCCGCTGTTCCTGTGTCCCGACGCCTTTCTGCGGGCGTTCGGCTGGACCGTGGTCGATCCGATGGCGGCGCGCGGGGTCGCGGCCGCGCTCGTGGGTATCGGCACCCAGTCTCTCCTGTCGCGAAACTCGTCCCGCTCGGTCTACCGCGAGCTGCTGTCGCTCAAGGTCCTCTGGTCGCTCACCGCCGCGCTCGGCTTCGCCTGGACCACGCTCGCCGCCGGCCCGCGGTTCGGCTGGGTGTTCGTCGCGATCTTCGCGTTCTTCAGCGTCGTGTGGATGTATTGGTGTCGCCGTCTGCGGATGAATCCGTGAGGAGGTCTCGCGGTCGCTGGAGCGGGCGGGTCGGGCCGCGTGTCCGCGACTCGGGCGTTCAGTTCGAGGGCACGTCCTGGCCACCCGGGACGCGTAGCGCGTCGTAGTAGCGGTCCCGCCCGCCGAGAGCGTTCAGCTCGCACATCGAGACCAGGGTGTCGCCGACTGGCGCCTTGAAGACGCAGAGGGCCAGACGCTCCCGGCCCGCGGGAGTGGCCAGCTCGGCCCGGCTCATGAAGTGGTGGCTGACGATGTTGAGGTAGTCGATGCGGGCGCGGCCGCGGAGCCAGCGCGCCGCGAGCCGCCAGGGATGAGCGGGGTCCAGGCGCGCGGGCCCCCGGAGCAGGAGCGGGACCAGCCGCCGGAGCACGAGGCCGGGCGCTCCGGCCACGACTCCGGCCAGTCGCGCGATCGCACGGGCGGGCGGGTCGAGGCGGAAGGTGAGGCCGCCGAAGCGCTCGAGCCACGCCTCGACGGCGGCTCGGTCACGCGGATCGTCCGGATGCCAGAGCGGGCGGAATGTCGGTGGGTCCCCGGCCTGGTGCACCGCGACCCCCTGGACGAATCGGCTGCACGCGGGATGGCCGAGCCAGCCCTGCTGCGCGGCCAGGGTGCTCGCGTCGCCGTCGAGACCCTCGGCGATCCGCTCCCACACCTCGTCGGCGGTGACCCCGCCGAGCCCGGCGTCGGTGCGACCGACGGGGGCGACCGGCTGGAAGCTCACCATCTTGAAGGCGTCCGCGTTGGCGACCAGCCAGCGCACGATGGCGGGTATCTCGTCCAGGTTGTCGCGGGTGACGGTGACGGTGGTCGCGGCCTCGAGGCGGCGACCGGTCCGACGTCGGGCGCCGCGGATCATGGCGGCGAACTCGTCGCGCAGCGGGCTGAGGGCATCCTCGCCGCGCACGTCACGGTAGTCGCGACGGCCGCGCTGGGTCGTGTCGACGTGGATGCTCAGCTCGGTCAGGCCGCCCTCGAGCATCAGCCGTTCGAGGAGGCCCGGCCGGCGGCGGAACGCGTCGCCGTGAGTCATGAGCATGGGGACGAGCCCGACCTCCCGCGCGTGGCGGATCAACTCGATCAGGTCCGCTTCCGGGAGCAGCGTGACCTCGCCGTCGGTGAGCTGGGCGTTGCCCCCCTCGCCGAGCCACCCGCGGAGCTGGACGAGCTGGCGCTTCACCGCCTCGAGCGAGGCGGGCGGCACTCGATTGGCGTCCGCCCCGAGGTAGCAGCCGCGGCAGGCGAAGTCGCAGCGCGGCATCGCCCCGATGGTCGCGCCGCAGCCGGCGTACTGGCGGCCCAGGAACTGCCGGGGCGTGCGCAAGGGCTCGGGCACCCGCGCCCAGGCGGCCGCGAGGAGCCGCCGGGTCTCCGCGGGAACGGGCGCGCGAAAGGCGTCGAGCAGCGATCGGAGGCTCATCGCTGGTGGAGGGTCCAGTCGTAGGGGATGAAGCGGACGCGGTACTCCGCGGGGATCGGCTCGGTCCGGTACCGGTTCACATAGGCGACGAGCGACGGCGCCTGCGCCAGGAAGTCCTGCGTGTAGAAGCGGAGGATCTCGTTGAGGCGCACGACGCCGAGCGGTGGATCGACCTGCACGTTGCGCGGCTCGTCGAGGAATCGGCGCGTCTCGCGGTCGAGCTGGGCGTCGAGCCTCATGGGATCGAACGGCTCCCGCGGCAGGCGCGGGCAGCCGCGCACCATGCAGTTCAGGGCGAAGTGCACGCGCGGATCGCCCAGGGGGCGGATCAGCCGGTTCTCGAGCGCGTAGAGCGACATGGGCCGGCCGTCGATCGGGAACTCGCGCAGGAGGAAGAAGCGGTACTTCTCCGCGGGCCGGCGCTCGCTGGCGACGACGTAGTGCATCGCCACCGCGTTGTAGGCGTTGATGTAGTAGGCGAGGCGCGCCGCGGGGGTTGGAAAGAGCTGCGGGGTGGTCGCGGGGCCGTGGGCGGCCACCCAGGTCACGTAGGCGTCGAGATCGGTGGGGTCCCGTCGTAGGGCGACGAAATCGATCCGTCCGTCGTCGAGGACGTGCTGGCGGAGGATTCGCGCCCACGCCGCCTCCGCCGGGGCGGCGCCCGGGCCGGCGGCCCGGGGAACCGGCACCCGCGTCGCGCACGCGGCGAGGGCCATGATCAGCCCGCCGAGCCCGATCAGCCACTGGAGCCGCGGGAGGCGCGGGTTCATCGCAGCTCGCCCGGCCTTCGAGCGCCGCTCATGCGGAAGCGGGATCTGGCCGACGCGACCGCCGGATGGCGACGAGCGCGACCGCCACGAGCGCCAGCGCCAGGCCCTGCTGCGCCGACAGCCCGAGGAACCGCTCGGGCCGGCCGTCGGCCCGCAGGGGATCGAGGGCCAGGCGGAGGACGCCGTAGAGGAAGAGGTACAGCCAGAACGCGGACCCCCGTGGCAGCACCAGGGCCTCCACGCGGGCGACGGCGGCGCGGCCGCACCAGGCGATCAGCGCCAACCCTCCCGCCTCGTAGAGCTGAACGGGGTGAGGCGCGTGGCCGGCGCAGCAGCCCGTCACGAAGCAGCCGACCCGCCCGATCGCGTGGCCCATCGGGACGGCGATCGCGAAGTAGTCCGCGCCGCGTGTGAAGCTCAGTCCGCGCGAGCGCGCGAAGACCCACCCGGACAGCACCGCGCCCAGCAGCCCGCCGAAGAAGACGAAGCCGACGCCGAAGTCGGCCCAGAATCTGAGCTCGCCGCGCGCGTAGTGCTCCCAGCCGAGCACCACGAAGAGCGCCTTGGCCCCCACGGTCGCGCCGAGCACCATCACCCAGACGGCAGCCCAGAACGCGTTCTCGGAGAGCCCGAGGGCTTCACGGCGGGTCTTGAGCCACAGCACCGCCGCGATGCAGCCGGCGGCCACGAACACTCCGTACGGCGAGGGCAGGACGCCGGTCACCGGGGCTTGGACGACTTGCCCTGCTCGCAGTCGGCCTTGGCCTGGCCCGAGAGCCCATCGCAGGATTCGCGCGCCGGGCGGTCGTTGCTCGAGAAGAGCCCGAAGCAGGCGACCGACGCGCCCGTGAATGCGGCGAGGCCCACCACCATCACGATCGTCTTGATCATCGCGCGCCCTCCTTGGGGTGCTCCGGCCATCGTCGGGACCGGGCTCAGTGTCTCCGACGACCCCCGGCCGATTGTCACAGCCGCGTCAAGTCTCGATGGCCGACCGCGATCGGTGGGTCGCTGAGCTCGGCGACGCAGGAGGCGAGCGCCAACCGCGCCTTCGAGCAGGAGCTTGATCAGGAGCCCTACCGCGACCAGCCCGACGATGGGTCCTGTGCCGTCCATAGAGGCTAGCTCCCTCCTCGGTGACGGCCGGTGGTCACCGCGAAGTATCCGGTCATGCGTTCCCGCACCGCCATCCGCACCTGGTGGGGCCGGCGCCTGACGGTCTCTGTCGTTTCTCGGAGGGCGCCGGCGATCGTGAGCCGGTCGATCAGGCCCTGGAGCATGCCGGACCTCCCCGGCGCTCGACCCGGGCCCGGGCCCCCAGGGCCTCGCGCAGGGACCAGAGCGCCACGCCCAGCAGCACCACGTCCTTCAGGAGAAACGCGGCGGTCGGTCCCGGCACCGGGACCCCGCCGGCGGACGCCTCCCAGATGCCGGGCGTGGTGAAGAGGAAGCTCAAGGTCGTAAGGAAGAAGCCGACGGCCACGGCGCTGCCCGTGGCGGCGAGCCGAGCGCTCACCGGGCGGAGCGCGATGAGGGCCGCGATGGCCAGATCGACCACGCCGATCACCGCGGAGAAGGCGCGGGGCTCGACCAGGCCGGCCGGCCAGCGCAGGAGCGGGCTCGACTCCACCAGGGGCCGGATCGCGTCCGCCTCGTGGGCCGTGAACTTGAGCAGGCCGAACCAGAGGACGATCAGCACGAGGCCGTGACGGGCCACGAGCCCGGCGGCCGCGCTCATGGCCGTATCCCCGGAATGCCCAGCCGCACCCGGTAGAGCGACGTACGCGCGGCCAGGTAGAGCGTGCGGCCGTCCTCGTCGCCCCAGGCGAAGTTCGCCGGCAGCTCGGGCATCCGGATGGTGCCGAGGTGTCGCGCGTCCGGCGAGATGATCCAGAGCCCGCCGGGCCCGGACACGTAGAGGTTGCCGCGCTGGTCGACCTTGAGGCCGTCGAGCGCTTCCTCGCCCGGGACGTCCGTCATGTCGAAGAAGACGCGGCCGTTGGCGAGGCCACCGTCCACGGTCAGCTCGTAGCGCATGACGACCTTCTTCTTCACGTCCCAGTTGGTCACGTAGAGGTAGCGCTCGTCCGGGGAGAACGCGATGCCGTTGGGCCCGGTCAGATCCGTGGTGACCAGGCGGAGCCGCCCGTCGGCGTAGCGGAAGACGCCGCTGTCGGGCAGCTCTTTCCGAGGATCGGCGTGAAACTGCGGCAGGCCGAAGGGGGGGTCCGTGAAGTAGAGGGCGCCGTCCGACTTGTAGACGAGGTCGTTGGGACTGTTGAGGCGCTTGCCCTCGTACCGCTCGGCGAGGACGGTGAGCACGCCGTTCTTCTCGAGGCGCGTGACCCGCCGGTTCCCGTGCTCGTTGATGGTGAGGCGGCCCTCCCGATCCAGGGTCAGACCGTTGGAGCCGGGCTGTCCGTGCTCGGCGATGTCCACGCCCCGATAGCCGCTCTTGGCGCGGAAGACGGAGAGGCGGCCGTCCGGCGTATACGCATAGATGGTGTTGGCGTTGGGGTCGCTGAAGAGGAGATGGCCGCCGTCTCGCACCCAGACCGGCCCTTCCAGGAACTGGAAGCCGTCGGCGACCTTCTCGACCGTCACGTCGCGGGGCACGATGGTGTCGAGCGCCGGATCGAGGCGGGCGACCTGGACGCCGGGCACGCTCACGGGCGGCTGCGGCTTGTGGAAGTCGAGCGTGGCCGAGCGCACCCAGATGAAGTTGGCGGGCGGATCCGAGAGTGGACCGTTGGCCCCGAACACCGCGATCTGGATCTGCTGTCCCGGCCGGGCGTCGCGGGTGAGCACCACGCGATTCGGCGCGTTGAAGCCCGCGATCAGCGAGCCGCCGGTCTGGCCGAGCCGCCGCCCCAGGCGGCCGTCCACCCAGACCTCCGCGTAGTTGTCCACCACGACCTCGAGGAGCACCGTGCTGCCGGTGGGATCGAGCCGCCCGACCCGGGACGGGATCGTGACGCGCAGGCGATACCAGTTGAAGGAGAGCCGGCCGGTCGCCCGGCGCGCCTCGAGCGTTTCGGGCGCAATGGCCTCCCACGCCGAGTCGTCGAAATCGGCGGCTCCCGCGTGCGGGGTGTAGTCGTAGGTCTTGATCGGCGCTCCCGAAGGCCGCAGATCGGCCCCGGGCGCCCGGAAGTCGGTCTCGACGATGCGGGTGTCCGCGTAGCGCCACTGGCCCCGCACGAGAGCGACGCCGTCGCGGGTGGCGAGATCGATCACCGCGTCGGGCCGCCCATCGATGCCGCCGAGCGCGCGGGGGCCGGCGGCCGCGCCGGCCGCGGTGCCGACGAGCCCGAGGACGGCCCAGGCCAGGATGCGTCGCAGGCTGGTCATGACGGCCTCAGTTCTTGGCCACGGGCTTGACGACGAAATAGGTCATCGGCCCCTGGACGTCCTTGAACCAGTGCGGGGTACCCGCGGGAATGACCACCACGTCCCCCTTGGCGACGCGGCGGCTCTCGCCGCCCTCGATCATGGGCCCACGGATCTGACCGGGCTCGACCACCTTCGGATCCACCACGGTTCCGCCCGTGACGATCGTGGCGGAGCCCTCCAGCACGTACATCACGTCGGTCTCCCAGTCGTGCACCTCGGCCATGCCGGGCGCCTCGCGGCGACTCGCGTGGATCTTGTAGCCGGCCACCTCGAGGAGCGGCACGCCCTTGGCGAAGGCGGCCGCGACCGTCCCGGCCTCGAATCGGGTGACCGGCGCACTCGCCGCGCGGCCAACGAAGCCCTTGGCGGCGGCGGCGCCGACCAGGGCGATCTCCTCGTCCTGCTGTGCGCTCGCCGCACCGCTGACCCCGATGGCGCCGACGACCTCGCCGTCCAGCGTGATCGGCACGCCGCCCTGCAGTGGGGTGAAGTCGTTGAGCGCCACCATCGCGGTGCGGCCGTTCTTGATGATGTCCTCGAAGGCCTTGGTCGGCCGCTTGAAGATGGCGGCGGTGCGCGCCTTGCCGATCGAGATGTTGGCCCCGGCCGCGAAGGTGCCGTCCAGGCGCTCGAGGGCCATCAGGTTGCCGCCGTCATCCACCACCGCGATGACGCCACCGGCGCGGTTCTTCCCGGCCTCGGCCGCCGCGGCGGCGATGATCTGCCGGGCCCCCTCGATCGTGAGCTGCTTCTTGGTCGCGACCTGCGCGTGGGCGGTGCCCACGGTGCCCACGATCAGGAGCGCTGCCGTCACCGTCTTGAGCCACGTCATCACGATTCTCCTTTTGGTCAGGTCTTGCATTGCGACATTGTCGTAGTGCAAGACCTGACCGCGGTCGGTGGGGCTACTTGTTGTTGGCCACGATGGGCTTGGTGAAAGGCGCCTCGCCGAGCACGACCTCCGCCCAGGCGCAGTACATCTGGACCTTGGTGATGTCCGGAACGAAGCCGGGGACGACGATCCGGGTGTTGATCTTGTCGTCCTTGAGCTTGAGGCGATCCAGCAGATAGACGGTGCCCTTGGAATCCACGAGCTGCCAGTGCGGATCCGGTGACCCGGGCACCTGGAAGTCGCTCGACAGGCTCAGCATCGTCTTGTCCCCCTGCGTCGACGAGGTCACCGTGCCGCCGTTCACGGCCTTGCCGGTGAAAGGCTTGGTCATCTCGTCGGCGGCGGCGAGGGTGCCGGCGCCGAGCCCGGCCACCACGAGGGTGACCGCGAGGACCGTCTGGAGCATCCGATGGATACGAGCGCGTGGCGTCATGAAGACCTCCTTGAGGATCGAGTTGTGCACCGTGCGGGTGCTGGGCATTGGACGCGGGCGGCGCCGGCGCGGATTCGCGTCCGGAGCTCGAACCCGGCGGGTGCCGACCCGCGTCGAAAGGGCGTACGAGCGAATGTGATGCGGAGGAGGAGGCCATCATGAGAGGACTCGTCAGGCTCGTGGCCGGGGCGGCGCTGGTCGTCGCGGCGGTATGCCCGGCGAGCGCGCAGGTGATGGACAAGAAGGTGCTGTCGCTCGAAGCCGCCAGGAAGATCGCAAGCGCCGCCGAGGCCGCGGCCCTCGAGAAGGGTGTGGGCGTGGTGATCGCGGTCGTGGACGACGGCGGCCACCTGATCCTGCTCCACCGGCTCGACGACACGCAGGTGGCGAGCGTCAACGTGGGCATCGGGAAAGCACGGACGGCCGCCATCTACCGGCGCCCGAGCAAGGACCTCGAGGATCAGATCCGCGCGGGGCGGATCGCGGCGCTCGCGCTGGCCGATAGCACGCCTCTTCAGGGCGGGGTGCCGATCCGGCACGACGGCAAAGTGATCGGGGCGGTGGGGGTCAGCGGGGACACGCCGCAGGTGGACGAGGCCATCGCGATCACGGGCGCGCGCGCGTTCAAGTAGCGCGAGGGCGCCGGGCGATCTCCTGGAGCAGGAGCAGGATCGCCGCGGTGCCGACGAGGCAGGGCCCGATCACGTCGAGGCCCGCGCGAGTGGCGAGAAGGCCGGTGAGCCCCGGGATGACCGCGGTGCCGAGATAGGCGCCGGCCACCTGGAAGCCGATGGCGGACGCGGCGTGTGATTGGCCGAGGCGTGCCGGCGTCTCCGCGATCAGGGTCGGGTAGATGGGGGCGAGCGCGACCCCGAGCGCGGCCAGGCCGAGCCGCCCCACGCCCATTCCCGGATCCCACCAGATCAGCAGGGTGCCGGCCAGAGCCCCGAGGGTTCCGATCCGGAGCAGCGCGTCCGCGGCGAGCCGGTTCGCGAGGGCGCCCGAGATGACGCGGCCGGCGGTGAGCCCCGCCCAGTAGATCGCCACCCACGCCCCGGCCGCGCCCGCCGCGAGCCCGCGCGCTTCGGTGAAGAGGCTGTAGGCCCACTGGCCGGCGCACGCCTCGAGGCCGGTGTAGACGAGGAACAGGGCAACGTGCAGCCAGACGCGCGGGAGCCTCAGCGTTTCACCGAACCCGGACGCGGTCGCGGACACGTCGCCCGGCACGTCTCGCTTCAAGGGGGCCATCGTCCAGAGGGGGATCGTGACGAGGAAGCTCACTGCCATCGCCGCCAGGAGGCATCCGATGACCACGTAGCCCCATCGCCAGCCGAGGCCGGACGTGACGACTGCGGTCATGAGAAGCGGGCCGAGCATCGCGCCGACCCCGTAGGAGGCGTGAAGCCAGGTCATCAGGCGCGGCGAGAAGCGCGCAGCGGCGAACGCGTTGATGCCGGCGTCGATCGCCCCGGCGCCCAGACCGGCCAGCAGGCCGGCCGCTACCATCACGACCCAGGCGGGAGCCAGCGCGTAGGCGAAGGAGTTGACCACCATCAGCACGCTGCTCCAGAGGAGCACCCGCCCGACCCCGAGCCGCGCGACAAGGGCGCCGCTGCTGAAGCTCGACACGAGGTAGCCCACCATGGCCGCGGCGAGCAGGGAGCCGAGCTGGCTTGGGGGTAGTCCGAAGCTCCGGCGGATTGATGGCCAGGCCACGCCGAGGACCCCGTCGGGCAGGCCCAGGCTCACGAACGCGACGAGGGCGAGGGCGAACAGCATGCTACCTTCGGACACGAGCCGGGCCCCGGCCGGTTCCCGGGCGTCGACGAATCACGGGTGAATTCCGAAGCATCGAACGGAGGACGACGATGAGATCTCCCTCGCGATGGAGCGCGGCACTCGGATTCGTGCTCGGTTGGATTGGCCGGTGCATGGGGGCGGAGGCCGCGACCGAGACGGAGCTGCAGTCGGCGGTGTTTCGCGCCAAGCCGGCGGTGGTGATGATCGGGGTCCAGGTGGGGGCGACGGCCACCGTGCGCTGCGGGCCCGGCGCGGCGGTAGAGGCGCGTCCCCGGCCGGCCGGATGGCTCGGCAGTGGGTCCATCATCCACTCGGACGGCTGGATCGTGACCAACGGGCACGTCGTTCGGCCCTTCTACGAGATGGATGACGGAGCCTTGACCCGCGAGCTCGGCGAGAAGGCGGTGGCGGAGGCGTGCGCCGCGTCACTGCAGGAGCTGCCGGCAGACGCACGGGCGCGCCAGGTCCAGGCCCTCGCGGCGGCGCCGGTCAACCGCGCGGGCGTCAAGCTCGAGAAGACGCTCTACGTGAGCCTCTCGAACGGAAAGACGTACCCCGCGGTGGTGAAGGCCTACAGCCCGCCCGCCTACGTGCGCGTCAGCGAGAAGGAGTACGGGCGCGACGTGGCGATTCTCAAGATCGAGGCGAAAGACCTGCCGGTGGCCCGCCTGGCCCGCCACAGCACGAATCTCAATCTGGGCCAGACGCTGTTCGTCATCGGGTTCCCGGGGGTCGTCGCGTCCCACGAGCTGCTGAGCCGCGCCAGTCGCTTCGAGCCGTCCGTCACGGTGGGCCGCGTCTCCAGCTTCAAGGAGGACGTGGGCGGTCAGCGGGTGATCCAGACGGACGCGGCCATCATCCAGGGAAATAGCGGGGGGCCGGTCTTCGACGACCGCGGCGAGGTGATCGGCGCCGCCACGTTCACGTCGACCCAGGGCGAGCAGGTCGTGCAGGGCTTCAACTTTCTCATCCCGGTGGAGACGATCCGCGAGGCGACCGCGAAGGCGGGGATCGCGGCTGACGGCCGGAGCGAGTTCAGCCGGCTCTGGAACCGCGGGGTGGATCTCTACCTGCGCGACTTGCACTACCGGGCGTTCCGCGCCATGTCGGCCGCGGCCGCGATCCACCCGGGCTTTCCCGACGTCGAGCGAGTGCGCGAGGACTGCCAGATCAAGCACAACGAGCAGGGCTATCTCCACCGCGAGGAAGTGCAGTGGGGCCTGCTCGTCGTCGGGCTGATCGGGGGCGCGGCCGCGCTCTGGCTCGGCGGGCGACGCCTGGCGCGAATGCGGCGCGAGAACCTGCGCCGCATGATCCGGGACGAGCTGGAGCGGGCCGGGTTGTTCTCCCGCTGAATCTCCGGCCGCCTACGCGGGCTGGCTCCGGAGGGCCACGACCTCGTCCCCGACGCGGACCCGGGCATCCCAGGTGACGTCGATCGCCCCCTGCACGCTCTGGTGCGCCGGGCAGCCCTGCGGGTGCAGGCTGAGCGCCCGCTCGGTCGCCTCGCGACTGTCCGCGGGCACCGCGAGCTCGTAGTGCATGTGAATGGACTTGATCCGGATGGTCTTGCCGATCCCGACGATGCGGCCTTCCACGGTGGCCACGTAGCCGTCACGGTCGAACGCGATCTTGCGCCCTGCCAGGGCGCCGCGCAGGGTGCCGTACATTCAGCCGGCGACGGCCGCGACGATGTGGTCGAGGGTGGAGGCGACCGGCGGGCCCTCCGCGACGCCGTAGTACTCGCGCAGCTTGCCCTGTACCCCATAGACCACCGGGGCGGGCACCTCGCCGAGGTAGGCGTGACGGTAGCCGTGTCGATACTCGAGCCGGGCCTGGGAGACGTATTCGAAGTCGTCGGGCATGGCGGCCTCCTTGAAGGTTGACAGTACCTGATTGGACACGCGCCGGCCGGCGCGGGATTCGCGAATCCCGGCGCGGGGCGGCCGTGTCCAAGGGGCGTGCTCGCGAGATCGTAGGCCGCGGGCCGTCGAGAGTCAACGACACCAGCCAAAGGAGAGAGGAAGATGAACAAGACCCAGCTCATGATCACGTCCGCGATGGTCGCCGCCTTCTCGCTGCCCCTGCTGGTCTCCGCCCAGGCCGGCCCCGCGCCTTCCCCGAAGTTCGAGCACGAGAAGTGCTTCGGCATCGCGAAGGCCGGGAAGAACGACTGCCAGACCGCCAACACGTCGTGCGCGGGCACCTCCCGGCGTGACAAGCAGGGCGACGCCTGGATCTACGTGCCGAAGGGCACCTGTGACCGGGTGGTGGAGGGGAGCCTGCAGGCGAAGAAGTAGGCCGCGAATGATCTCGGGCGGCGTGGCGGTGACCCCCGGCCCGGTCGGCATCGGTCTGCGGGCGCCGCACGTCACGGAGATCATGGCGGATCACCCGCGCATCGGGTGGCTCGAGGTCCACACGGAGAACTATTTGGGTGGCGGCCCGGCGGGGCGAACCCTCGTGGCGATCCGGCAGCGCTACCCGCTGTCGCTTCACGGGGTGGGGCTCTCGCTGGGCAGCGCGGAGGGCCTCGATCGCCGACATCTGGCCCGCGTTGTCGAGCTGGCGCGCCGCATCGAGCCGGCGCTGGTCTCCGAGCATCTCTCCTGGAGCGTCGCGGGCGGCGTCTACTTCAACCACCTGCTGCCGCTGCCGTACACGGAGGAGAGCCTGGCCCTGGTGACCGCCCACGTGAGCCAGGCGCAGGAGGCGCTGGGGCGCCCGCTCCTGGTCGAGAATCCGTCGAGCTATCTCCGCTTCCGGCACTCGCCGATCCCGGAGCCCGAGTTCCTGGGCGAGCTGGCGCGTCGAACCGGCTGCGGGCTGCTCTGCGATGTCAACAACGTCTTCGTTTCGTGCGCCAACCTCGCTCTGGATCCCGGCGCATACCTGGCCGCGCTGCCCCCGGCGGCGATCGGCGAGATCCACCTGGCCGGTCACGCGCGGAACGACGCGGACGGCCAGGCCGTCCTGATCGACGACCACGGGTCGCGAGTGGCCGGTCCGGTCTGGGACCTCTACGAGCGGGCGGTGGCCCGGTTCGGGCCGCGGCCGACCCTGATCGAGTGGGACACCGACATCCCAGCCCTCGACGTGCTGCTGGACGAGGCGCGGACGGCCGAGCGCGTTCTCGGGCGTCGTGACGCGCGGGAGGGCGTCCGTGACGTCGCTGCGTGAGCTGCAGCGGGATGTCGGGCGGGCCCTGCTCGGCCACGGCGACGAGGCGGCGGCGGCCGCGGTGGTGGAGGACGGGCTCACGGCCCAGGCGCGCCTCGGGATCTACCGCCATCACGTGTTCACGACGCTGACCGCGGCGCTCCAGGCCACGTTTCCGGTGGTGGGCCGGCTGGTCGACGAGCGGTTCTTCGCCTATGCGGCCGATCAGTACATCCGGGTGGATCCTCCGGCGAGCCCGTGCCTCTTCGAGTACGGCGCGACGTTTCCCGCGTTTCTCGGCGGGTTCCCGGCATGCGAGGGGTTGCGATACCTGGCGGACGTGGCCCGGCTCGAGTGGGCGCTGAGCCGCGCGCTCCATGCGCCCGACCACGTCGCGCTCGAGGCCGCGGCGCTTCGGGCGCAGCTCTCCGAGGTCGACGGCCAGGAGGTCTTCTCCCTCGACCCGTCGCTCTCGCTGGTGGCGTCGCCCTGGCCGATCGATCGAATCTGGCGGGTGAACCAGCCGGAGGCCGACCCCGACGCCACGGTGGACCTGAGCGCGGGCGAGGTCCGGCTCGAGGTGCGGCGCCTGGGCGATGACGTCGTCTTTCGCGGGCTCGATCCCGGGGTCTTCGCCTTCCGCCACGCCCTCACGGACGGTTACCGCCTGGCGGAGGCGGTCGAGCGGGCGCGGTCAGCCGACGAGGCCTTCGACCTGCCCGCCGCGCTCGCGGCGATCCATCGGGACGGCCTGCTGGCCGGCATCGCTCGCCCCGCCCGATCGGCCGGGACGGAGCGGTCTGGCGGCCGCTCCGCGGACCCGGCGAACCGCTGCCAGCCCAGCCCGCATCCAACTCGCCGTGCAGACATTCCGGTTTGGGGAGAGTGACCGATGAACCATTCGGCCGTGAGCCCTCACGCGAGTTCCGCTGGCCCTGGCGTCCGTCTCGCCGACCTGATCGCCCTCGTCGGCCGATTCCCGCTCTCGATCCACCAGCTCTTGTTCCGGCTCGCCATCGCGGGCGTGTTCCTGCGAGCGGGGCTGACCAAGATCGCGAGCTGGGAGTCGACCGTCGCCCTGTTCGCGGACGAGTACAAGGTGCCGGTGCTGGCCCCGCACCTGGCCGCCGCGATGGCCGCGAGCTTCGAGGTCGGCTGCTCGCTGCTGCTGCTGCTCGGGCTCGGGACCCGGCTCGCCGCGCTGCCCCTGATCGGCATGATCATGACGATCCAGCTCTTCGTGTACCCGCAGGCCTGGTCCGAGCACCTCGTCTGGGGCTCGATCCTCCTCTTCCTGGTGACCCGCGGGGGCGGCGCCATCTCGCTCGACCGTGTCATCGCGCGCCGCATCGAGTAGGAATGTCGGAATGTAAGACCTGACCCCGGGCGGGCCGCGTGGCATGATGGCGGCATGGCGGCAGTGGAGCAGGCGGTGGGGCTGGCGATCATGGCCAAGGCCCCGCGGGTCGGGGCGGTCAAGACACGCCTCTGCCCGCCGCTGCGTGCCCCGGAGGCGGCCGAGCTGGCGCGGTGCTTCCTGCTCGACACCGTCGAGCGGATCCGGCTGGTGGCCGGGGCCCGGCCGATCCTGGCTTACACGCCGGTCGAGGCGCAGGCCCAGTTCGAGGAGGCGGCTCCGGGCTTCGCGCTCATCGCTCAGCGCGGCGGCGACCTGGGTGAGCGCCAGCTCCATTTGATCGAGGAGATTCTCGACCTGGGCCTCCAGGCGGCGCTGGTGATCGGTACGGATTCGCCGACCCTGCCGCGCGAATGCCTCGACGAGGCGGTCAGCCTCGTCATGGCCCCCGACGTCGACGTGGTCCTCGGCCCCACCGAGGACGGCGGCTACTATCTGATCGGGCTGCGGGCGTCGTGTCCCGCTCTGTTCGAGAACATGCCCTGGAGTACGCCGACGGTCTTGAGCCGTACCCTCGAGCGCGCTCAGCGCCTGGGGCTCCGGGTGGCGTGCCTGCCCACGTGGTTCGACGTGGACACCGGGGCGGATCTCGAGCGCCTGCGGGTCGAGCTGGAGGCGACGCCGGGGGCGTCGCCCCGTCACACCCGCGAGTTTCTGGGGCGCCGAATCGCTCGCGCGATCTCCGGCGTCAAACCCGCCAATCATGAACACCATACACCGGACGGCGGAGGAACGGCGGCTTCACGCGGCAGGTGATCGCTCGGCTTACTGGAAGCGCTGGGGGCCCTACCTCAGCGAGCGTCAATGGGGCACGGTCCGCGAGGACTACAGTCCCCACGGCACCGCCTGGGATTCCTTCCCCCACGATCACGCCCGCTCCCGGGCCTATCGCTGGGGCGAGGACGGGCTGGCCGGCATCTCCGACAACCACCAGCGGCTCTGCTTCGCGCTCGCGCTCTGGAACGGCCGCGACCCCATCCTGAAGGAGCGGCTGTTCGGGCTCACCGGGAACGAGGGCAACCACGGCGAGGACGTCAAGGAATACTACTTCTATCTCGACTCCACGCCGACCCACTCGTACATGAAGTACCTCTACAAGTACCCGCAGGCCGCGTTCCCCTACGAGCGCCTGGTGGAGGAGAACCGCCGGCGGGGGCGCGGCGCGCCCGAGTTCGAGCTGGTGGACACCGGAGTCTTCGACGAGGACCGCTACTTCGAGGTGCTCGTCGAGTACGCCAAGGCCGGGATCGACGACATCCTGATCCGGGTGAGCGTCACCAACCGCGGGCCGGAGACGGCCGAGTGCCACTTGCTGCCCTCTCTCTGGTTCCGGAATACCTGGTCGTGGGAGGCGGGCAGCCCGAAGCCGCGCCTCGCCGCGTCGGGGGCGGCGGTGATCGAGGCGGAGCACGCCTCGCTCGGGATGCGCTGGCTCGCCTGCGACGGCGCGCCCGATCTGCTCTTCACCGAGAACGAGACGAACTTCGAGCGGCTCTACGGAGTCGCCAATCGCGGCCCCTACGTGAAGGACGGCATCGGCGACCACGTCGTCCGGGGCCGGAGCGGGGCGGTGAACCCGGAGCGCGAGGGCACGAAGGCGGCCGCTCACTACCGGCTGGCCCTGGGCCCGGGGGAGACCGCCTCGGTGAGGCTCCGGCTCAGCAACACGCCGCCCCGCCGCGAGTGCCTCGGCGACGAGTTCGAGGCCCTCTTCGCTCAGCGGCTCCGCGAGGCGGACGAATTCTACGCCACCGTCATTCCCGCGCCTCTCGACGCGGACGGCCGGAGCGTGATGCGTCAGGCGTTCGCGGGCCTCCTCTGGAGCAAGCAGTTCTACCACTACGACGTCCGGCGGTGGCTCGAGGGCGATTCGGCCTTCCCGGCGCCGCCCGCGGAGCGGCGCGAGGGGCGCAATCACGAATGGACGCACCTCTACAACGAGGACGTCATCTCGATGCCGGACAAGTGGGAGTACCCGTGGTACGCGGCGTGGGACCTGGCCTTCCACTGCGTCCCCCTGGCCCTGGTGGATCCCGACTTCGCCAAGGAGCAGCTCATCCTGTTCCTGCGCGAGTGGTACATGCACCCGAACGGCCAGATTCCCGCCTACGAGTGGGCGCTCGGCGACGTGAACCCGCCGGTGCACGCCTGGGCCGCGTGGCGCGTCTACAAGATCGAGAAGCGGGTGCGCGGCACCGCGGACCGGCGGTTCCTCGAGCGAGTGTTCCACAAGCTCCTGCTCAACTTCACGTGGTGGGTGAACCGCAAGGACGCCGAGGGCATGAACGTCTTCCAGGGCGGGTTCCTCGGCCTCGACAACATCGGGGTCTTCGACCGCTCCGCCCCGCTGCCGACCGGCGGGCACATCGACCAGTCCGACGGCACGAGCTGGATGGGGATGTATTGCCTCAACATGCTCGCGATCGCGCTCGAGCTGGCGCGGGAGGATCCGGCCTACGAGGACGTGGCGAGCAAGTTCTTCGAGCACTTCGTCTACATCGCCCACGCCATGGACCACCGCGGCGAGTCGGACACCAGCCTGTGGGACGAGGCGGACGGGTTCTTCTACGACGTGCTGCACGTGCCGGGCGGCCAGACCCGCCGCATGAAGGTCCGCTCCATGGTCGGGCTGATCCCGCTCTACGCGACGGAGACGCTCGAGCCGGAGATCGTGGACCGGCTGCCCGGCTTCAAGCGGCGGATGCAGTGGTTCATCGATCACCATCCCGACTTCCGGGACCACGTGCAGGAAGTCGAGGAGCCCGGGCGGGGCGTCCGACGCTTGCTGTCCATCGTGACCGCCGAGCAGCTGCCGAGGGTGCTGCACGTGATGCTGGACGAGGGCGAGTTCCTCTCGCCCTACGGCATCCGCGCGCTGTCTCGATACCATCACGAGCGCCCGTTCGTGGAGCAGGTGATGGGCGCCGAGTACCGGGTCGCCTACGAGCCGGCGGAGTCCAGCACCGGGCTCTTCGGCGGCAACTCGAACTGGCGCGGGCCGATCTGGTTCCCGGTGAACATCCTGCTGATCGAGGCGCTGCAGAAGCTCCACCACTTCCACGGGGACACCCTCAAGGTGCCGTGCCCGAGCGGTTCGGAGCAGATCGGGTCCCTGTGGGACGTGAGCGCCGAGCTGGAGCGGCGGCTGGCCCGCATCTTCCTGCGTGGCGCCGACGGCCGCCGCCCGGTCCTGGGCACCACCGAGAAGTTCCAGAGCGATCCGCACTGGCGCGACCTGATCCCATTCCACGAGTACTTCGACGGCGATACCGGCGCGGGGGTGGGCGCCAGCCATCAGACCGGCTGGACGGCCCTCATCGCGAAGGTGCTCGACCAGCTCGCGGCGAGGGATCGGTCGTGAGCCGGCGCTGGGCGGTCATCCTGGCCGGTGGCGACGGCGTGCGCCTCCGCTCCATGACCCGCGCCATCGCGGGCGACGATCGCCCCAAGCAGTTCTGTCCGCTCGTCGGTCCCGACGCACTGCTCACCGAGACGCGGCGGCGGGCCGCGCGGGTCGCCCCCGCGCACCGCACGCTGGTGGTGGTCAACCGGGCCCACGAGCGCTTCTACACGCCGCTGCTCGCGGATCTCCGCGTGCGCGCGCTGGCCCCCCAGCCGGAGAACCGGGGCACCGCGCCCGGGATCCTGTACGCGCTGCTCGTGCTCGCGGGAAGACAGGCGGCGGGAGATACGGTGGCGTTCCTGCCGTCGGATCACTTCGTCTCGGACGAGGCGGCGTTCATGGGGCAGGTGGCGCAGGCCTTCGGCGGCTGCGCGCGCCGTCCGGACCTCGTGAGCCTGCTCGGGATCACGCCGGATCGTGCCGAGGCCGGGTACGGGTGGATCGAGCCCGGCGACCCCGTCGCGGGAGCCGATGGGTCGGGCCTTCGGGAGGTCCGGCGTTTCTGGGAGAAGCCGGCGGCCGTCGACGCGGAGCGGTTCCGCGCGCAGGGCTGGCTCTGGAACAGCTTCGTCATGGTCGGGCGCGTCTCGACCCTGCTCGCCCTGATCCGGCTCTCGGTGCCAGACCTGTACCGCTCCTTCGCCGAGCTCGCCTCCGCCCTCGGCACGGTCGGCGAATTCGCGGCGCTCGAGCGGCTCTACTGCGGTCTGCCGTCGGTGGACTTCTCGCGGCAGGTCCTGACCGCCCGCCCCGATCGGCTCGCGGTCCTGCCGGTTCGGGGCGTACACTGGAACGACCTGGGGGACCCGGAGCGCGTGCTGGCCACGCGGCGCTGGACCCGGGCGATGCCGATGCGAGAGCCGACCCTGGAGCCGATCTCGGCCTGAGCGCGCGAGCGTGACGACGCCCGCGCTTGGTCTGGAGCAGGCGCAGCTCGAGCGGCTGGCGGCCCGGGCTCTCGAGGAGGTCCGCGCCGGGGCGCTGGTGGGGCTGGGCTCGGGTCGCGCCGCGTCCGCGTTCGTGCGGGCGCTCGGAGCCCGGGTGGCGGGCGGGCTGCGCGTGCGCGGGGTGCCCACGTCGGAGGCAGCCGCGCGGCTCGCGCGTGAGGTGGGGGTGCCGCTGGTCGGCCTGGAGGAAGGAATTCTCGATATCACGGTGGACGGGGCGGACGAGGTGGATCCCCAGCTCGACCTGATCAAGGGCTACGGGGGCGCGCTCGTTCGGGAGCGAATCGTGGCCACGGCTTCGCGCCGCCAGATCACCCTGGTCGGCGGGGAGAAGCTCGTGCCGGTGCTGGGCACCCGTGGCCGGCTGCCCGTCGAGGTGATCCCGTTCGCGTGGCCGTTCGTGGTGCGCGATCTGGCCGCGCTGGGGTGTCGGCCGACGCTGCGCATGGCCGGTGGCGTGCCGTTCGTCACCGACAACGGGAACCGGATCGCCGACTGCGCGGTTCGGGCCATCGAGGCGGCCGCGGCTTTCGAGCGCGACCTGCGGGCGATTCCCGGCGTGGTGGACACTGGGCTGTTCCTGGGGATGACCGACCTGGTGCTGGTGGCCGAGGGGGCAGGCGTCCGGGAGATGAAGCGAGGAGCGGCCATCGCGTGACCCGGTTTCCGTCGTAGTGAAGGCGATTCGTCGGCTTCCAGACCCGGAGGCGGTGAGCCGGGCGGCCGCGCAAGACCTGGTGGAGCTGGCGCGGTCGGCCATCGCCGAGCGCGGGCGCTTCTGCGTGGCCCTGTCCGGCGGCTCCACGCCCCGCCGCATGTACGAGATCCTCGCCGAGGCGCCCCGGTGGGCACAGCTCGACTGGCGGCGCGTCGAGGTCTTCTGGGGCGATGAGCGAGCCGTGGGTCCGGAGCATCCCGAGTCCAACTACGGGGTGGCGGCCTCCGTGCTGCTGGGCAAGCTCGGCGTGATGCCGGACCGGATCCACCGGATCCAGGGCGAGCTCGCGGATCCAGAGCAGGCGGCGGCCCGCTACCAGGACGAGCTGAGCCGGGTCTTCGCGGTCCCCGACGACGGGCTCCCGCCGATCTTCGATCTCATCTTTCTCGGGATGGGGGCGGACGGCCACACCGCGTCGCTGTTCCCGTACAGCCAGGCTCTCACCGAGAGGCGGCGCTGGGTGGTGGCGTATACCGTGGCCCGCCTGGGCAAGGCCCGCATCACGATGACGCCGCCGGTGCTCAACCGGGCGGCGGAGATCCGCCTGCTGGTCACCGGCGCCGACAAGGCCGGCTCGCTCCGGGAGGCCATCGAGGGTCCGCGGGAGCCCGAGCGCCTCCCGGTGCAGCTCGTGGCCCCTGAGGCCGGCCGGCTCGTCTGGCTCGTGGACCGGGCGGCGGCGGCCGAGCTGGGTCCAGACCGGCCCGCCTGACTGAACCCCGGCAGCGCCTGGACGTGTCTAAGCCGCATGCTCCTGGACTTGCGGCAAGCCCTCAGACAGCACTGGCCGGAATACGCAATGGAAGCCGCCGGACTCGGCTCGTTCATGCTGTCCGCGTGTGCCTTCTCGGTGCTGCTCTACTACCCTGGATCACCGCTAGGACAGCCAGTTGAGCCCGAGATACTGAGGCGCCTCATGATGGGGCTCGCGATGGGGCTGACCGCGGTGGCGTTGACCTATTCGCCGTGGGGCCGGCGCTCCGGCGCCCACCTGAACCCGGTCGTGACGCTCACGTTCTGGCGGCTGGGCAAGATCGCGGGCCCGGACGCGGCGCTCTACGTGATCGCGCAGTTCCTGGGTGGGCTCGCCGGGGTGCTCGTGGCGGGGGCCTGGCTCGGGGACCAGGTCGCCGACCCGGCGGTCCGCTACGCGGTGACCATCCCGGGACCGGCCGGGCCACTGCTGGCGTTCGGGGCGGAAATCGCGATCGCGTTCCTCCTCATGCTGGTCGTGCTGATCGTGTCCAATAGCCGGGCCCAGGCGTTCACGGGGCTCTGCGCGGGGGTTCTCGTCGCGACGTACATCACCATCGAGGCGCCGCTGTCGGGCATGAGCATGAACCCGGCGCGGACCCTGGCCTCGGCGGTGCCCGCGGGGATCTTCACCGCGGTCTGGGTGTATTTCACGGCGCCGCTGATCGGCATGTTCCTCGCGGCCGACGCGTACCTGGCGCTGGCCCGCGGCCGGGGCGCCGTCTGCGCGAAGCTCTATCACCACCCCGGGGCGCGCTGCATCTTCCGCTGCGGCTACGCGGATCGGCCTTCCGCCGAGCCGGCGCGGCCGCGCGCCGGCTCGGCCGCGACGGTCGTCTCGTGGTGGCTGGTGGCGCTGAGTGTGCTCGTCGTGCCCGCGGTGCTGGCCCAGTCGTCCGCGGGGCCCCCGCCCGCGGCCTCATCGGTGAGCTCGGCGGCGGCTCGCGTCGCCACCGTCGGCGCGATCGGGCTCACCGTGTCGGATATGGAGCGGTCGGTGACCTTCTACGCGGGCGTCTTGGGCTTCGAGACGGTCTCGGACGTGGAGGTGTCGGGTCCGGCGTACGAGCAGCTCAGCGGGGTATTCGGGCTGCGGGCGCGGGTGGTCACGATGCAGCTCGGGGCCGAGCGGATCGAGCTGACCGAGTACCTGACTCCACGGGGCCGCGCCGCCCCGAGCGACTCCCGCTCCAACGACGTCTGGTTCCAGCACGTCGCGATCATCACCAACGACATCGAGCAGGCCTACCACTGGCTGCGGCGCCACAAGGTTCAGCACGTCTCGCCCGGGCTCCAACGGCTGCCCGACTGGAACCCGAAGGCGGGCGGGATCGTCGCGTTCTACTTCCGCGATCCGGACGGGCACCCGCTCGAGATCCTCCAGTTCCCGCCCGACAAGGGCGATGCGCGGTGGCATCGACCGGGCGACCGCATCTTCCTCGGCATCGACCACACCGCGATCGTGGTCGTCGACACCGAGCGCGCACTCCGCTTCTACCGGGACGCCCTCGGGCTGCGGGTGGCCGGGGAGAGCGAGAACTGGGGGCCCGAGCAGGAGCGGCTCAACAATGTCCTCGGCGCCCGGCTTCGCATCACGACGCTGCGGGCCGACGGGGGACCCGGCGTCGAGCTGCTGGAGTACCTGACGCCGCGCACCGGTCGACCCACGCCGGTGGACACGGCGGCCAACGACCTGGTGCACTGGCATACGACGGTGGTCGCCCGGGAGGCGGCGGCCACGGCCGCCCGGTTACGGGGCGCGCGCGCCGCCTTCGCCTCGCCGGGCGTGGTGACGCTCCCCGATCGGACCCTCGGCTTCGGCGCAGGCTTCCTGGCCCGCGATCCCGATGGACACGCCGTGCGCGTGATCTCACGGTGAGGAAAGGATCCGTGTCGACATGACCTGCAAGGAGGCCATCGACGTCCTCGGCGACTATCTCGAGGAGACTCTCGCGGACGAGCTGGTACAGGAGCTCGAACGGCATCTCGACGACTGCGCGCCCTGCCGTGCCTACCTCAGCACGTACCGGAAGACGCGCGAGCTGACGGGGCGGGCCGGCCGGGTCCCGATGCCGGAGGAGATGAAGAAGCGCCTCCACCGCTTCCTCCTCGACCGTCTGAAGGCGGACGGGGCGAGTTAGCCGACGCTCCGGGGGTGTTCGAGCGTGGCCGGCGCAACCTGTCTCTTGGGGTCGGAGGGGGCCGTCTAGGCGGCCTCCGACTCTCTAGCCCAAGTCGTGGAGCAGGCGCGCCGTGGTCAGCACGCCCTGGTAGAGGTGGTCCAGGCGCAGGTGCTCGTTGGGGCTGTGCTGGCGGTTGTTGGCGCTGGCGTACGGCACGACGATGGTGGGCAGCTTCAGGATGTCCGTGAAGGCCCAGAGCGGCACGCTGCCGCCCATGGTCGGCAGCACCACCGCCGGCTCGCCGCCGTGGGCGCGCTCCACGGCTTCGATGACCTGCCGCGAGATCGGGAGATCGGCGGCCGTCTTGGCGGGGTCGTAGCCCCGCCGCTCCACCACCCGGACCGCGCGCCCGCGTAGCTCGTCGGGGATCGGCGCGTCCGCCGACTCGATCACCGCGAAGCCCTGGCCCCGGATGTGATCGAGGATTC
>Ga0187893_10004517_pt1 | contig 26346 bp, 26 predicted proteins | sample MA1701074metaG_FD_139574 | JGI IMG/M metagenome (GOLD analysis project Ga0187893, IMG submission 139574) | White microbial mat communities from a basaltic lava cave in the Kipuka Kanohina Cave System on the Island of Hawaii, USA - MA170107-4 metaG ... | reverse complement strand
GGCCTACCTTCCCCTCCGTGTTCCCGGCGTCATCCTTATTCCTTTCCGACAGCACGCTCAGCGGATTGGGGGCAAGGTGTGGGGGTGCGGGGGAGCGGATCGGGCCCCTTGGGGTCCGCTCCCCCGCGTCCGCGATCTGAAGTGACAGGCAAGGCTCCGCGTCAGACGAACCAGCGCAGTGGCGCAGCATCGACGATTTCTACGACCTTTGTACACAAGGAATTTCGGCAAGGAGCGGATGCATGAAATGCAATATTAGGCTTGATATGCATATATGCCTTTGCTATAATGATAAAATGTTCGTCGAGCCAGTGATGGCATTTCCCAGATAGGCAGCTTCGGACCACGGTTCAATTTGTCCTTGGAACGGTGGATTACGATGAGCAGTAACGGAGTCCTGGCATCAGCGGAGATTCGGTTGGCCAGCCGCCTCCGGCAGTTGCGGACGGACAAGCGGTTGACGCTTACGGAACTTGCAATTGCGGCAGGAATGAGCCAAGCCTATCTGTCCCGTGTTGAGAACCACAAAGTCTCGCTGACCATCGCAGGTCTGGAGCAGCTGGCGGTAGCGCTGGGCGTGCCAATGACCGTCTTCTTCGAGGCGGACAGCCGAACGCTTCCCATTACAGTCTGTCGCGCGAGCGACGGTTCAAAGAAACGGTTTCGCGGACCGGATGGTTTTTTGTTCGAAATGCTTGCCTCAGCGAAAATCGGCAAGTTGATGGAGCCTCTTGTTGTCGATCTCAGTACGGCCAGAAAGCCTATGCCGCTCAAGGCGCACTCTGGCGAGGAATTCAATCATATTCTCAGCGGACAGTGCGTGCTGCTGTATGGCGAAAACCGAATTCGTCTGGGCGAGGGAGACTCGGTCTATTACGACGCTTCGATTCCCCATACCGCCCATCCCGTCAGGGGCAAACCTTGCCGGTTGTTGTCGGTCGTCGCCTCGCGGGATTACCTCTTTCACGGGGATTTGACCCGGTTGCTGAACGGGATTGCGAAGTAGCCGCATGCTGGAACAGGCGGAGAAGCGATGAACCTGAAACTAGCTTGCGCCGATTTCACCTTTCCGCTGTTGCCCCACGACGACGTGCTGCGGCTCGTTGCCATGTTGGGATTCAGGGGCGTGGACATCGGCATCTTCGGCGGGCGGTCGCATGTCCGACCGGACGAGTTATTGAAGGACGTGGCGTGCCGGGCTCGGGAGCTTTCCCATCGCGTGCGCGACGCAGGGCTGGAATTGGCCGACATCTTTCTGATCGGCGGCGCGGATTTTCAAGACATGGCGCCTAATCATCCCGATCCTGGCGAGCGTGGCAAAGCCCGCGAGCAATTCGAGCGTACGCTTGAGCTGGCGGCTCGATGCAACGCACGACACCTGAGCGGCTTGCCTGGCATACATTGGGAGTCCGAAGACAAAAATGTCTCACTGAACCGCTGCGCCGAGGAGCTTGCCTGGCGTGTCGACCAGGCGCGGCGTGTGGGAATCACCTTTTCCGTCGAAGCCCATATCGGCTCAATCGTTCCGACGCCCGCCGAAGCCCGGCAACTCGTGCGGATGACCCCGGGGTTGACTCTCACGCTGGATTACGGCCATTTCACGTACCTCGGCATCGCCGACGAAGAAATCGAGCCGCTCGTGGCGCACGCCTCCCACTTTCACGCCCGGGCCGCCTGCCGATCGCGCCTCCAGTCGCCGCTGAAGGAGAACACGATCGACTACGGCCGCGTTCTTCGCGAAATGCGCCGGATCGGTTACGCGGGCTACATCGGCGTCGAGTACGTGTGGATCGACTGGGAGCGTTGCAACGAGGTGGACAACCTCTCGGAGACGGTCCTGCTGCGCGACCTGCTGGTGAAGGAACAGGAATGATCCGCGGATTTCATCACACGAGTTTCACGGTTTCCGACGTGGACGCTTCCGAGCGATTTTTCGTCGAGCTGATGGGCATGAAGCGTCTGGGCGGTGGGTTGTACGACTTTGACTACATCCGCCGAACCACCGGGTATCCGGACGCAGTGCTGAAGATCGCGGTGCTGGTGGTTGAGAACGATCCGGAGGCGCATCGGTTGGAACTGATCGAATACGTCACGCCGCCGGGCGAGGCGGTCGATACCGCCACTAGCCGGCCGGGCGCGGCCCATCTTGCATTCGTTGTCGAAGACATCGAGGCCGAATATCAGCGGCTGCGGTCGGCGGGAGTGAAGTTCAAATCGGCGCCGAACGAGGTGACGTTCGGCACCAACCGCGGCGCCAAAGCGGTCTATTTCAACGGGCCGGACGGCATCGCGCTGGAATTGCTCGAGCCGGCACGGAGTTAACGATGGCGGAACTTGGCAAATCATACAAATCGCTGGTTTCCGACGACATGGCTCGCCTTGCCGCGGCGCGGCCACAGTTGGGTGCGCGTCAGGCCCGCATTGGCGTCATAGGCGTCGGGTGGTGGGCGATGACGAACCACATCCCGATGCTCAAAGCCCGCCGCGATGTCGAGCTGGTTTCGGTGTGCGGCCTCGACGACGCGGTGAACGATCGCATCAAGAGGGACTTCGGCATTGCCCACTCCACCCGCGATCATAAAGAATTGCTCAAGCAAGGCCTGGACGGCGTGGTGGTGGCCTCGCCGCACGCGTTGCACGCCGAGCACACGCTGGCCGCGCTCGATGCTGGCTGCCATGTCTTGGTTGAAAAGCCGATGGCGACGTCGTCCGCCGATGCTCGCCAGATGGCGCGGTCGGCGCGCCAGAAGGGCAAGCACCTGGTCGTCTCGTTCGGCTGGAATTACCGGCCGCTCACGGTCAAGGCGGTGGACGCAATGGCTTCGGGGAAGGTCGGCAGAATCGAGTATGTGAACGGTTTTCTCGGCTCGCCGAGCAAGGAGCTCTTCGCCGGCAGATCCTGCGAGTTCGCCGCCGGCGCCTATGTCGAGCCGAACATGGCGACGTATGTGGACCCAAAGTTGTCCGGCGGGGGGTTCGGTCAGGGACAACTGACCCACGCGCTGGGACTGCTATTTTACCTGACTGACTTAAAGCCCAAGGCGGTCTTCGCCCGCATGGGCAAGCAAGACGCGCCCTCGGACGTGCATGACGCGCTGGCGATTACGTTCGATGACGGCCGCATCGGAACGATCGGCGGGACCGCTACGGTACCCATCGGGGCGCCGTACCAACTGGATATCCGGATCTTCGGGTCCCACGGAATGCTCCTGTACGACATCGAGCGAGAGCGGCTGGAGTTGCACACGCACGGCGGGGAGCATTCGATCGTCCCGGTGGAAGCCGGGGAAGGTGCCTACCGCTGCGACGGCCCGCCCCATGAGTTCGTTGAGCTCATCCTCGGGCTGACGGAGCACAACCATGCGCCGGGCGAGATCGGACTTAAAACGGTGCAGGTGCTCGAAGCCGCCTACCGCTCTGACCAGAGCGGCCGTGAAGAGGCGGTTTCGGAGGGATAGCAGGATCGCGAGAGGTGCTTTTCATGCAGCGGCTGAAGGATCGGGTTTACATCATTAGCGGAGCGGCCGGCGGGATCGGCGCGGCGGTCTCCCGATGCATCGCCGCCGAGGGCGGACACGTGGTCCTGACCGACCTCCATGCCGAACGGCTCGAATTGACCGCGGCGCAGGTGCGCGACACCGGCGGACAAGCTATGGCGATCGTAGCCGACGCAACGGATACCGACTCCGGTCGCCGCCTGGTCGATGAAGCGATCTCCCGTTTCGGACGGCTCGATGGCTGCGTGCTCTGCGCCGGAGTGATCAAGCTCCGTTCGATCATGGACATCGACACGGCCCAGTGGGAGCGGACCGTCGCGATCAACCTCCGCGGCGCGTTCTTCATGGTGCAGGCGGTCGGGCGAGCGATGATCGGACGCGGGTTCAAAGGGTCGATCGTGACGATTTCCTCCACGTCAGGCACCGGCGCGCGGCCGGATTGCTCGGACTATGGCATCAGTAAGGCCGGGGTCAACCACATGACGCGCAGCTTCGCGCTTCAGCTTGGCCCATCTGGCATCCGCGTCAACGCCATCGCCCCCGGCGTGACCGTGACGGAAATGTTCCACCAGGTTGATCGCGAGCGCGGCGCGCTGCGCGGCAAGAACCCGGGCGAGCTGACGACGGAGTACGCGCGGCAGATTCCACTGGGTCGCACCGCCGTGCCCGAGGATATCGCCGGGCCGGTCATCTTCCTGCTCTCGGACGAGTCGAGTTATTTGACGGGCGAGGTGATCCTCGTTGACGGCGGTTTCAAGCTCAACCACAACTGATCGAACGGTGGCAAGCACCGCCCGGAGAACGCGAAATGAAATCCATCGGCATGGCCATGAAGCTGAGACCCGGCTGCTACGACGAATACAAGCGCCGTCACGACAACCTGTGGCCGGAGCTGGCGGTGGCCATGCGCGGCCGTGGCATCAGCATGGTGATCTATCGCCATGAAGATCATCTATTCGTCTACGGGACTGCGCCATCCGAGCAGGCGTGGACGGAGATGAACGGCGACGCAATAGCGCCGCGGTGGAACAAGTACATGGCCGAAGTGCTGGAGACTGACGACGCGGGCAACATCGTTTTCATCCCGCTCACGCAGGCGTTTGCTTTCGGAGCGTTGTCATGAAGATCCGATCCGTCACCGCGCATCCGCTCCAGTACCCCGAGCCGCACGATCACGGCAACATGCGCTACATTACGCTCGCGCGCGTCGAGTCAAGCGACGGCGCGGTCGGCTGGGGCGAGTGCGTCTCGCAGTTCCCCGAGTCGGCCAAGGCAGTGAAGATCGTCATCGAGGAGGGTTACGCGCCGCTGCTGCACGGCGAAGATCCGCGCGAGATCGAGTGGCTGTGGAACACCATGCTGGCGCGCACGTGGTGGTACGGCCCGCAGGGCATCGCCGCCTTCGGACTCAGCGCCGTCGATATGGCGCTGTGGGACCTGAAGGGCAAGCTGCTCGGCCGGCCGGTGTGCAACCTGATCGGAGAGCGGTTGTCGGACAAAGTTTCGGCAATGGCGTCGATCCACCTCGACATGGAAAACCTCGACTGGACCGTGCGCGAGTTCGCATGGTTCCGCGACCAGGGATACCAGATCGTCAAAGGCGGCTGGGGCAAGCGCCCGGAGGCCGTGTTCGGCTTAGATCGCCGGCGAGACCTGGAACTGGCGCACACGGTGCGCGAGGTCATCGGAGATCAGGTCGAGCTCGTCTTCGACGTGCTCGGCGCGCGGGTGAAGTGGGACGTGCAGACCGCGACGCGGCGGCTGCGCGAGCTCGAGCCGTACCGGTTGAAGTGGATCGAGGAGCCGCTTGCTCCGCACGACCTGGAAGCCCACGCGCGGCTGCGCGCCGCCGTCACCACGCCGATCGGCACCGGCGAGCAGGAGTGGACCGTCGAGGGATACCGCCGGCTGATCGCGTCGGGCGGCGTGGACGTCGTGCAGATGGATCCGGGACGATGCCAGGGCATCACCGGCTGTCGCAAGACAATCCCACTGATCGAGGCGGCGAACCTGAAGTTCACCGCGCACACGTGGAGCAGCGCGCTCAACACTGCTGCCAGCGTTCACCTGTTGGCTGGCTCCGCGGCGGGACTCACGATGGATTTCAAGCCGCACGAGTCACCGATGCAGCATGAGCTCGTGAGCGATCCGTGGGTGCAGCGCGCCGGCTGCCTGGAGGTGCGCGACAAGCCGGGCCTGGGCGTGAACGTGCGCGAGGATGTCGTACGGAAGTATGCATTCGGACGATAGGCGGCGGCGGAAAGGCGGCGCGCGATGACCGGAAGAGCATCAATCGAATCGATCGAACGTTTGCTGGGCACGCCGGAGTTCTTCGCCGACCCGTTTCCGGTTTACAACCGTTTGCGCGAGGAAGCGCCGATTTACTGGTGTACCCGCTTCAACAGCTGGCTGATCACGCGTTACGTGGACGTGATGAGCGTGTTGCGCGACACGGAGAGGTTCTCGAATCGCAAGCGACACACGCTGCTGCTCCAGCAGTTGCCCGCCGATGCCCAGGCGCGATTGCAGCGGTTGCGGAAGCATTTCGAGGGACAGGGCCTGATCAACTCCGATCCGCCGAGCCACACGCGGCTTCGCAAACTGTCGAACAAGGCGTTTACGCCGGTGATGGTGGAAGCGTTGCGACCCCGAATCGCGCGAATCGTGGACGAATTGATCGATCGGATCGACGTGACGAGCGAATTCGATCTGATCGGTGCGCTGGCTTATCCGCTGCCGACGATCGTCATCGCCGAAATGCTGGGCGCGCCGCCCGATGACCGCGCGCGATTTCAGGCGTGGTCGGAGTCGATCACCGGTTTCTCGCAGGCAGGAAAGATCGACCCGGCGCGGGCGGAACAGGCGCAGCAGAGCGTCATCGAACTGACGGAATATTTCCGCGAGCTGATCCGGCAGCGGCGACGCGAGCCGAAGAATGATCTGATCTCCGCGTTGGCCGCTGTACGCGAGGACGGGCGCACGTTCAGCGACGAGGAGCTGTTCGACACGTGCGTCACGGTGCTGATCGCCGGCCACGAGACCACCACGAGCCTGATCGGCAACGGCATGCTGGAACTGCTGCGGCATCCGCATCAGTTTCGCGAGCTCGGGTCGAACTCGGAACTGGTGAAGAACGCGGTGGAAGAGGTTCTGCGCCACCAGTCACCGGTGCTGGCGATGCACCGGCGGGTGACGCGAGAGACGGAATTTCGAGGCGTCGGCATGGCCGAGGGAGATCTGCTGTACATGGTGCTGGCCGCCGCCAATCGCGACCCGGCGGTCGTCAATGACGATCCCGATCGCTTCGACATTTGCCGGTCGCTTCGGGACAACAAACACGTGGCATTCGGGTTCGGGACGCATTTTTGCCTGGGCGCGCCGTTGTCGCGGCTGGAAGGCGCCATTGCGTTCGGCGCTCTGTCGCGGCGGTTCCCGCGTCTGCGCCTGGCCGGAGAACCGCGGTGGAAGCCCAACGTGATGGTGAGGTTTCTCGAGCACCTGCCGCTGGCATCGGAGTGAACGAACCGTTCCTGCACGATGCGCGACATCAACGACAAACAGATGGACCATTTTGTGAGCCGGCCGCCGGCACAGCTTCGCATCGGTTTCCTTCCCTTCTACGTGGACTATTACGAAGGGATTTGCGCGGATTTCCCGCGCGAAAAGATGGCGGTTGCCCGCCGATGCGCGCAGGCGCTGGAATCCTACGGAACGGTTGTCTGGGATCAGCAGTTGATAAAAAGCGCCGACTCCGCCGCTGCCGCCGGGCGGGCGCTGGCGCGAGGCGGCATCGACGTCGCCGTCGTCGTCACCACGATCGCGGTCTTCGCGAGCATCCCGTGGGCCGCGCTGCGCGAGCTGTCGGCAGCTCCGATCCTGATCTGGAACGTTCAGCAGATCGAGTCGGTCACGCAAGGCTACTCGATGGTCGAGATCGTGCGCAACACGGGTCAAATCGGAACGCAGGCGCTGGCCAATACGCTGTTGCGCGAAGGGCGTCCGTTCAAGGTCGTCACGGGGGTTGAACACAGCGCGCAGATGCGCGAACGCCTGCGACGCTTGTTCGGCGTTGTGCGGACCGCGTTGGCTCTGCGAAGCGCACGCCTCCTTGCCGTCGGGGAAGGTTTTCCCGGGATGACCGACATTGCGATGGACGAGTCGTACCTTTCCAAGCATCTCGGCGCTTCCGTTCAGAGAATTTCCTCGGCGGAATTAACCAGGGCGTATGTCACGGCAGATTCAGGCCGTGTGGGGCGAGAACAGGAAGAGTTGTCCCTCGCCAGCGGCGTCCGCGATCTTACGGCGGACGAGATGGAACGGTCGGTTCGCCTCAGCGTGGCGTTGCAATCGCTCGTGGACGAGCATGGCGCTGACGCCGGATCAGTGAATTGCCACATGGGCAACTGCCTGCGCAATCTTGAGATTGGCATTGCCGCGTGCTACAGTTTGGGCGTTCAGAACTCCCGTGGCCGTCCGTTCACATGCACGGGGGATTTGCCCACGGCGCTGGCGATGCTGCTGCTCAAGAATCTCACCGGAGTCGCGATGTACACCGAGGTGCAGGTGATGGACGAGAAGCGTCAGGCCGTGGTGATCGCCAACAGCGGCGAAGGCGAGGAACAGATCCGCCACGCCGGCGCGCGCTGCCGCGTGATCGGCAACACGAACTTCAAGGGCGTGCATGGCCGCGGCGCGTCGTTCGTTTACTCGCTGAAACCTGGGCCTGCCACGCTCGTGTCGCTGACACCCACGCCGAACGGAACGAAGCCTTTCCGCGTGATCGTTGCCGAAGGGGAGATCCTGGACGAGCCGCTGCCGGACGCGGGGGCGCTGGCGGGCTTTTTCCGTTTCCGCGGAACGACTTTGCACGACGGATACACGCGATGGCTGGAAGCTGGGCCGGTTCATCACGCCGCCACGAGCACAGGGCACTGGGCCGCGAAGATCCGCGACGTCGGTGAGATGTTGAACTTCGAATTCGTCGGGGTGAACTGATGCAAACCAACGTCCTGCTGCCGCAGGTTGAACTGACGACGGAGTCGGCCACCATTGCCAAATGGCTCGTGGCCGAAGGCGACCATGTGCGCGCCGAACAGCCGCTGCTCGAGGTGGAGACGCAAAAAGCGACCAGCGACGTGCCATCACCCGCGGCGGGATTCGTAAGACAACTTTGCGTGAAAGAAGGAGATCCGGTTTCCGCCAACGCCTTGCTCTGTATCCTTACGGACGCCGCCGACGAGCCGCTGGAACTTCGAAGCTCAGAGCATGCTTCTCACACCGCTGTTCAGCCAACTTCGTCACCAGCGCGTTTGGTCCTAGACGAACTGCCGGCGAAGGCTACCCCCGCTGCCCGACGTGTGGCCCGGGAACTCGGCGTGGAATTATCGGGCATCGCCGGCATGGGCCCCGGCGGGCGGATTACGGAAGAAGATGTTCGCCGCGTCGCCGCCGTCGCCGCTCCCCCCGCGTCCCGGGATGGGACGCAGGCGGCCGACAGTTGGACTCCGCTGCCAGCGGCCCGCGTGGCGTTAATCGCCCAGATGCAAAAGTCGCTCGCCGAGATCCCACAGATCCACCTGCAACGCCAGATGGATGTGTCGCGGCTCGATCAGAAGGCTGACGGCATCACGTTCACGCATCGCCTGATCGTCGCGGCCGCTGCGGCACTGGCGAAGCATCCGGCGCTGCGCACCGTGATCAAGGAGGACAAGGTGAAGGTCGAGCCCGTGAGCATCGCGGTTGCGATGGACTCGCCTTACGGCCTAATCGCACCTGCCGTACACGCGGCCGATCAACTGTCGGTCGAACAGGTGGCGGCGACCGTGAAAGAACTGCGAGACAAGGCGCGAAACAACACATTGCGCCGGGAGGAGATCACCAACGCGCCGTTCGCCTTGTCCAACCTGGGCGTGTTCGACGTCGATTTCTTCAACGCGTTCGTGTTTCACGGGCAGACGGCGGTCTTATCCGTCGGACGAATGACTGACGACGACGGCGGCAACCGCAAGCTCGCGTGGATGGGGTTGGCGGTTGATCACCGCGTCGTTGACGGCGCCGAGGCGGCGCGGTTTCTTCAGACGCTTCAGGCGGAGATCCAGCGGCCATGAGATTGCTCGAGCACCAAAGTAAAGAACTGCTCGACGGCTTCGGGCTGAGCTTCACGTCGCCGACGATCGTCACGTCCGCCGACGAAGCCGCGCGGGCGGCAGCGCACGTCGGTGCTCCGGTCGTGCTCAAGGCACAGGTGCCGTTCGGCGGACGCGGGAAGGCGGGCGCCGTCGCATTCGCCGAAGATGCATCGCAAGCACGCGACGCGGCCGGCCGGCTCCTGGCGATGACCGTTCGCGGACGCGCGGTAGACCGAGTATCCGTCGAACCGAAGGTCGCGTTCGACCGCGAGTTCTACGTCGGCATTGCGTGGGACGGCGCGGCCAAGCTACCGGTCGCGATCCTCAGCCTTGCCGGCGGCGTCGATGTCGAAAGTTCGCAGCGGAATGTTGTTACGCGGCGGAACTTCGATCCGCACCGTGGACTTTTCCCCTTCGAGGGCCGCCAGATGGTTCGCGAACTCGGCTTGACGGGTAAGGCCATGATCGGCATCGGGCTGGTGCTCGCCCGGCTGTCGATGGCGTTCCTGCAACTGGACGGCGTGACGATCGAGATCAACCCGCTGGTCGAGACCAGCGACGGATTGCTTCTCGGCTTAGACGCGCACATAGAACTGGACGATGACGCCGCGTATCGACTGGGTGATCGAATTCAACATCTGGGCGCGATCGAATCCGGAGCAGCCGGGCGGCTCCCGACGCCGTTGGAGAGGGAGGCCCAGCGAATTGACTCCACGGACCACCGTGGGGTTGCCGGCCGGGTGGTGGAGTTCGATGGGGACCTGGCGCTGTTGATCGGCGGCGGCGGGGCGAGCCTGACCGTCTTCGACGCCATCCGTCGCTACGGCGGCAGGCCCGCCAACTACTGTGAGGTCGGAGGCAACCCGACGGAAGAGAAGGTCGCCGCCCTGACGGCCCTGCTGCTCAGCAAGCCCGGGGTGAAACAACTGGCGGTGATCATGAACGTCGTCAACAACACGCGCGCCGACGTGATGGCCCGCGGCGCCATCGAGGGCATCCGGCGCGCCGGCCGCGTTCCGAGGGAAACCACCAGCGTCTTTCGCATCCCCGGATCGTGGGAAGCCGAAGCCAAAGCCATCCTGGCGGAGGAGGGCATCGAGGCATTGGGAAGGGAAGTTTCGCTCGACTCAGCCGCCAGGCTCGCGGTGGAAAGGAGCCGCCATGCTTCTTGATCGCGAGACGAACATTCTCGTGCAGGGCATCACCGGTCGTGAGGCATCGGCGATGACTGAAGAGATGCTGGGCTACGGCTCGCGCGTGGTCGCCGGCGTAACGCCGGGTAAGGGCGGGCAACAGGTGTGCGGCGTGCCCGTCTTCGACACGGTGGCCGAAGCCCAAGCGCATCGTCCATGCACCGCCAGCATCATCTCCGTCCCGGCGGCCGGCGTGCTCGACGCCGGCGCCGAGGCGATCGCGCACGGCATCAAGCTGCTGCTGGTCATGAGCGAGCGCGTGCCCCGGCTGGACACGGCCAAGCTGTTGGCGCTGGCAAGGTCCGCGGGGTGCATCGTGATCGGACCCAACACGCTCGGGCTGATCCGTCCCGGCACCGCGAAGCTGGGCACGATCGGCGGGCGGCTCGACAACGTCAAGCGCTCGTTCACGCCCGGCCGCGTCGCGATCCTGTCGCGCAGCGGCGGCATGACGACCGAGATCGCCAGCTTCCTGACCAGCCGCGGTATCGGGCAGAGCATCGCGATCGGTGTCGGTGGAGATCCGATCGTTGGCTCGGACTTCCGCGACTTGATCGACCTGCTCGAAGACGACCCGGACACGGACGCAGCCGTCATCTACGGCGAGCCGGGCGGCATCGCCGAGGAAAGGCTGGCGGAAAAACTTAAGACGAAGCCTTCCCGCCTGAGGATCAACGCGTTTCTATCGGGTCGGTTTGTTGACGGGCTCGAAGGTATTCGCTTCGGCCACGCCGCCGTCATCGTCGAGGGCGGGCGAGGCTCGGTGCGTGGCAAGGCCGAGGCGCTGCGCAGCGCCGGTGTGTTCGTGGCCGACAGATTCGACGAAATCCTGACAGGGCTGAAACCATGAGCGAGTTCTGGAGCACGTCCATCTCGAAGGTCTCGCCCGACCAGATCCTCGTCCGCGGGTACCCGATCGAGGAACTGGCGCGCAGCCGCTCGTTTGGCGATGCGGTCTACCTCTTGCTGCGCGGCGAATTGCCGGCAGGGAACGAGGGAAAACTGGTCGAGGCGATGTTGGTCGCGTGTATCGACCACTCGCTGGCGTCGCCCAGCGTCGACGCCGTGCGGTTCGTGGCTTCCGCGGGCGTCCCGCTCCAAACGGCCGTCGCGGCTGGCGTCAGCGCAATTGGCAATGTACACGGCGGGGCGATCGAACCGTGCGCGCGATTGCTGGCCGAAGCGGTCGCACGCTCAAGCCCCGCGGCCGACATTTTTCGCCAGCTCAAGGTGCGAAAGCAGCGGCTTCCCGGCTTCGGTCATCCGGTGCATGCGAATGACCCGCGCGTCAAGGTGCTTCTCGATCTCGCGGCGGAGTGGAAGCTCGCCGACGACCACGTGCGCGTAGCGCGCGATTTGGAAGCGGAATCGAAGCAACACGTCGGCAAGCGACTGCCGATGAACGTCGATGGCGCGATCGCCGCGTTGATGTGCGACATGCGGATCGACCCGGCCCTGGGCAAGGCTTTCTTCATTATTGGCCGGGCGCCGGGATATGTCGCCCACGCCTACGAGCAGATGACCCATGAGCGGCCATTCAAAGCACCGGATTACACCGAGATCACCTACGCCGGGCCGGCCAGGCGATCGGTTCCACCACCGAGGCAACCATGAGCGCGACCATGACCGAAGATTCAGTCCGGCAACTCAGCATGGCCGAGGCCATCAACGAGGCCATCCGCGCGGAGATGCGCTGCAACAAGGAGATCGTACTCCTCGGGCAGGACATCGGCGCCTACGGCGGCACGTTTGGCGTGTACAAGGGATTGTTCGACGAGTTCGGCCCCGAGCGCGTGCGCGACGGCCCGCTGTGCGAGGCCGCCACCACGGGCTTCGGCATCGGGCTGGCGCTGGCCGGTCATCCGACGATCGTCGAGATCGAGTTCATCGACTTCATGACCCTGGCCAGCGACGCGGTCGTCAATCAGGCAGCGAAGATGCGCTACTTCTTCGGCGGGCAGGTGAAGGTCCCGCTGATCGTCCGCACGCCGATCGTCAGCCGCCTCGGCCTTGGCGCCCAGCACAGCCAGAGCCTGGAGGCGTGGCTCATGCACGTGCCGGGCCTGCGCGTGATCGTCCCGTCGAATGGCGCCGATGCCAAGGGATTGATGCTGACGGCCATCCGTGACGGCAATCCGACCGTCTACATCGAGCACGTCCGCCTGTACGCGTCGCGCGGTCCGGTCCCGGAGAGCGAAGAGCCGATCCCGCTGGGCAAGCTGCGCGTCGCGCGTGCGGGAGATAACGTGACGATCGTGACCTACAGCGGCATGGTCAAGCCATGCCTGGAAGCGGCCGACACGCTGGCGAGCGAGGGGATCGGGTGCGACGTGCTGGACCTCCGAACGCTATCGCCGCTCGACCGCGACGGCATCTGCGATTCCGTCCGTCGAACCGGTCGGCTCGTCGTCGCTCATGAGGCGGTCAAGACGTGCGGCGTCGGTGCGGAGATCGCGCAGACGGCGATCGAAGGCGCGTTTGATTATCTCCAAGCTCCGATCGTGCGCGTCGCGTCGCTCGATCTGCCCATCCCGACCGGCGCGTTGCAGGATGTCGTGTACCCCCACGCCGCGGACGTGGTTCAGGCGGTCAGGCAGGTGATGCGGTGACGAGCAACGAGATCTTCCAAGTTGGCGTCGCTCGCGCGGATATCACGCCACAGCCGGGCATCTCGCTGATGGGCTACACCGTCCGCGAGGGGTTCTCGCACGGCGTTCACATGCCGCTGACAGCCACCGCGCTCGTGGTGGATGGCGTCGGTGGGCGGGTCGCGATCATCGCGATCGATTGCGCGGCGCTGCTGCTCGGCTTCGCGCACGAGGTCAGAAGCCGCTGCGGCGAGGCGCTCGGCGTCTCGGTCGAGGGCGTGCTGATCAACTTCAGCCACACGCACTCGTCTCCGCCGCCGCCGGAGTGGGCGCCCTATCAGACCAAGGATCAATTGGAACGACAGGCGGTGTGGGCAAGGCAATTGCTCGACGGCTGCGTCAGCGCCTGCCAGCAGGCAGCCGGGTCGATGCGAACCGCGCGGCTGGCGGTCGGGTGGGGCGAATGCCGGGGCAACATCAACCGACGGCAGAAAACCGATGACGGCCAGGTCCTGCTCGGCGAGGACGCCAGCGCGCCGAGCGATCACACCGTCGCCGTGTTGCGGTTCGACGACCTCGATGGCCGTCCGATCGCGATCGCGTATCGCTACTCGTGTCACACCGTTACGCTCGGGCCCCGCACCAACGTCATCTCTCCCGACTTCGTTGGGCCGGCGCGGCAGTTGATCGAGCGCGAGCTGGCTTGCCCGTCGCTCTTTCTTCAGGGATGTGCTGGCAACCAGAACCCCGCGACGGGCATTGGCCAGGATCGGGAGGGCGCTGATGACACGGTGCGCCTCGGGCACATGCTCGGCGGGGAAGTGCTGAAGGTATGCGCCGGGCTGCGGACGCACCGGCAGCGCACGGAACCGCGTCTCGTGCGCTCCGTCGCGGTGTACTGGCTGTATGAGTACGAGAAGATTGAGCCGGGAGGCGTCGGGAGCGTCAATGCCCGCGCGATGGAGTCGACCTTGCCGCTTGCGCCTTTTCCCGAACTCAAAGGGGTCCAGCGAGAGGCGGACGAATGGCTGCTCAAGCGCCGCGAAGCCGAGCAACGGAACGCGACGGAAGCCGAGCAAAACGTCAATCAGCGATTCACCTGGTGGGCCGAGCGCCGCCTGTCAGCTGCTTGCGCGGGGACCAATCCCATCAACACCACCTTCCCGCTGCAATCGATTCGCATCGGCCCGGTGGAATTTGTCGCCATTCCATTCGAGGTGATGTCGGAGACGGGCATGGACCTGCGCTCCGCGTCGCCGGCTCCGCACACGCTGGTCCTCGGCTACAGCAACGGCATCGTCAGTTACCTGCCCACGCCGACGATCAGCCGCGAGGGCGGAATGGAGGCAAAGCTCGGTTACAAGGCCTATTTGGTTCCGTCGGAGATTCCCGGGGACTGGGAGCCGCGGATTTGCCAGGACGCTTTGCGATTGATTGAAAGGAACCGTTCATGAAAGACGTCGATCTCGACCTGATGCTGCATTGGTATGAGCAGATGTGGCTCATCCGCTACTTCGAGGAGAACGCGATCGCCAGCTATCGCAAAGGGCTCTTCGGCGGCAGCACGCACCCGTGCATCTGCCAGGAAGCCATCTGCGTCGGCGCCGCCAGCGCGATGCAGCCGACGGACCAGGTCTTCGCCACCTATCGCGGGCACGGTCACGCCATCGCCAAGGGGCTGGACGTTAAGAGCCTGATGGCGGAACTGCTCTGCAAGCAAACGGGTTGCAGCGGCGGGCGGGGCGGCTCGATGCACCTGTGCGATGCAAGCAAGGACTTCTGGGGCACCAACGCCGTCGTCGCCGCGCATATTCCGATCGCGGGTGGAATGGCGCTGAGCAACAAGCTTCGCAACAACGGCCGCGTCACGTGCGTGTTCTTCGGCGACGGAGCGTCCTGCGAGGGCGCATTCTTTGAAACGCTCAACATGGCGACGCTGTGGAAGGTGCCGCTGGTGCTCGTCTGCGAGAACAACGGCTATGCGATCTCGGTGCCCACGAAAATGGCCATCCCGATCGACAGCATCGCCCAGCGGGCGGACGGCTTCGGCCTGCCTGGCTTCAGTGTCGACGGAAACGACCCGGCGGCGGTGTATGACGTGATGCAGCAGGCCATCGCCCGCGCCCGCGACGGCGACGGACCCACGCTCGTCGAGTGCCGCACAGTCCGCTGGGAGCGGCACAGCGCTATTTCAGCAGGAAAATATGAGAACGAGGAAGAAGCGATGAAGTGGAAAAGGGCCGATCCCATTCCGCGGCTGGAGAAAACGCTCAAAGGGATGGGTATGATCGAAGCCGATTTGAGTCAACGCCAGGAACGGGCCAAGAAGATTAATGATCAAGCTCTGATGTTCGCCAGGGAAAGCCAGCCACCCGCACCGAGCACTGTGGCCGATTTTGTGTTTGTATGAAGACGATTCACGCCGATCAGATCCGAGATGCGGTTACCCGGATGTGCCTCAGGGGCAACACGGAGATGACCGCCGACTTACGCGATGCTCTAGCCGCCGGCGCGGAGCGGGAGACCTTGCCATTGGCCAGGAACACGCTGCTGCGTATTTTGAAGAACGCCGACGTCGCTGGAGAGCGGCAGTTGCCGATGTGCCAAGATAGTGGTCTGGTCGTCGTCTTTGTCGATCTCGGACAGGATGTGCATATCGAATGCGGCCTGCTTGAAGACGCTGTCAACGCGGGTGTTCGCAAGGCCTATTCGGACGGATTTCTGCGCGCCTCGGTATCGCCGGATCCCTTGCTGCGCGGCAACACGGGCGACAACACGCCGGCCGTCATCCACGTGCGACTGATTGCAGGCGAGCAGGTGCGCCTGCAATTACTCGCCAAGGGTGGCGGCTGCGAAAACATGAGCCGCTTTACCATGCTCGCACCCGCCGACGGGCGCAACGGAATTGTCGATTTTGTGGTTGAGACGGCAAAGGTGGCCGGCCCCAACGCCTGTCCCCCGATCATCGTGGGCGTGGGCATTGGTGGATCATTCGAACTGTCGGCAGTGCTGGCGAAGCGTGCGCTGCTCAGACACGTGGGCGACAGCAGCAGCTTGCCGCACATCGCGTCGCTGGAAACGGAAATTCTTGAAGGAATCAACAGGAGCGGCATCGGCCCGCAAGGCTACGGCGGCAGCACTACGTCGCTTGCGGTGCAGATTGAAGTGGCGGCCTGCCACATCGCCTCGCTGCCTGTGAGCGTCAACATTGAATGTCACGCCCACCGGTATCACGAGGTGATGTTGTGAGCCGGCAGATTCAGTTACCCCTCGCGCCAGAGTTGATCCGAGAATTGCGGGCGGGGGAAGAGGTGGAACTCTTCGGCCCCGTTCTCACTGGCCGCGACCAGGCCTGCGCGCGACTATTCGATCTGATCCGTGAGGGTCGATCGCTGCCGGTGTCGCTTGAAGACCAGCTTCTGTATTTTGTCGGTCCCTCCCCAGCGCCGCCGGGGCATATAATCGGGTCGGCCGGACCCACGACCACGGGACGTATGAATCGCTTCATCCCTACGCTGATTCGCTGTGGTCTGAATGGAATCATCGGCAAAGGATATTTGGCGCCGGAAGTGAGGCAATCGCTGATCAATCATCAGGCGGTCTACCTCGGTGCCATCGGTGGAACCGGCGCGCTGTTGTCGGAGTCGATCACGCGGGTCGAAGTCATCGCTTTCGAGGAATTGCTCAGCGAAGCCATGCTCCGGTTCATGCTACGCGCGTTCCCAGCCGTGGTACTCAACGACGCGCAGGGCGGCGATCTTTACGCGGCGGCGCGAGTTGGACAAGATTCATGAACATCAAGCACATAGAAGCCATTCCGCTCGTCCGACAACTCGAAGACGTCTTCCAGGGCAGCACCTACAAGATTACCAGCCGCAACACCATTGTGACGCGCGTGGAATTGGACAATGGCGTCGTGGGCGAGACCTTCGGAGGCGACGAGGAGCAATACCAACTGGACGTCGTCCGCATCATCAATGAAATCTACCGACCGCTCCTGGTCGGAAACGATGTGCGAAATGTCGAAGCGCATTGGGAGAAGATGTGGAACACGCGAATCGACCTAGGCAACCGTGGCATCCATACGCTTGACCTGGCCAAGCACTGCATCCGCACTCAAGCCATTGCCGCAGTGGACATCGCGATGTGGGACGCACTCGGCAAGGCGCTAAATCAACCCGTTTACAAGCTGCTCGGCGGCTACCGCGATACTGTTCCGGTGATCGCGATAGGGGGCTACGTAATGAAAGACAAGACTTTGGCCGACCTTGAGGGCGAAATTGCCCATTACCGCGAGCAGGGCATCGCCGGCATGAAACTGAAGGTAGGCAGACTATCGGTCGAAGAGGACATTGAGCGAACTCGTTTGGCCAGAAAGATCGGCGGTTCAAGGTTTCATCTATGCACCGATTCCAACCAGTCATGGACCGTCGCGCAGGCGATGCAATTTGCCCGGGGAGTGCGCGATCTGAATCTGGCGTGGCTCGAAGAACCAGTACAGTGGCAGGAGCAGATCGAGGGCAACGCCCGCGTGCGCAGCATCGGCATCCCGGTCAACGCCGGCCAAGGCGAAATCTCCCACCACGGCTGCCGCGAGTTGGTCGTACGCGGTGCGGTGGACATCCTCAACGTCGATGCCACCATCGCCTCTGGGGTGATCGAGTGGCGGCGGATCGCGGCGATGGCTCACTGTTTCGGTGTAACGATGGCCCACCACGAAGAGCCGCAGGTCGCCCTGCACCTGCTGGCGAGCGTTCCGAACGCATTGTGTGTCGAGATATTCCCCAACTACAACCGGGATCCCATGTGGTTTGATCTGCCCATAGCGCACCCCCGCATCCGCGATGGCTGTATGGAGTTGCCAGATCGGCCAGGTTTTGGAATCAGCCTGAATGCGAGTGTCGTTGATCGCTGGAAAGTGAATGAAAACATTCATCATGCCCCGGCCAGTGCTGGTCGTCAATTAGGAAGTTAGCGCCCGATGCCCGTCTGCCCGTGGGTCTGCCAATTTTTCTGTCGGTCGGTGATAATTGTGGATCCCGATGCGGAGATGTCGGAAAAGGAGTAGCCATGGATCGGCTTGCCAAGATCGATAGGGACGAACTGGTTCGGCGGATGCGGGCGAAGTTCGAAGAGACGATGACGCAGGTCACCGAAGCGGTCAACGACGCGCCGAACGGGCACTTGATCGATGCCTCGGAGGAGCGTTGCCGGGACGTGCTGGGCGAGTTCAGGCGGGCGGCCTACGAGGCGGCGGTGCAGATGCGGGTCGAGGCGACCGAAGCCTCGACCGATTTTTCCCCCGGTGAAGCGGGGTCTGGCGCGTCACGGGCTGGCGGTCAGGTCGGCGCTGACGTGCAACGGCCGGGTGGAGGTGCGTCGGCGTCGCTACGAAAAGGTGGACGACTGGGCCGCCGCCGGGGACGCGCCGGTGGATGAACTGATCGACCTGGCCGAGAGCGGGGTGTCGCTGGCGGTGCGGGAGATGGGGTGCCGGATTGCCGTCGATTCGGGGTCTTTCGTTCGGGCCTCGGCGAACCTGGAGCGTTTGGCGCAGTTGAAGCTGAGCGACGAGAAGATGCGTCAACTCAACGAGTCCGAGGGGCGGACGGTAATCGCCTGGCAGGAACAGGAGCAGTTGGAGTTCGACTTCGATGCCGGTTCGTGGATGACGAGCACGACTGCCGACGGCTCGGCCAAGTCGCGTGCGTACGTGGGGATCGACGGCTTTCTGCTGCCAATGGTCACCGACGCGGAGATGGGCAAGCGGTTCGAGAAGGCCAAGGCTCGACGCAAGCGGCGGCTGAAGCGGAGCAAGGGAGTGCGTCAGCCCGCGCTGAGGCGTCGCCGCGGGGCGGACCAGCGTTACAAGGAGATGAAGCTGATTACGATCTACGACCAGGAAAAGGAGCACCGTTTGACGCGTGCGACCCGATCGGGCGTCCAGCAGGCGGGGCGGATGCTGCGGCAGATGTCGGCCGACGTGCGCTTGCGGCGGGTTCAGGAGGTCGTGGCGGTGACCGACGGCGCCGAGTGGATCGCTCGCCTGGTGGATCAGAACCTCCCGCCGCCGAGGCAAACCACGGCGATTTTGGACTACTACCACGCCAGCCAGCACGTGCATCAGGCGCGTCGCGCCTTGTTCGGCGAGGAAAATCCCGACGGGCAAGCGTGGGCCGATCGTGTGCTGCACGGGTTGTCGCAGGGCCAGTGCGAAGATTGGTGGGAGCAACTGACATCGACGCGCAGCCGACTTCGCAGCAAATCGAAGCGTCGGGCGGTTGATGAGCTGATGCGATACCTCATTGAGCGGAAAGAGAAAGTGGATTACGCCAGCTTCCGTGCCGCCGGCTTCGACATCGGGTCAGGTCCGACCGAATCGATGTGCAAGAGCCTGAGCCGGCGAATGAAAGGGACCGGGATGCGATGGAAGGCAACGAATGCCGAGGCGTTGGTGGCCCTTGAGGCCTTGCACCAGAGCAACCTATGGGGACATTACTGGTCCACCCGCATCGCCGCCTGAAAGATTGGCAGACCCTATGCCCGTCGGGCCAGCGTCGCGTCCGGACGCTGCTCGACGAGTTGCCGCAGACGCTGGCGGTCCTGGTCGTCCAGGCCGCGCTGGTCAGGTTGCCGTCGGACCACCGGCTCCAACGTGCCCCGCTCGCGCCGGCGCTGCATCAGCCGCCGCACCCACGCGGTGCAGCAGCCGAAGACCTCGGCCGCTTCCGCGGTTTCCATTCCGTCGTCCCGAGCCGCGGCCACGCGCTGACGCAGGTCCATCGAGTACGGCTTCATTCGTGACCTCCTTGTCGAGAAGTCACGAATGTAACTCAAGTGCGGGCAGGGCGCTACGGGTCGGCGCAATCCGCTCTAATTCCGCCTGCTCGTCTGTCTCGTCCATGCACGCCGATCTTCCACATCCCCGTCGAGGCAGAACAGATGTGGTTGCCGCCGGCCGGCGCTGGTCGATCGAAAGCTGCTTCGAGGCGGCCAAGCAGGAGACGGGCCTGGACGAGTACGAGGTGAGGTCGTGGGACGGGTGGTACCGGCACGCGACCTTGTCAATGCTGGCTTTGGCGTTCCTCGCGGCCGTGCGCGCCGTCGAAGCTGATGCGAATGAGCATCCGCCGCCGCGCCGGATCGCTCGTGGAAAAAAAGACCGCCGCCGTCACCCAGCTCCGGTCAACCGCCACAAGAGCGGGATTCACACTATGCAATCCATGAAGATCTATCATTCCCTCCAAACCAATCCAGATGACTTGCGTTTCCATTCCCTTCGTTCAGGGGGGACTTTCCCTGAGATGGGGATTGACGCATGGTGTATTTTCGTGTCAATGCCGTCCTCATCATTTCAGGTCGCTTCAGACGAAATCCAACCAATACAGGATGGCCCTATCCATTCGTATGCGAAGGATGACACCTTCGCCCTGTTTTAATCCAAGCGCATCATGGTCTCGCCACGCCACGGGCACTTGGTAACCATCACCCCTTACCGGGATGGCGCTGGCAAAATCGCGTCCAGGCAACGGCGTTCCATCGAGATCCGCTGCCTCGACCAAGATCGAGCCGGCGCGCGCCGTGACGGCGTTAATTCGCAGAGTCTGTCCCATTGGCACAACCCCGACGGTTGCAAACTCACCGCGCTCGCGAGCTTCGATTCCCATCAGCCGCCCCTTTGGCCACACGGCGTATCCGGTGGCCCTTTTGGCCGTTCCCCGCGGGTACTTGTGGGGCACGTCGAATCCACAATAAGGCAAGGCGAATTCGCCGTTGGGCAGTTCAATCAGGTTCGGCAACGTGAACAAACATCCGCCATCCCACTGCCCGAACTCGGCTGTCTCGAGCAGCACGTCAGGATGGGGCGCATAACTCCACGTGATGCCATCGTGGCTTGTTGCCAACGTAACATGGGTTGCATCGCTCGCGGTGTCCCATACCGTAGGAAACATCAAATGATTTTCCGGGGCGCCAGGGATGGCTGTCTTGCAACTTACATACAGCGTTTGACTGGGTGTCATCGCCAAGTGCGGCTCAAGCACAACCTCGGATAGTGGGAATTGCCGAAAATCGTCGGTCTCCGCTCTCCCGACCGCACGGCGGCCAATGGACTTCCAGTGTCGATGCCCATCCTTTGCGCGAATTCGCGGTTCTGCGCAGGTGGGTCCGACAACCCATTCTCGGAAGTAGCCAACATACTTGCGCAGCCGAGCATCGTAATACGCCACCACTGGAGCATCCGCGTAAAACAATGCCAGAGGCTCTTTGATGATCGTCCAGTGGTAGCCGTCGGATGAAAACGCACCTTCAATACCGAAAACCACATCCGCATCCGCGGCCCCGGCGCTATCGCACTTCGCGTCGACCCGACTCGGGAAGCGATGCTTAAACTGATCAAATACTTCTCGCCGGAAGGTTTGGACGTTCACCCATTTATATCGTTCAGCCGGAGGCGTGGAAGGGTCGATGAACACGGCCCCCCCCTTAGCCCCCAAGAGGTTATTCTCTTTGCTGCCTTCGTGCTCCATGATTCCGCAGCTTGGACGCCGCCACGACAAGCCATCTTGCGATTCATAACAACAGAAACGCGTCGGCGCGCGGTCCGAATCGCCCCAACCGGTCTGAGCCCAGGCTCGGTAAACCCCATCATCTTTCAAGACTACCGAAAAACCAACTCCCCCCTCTTCCCAAGGTCGTTCTTCCTGGATGATCGGCCCGGAACGTTGGGGGCGATTTACGCGCAGGCGGATACCCCACGGTTCGTTGATGCGCCGTATCTGTGCATCCAGCGCGTCACACGTCGATTGCGTCCACACGGATTCGCCTTGTGAATTATACCAGCGGTGTACGCATGGACGGACGTAGTACCAATTTGTAAATGCCATTCGCCGACCGGCGAGCGAATAGGGTTCGCCGCATACCTGCTTCGTTGCCATGTGTGTTCTCTTTCCGTCCCCGGTAACCGGACCGTCAACTCAGTTTGAATAACATTCAATTTCCGAAACAGTCGTCATCCGGCCCTCGGCGGACGATGTGATCCAGAGGCGAATCTTATCTGTCGAAAACGGCATGAATGTGTGAACTCTGCTCGTCTGTTCGTTGTCCTTGATCGACTCAATGACGTTCCACTTATTTCCCTGCCAGGATTGAATTTCATAATCGCGGGCCGTGGTTCCGAGCAGAACGACCTTGCCGATCGTTTTCTTCTCCGTCCATCGCAACTCAAGCCAATGGGGAAAAGCAGGGGACTCCGCGGTCCATCCTTCCATGCCCTGTTCGTCGATTACACCGTTGATGGCCAGTCGCAAATCGTAGATCGTATTATGCGCCGTAGAGGATGCCGTCACCTTCACATCGTTTTCCATATGAACGGCCAAATTGCCCGACTTGCGCCGCTGGGCTTCAGCAGCATCATATCCCGATTGAGTTGTTTGGATCGAAGGCCACTTTTTGTGTTCCGTCTCGGTTGTGTACAGATGAACGCCATAACCCTCGACCTTGTCCGAAAACCCTGTGGCCTGCGTCTGTAGAGTTCTATATTCTCCTAGGACAACCAACGGACCGGACAATTTCATGTCGTCGAGCTGGAGCCGGAAACTCTGCGCCTCGTCGGTCGTGTTGACGACAACGATGTAGATCTGGCCGTTGACCTCCTTGGCCATCGCCTCAACCTTAGACTTAGAGGCGGTTGGTAAAACCTTAACGCTTCGTTCGGTCGAAGACAAAATGACCGGAGCCATCAAATCCAGTTCCCGCGTGACATGGCTTACGGCCATATCCAGTGACGGATACCTCACGACATATCTGTGGGCGAAATGCACAAATCCCTTGGCCTGGTGAATGACCGCCAGAAAAGCCATGGCACGAAACTCTTTGAAACTCGGAGCTCGTTCACCTTCGCGTCCGTCATCACCCCAATCGAAAGCTTGGAGGGTAACCCAGGCGGGTTTGTTTTTGACGGCGTCCAAATGCATCGAAACTTTCGTTAAAGGTTCAATGAATCCTGTCCGGTCAAAGTGCGGATAAGGATCAGGGACCATCACATCCGCGCAATCGGCATAATGGGACATGCCTTCCAAACGGTGGTCCGTCAGAAAGCACGGATGATAGGGATCAAGTTCCTTAATCAGCTCGTAAACCACTTTTAGACGTTGGGGATGTTGAAATGGCTTACCGGAAGGTTCATCGTACATATACCAGCCCAGAAGCGCTGGATGTCCCTTCCAGAGGTTGACCTGAGCGGTGATTCCCTGCCTGACCTCGTCCGTGACGACCATGGACTCCCCGTACATGTCGGGCAAGCTCCCCCACGGGTAAACGATCACCCGTAATCCATGAGCTTGCGCCCAGTCCAAAAACTCGCGGCCTCGCTCGGGGTTATTCATCCAATAAATTGAATTGTATTCCATGATGGTGTTGCAGCCCTGTTCCGCCGCGATGCTGTCCCCGCCTTTGGCGGGGCTGAAGTAACCCAAACCGAATACCGGCACGCCGTCGATAAACATGTTGTGGTTCTCGTCGAACCGCACCTCGCTATGGAAGGGCGCCACTTTGGAGATGCGCTCACGCACAGAAGCAATCTCGGCATTGTCTTTCGAGCCCAATATGATGGAAAGCAGATAATGACCTTCAGTTAACTTCGCGGTCGGTAGGCGAAGACTCACATGATCTTCGCTTAATGACGCGAGCGTAATCGATTCGAGCTCGGCTTTGTCCGTTTCACTTTGCAGAGTGGCCTTAACCCAGCAGTGTGCACGTTCAGCCGGATCCAGGTTCAGCTTTAGATCGGCAACGATTTCATCGAGCTGTTGAGTTGCATAAATCGTATTTCGATAGAAGGGTTGAACGATGTCAACATTAATGGGCTGGAAAGCAACGGAGATATTCTTCGTTGCCTGGGAGAGAATCTCCTCGCCTTCGCGCTGCATCAGCGCAATCTCGAAATCTCCCGAATACCGGTTGACGCCATCGTCGGCAAATGGCGAGAAGTCGACGGTTGTTCGCTGGCCGGGTTGAAGCGTCACCTTTCTGGTTTTAACCGAGACTTGATCCTCCGCGCCTCGCCGGGTGCAACGCAGAAGGACGGTGCTGTCACTCTTGCCATGATTAATGACGGGGACGTGGACTGTGGAATACAGGACACCCCGTTTCTGTTTCGTGGTGACCTCGGGCGTGCCCAGCTTGAACTGGTAACGACTGAGATTCACCTGCATGTTTTCAAGCTGGGCGAACTTGCTCAGATCATGGAAGGCGCCGTCTGCCGCAATCGACGAGTATTCTTGAGGTTGTTTTTTGTCTCGACAAATATTAAATACCCATGTCGTTCCCGCCTTGTCATCCAACTCCAACGTGTAGAAGGGGATCGCAATCTCGCAAGACCAGAAATCGTCTCCGATGACCGATTTGGCTTGCCATTCTCCCTTCCAATCACCGAACTCGGCCATTCCGCCGTGCTTACGGAAGGCATCGAACTTCGCTCCGGAAGGATTGACTCCAAACTGAAAGTAGGTTTCCCTGGCTGGGTGTGGAGAAAACAAGACCTCCACGGAATCGTCGCTGAACACATCGTCTTCTCGATGCATCTCTTGCGACACAACAATATTGCCGGGATCCGGCTCGGCGCACCTGACCCCGATATACACGTGCGTATCATCGTAGACGATGTAAGCCTGTGTCTGGAACTGTGCGGGACGCTGGGCGCTCTTAACCGTGAAACCGCCAATGACAGGGGCGTTCCGCCAACACTCTTCAGACAACTGCCCGTCAATAACCGGCGCTTGCGCCGTTCGGACTGCCTGAATGACAACATTCGCCGAAGCGAACGAAGCGAAGAGAAAGAGCGCAAAAATGAGTTTCATGGTACCTTGACATAGCGGGCTAATCATAGATCGTCTTCCTTAGCTTAGAGAAATATTACGATGTGCTAGGAGTGCGTGAGTAAGGACCGCACATATTGGTGACAATTAAAGGTTGTTGTCGTAGAGGCGGGCTGTAATTCCATAGGCATACCAAAAGTTTCCAACAGGCGGTTGGCTCTTGGTAAACTTGAAATATTCCACATGGTGGTCCATAAACATTATGTTGACTCCGCCATTGTGGGCGTTCCGCAACCCCGGCTGGACAAACGGACCTGAAAGCGATGAGACATGAGGCCAACGGTCCACCACCAAGCCCGGAAACCGTGCATCCCATATGAATAAGATACGATCTGGACTGTTGACAGACTTTCGGTTTGCAGGGTTCGTGCGGCCCCAGAATTCAGCATGCTGAAATGTGAACTCGTTGACCATGTAGCTCAGTTCGGACCCGTCGCTGAAGTCGGCGGGGTCGTGGAAAACTTTGACGCTGTCGCCAAGGTAACGACCCCAATACGTCTTGCCTGTGTAGGGACCACCATTTACAGCGGGCCCCGGAAAGTAACCTCGATTTTCATCGAGATACATATGATTGGCCAAGCCGATTTGGCGCAGATTGCTCATGCACACCACCTGCGCTGCCGCCTCCCTCGCTTTATTGAGCGCCGGCAACAAAATGGCAATGAGAACAGCGATGATTCCAATTACGACAAGTAGTTCGACCAGAGTAAAACCAAGTAACGATCCGGCCCAGCGAGGGGTTGAATCCCGGTAAGCTGTTCGGATCTGGCCCATGATTCCGTCATGATAATAATAGATGGCGTCCCGCATTAATTATCTCCTACGATTTCGACTCCCCCCGATATGTTGGCCACGTTAACCATTTGCGATAATTTAAAATTATTATCAATAGTTTATACCGCCATTTGCATCCTGTCCATACCAATGTCAAAAAAATAATCGTGTCCGTTCCGCGAAGTGCAGGAGCGGCTGTCAATCCGCGGTTGGTGCAGCGACTGGAGGCTTGGCGGAGCTATCAGGCGAGTGGCGGGTCGATGAGCATGGCTCGGTGGGTGAAGTCGACG
>Ga0187893_10004515_pt1 | contig 26348 bp, 21 predicted proteins | sample MA1701074metaG_FD_139574 | JGI IMG/M metagenome (GOLD analysis project Ga0187893, IMG submission 139574) | White microbial mat communities from a basaltic lava cave in the Kipuka Kanohina Cave System on the Island of Hawaii, USA - MA170107-4 metaG ... | reverse complement strand
CTCTTGGAACGACGCTTTCGTAGACCTTCAAGACGCCTTGGCTATGGCCCAGGTGGGCGACGAAATCTGGGTCGCCGCCGGAACCTACAAACCCGATCGGGGTACGGGTGACGTCAAGGCGACCTTCTCGCTGGTCGATGGCGTGCGGTTGTACGGGGGCTTCGGCGGATGGGAGGAGTGCCTGGACGAGCGGCAGCCCGCCTTGCACGAGACCGTGCTCAGTGGGGACCTCAATGGCGACGACGGGCCGCACAACTGCGATGCGGTCAGCGATTGTTGCGTCGATCACGAGGAAGAGGGGCCGGGGTGCGATGATCCGATTTGCCAAAGCCTCGTGTGTGGGAGCTACAGCTTTTGTTGTGACGATGCGTGGGACCATGCGTGCGCCAGCATCGCCCGGCAGGCCTGCTGCAATCTGGGAGCCTGGCGGACCTGCGACAACGTGCGCTTCGTGGTGACGGCCATGAGCTGTGGCGAAGCGACGCAAGTCGATGGGTTAACCATCGTTGGCTCCTACTTCCATCACTTGCATGCCGACGACAACCCTTACACCTCGGGCGCGGGGCTTCTGTGGGACGGAGGGGTTGCCACGATCCGGAACTGTGCCTTTCGCGCCAACTTTATCGCAGGCATCCTCGCAAGACGCACGGAAAGCGTGACTCTCGTGGACTCCTTGTTCTACGCACATCGTCCACCGGGAAGCGGCGCGGACCTGGGTGGTTACTCGGTCCTCGCCCGCAACTGCGCTTTCGCGGATAAGGCAGGTTCATTGACTATTCGATCGCCCGACGCTGCGGTGCGAGAATGCAGTTTCACCGGTGACACAAACGCGGTGATCTTCGGCAACGCGGCGGTGGAGTCGTGTAGCTTCCGCGACAGCACCGGGCTGCATTTGTGGGACGGGCACTGGACGGTGACGAACAGTCGCTTCGTCGGCAACTCACAGCACTTGCGCATGCTTTCCGGTGGTGGAGTAATCGATAATTGCGAGTTCCTCGGAAGTTCGCTTAATTCAATCGGTGGCGGGTTCGGAAGCGCGCTTTTCCGTAACTGCGCCTTCCTGAACAACGCTCGCGGGGCGATCGGTTGGAGCTTTGGCAGTCTCGCCGTTCTGAACTGCACAATCGTCGGCAACGGGCACAGGGTGAACCCGCCAACCACCGGTGGAAGTCGAGGCATCAACGCCGGAGCGTCGGTCCAGGTTCTGAATTCGATCATCTGGGGAAACGGGAGCAGCCCCTACTTCACCCGCGAGGAGCAGCAAATCCAGGCTACGGAGCTTGAGATCGATTACAGTATTGTGGAAGGCTGGAGCGGGATATTCGGCGGTGACGGCAACTCCGGACTCGATCCCATGCTGGCCGACGTCGATGGCCCGGACGACATCCTCGGGACCGAAGATGACGACGCGAGGCTCTCGCCCGGTTCACCGGCCATTAACGCCGGGCTGTCTACTTCGCCGTACCTGACGCCCACCGACCTTGACGGCCACGCCCGCATCCTCTGCGGCGATGTGGACATCGGGGCCTACGAGTTCGGCATCGGAGACTACGACTGCAACCAGGCCGTTGACCTCACGGATTTTGCAAATTGGGAGGCGTGCGCTACGGGGCCGCAGCCCGGTGGGCAGGGCCCACCCTACGGGCCCGCGTGCGCCGCCTTCGACTTCAACGCCGACGGGGACGTGGACCTGGGCGATCTGTATCTGTTCTCGCACGTTTTCGTTGCGCCGTGATTCTGCCTTGCCCTGCTCATGGGCGGTCGAGTTCATCGCTTTGCGGAAGGTCTCCGCGTTCGAGGTCTTCCGGCGCGGCCGGCTCGCTGACGCGGTAGGTGCCGTCGAACCAGCGACCCAGGTCGATGAGCTTGCAGCGTGAACTACAGAAAGGCCTGAAGGGCGCGTCCTCGTTGCGAGCGACGGTCAGGACGTGGCGACAGATCGGACATTCGAATGCGGGCATGGTGACGCGCGATGGCGGCGCCACCCACAAGGGGTGACGCTACCTTGGCGCCGGGGACAAGCCCCGACGCTACTCGGCTGTTTCTTTCTTTGCCGGCTTGGCCTCGCTTTTCTTTTCGGGCTTCGCGGCGGTATCCGAAGCCGGCTTGTCCTTCGAACCGCCGTCCGTCTCGGACTTGGCGCCCTTCTTGTAGCTCTCGCTGCGATAGTCGGTGGTATAAAAGCCCGATCCCTTGAAGATGATTCCTCCGCCGGTACCGATCCGCCGCGCCACCCGGGCGTTGCACTTGCAGGGGCGCGGGTCGCCCTTGCGCAATTTGCGCCTGGGCGCCTCGGTGATCGGCTGAAAGAGGTCAAAGACCGTCCCGCATTGGGTACACTCGTATTCGTACGTGGGCATGTCAAAATCCCGACCGCCGGCCAATCGCTATTGGCCGCCCTCGATCTCGGAGCCGCCATCGGCCGGCTTGGCCACCACGACTCTCGCGGGCCGGATGACGCGGTCTCGCAGGCGATAGCCCTTGGCCGCCTGTTCGATCACCGTACCGGCGGGATGCTGCGCCGTCGGCTTTTGCATCAAGGCTTCGTGCAACGCCGGATCAAACGGTTGGTTCATCGCATCCACGGTCTCCAGGCCGTGCTCGGCCAGGGCCTTGGTCAGATTCTGGTAGACCAACTGCATCCCCTCGAAGAACGCCCTCGACTCTTTCGTACGATCGGCAGTGGACAGGGCCCGCTCAAAGTCGTCCACGACTTGCACGAGGGACTTCATCAGTTCCGCATTGGCATAACGCACGGCGTCGAGGCGATCGGCGCTCGCGCGGCGCTGGGCGTTCTGCAAATCGGCCCGCGCCCGCAGAAGGCTGTCCTCCAACTTTTCGACTTTCGTTTGGAGCTCGGGTCCGGCATCGACCGTAGCGGCGGAGGGCACGTCCTCACCCGCCGCCGTGGCCACGACGCTCGCGCTCCGCCCCTCATCGGATTGCGTAGCGGCATCCTGCGGCTGCGATCCGTGTGGGTCGTGTTGCTGTTTGCCTTTCATGTCTGTTCATCCCCGAGGATGTCGCCGACCTCATCTAAGTCTTGCCCACGCCGGCGAGATAGTCCATCAGGCGATCGAAAAACCCCCTTGATTCGGGCATCACCGACTTGTCCTCGGTCTTGGCGAACTCCCGCAGAAGCGATTCCTGGGCCTTGTTGAGGCGTTTGGGGATTTCGATCATCACCTGGACAAGCTCGTCTCCACGGCGTTGATTTCGCAGATCGGGAATTCCCACGCCGCTGATGCGAAACACCTGGCCGTTCTGAGTGCCCGAGGGGATTTTGAGCTCGGCCTTGCCGGTGAGCGTCGGCGCCTCGACCACCGCGCCCAGCGCCGCCTGCGTGAAGCTGATGGGCATGCGACAGACGAGGTCGTTGCCGTTGCGTTCCAGGAAGGGGTGCGGCGTGACGCGGACGTAACAGTGCAGGTCACCTCGATCGGCCCCGTTTTCGCCCGGCTCGCCTTCGCCGCGGAGACGAACGGCTTGACCGTCATGAATGCCCGGGGGGATGCGGACCGTTACCACGCGATCGCGCATTACGCGTCCGCTTCCGCGGCACGCCCCGCACGGCGTGACGATGGTGGAGCCGCGGCCGCGACAGGTTGGGCACGCCGTAATCACCCGACCAAAGAGCGACCCGAGCCCGCCGGCCTGTTCCACCTGCCCATAACCGCCGCACGTGGCGCAGGTACGCCGCTGGGAGCCGGGGGCCGCGCCAGAGCCGCCGCAGGTCTCGCAGAAGTCCTCGCGGGAGAACTGCAACGATCGCTCCACCCCCCCGGCGACCTCGGCGAGCGTGATGACCATCTCCGTTTGCAGGTCGGCGCCGCGGCCTCGGCTGCGACGCCCCCCGCCGAAGTTCATCCCGAAGACATCGCCGAACATCGAGAAGATGTCGTCGAAACCCATGTGCGAGAAGTCGTGCACGCCCACGCCGCTCAGTCCCGCGTGGCCGAACTGGTCGTATCGCTGCCGCTTGGTGGGATCGGAGAGGACTTCGTATGCCTCGGCCGCCTCCTTGAAGAGCCGTTCCGCGTCGTCGCTTCCATTGCGGTCGGGATGGTGCTTGTGCGCCGCCCGGCGGTACGCCTTCTTGATCTGCTCGGGCGTAGCCTCGCGCTGTAAACCGAGGACCTCGTAGTAGTCTCGTTTGGACGATGTCGCCACGGACATACCTGAACAACTTGCGGAGCCGCGAGCCCATTGACGTCCGCGCGGCTCATTCATGCAAAGGGCGGACGCACGGCGTCCGCCCTTATCATACGACTCCAAACTTCGGACGCCCGTCGGTCTTATCGGACGGCGTGGTCGATCTTCTTTTCTTCGTCCTTGAGGTCCGTGACCAGGACTTCGGTCGTCAGGATCAGACCGGCCACGCTCGCCGCGGCTTCCAGAGCCACGCGCGCGACCTTCGCCGGGTCGATGATGCCCGCCTTGAGCATGTCCACGAATTCGCCGCTGCGCACGTCGAAGCCGTGATTGCCGGTTTTCGACAGAATCTGCTCCACGACGACATCGCCGTCGCGCCCGGAGTTGTTGACCAATTGGCGGGTCGGCGCTCGAAGCGCCTCGGCAATGATGTTGACGCCGATCTTCTCATCGCTGTCCGCGGGCACGCGCACCTTGGTCACCGCGGCGATCGCCCGAAGGAACGCCACGCCGCCGCCGGGGACGATGCCCTCTTCGGCCGCGGCCTTGGTCGCATGAAAGGCGTCGTCGACCAGGTCCTTGCGCTCCTTGACTTCGATCTCCGTCGCCCCGCCCACGCGGATCACGGCCACGCCGCCGGTCAGCCGGGCCAGCCGCTCCTGCAGCTTCTCGCGGTCGTAGTCGCTGGTAGTCTTCTCGATCTGGGCGCGAAGTTGATCGGCGCGGGCTTTGATATCCGACTTCTTGCCCCCGCCCTCGATGAGGGTCGTGTTGTCCTTGTCGATGATGACCTTCTTGGCCGTGCCCATGTCCTTGAGGGTGATGTTTTCCAGCTTGATCCCGAGGTCTTCGCTGATCAGCGTGCCCCCAGTCAGCACGGCGATGTCGCCGAGCATGGCTTTCCGACGGTCGCCAAAGCCCGGGGCCTTCACCGCACAGCAGCTCAGCACGCCGCGGATCTTGTTGACTACCAGACCCGCAAGCGCTTCGCCATCGACGTCCTCGGCGATAACCAACAGCGAGCTGCCCGACGTGGCGATGGCTTCGAGCACGGGCACGAAGTCTCGCAGGTTGGAAATCTTCTTCTCGTAGATCAGGATCTTCGGGTCCTTCAGGACACACTCGAGCGAGCCGGGATTGGTCATGAAATAGGGAGACAGAAATCCCTTGTCGAACTGCATGCCGTCGACGACTTCCTTCTCCGTGGCGAGCGTCTTGCCCTCCTCGACCTCGACGACTCCGTCGGTGCCCACGGCCTCGAGGGCGCTGGCGAGCAGCTTGCCGACTTCCTCATCGCCGTTGGCGGAAATCGTGGCGATCTTGGCAAGATCGTCGTTGGAGCGGACCTTGATGCTCATGGACTTGATCGATTCGACGGCCGCGGCGACGGCTTGCTCGATGCCTCGCTTGATGGCCATGGGATTCGCACCGGCGGACACTGCCCTGAAGCCGGCGCGATAGATCGCTTCGGCCAGCACCGTCGCGGCTGTGGTCCCGTCCCCAACCTCGTCGCTCGTCTTCGACGCGACCTGGTTGATGAGCTTGGCGCCCATGTTCTCGAACGGCTGGGGCAACTCAACCTCTTTGCTGACCGTCACACCGTCCTTGGTGATTCGCGGTGATCCGAACGACTTCTGCAGGATCACATTGCGCCCGGTGGGGCCCATGGTGATCTTCACCGCCCCCGCCAGCTTCGATACACCCTCCAGGATTTGCTGCCGAGCATCCTGCGAGAACATCAGTTGTTTAGGCATGAAAACGTCTCCTCTGAGCCGCAGGCTTCAGCCTGCGCGATCGCGCGGGCTAAAGCCCGCGGCTCGAATTTGGGTCTCGCTACTTATCCACGATCGCCAGAATATCCGTCTCGCGAAGCACGACGTATTTGTCGCTGCCGAAGTCGATCTCCGTGCCCGAGTATTTGCCGTAGAAGACCTCGTCGCCGATATCCACGCTCAGCTCGCCGCGCTTGCCGCTGTCGAGCAGCTTGCCCGGTCCCACGGCGATGATCGTGCCGCGCTGGGGCTTCTCCTTCGCCGTATCGGGAAGGATGATGCCGCCTGCGGTCGTCTCCGTCGCCTCGCTGGGCTCGATCAGGACGCGGTCCTCCGTCGGACGAAACTTCACTCTTGCTCTCGTTCTGCTCGCACTCGCTGTTGCCGTTGCCATTGCCCTATCTCTCCTTGTATGAGCCGCGGGCTTTAGCCCGCGCGGACGTCCGCGCGACCTGAAGGTCGCGGCTCGCGTCTAGTAGTCCATGTCCTCGTCCATGCCGCCGGGCATCGGCTCATCGCCCTTGTCCTTACCCTTGGGCTTCTCGGAAATGCACACTTCGGTGCTCAGTAGGACGCGGGCGACGCTGCTGCCGTTCTCCAGCGCACAGCGGACGACTTTGGTCGGGTCGATCACGCCGTCCTGGATGAGATCGGTGTATTCGCCGGTGTCGGCGTTGAAACCGAAGGCCCCGCTCTTTTCGCGCACCTTGTGCAGGACGACGCCGGGGTTCTGACCGGCGTTGGCCGCGATTTGCCGCAGCGGAGTCGCCAGCGCCTCGCGCACGATGTCCACTCCGAATTGCTCGTCGCCGTCCAGGTCAAGCTTGTCGAGTGCGGAGGACGCCCGCAACAGGGCCACGCCGCCGCCGGGCACGATGCCCTCCTCGAGCGCCGCACGCGTGGCGTGCAGGGCGTCCTCGATGCGGGCCTTCTTTTCTTTCAGCTCGGTTTCGGTCGCGGCGCCCACGTTGATCTGGGCCACGCCGCCGACCAGCTTCGCGCGGCGCTCCTCGAGCTTCTCACGGTCATAGTCGGAAGTCGTGGTCTCGATCTCCGCGGCGATCTGCTTGATGCGCCCCTGAATCTCGCCGGTCGAGCCCGCCCCCTCGATGATCGTCGTGTTGTTGGCGTCGATGCGGACCTTCTTGGCCTGTCCGAGTTCCTTGATGGAGATGTTTTCCAGGTCCACGCCGAGGTCCTTCATGACCGCCGTTGCCCCGGTGAGCACGGCAATGTCGCCGAGCATGGCCTTGCGGCGATCGCCGTAGCCGGGCGCCTTCACCGCGCAGATTTCGAGGATGCCACGCAGCTTGTTCACCACCAGCGTGGCCAGCGCCTCGCCTTCGATGTCCTCGGCGATGATCAGCAACGGGCGTTTGGCCTTGGCCACTTTTTCCAGGATGGGAATCAGCTTGGGCACGCTGCTGATCTTGTCTTCGTGAATGAGCACAAAGGCCTTGTCCAGCGCGCACTCCATTTCCTCCTGATTGGTGACGAAGTGCGGCGACAGAAAGCCGCGATCGAACTGCATGCCCTCGACGACGTCGACCACGGTTTCGGAGGTCTTACCCTCCTCGACGGTGATTACGCCGTCCTTGCCGACCTTCTCGAAGCAGTCGGCGAGGAGCTTGCCGACGGCTTCGTCGTTGTTCGCGGAGATACGGGCGACGTTGACGATGTCATCTCGCTTGCCCACCTTGACGGGTTTGGATTGGCTCTTCAAGGCCTCGATCACCTTGGTGACGGCCTTCTGGATCCCGCGATTGATCGCGTTGGCATCGGCGCCGGCGGTGATATTGCGAAGACCCGCCTTGAAGATTGCTTCCGCCAGCACCGTCGCGGTAGTCGTCCCGTCGCCGGCGACCTCGCTGGTCTTGCTGGCCGCCTCCTTCACAAGCTGAGCGCCCATGTTCTCGTACTTGTCGAGCAGCTCGACCTCCTCAGCGACGGTGACCCCGTCCTTGGTTACGGTTGGGCCGCCCCATCCCTTATCGATCACCGCGTTTCGCCCGCGCGGGCCGAGGGTTGCCTTGACCGCGCCGGCCAGTTTCTGCACACCGTTCCACAGCGCTTTCCGCGCATCCTGCTCATAGGCCAGTTGTTTGACCGCCATTTTTCTTGTTCTCCTCGCTCACGTTGCAGAGCTTGTGTCGATCGACCCTCCGCGTGGCACGTTTCTCCACTCCGCCCGGATGGACGCACCGATCCTTGCCGGGAGTTTTGCAAGCTACGGACCAGCGGACTCGATTCGCCGCCCAAGACGCAACTGTATGGTAGATAAAGACTTATGGATGGGGAAATCCATCAAATCCGATGCTGGTTGCTGCCAGCTTGGCAGGCGCGTGCCGCGGGGTCTCTACGGCGTGCCAATTTGACAGCGGCCGTGGCGGGGGGCAAGCGGATGACTACGATGACCCCATGGGCGGCTGGGTCCAACGCTGGCTAGCGAGACATCGTCACCCCGTGTCGCTAGCGCTGCATGGCGTCGCCGTGCCCATGTTGCCTCTGGCCGGTGTCCTGGCCGGTCTTCAGCTCGTCAACGATGCCTGGCACCTGTGGTGGCGGCCGGTCTTGCTCGTGATCGTGAGCTACGCCTTGCAATGGATCGGTCACCACGTGGAAGGGAACGAGATGGGGGAGATCGTCGCGCTCAAGAAGCTGCTGGGGCTGCCCTACGTGGCCGTGTCGCCGCGATACACGGACGCCCCCGCTCCTCCACCGAGTAACCGGAGCACGACGTGAACGGTGCCGCGATTGTCGTCCGTCGCGCCGCGATCGAGGACCTCGATCGAATCGTGGCCTTCAATGCCGCCATCGCCGTCGAGACGGAAGGCAAGAAGCTCGATCCGCGCACGCTGCGCGACGGCGTACGCGCGGCGCTGAGCGACCCCCATCGCTCGCTCTATTTCCTGGCGGAAGTCGAGGGCGTAGTCGCCGGACAGACCATGGTCACGTTCGAATGGAGCGATTGGCGCAATAACCACTTCTGGTGGATTCAGAGCGTGTACGTGGACCCGCGGTTCCGGCGTCGCGGCGTCTTTCGGGCCCTTCACGAGTACATCCGCGGCGCGGCGCGAAGCCGTCCTGACGTGTGCGGGCTTCGGCTCTACGTCCACAAGGAAAACCATCGAGCCATGAACACGTATCGTGAACTGGGCATGCCCCTCAGCGATTACCTCATGTGCGAGGAGGATTGGTCGCCTACTTCGGCAGGCTGATTCCCAAGGTTGCAAGCTGTTTCGAGGCTTGCGCGGCCCAGTCGCGATTGGCCGCCGGACTGGCCGGGCTGGGGTGCAGAATCCTGCCGATCACCACGTCCAGTCCTTCCAGGGCGGCTCGCGCCCGTGACTCCGCAAAACCGCCCACTCCGACGACGAAACTCGGTTGCAGGCATTCTACCAAGCGGCGCAAGGCGGCATCGCCAAGTTGCAGAAGGCGTTCCCGTTCCCTGAGCGCGAGCTTGTCCGGCGTAAGATTCCGTCCGCCCTTCTCCAGAAACATCAGCGGACAATAGTTAGCCACGAAAAACCGCTCGAAGAAGGCCTGCGGTGTCTGAAACGTCGCTCGCGCCCAGCCCCATAAGCGAAGCCCGCTGACTTCACTCCGGTGACACGCGAACCCCGTCACCGGCACACGCGGGTGGGTTCGCTTGGGCGTCCGCACCGCGGCATTCATGCCCAGCCAATCCCGCACCAGCCGGACTTCGCCAAAGGGAACACCGGTCTGGGCCATGCCCCACGGTCCGGGGTTCATTCCCAGGAGAAGGACCTCGCGCGTTCCGCGCCCGTAGGCTTGCAGATAGGCGGCGTGCGCCTCCCACGCATAGTCGAGCGGGTTGTAGACGAACTCCACCGGCGCACCGAACCGCAGTCGGTTCGCGTCCTTACCGAGCTGGCGTGCGATGTCGATCAGCGACATTCGGTTCCCTTGGCGGCTTTTCGCGCCCGTGTCGATCTTGCCGTATGATTCGCCCGTGGCCAAGAAGGGAATCAAAGTGAAAGACCTCGCCCGTGAGCTGGGCGTGACCTCACGGGCGGTTATCGAGCGCTGCCGTGCGGAGGGGCTGCCCGTGCAGAACAGCATCACAAAACTGGACCCTCCGGCCGAGGCCGCCGTTCGGCAGTGGTTCGCCAAGGGCAAGTCCATACCGTCACCGACGCAAGGCCTCTAACACGGCGCGACGCTTCCATTCTCCCTGGTTAACCCTGCCGTGCCCGCTTGGCCTGGGTTATCGGCCGGGCGGTTGATCGGCGAGCGTCGCTCCCCTATGATGATTCAACTCCGACATCGTGGCAGGCGGGGAAATCCTGGAAGTTATCAGCACCGGGGAGGGGTGCGTGCCCAACCGAGATACGGGGGGAACCCGATTCACGATCCCGACGCGCGCTTTTCTTGTGGGGATGGTCTGCGCCGGCGCTGCCTTCGGGCAGCCTCCTGCCGGGCCTCGGCCCGATGAGTTCGGCGGGTACAGCTCGTCCCAGATCGTCGTTCGGCTCAAAGAGGATGTTCTGCGGCGGCCGGCGATGAAGAACCGCATTGCCGCGCTAGGTCGCGGAGCGGACCCTCGGCCTGACCTGGGCGCCCGGTTGCGGGGCGCTTCGGCAATGTGGCGGGCCACGCGTATGCGCCCGGCGTTTCCCGAGCCATTCGGTGATCCCGCGCTGGCGGCGAAGTACGGCCTCGATCGCGTCTACATCATCGAAGTTCCCGCGGGCACGGACACGCCGCGCATGGCCGCGGCTTTCGCCCAGTTCCGCGAGGACCTCGACATCGCCACCACCGACGCCATCGGCGGCGTCGGCGGAATGATCCCCAACGACACTCATTTCGGCGCGCAGTACGCGCTGCACAACACCGGCCAAATGATCGCCGGACAACGCGGCGAGCCGGACGCGGACATCGACGCCCCGGAAGCCTGGACGTTGCACACCGGAGACCTCGGCGCGGTCACCATCGCGATCATCGACAGCGGGGTCAGTTCGCACACCGACTATGGAACCAACGCCGCCCCGTATCCCAACGGGCGCATTGTGCAAGGACGAAACACCAACAACCCGCTCACGCCGACCTTGACGACCGACGGATGTCCGCACGGTACGCACGTGACCGGCATCGCGGCGGCCACTATGAACAACGGGACCGGCATCGCCGGCATTGCCCCCAGCGCGTACATCATGCCCGTGCGTGTGCTGAACGGTTGCAGCGGAGGAACGGCGGCGCTCGCAGCGGGGATCGTGTGGGCCGCGGACAACGGCGCGGACGTCGCCAACATGAGCTTGCAGTATTACCCACCGCCTCACGGAGACGTAACGCTGGAGATGAGCGCCATCCTGGGCGATGCGATCGACTACGCCCATGACCGCGGAATGTTGCTCGTGGCGGCGGCGGGGAACGGCAACGCGGGCCCACCGGGCAACCTCGATGTCGTTGCCTATCCCGCGAAACTCCCCCGCTGCATGGGCGTGAGCGCGACGGACAACCGGAACTTGCTTGGTTCGTTCTCGCGGTACGGGACGGAAGTGGACGTGTGTGCGCCCGGCGACGACATCTACTCGACGTGGATCGGGAACGGATACGCCTTTCTCTTCGGCACGTCCATGGCAGCGCCGCACGTGAGCGGTGTGGCGGCACTAACGAAGTCGTACGCTCCGGGATTAACGAATATGCACCTCGAGTTGATCCTGCTTCAGTCGGCGGATGACCTAGGCCCGGCGGGCTGGGACGAGCAATATGGCTTCGGCCGAATCAATGCATACAACGCGCTCATCCTCGCCGAGGGCTGGTTCGACGTTTTGCTTGATAGCGATCCGCCGGACGGGGCTATCGACGCGCGCAGGCCCACCGATCCCGATGGGAGCAATTCTTACGGTTGGAATTCCCTCGATCTGACCTTCGGTCGCGTCACCTTCGACGCCGGGCCGGAGGACTTTACGGTCTCCCAGGAGGGTGGCGTTGCCGCGCCGCCAACAGTCGCCGCGGTTACAGTGGCAAAGTCAGCCGTGCTAACCGTCGAGCTCGACCTTGCGATCGAACCGATAGCATGGACGACCATTACCCATACCAAGACCGCCGCGACTTTGCGCTTGGGTTACTTGCCCGGTGACGCCAACGGGGACGGCGTCAGCAATGAAGCTGATGTCGTAGCCCTGGCATCGGCCTTCGGCGGCGCAACTGCATCTATCTCGGACTCCATCTGGTCCAGGGACATTGATCGATCAAACGCCTTCACGCCGGCCGACATCCTGGAGACCGTTGATCTCCTCAACGGCAGCGGGGCGTTCGAACCGTTCCTCAATGTCGCACTTCCATAGCCCTGGTTCGCACGATTGACAGGCCCGAGCTTAAGTCTCAGGATGAGCAGCCGTTGATCCTAGCGTGGCCGTTGTGAGCGGCCCGGGCTCGCATGCCTCGTCATCCCCATGGGGTGTGACGCTACATTGGAGTTGCCCGAATGTTGCCACAATACGCACCGGAGCCTTACGTCGATTTCAGCCAGTCGGAGCCGCGGACCAAAATGCTGGCGGCGCTCGACGCGGTGCGTTCGCGGCTTGGCCGCGAGGTCCCCTTGTGGATCCATGGCAAGCCCGTCCGTACGGCCGATACGTTCACGTCCGTTTCCCCCGCCGATCCGGGACGCGTGGTCGGAGTCGTCTCCAAGGCGAACGTCGATCTGGCGGAAAAAGCCGTTCGCTGCTCGGCCGAGCACTTCAAGACGTGGCGTGGAGTTGACCCGGACGTCCGCGCGCGAGTGCTGCTCAAGGCCGCCGCGATCATGCGCCGCCGGATCTATGAACTCGCCGCGTGGGAGTGCTTCGAGGTCAGCAAGAGCTGGGCGGAAGCGTATGGCGACGTATGCGAGTCGATCGACTTCCTGGAGTTCTACGGCCGGGAGATGATGCGCCTCGGCGGAGTTCAGCCGGTGACGCCCGTGCCCGGCGAGAAAAACGAGCTTCGCTACATCCCACTCGGCGTCAGTGTGGTGATCCCGCCTTGGAACTTCCCCCTGGCGATCTGCACGGGGATGACGTCGGCGGCGCTGGTGACGGGGAACACCGTCTGTCTAAAGCCCGCGAGCGCCTCGCCGGTCATGGCCGGCCTGCTGGTGGAAATCCTTCACCAGGCCGGTCTGCCGCCGGATGTATTGAACTTCGTTCCCGGACCCGGTGGGGCCATGGGCGACGCTCTGGTGTGCCATCCGTTGACACGGTTCATCGCGTTCACCGGTTCGCGCGACGTGGGCCTGGGCATCTTCGAAAAGGCCTCCAAACTCCAGACCGGCCAGATCTGGCTGAAGCGCACGATCCTGGAAATGGGCGGCAAGGACGGCATCATCGTGGATGAGACCGCGGACCTCGTCGCGGCGGCGGAGGGCGTCGTCGAGTCTGCTTTCGGGTTCCAGGGGCAGAAATGCTCCGCGTGCAGCCGGTTGATCGCCCACGAGGCGATCTACGATGAGTTGCTCGATCGAGTGGTCGCCCGGGCGCGAGAACTCACCCTCGGCGACACGACGACCCCCGAGAACTTCTACATGGGCGCGGTGATCGACGAAAACGCGCACAAGAAGATCAGCGATTATGTCCGTGTCGGGCGCGGGGAGGGGCGCTTGGTCCTCGGCGACGGGAAGGTCCCACCCAAGGGTTACTTCATCCCCCCGACAATCATCGCCGACGTAGCGCCGAACGCGCGCCTCGCGCAAGAGGAGGTTTTCGGCCCGGTTTTGGCGGTGATCAAGGCCCGTACCTTCGACGAAGCTCTGGACATGGCCAACGGAACGCAGTACGGCTTGACAGGGGCGCTCTATTCCCGCGATCGCGCTCGGCTGGAGCGTGCCCGGCACGAGTTCCACGTAGGAAACCTGTACCTCAATCGGAAGTGTACGGGCGCTCTCGTCGACGTACAGCCTTTCGGCGGCTTTAACATGTCCGGCACGGACTCCAAGGCCGGAGGCCGGGACTACCTCCAACTCTTCTTGCAGGCTAAGTCGATCTCCGAGCGCTGGTAGATCCTCAGCCGCTCCAAGCGGTTGGTGACTTGTCTTTTCGGTTCGACGGCCAAAGAATCGGCGGCCCATGGGGATCGCTCGTACATTGCCGGTGATCATGCCCGTCGTCGAAGGGCAGCGGTGGTCTTGCCATTCGTGCGGAAACTGTTGTCGCACGCTGGTGGGGCACCTGACCGACGCCGAACGGATGCGCCTCGACGAGCAGGAGTGGTCCAAGAAGCTCGGCGCGGCGGTCTACGTGCGGGCCGGGCGCGAATGGGCGCTGAACAAGCAGGCCGACGGGGCGTGCGTGTTTCTCGACGAGCACAACCGCTGCCGAATCCACGCCGAATATGGCGAGGCGGCCAAGCCGCTGGCCTGTCGCATCTTTCCGTTCTCCGTCCGGCCGACGCGGGCAGGTTGGCAGGCATCGCTTCGGTTTGATTGCCCCAGTGTCACTTCTTCGAAGGGCCAGCCCATCACCCAACATCGTCGATGGCTCAGCGAGCTGGTCGGCGAGTTGGAGGGTCGCCATGAGCATCGCGCCGAGATCGTGTGGCTGCAGCGCGGCGTGCGAGCGAGCGACGAGGAAGTCGCCCTGCTTCTCACACGGTTGTTGGATTGGCTCGCCGATGCCCGACGCTCGATGCCCGATCGCTTGGTCGGTGCAGCCTGCCTGACCGCGACGCTCGAACGAGCGAAGCTCAGGAACGTTCGTGGGGCGCGGTTCGCGGAGCTCCTCGGATTGTTGATGGAGTCGCTTCCCGCTGAATGCCGGAGCGAAGTCACGTCAGCTACGGACAAGCAGCGGGCGATGCTGCGACAGTACGCTTTCGCCCACGCGGAGCACGTGTCCCTCGCCGAGCTGCGCGGCGGACTCGGCGAGCGCTGGTCCAAACGCTGGAGGCAGCTTCGCAGCGCCCGCCAGTTTCTGCGCGGCGAGGGCCTGGCGCCGCCGCTGCCGGGGTTTCCAGGCGCCGTCCCCTTCGACATGATTTCGAGGGTAGCGCCTGCTGCTGAACGCGCACCCGAGATCGAGGACCTGCTGCGACGGTATCTGACGGCACGGCTCGCGGGGCGAACGGTCTTTGGCGACGGTTTCTACGGCTGGCCGGTGTTTCGCGGACTCGCCGCGTGCTGGCTGTCGGTGGCGGCGGCCGGATGGTTGGCGCGGTACGCGGCGGCGGCGGCTGGCCGAAACGCCCTGACCTTCGAGGATGCGGCCTTTGCCCTAGGCGTCGTCGACCGGGCGGCCACCCGGTTGCCTGCCTTGGGGACCTTCGCCGAGCGGACGCGGATCGGATACTTGTTGGACGACGACGGTGTCGCACGTCTCTTGCGGGAATTTGCTCTGCTGAAAGCGACGTCATGACGGCCTCTAATGCTCGGGAAATCGCTGCAACGATCGAACACACGCTGCTGCGCCCCGAGGCGACGGCACACGAAATCGACGCGGTGTGCGATGAGGCCGTGCGATTCGGCTTTGCCGGCGTATGCGTGAATCCGGTGTACGCGCGACGCGCTGCGAATCGGTTGTCGACGCTGGGCAAATCATCCACCACCGCAGGCGCGCCGTTTGTCGTGGCGGCGGTGGGCTTTCCACTCGGCGCGCACCGTTCGGATACCAAGGCGGACGAGGCTCGACGCGCCCTGGACGACGGGGCGACTGAGATTGACATGGTCGCGCTGATGGGAGCACTCATCGGCGGCGATGCGAAAAGCGTCCGTGCGGACATCGCAGCCGTGGCGAAAGTCGTGCATCGCCCGGGCGGACGGTCGCTCCTCAAGGTCATCCTGGAAACTACGGTCCTCACCCTTGACCAGCTCATTCTAGGCTGTCGCTGCTGCGCCGAGGGCGAGGCCGACTTCGTGAAGACCTCGACCGGGTTTCATCCTTCGGGCGGCGCAACGGTGGAACACGTTCGACTTCTGAACCGCTACGCCTCGCCGATGCAGGTCAAGGCAGCCGGCGGGATTCGTACGGCCGCGCAGGTGAGGGCCATGCTCGAGGCCGGGGCCGTCCGAATCGGAACCTCCTCCGGCGTGGCCATTCTGAAAGACCTGCCTGCCCCCGTTCCTTGACGCCCCCTGCCGGCCCCCTACAATCCAGCCCGTGCCCTGGCGGGAGCACCTCCATGAGAGATAAACACCACGACGAAGTAACCAGCATTTGTGAGAAATGCGGCGCTAGTGTCTACAAGCAGCACCTTGACTCGGGGATCGCCCGCTACGAGGACGGGAAGCTCTTGTGCTCCCACTGCGTCGCCGAGTACGAACGGGCCCACGATTCGGAAGCCGGCGGCGAAGCCTTCGAACCCATCGAGTTCGACGACGAGGAACGCCCCGCCGACCATGCGCAGGAGCTTTCCAAGACTCGTTTTCACACATCAGCCACGACGCTGGGAATCGCCGGCGCCTGGGACGATGCGAAGTTCAAACGGCCGCTCGCCCCGAACATCTCCGGGGCGACACGCTGCCGAACGTTCCATTGCAAGCTCACCGAGGCCGCCGTGGATTACATGAACAACCAGATCAACGATTGGCTCGATCAGAATCAGAAGATCGTCGTGAAGTTCGCCTCATCCACCATCGGGAACTTCGAAGGCAAGCACACCGAGCCCAACCTGATCGTCACCGTTTTCTACTAGCAACAGGCCGACACAAAGCCCGCGCGGATCGTCTCGCCACAGCAATCGGGCAAGCGCGACCGTCGACACGGCCGGCGTTTTCTTTAGACTTGATACGGTTCCGGCCGCGCGATGCGCCGGATCGGGCGACGCGCGGCGCCCGCTAAGTGTAAGGCAAGGAAGAACCCGATGGTCGAGAACTGGACTGCCTTCGTTGTTTTCAATGTGTTCGTACTGTTCATGCTGGCGCTCGATCTGGGCGTATTTCACCGGCATGCGCACGTCGTGCGGCTCAAGGAAGCGATCGGCTGGAGCATTTTCTGGGTCATCCTGGCGCTACTTTTCAACGTCGGCGTCTGGTGGTTCTGGCCGACGACCGGAAGCGATCTCACGCCGAACGAAGCGGGGCTGGCGTTCTTGGCCGGCTACGTCATCGAGCGGGCCCTGAGCATCGACAACATCTTCGTCTTCGTAGTTCTCTTTTCGTACTTCTGCGTCAAGCCCGAGTATCACCACAAGATCCTCTTTTGGGGGATCCTCGGCGCCATGGTCCTTCGGGCGATCTTCATTTTCGCGGGGGTCGCCCTCATCGCGAAGTTCCACTGGACCCTGTACATCTTCGGGGTGTTTCTGATCTTCACGGGCATCAAAATGGGGATGGCCAAGGGTGTTGAGGTGCATCCCGAGCGAAACCCCGTGCTCAAGCTCCTTTCCGCCGTGCTGCCGGTCACGAAGGGCTACGTCAACGGGAAGTTCTTCACTCGAGTAGACGGGCGGCTGCTGGCGACGCCCATGTTCATCGTGCTGATGATGGTCGAGACGACGGACCTGGTGTTCGCCATCGACTCGATCCCCGCTATCCTCGCCATCACCCAGAACATGTTCATCGTATACACGTCCAATGTGTTCGCGATTCTCGGTCTGCGTGCGTTGTACTTCGCCCTGGCGGGCGTGATGGAGTACTTTCACTACCTCCACTACGGTCTCGCTGCTGTGCTGGTTTTCGTAGGCGTCAAGATGCTGCTGGACGTTCACTGGCACATCGACATCGGCCTGGGTCGGTCGCTGGGCATCGTGGCCTTCCTGCTGGGCGCGGCGACCGTGGCCTCGCTCATTCGCCCAGGTCCGCCAAACCCTCCGTCGGATCAGCCGCCCGTCTGCCCACCCCAGGCGTAATGCTGGCTTCATCCGCCCACGACTGCCATCACGGATGGCACGGCGGGCTGCACGGATACGGGAAGCCCTTGAAGGCGTTCACGTCCGCGGCAATGTCCAGGGCGTCGATAAAGTCGTCGACCACACAGGGCCAAATGTCCACGAACTCGGTGGCTAGCGCCCCAGGAAGGTGCTTGTACGCATTGACGATATGCGCAATGTCCACAGCGTCGACGACGTCGTCATCGTTCACGTCGCCATACTTTCCGGTCGAGTCGATCCCCGGCGGCGAGACGTACGGCGGGCACACGCCGACCACGTGGTATTCGCTGGTCGGGAAAACGTCGGGGTCGATGACCACGACCCCTCCCCACTGTGACGGGGTCGCGAAACGGGCAACGTTGAAGTCGCCAAGGCGATCGAACGCGGTCACGTAGTCGAAAAGGCAGGACCAGGTCGGCGAAGTCACACGGAGGTACACGGGCAAGTTGTACGTTCCGGATTGCGGCGTGATCCGCAAGCGCCGGCTGCCGATCGCCTCGACGACGGGCGCCGGAATGGTCCCGTCACCGACGCAATCGCCCGTGTCACACGCGTCGCCGCCCGTGCAAACGCTGGCGTCGTCGCAGGGTATTCCGTCCACCGCGTGGTTTTCCAAACAACCGCCCAGACCGTCGCAGAAGTTGGGGTCATCACACTGCGTGTCGCTCTGGTCGCCGCACGCCACGCCGGCGAGCTTGTAGTTGGGATCGCACGCTCCGCCGCCGTTGCACTGATCCGGCCCGTCGCACTGACGGTCCGTCGTGTCGCCGCAGGGCACCCCCACCGGAACCGGCGGGTGCGTGCACGCTCCGTCATCACAGAGGTTGAATGTACACACGTTGCCGCCGGCCTCGTCGGAGCACAGCGTGTTGTCGGGCTTGTAGTTGACCTCGCAGTGGCCGTCGCCGTCACAGGCGTCGGGGCTATCGCAGTCCGTGTCTTGGAGGTTGCCGCACGAACTTCCCTCCGGACGTTCGGACCACTCCGTCGTCGAGATCTCGGGGATGCACGCCAGGCAATCGTTCTCCGGGTTGAGATCACCGTCAGCGTAACAAACATTGTCAATCAGGCAGTCATCCACCGGGCGGACGTTCAGCAGGATATTACCCACGTTATTCTCGAATCCCGCGACGCGGATCCAATAGGTTGTCCCGAGCGCAGTCGGGAATACAAGCGCGGATTGCAATCCCGCACCGCTGTCGTCGTCGCAGTCGATTTCGGTTCCGGTCCCATCGGGCGGAGGACAGCCCGTGTAGACGGTCAGCACCGTGTCATTGGAGGGAGCCAAGGCGCTGCCCGTGGTGCTGAGAAACGTGGCGCCCTCGCAATTCGCGGTGTACTTGAACCACACGTCGTTGTTGGAATCAGGCTGACAGGATGCCTCCCCATCGTCCGGACCGCCGCTGAGGTTATTGCTAGTGTTAGGGCCGACGATGACCGGCACGGCGAACTCACAATCGGCGTTGCACTCGGGGTCAACCTCTCCGGCGCAGGTTCCCCCCGTACATTGGTCGGGATCGATGCCAGGCCGACCCGTTCCGGTACACGCATCGCCGTCGATACAAGGGCTGCCGTCCGGCCGCGTGGACCACCCGGTGCCGTTCTGCGCTGGATTGCACTCCTCGCAGGTGTTTGTGGGCCGCTGCTCGCCGGGAAGATAGCAGACGCCGGCAATCAGGCAGGTGTTCGCCTGACGGATGTTGTCGCACGCGTCCGTATCTTCATTGCAACTATCGTTCGTGCAGGTCAACAGGTCGGCGCAATCGCGCGGTGTCCCGCCGGTGCAGACCGCATTATCGCAGCGCTCGCCGACGTTGCAAAAGAGCCCGTCGCTGCAAGGGGTCCCGTTCGGCTCATTGTTCGTCAGGCATACGCCCACTCCGTTGCACGTATCCGCATTGTCGCAGTTCGTATCCGATGAGCTGCCGCAGGCGAACCCGTTGGCCTCGTAGTTGTCCTGGCAGTCCCCGGCGCCGTCGCAGGTATCGGGGTTATCGCATTCGGTATCATCACCATTTCCGCAGGCCGTGCCGTCGGGCTGGATCCGGGGGTTACACGCCCCGTTGCCGTCGCATGAGTCCGGCCCATCACATTGACTGTTGGCCGGGTTCCCGCAATCCGTGAACTCCGGCGAATTGGGGTGCGTAACCTCCCCTGTGGCGGTATCACACACATCGTCGGTACACTGAATGCCATCGGAAAGCGTTGTCAAACCGCCGGTGCTCGGATTGCAGCATTCCGCGGTCGTGTTGTAGTTCGGTGAGTTCGTGCAAACGCCCGTCTGAACGTTGCATGAATCGGTGGTGCACAGATTGAGGTCATTGCAGTCGGGGTTGCTAGCGCAGAGGATCTTGATCACCGCCGGGGTTGTCGTCAGCGGCTCGACCTGGTCTCCATTCTCTTCTGCCACGTAGGTAAAGGCCGTCTCAAAGCCGATGGTGAACGTCCCGGCCGCTCCCGGGGGAACGTCCAGAACCAGCGTGCCGCCGTATTTGAACGTGCCGTTGTCCTGGGCGCAGGGGCAGCCTTCCAACACGCCGGCATAGCGGTAGCTCGGGCTGCTAATATCCACAACGGCTGTATTTACGACGCACGGGTCCACGCCGCACGTGTCCTTGAACACCCAGTTGGCGTGGAACGTGTTGATGAATCCAGCCGTGCAAGAGGTCGCCGGCGCCGGCGAAGGCGGTACGTCGCATCGCGAACCGGCGCCCAGCGCGAGGGCGCATGCCTGGTTGCCGGGCCCGGTGCGACCCGGGCAGTTATGGAACGCGGGCCCAATCGTGCCGACGGCGCCGCTGCTATAGCCGTTCGCGGCAATCTTCGCCTGATACGTTCGCGCGGTCTTCGGCGCCCACCCTCGCAGTTGGACTTCCAGGAAGACCCGCTGGTTCGCGCCAAAAAGACGAATCTCGTTGTTCACGATCTGGTGACTGCCGTTGGCGCTGATGGGCTGCAGTTTGTATTCCGTACCCAGAGCCGTCCCCGAAAGGAATGCCATCGCAATGGCACCCACCACGACCCGTGACATGGACCTCATGGCTCCATCCTCCTGCTGATTCGATTGTTGGGAAACTCCCTCCACGCGCGCCCGCCCCCGTTGGATCTGGCCTCGGCGCACCCCACGCGCCTGACGCGAGAGAGGCGGCGTGGAACGGACCACTTGTTTGCTCCTATAACCGATTCGCGAGGGCGTGTCCAGCCCCCGCATTCAAGGAAATACCCGAGGTCTAAATCCGCAGCGCAATAATTAACGCTTCGACTTTCGGATCGTGCATCGCTCCTCGTTATCTCGTTCAACACGACCGAAGGGGGTGGGTTTTCCTGGATAGCGCTCGGGACGTTAATCAGGGGTGGAGCGCGTCAGTCGCGTACGACGTTCCAGCCTACCAAACGGCGCGACGACGTAGGGCGAAGCGACTTCAGTTTGCGTCAGGCTTGCATGCCTTGCACGGCGTGCGACCGGCGGCTTTCGCCTTTTCCGAGGTTTCCAGCGAGACGCGGTTTTCGAGTTTGATCCGCGCCTTGTGGGGGCAGGTCGCCCGGTGGTAAACGACGGAGTCCTGACTCCCGACGAGAGCGCCCTCGGCGGTTGGAACGGGTTTTGGCGGTGGGATCGGGGCGGCGTCCGCTACGGACGGGCCTGCCGGCGGAGGAATGGGTTTGATCTCGGGTCGGCCCGCCTGTGTCCAGGCGCCGACGATGAGGTTGGCGGCGAGGAGCGCGCCGTTTTCGAGCTGCATTTTCATGTAGGGCAAAGCCGTCGTCGGCAGCCCGCACCATTGGTCGCAACACTTGCGATCGACCCCTGCCGTCGAAAGTTCCACAAGGTCGGGCGGGCAATCGAGATAGGTGCACAGCACATGTTCGACCGAGTCGTAGGCTTGCATGGCCGTCGCGAACGCGTCCTCAAGCGGCTGAGTCGAAGGTGATACGCTGTCCGGATGGATCCGGACTTCGAACGCCAGCACCTCTTGGAAGGCCGTAAGCGTGCGGTGGTATGTGCCGCGATGGGCCCAGATCATCGCTTCATCCCCGCACGCCACCGCGTAAAAGCAGCAGCCGCTTGTCTGGAGGGGCATGGCCGCATCCGCAGAATAGTGCAACAGCTCAGCCGCGGCGCGAAGGGTTTGCTCGAGGTTCCCCGTTCGAAAGCCGTGCTCCAGGCTCTCATAACGCTCTTCGATGATCCACGGCAGGATGCCGCCGCGGAGCGATCCGTGACGTTCGAACAGTTCCTTTGTCTTTTCCTTGTCGTGCGGGAAGCGGCGCACCGCGGCTCGACGCTCGGCCCTGTCAGCGACGGGGGCCTCGATGTCTAATTCGACGTAGTGCCATTGCCGCTCCCCGAAGTTCGCCTGTCCGCGCATCTCCGCTTCGACATTCGCGACGACTAGATGGCGGAACTCCGCGGTGTTGTTCTCAAGGAAGGTACGAAGCGGGGCCGGTAGGATCGACATCACCGCGGTGATTGTGAGTTCGTAGGCTGCGGGCGACTCCATGCCCATGCACTGCTGAACAGACCGGCACGGAATCCCGGCAGGAAGAAGCAGCGGCAGAAACAGAAGATGGGTCATGGCGTTGCCGGCTCTTGCGCCGGGGCGTTGTCGAGCGTAGGGCAGCGCTCGATGATCTCGCGGAGCAGGCGATCTTCCATGGCCGGGTCGCGGCCCAAGCTGAGCCAGCGGTCGTGCTCGACGGTCACGCGATAGTGGCCGGTCGTCGAGGGCAGGCTGTCGCCGAAATACTGATAGGCCGCGCCGGTGCTGTTGAACTGCCGATCCGGCGACGACAACCGCTCCTTGTGAACCGCCACGGCGATTGCGTTCCACGAACCTTCAGCGGCAGGACTCAGCGTGACCTCCACCCAGCGGCGGATGGGGTTGAGCGATGCTTCCCAGGCGTCGCGGGTCGTGGCCACGTCGTCGCGCCAGAACTCGAAATAGTGCTGCGAGGTCTCCGGCATGGTGGTGATGACCCCGGCCGCGCGATCCACGCGATCGAGTTGGAACCTGTGGCGGCGCAGCGTATCCTGAATCGCTTCCCACACGCCGTCCGCCTCGGCCGAGGGCTCGACGACGACAATCGCTCGCGCGGAGAGCAGTTCTCCATGCCGCGGCTTGGCACAACCGGCGGCGTTCATCGCGACTCCGCAGGCCAGCGCCACGTGAAGTTTCGGCCGCATGAAGATGACCATAGGCTGCCGTGGATGCCTGTCAAGAGCTCATCGGGAGTCGAACGCGCCGCGGCATGGTCGCCTACCTTCCACTGGCGTCCGCTTGGACTCCGCCTCGCGCATCGTTGTTTCACGTGAAACAAAAACAGCCTCGCTGGGCGCGGAGGGGGCAGCACTGCCGACACGGCAGTGGCACGCACCGCGCTTTTTCCACCCCAATAACGCGCGGGGTGATCGCTGGCGCGACGCGGGGGAGCGAGCGCCTCGCGCCGAGGCAGAGGGAACGAAGGCACGGGGGCACGAAGGTGGGAGCGGCGAGCGACGGAAGAGCCGACAGCACGAAAGTGTGCAAACCGCGCCATATCGTGACACTAAGCGTTGATATTGGCGACTGTCGGGTGTCGCTATCCGCGAGTCCGCGCGGGCTAAAGCCCGCGGCTCTGATGGCGTGGGCGAGGCCCACGCTCCAAGTCTCTAGCCCGCGGCGTTGCGCTCGGCGTCGGCGTTCGAGGCGGGAATGGTGAGGGTGACGCAGGTGCCTTTCCCCAGCTCGCTTTGGAGTTGGACGGCGCCGCCCATGGCCGCGACGGCGTGCTTGACGATACAGGCCCAGCCCCGTGCCGCGCTCCTTGGCGGGGGCGCCTTCGGCGGAACGCGACGGAGAGACTTGATAGAAGCGCTCGAAGACACGTTCGTGCTCCTCGGGGGCGATGCCGCAGCCGTCGTCGCGCACTTCGAGGCTCACCGAACTGTCGGCGCATTGCACACGCAGTTGGACATGACCGCCGGGCGGGGTGAACTTGACGGCGTTGTCCAGGAGATTGTCGAGGGCCAGGTCGAGCAGGCGGGCGTTGGCCGTCAAGGTCGTACACTCGCGCCCGACCTCGCAATCGAGCTGCACGCCCCTCTCCCGCGCCGGCTGCGACCAGCGCTCACGGATATCGCCGACCATGCGATGCAACTGAAGGACGGTCCGCTCGAAGCGTCCACCCGGCGACTCGACGCGGGAAAGATCGAGTAAGTCGGCGACCAGGGCCTCGAGGCGTCCTACGTGCCGCGAGACCATGTCAATGAAGCGCGGGGCGACGTCGTGCTCGGCGGCGAGGTCCACCTTCATGAGCGTTTCGACGGCGGCGCGGATCGCGGCAAGCGGGGTGCGCAGCTCGTGCGAAGCGTTGGCCACGAAGTCGGAGCGCAATCGCAGGGCGCGTGCGAGTTCGCTAATGTCGGTGAGCACGAGCACCCGTCCGGTCACCGTTTCCTCACCGCGGGTCGCGGCGTGCGGGGCGGCGAAGTCGGGCAGGGTAATATTCGAGGCCCGGGCCAGCACGGAAATCACGCCGTCGGGCGTGGCAAGGTCCAATCGCGCTTCAATCACGGGAGGTTCCGGGGCGGCGGCGTTCTCCCCGGGAAGGAGCAGCCGTTGCAGATCGTGCTGCCCGATCCACTGCTCGACGGTGAGTTCTCCACCCGAAACCGGGCCCACCGACGACGCCGTGGGGAGGCGCAGCATGCGCGCGCCGGCGGGATTGACCAGCACGATCCGCCCGTCGTCGCGGGCCACGACTACACCCTCGGAGACATGGCCGAGCAACGACTCCCAGGTGCGCCGCTGGCGATCGATGGTCGCCAATTGGGCGTTCAGCCGATCGGCCATGCGGTTGAGGGAGCGGGCGAGCAGGGCGACCTCATCCGAGCCGGTCCATTCCAGTCGCGTGGTGAGATCTCCTCGTGCCAGAGCGTTGGCGGCCGCGGTCAAACGCGCGATCCGCCGGCTCCATAGAAGCGCCAGCCCCAAAGCCAGGCCCAGGGCGGCGAGCAGCCCGGCCAGACCGGTGACCACCAGGAGGCGGCGAATCGTAGGATCGTCTCTCGCCACGCGAGGGGCATGCGGATCATCGGCGGTCGATTCACCGATGCCCGCTGGATGCGACAGGGCGGGGGTTGCCGCGTGCTTGTAGCGGTCCAACTCGACGAGGATCGTCCAAACGGCGGCGCCCCATAGCAGCGCCAACAGGACGGCATGGCCCAGAAACAGCTTCCAGAAGAAACGCACCCGCCTCATAGCGCGCATCCGCAGTGCGCGTCGATCGGCGATCTACTCCGGCGGGCGGTCGTGCGGTTCACGGAAGGTATAGCCTACTCCGCGGACGGTTTGGATCCAACCCGCAGCGTCCCCGAGCTTCTTGCGCAAGGCGGCGATGTGTACGTCGATCGTGCGGTCGGTGACGGCGACCGCGGAACCGAGGACGAGGTCGATGAGCTTCCCCCGGTCGAGCACGCGACCGTTGGCGGACATCAAGGTTTTGAGGATGCGAAACTCAGTGGTGGTGAGGGGCACGACCGCGTCGTGAACGGTCACTTCGTAGCGGTCGGCGTCGAGTCGGATCGGGCCACCGGCCATCTGAGCGGGCATCGCGGCAGCGGGCTGCCCACGGCGGAATGCCGCGGCCACGCGGGCGAGGAGCAACTTCATGGAAAACGGCTTGGTAATGTAATCCGCCGCGCCTATGGCGAAGCCGACAAGCTGATCGGCCTCCTCCACTTTGGCGGTGAGCATGATGATCGGGACGCCCGCTGTGAGCGGGTCACGTTGCAGGGCAAGGGCGACTTCGTCGCCGGAGCGCTTGGGGAGCATCCGGTCGAGGATGACCAAGTCGGGGGCCTGGCGTCGAACCTCACTGAGGGCGGAAGCCCCGTCGGGCACGCAGCGGCAAAGATACCCTTCTTTTTGCAGATTGTAGGAAAGCAGATCCCGCAGGTCGGCCTCGTCCTCCACAACCAGAATAGTCTTCGTGGCAGTCACGCAGGCGTTAGTTTACGAAGCGAGGAATTGCCGACAATGGGTACCCCTCCGCTAGTCGACGTCCAGCGCCAATAACCAGTTGACAATTTCATCCTCTTGGGCCGCGGAAGCTCGCCGCGAATGCAACGCGGCCAGGCGGCACCGCGGGCAATCCCACATTCGGTCAGCGCCTTTCTCGGCGGCCATGTCCAACGGAGTGCCGCAGCGGCGGCAGTGGAGTTGAATCGACGCGTCGAGCCTATCGAGCATCGTTTAACCTTCCGCGAGGCGCGCCCGACCGCCGTCTGCCTGGCCGGGGCGCCGCGCTAACGCGCGGCGCCCCAACCACTCAACAGACCGCGGGGTTATGGGAAACAGCGCCCGCAGCGATCACGGCAGAAGCCGGTGGTCGCGGGACCGCCGGCCCCGCAGACACCCGTGGCACACGTACCCGGCGAGCAGTCGCTGTTCGCATCGCAGGGGATGCCGGGGTTCGGCGAAGCGGCCGAGCAAGCCCCGCAGTCCAGGTCCGGTGTCGGCGGATCGCCCACACTTTCCGTGCAAGGTTGACCCACCCGCGGACCCGCTTGGCACTCCCGTACGCACTGAGCGCCGGTTCCATAGTTGCCCGGTGCGCCGGCGCACTGGCCGTTGCTCG
>Ga0187893_10004514_pt1 | contig 26350 bp, 21 predicted proteins | sample MA1701074metaG_FD_139574 | JGI IMG/M metagenome (GOLD analysis project Ga0187893, IMG submission 139574) | White microbial mat communities from a basaltic lava cave in the Kipuka Kanohina Cave System on the Island of Hawaii, USA - MA170107-4 metaG ... | reverse complement strand
GAGCCCTGGAACGAGGATCGAAACCGCCGGTCGAAAAAGATCAACTGGCAATTCCGAACCGCCGACGCGAGAATCAAACTGCGGAGACTTTACCCGCAGATTGAATTGGAATGATGCACTAGTTGCCGCTCGACGACGATGAGGTCCTCCACGTGCATTCGTGATGCATATTCCTGATGGCATCGGGCACACTTGGCCTGCTCGCTTACGGCCCCGATGTCGCGGTTAAAAGAGACTCCAAGCTGTGCAGGACGCTGAAAGATGTGGAAGAATTTGCCAAAGGGCATCCACAGAAGGGTGAAGATCACGGTCACCGCGTGCAGGATGGCCAGGAAAGCGTATCCGTAGCCTCTCATCCATGTGTAGCTGGCAGTCATCATGAGTCCCGTCATGCTGATCGAGAACAGCAGAATCAGCGGTAGAAAGTCTTCGCCGAATTGCTGAAGGGCCCCGGCCCCATGGTCGCGCATGCGGCGATGCATGGCGATCATCACGCCCGGTATTACCAGCAACGCGGACCACACCAGGGCGTGAAAAACGAAAAAGCCAAAGAGTCCGTCGACGGCGAACCGGATCGTCGGAAAGCCAAAAACGTAAACACGGTAATGATCAAGATCTCCGGGCGGCGTGGCGAAATGAATCCACCCGAAAACCAGCGGAAACGTGACCAAGGCCGCTGTCACGCATCCCCACATGATCAGGAAATGAGCCAGCCCACGCCGCGTGCTTCTGCGCCAGATGAAGTTGTTCAGGGCGAACGCTCCAAGAAAGCGTTTAAGCCCTTCTCGAAGATTTCGGGCTAGATAACGTCGATCCAGGAAAACCTGCCAACCTCGCCGCCAGTACATCGCCGTCGGAGGCCGCTGCAGCCAGAGCGCGTAACGATAAGTGATTGCAAAAACGGCAAACACGGTCGCGAACGTGTAGCCCACGAGTGCAGCATCGAAGTGTGCTAGCCTCCGTGAACCAACGGCGATCAGCACGACCAGCCCGCCGGCTGCTACGGTACCCCAGATTACTGCCTTGATGGTTTCGTACCGCATCCGCCGACCCTTTATCGCCGGCGATAATTGTCGCCTGTTCGTAGCTTAGAGATGAATCGCAAACCAGCAATAGGCTTGGTGGTCCGTAGACGTGGCGAGCAAGCAGGGATGCCGTCGGCAGTAACTTCATGATCGACAATCCGCTCGGCATCAACGCGAAACGTCTGTTGGCCCGATTCGGCGCGACGTCGGCCGCCCACTTGGGCTGACCGCTTCAACCGCCGAGCGCGACCATGGCTGTGGGTTGTCGCTGCGGGCCTTGGGCCTTCTTCTCGCGAACTACGCTGCGAATCATCGCGTCGGCGATGGCTCGATCAAATCCACCGCATGACGTAAGGCTGGCAGAATCGCCTCGAAGCTCATCAGCCGTCCTCCAGACCACCATCGGTCGACAGCTGAACATACCCGGGCAGCCAAACCGCTTCATACAGGCTTGCCGCAAGGACACGAAGGACCGTCAGGGCTCCAAAGGTTGCAGGGGACGGGATTTTTTCCGCGTGAACAAAGATTTGAGCTCATTGGTCACGCCGCCGAGCGGCTGGGAGCGGACGGCGGGACGGGTCAGCGGACCTGTTACGTGAAGTTCAACGAGATTTCGGGAAACTCCGCTGACCAGATCCTCCACGATGGGCACCTGCGCCCAACGCAGCGGCTTCAAGTTGACCAACTTCATATCCACGGTGTAGTCCGGGAGCGACATGGTTCCGGTCCCCACCAAAGCGATCTCGTTGCTTTGCAAACGAAATTCGTCGATCTGCACACGATTGCCGGCGACATAAAAATCGGCGTGGGCATCGTGAAAAAAATCCTTCTGCGGAATCTTTAGGTTCACCACGTTCAGCACGGCAACGATCAACGGCAGGCGATAGAGGTGGCCGTCAAGAATCTGAACGCGGCCCACGCCCCTGCGTGAGGAGTCGTCTCCGGCGCGGCCGGAAACCTGCAAATAGGCATTGAGCGAGCCGCGAACCTCAATCGGCTCGGTCCCGGCCGAGACCCGCTTGGCCGCTGAGGCATTCAAGAACCGCGCGAGATCGATGCGGTGGGCCATGAGCGAATATCGAAAACTCGTGTTTTCCGATTCAAACGCGAATTCCGCCTCCGCGGTGACGGCACCGTCGTACATCTTTCCGGCCACCGGTCCCACCGCGAGTTGACCGCGGCCGTCCTCCAGCGCCGCATAGGTCCAGGGAGAAAACACTTGGCCGATGCCTCGATCGGAAATTTCAAGACTGTCAATCGAGGCCGTTCCGGCAAGCGACGATCGCCCGTCGGAATCCATCACCCACCCTTCACCGGCGATGTGCCCGCGTACTTCCCGCGCCGGAAATATTCCATCGAACCGGGCATTGACCAGGTCGATTCCGCCGGACACGAATACCGTCGGCCGCGTTTGACCCTCGGAACGGACCACGTGAAGGCGGCCAATATGCACGTTGGCCTGACCCGCGGGTTCGACGTACGCCCAGGCGGCCTGTGCCCGTGGAGGAAGCAGGCCTCGCGCCGCGGGACCGAGCGAGAGTCCGGAGATGTCTATCGATGCATCCATCGTCATTCCCTGGGAATCAAGATCCAGGTCGAATCGCCCGCGAGCGGCGGCGGGACCGTACCAGGCCGTCAGTCCGTTCGTCCGCACATGGCGGTTCTGGATTTCCACAATTCCGCGCAACGAAGTCAATGCCTCCGGAACCCGCCCATGACGAACCGTGTTGCCCGAAAAGAAGACGTTGGTGCGATGCAAAAAAGCAACTTCCGGGACACGAGGATCGACCGCAATGTCCGAGTCGATCGAGAGCGGTCCTTCGATGCTGAGCTCTTTCAGGACTTCCGCGATGGCGCGAGGAAACGCCTTGCGCAACGACTCGTCAAGGAAGACCTGCGTGCCGTGCAGACGCAAATGGCCGGTCGCGTCATTCGGGTGAAACGAAACGAACCCGTCGGCGCAAAGAACGGAGTCTCCGAACCGGCCCGTCAGAGCCGGAATCTCCACGGCGTCGTCGGTCAGGCGCAAGGTTCCGTGCACGTCGCGGATCGGAACGGGAAGCGGCAAAGGCACCAGCGAGGCGCCAAACGGTTGAACCCAAGTCGTGTAGCGAAAGGGCCCTTCGTTCGAATCACGTTGAATCGTCGATCGGACGTCGGCGAGACCATCGACCTGCCACGTGCGGACGAACTCATCCACCGAAGCGTGGATCCCGGAAAGACAACAGTCGTCGAGCTCCGCGTCCAGGATGCGCAATTCAACATCAAGCTTATCCGGCCGGTCGGCGAGGAATTGGACCTCGCCTGAAGCATGAACCGCCGAGGGACCCATCGTGCCGGCCAGATCTTTCAACTCGAGTGTGTTTCCATCTACGGCCACGATTCCGGTCACATTCTCTATCGGGCAGGCCAGGCGGCGATGGTGAACGGACAAGTTTCTTAAGTCGACGCCAAACTCGGTTCTCCATTGGGCCCTCTGAAAATCCTCGCACGGAATCCGCTTCGCCGCGATCAAGACGTCTATCGTGCCGACGGGCGAAAAATCGTCGCGTATACGGCGGAAAACAGCAGGAACGGCATCGGCCAACGAGTCGTCGATTTGAAGTTCGGTTCCAAGAATCTGTAGCTCGACCGGAACGCAGCGATCGGTGCCGCCCGCCCATCCATCCACACAAACCCGGCCTTTTCCGTGGTTTCCGCAAAGATTGCGGATCCAGAGCCCATCGGGAGCGTAATCCACCGAGCCTTCCAGGTCCGCCACACGATACGGATAATCCTCGTGGGAGGCATCGCCGCCTCGTGCCGTGACGAGACATCGTTTCACATCCAGCGCGGCCGAGCCGCCCGCGCCCTTGGAAACTTCGAGTTCGACATCCGCTTTTCCGTGAGGGTCGTACACACGGTACATCTCCTTCAGCTTCGGCCATCGCTCGACAAACCGGCGTTCCTGAATCGGGGCGTCCGGGTCCACTCGAGGAAGGGCGATCCCTTCCACTCGCACGGAAACGTCGACATCCACGTCCTCCAGGGAATGCAGATTCTCGTTGACGCCGACGAAGTCCGCTTCCGCGCGCACCCGTCCGGAATGGAACTGCCCGTCGAACCGCGCCTCGATGCGGTCCGCACGAAGCCGAACGGTCCCGTCCACGTCGGTGAATCGGAGATATCTTTGGTCCGGCGGAAGCTGTCGCTCGGCGCGGTCAATGGGAATGGACAGGGATGCTCCGTGAAGCTGCACGACGGCGAGCCGTGACGAAGCGAGTTCCATCGTGCCTCCGAAGTCGTAGTCGAGCGCTCGGACCTTGCCTTCGAGACCGAGGATCTCCGACCAGGTACCGACCGATGGGTAACCGGCGTGCACCCCCACCATGACGGCTTCCAGGTCCATCCACGGCAAACCGCCTTCCACGTTCTTCAGGCTTGAGGAACGAAGGTTCAGCGACGCCCGGCCTCGCGAAGCCGGCCCCGCCGCCGTCTCCCACGAAACGTCCAGAAGGTATGGTTCGTGGAACGACGGGCGAGAGCGCATCGTCAAGGTCAGGTCTTCCACGACGCGATCCTGGTTTGCTTCACGCTGCATCACGCGAATTCGTCCGTTGCGGATCTCGATGGTCGGCGAAGCACGAGTGCCGGTGGGTCGCATTTCGATATCTTGAATCAAGCCGCAGAGGTTGGAGGCACCCGTCTGGGCATCTCGCGCGATCGCGAACGTCGGCCCCAGCAGCACCACGTTTTGGATCGCCGGCCGGCCGAACAAGGTGAGCCATACATTCAACTGGACGCGAATTTCCGGGCACGAAAGCACCGCGGCAGGCCTATGACGGGCGGGTCGATCGACGCCCGCACCCTGAGAATCCGGCTCCGCCACCGTAACTCCGAACAAACTCACCCCCTCGGACCAGGAATAGTGCGCGGACTCTACCCGAACGTCGGTTTGGAAAAAACGCCCGAGTTCGCGCTCCGCCAGCAATCGGATTCGTTCGGGAGCGGACCGCTGCCGGTAGAGCAAAGCACCGGTGATGACGCACGCGGCGACGACGAGCGCAAAGAAACACGCTGCGATTCGGAGTCGGCGGCGTTTCGGCCGCGGCGACGATGGGCCCGCGTCAACGTGCACGCCGATTTCTCCCGGAAGTCGCGGAGAGCCAAAGTCCATGGAGACCTCTGGCCGCGAGGAATTCGAGCATCGGCATGGCCACCAGCCGATACCGAACGCTGCCGACGAAAAGGCTGTGTAACGCGCTTACATAGAATGTCGGCAGAATCAAGAATATCAGGATTGCAGCCGCCCCTTTCCTTTGCTGCTTCCAGGTAAGGATACCTCCGACGGCGGCCAAAATGAATACCGGCACATTCCACAATGCGGTCAATGTGCGAAGGGCGCGGGACCGATACGTCTCCACATTGGGAATCGGATTCCACGTGCGCTTGAGCTTGTCCCAGGCCAGGCGGCACATTCTCGACGGCTCCTGCCTAATGAATCGCCAGGATTCGGCCATGAAATAATGATTCCATTCCGTTTCGGTAAGATCTCGAACCGCGGGCATCGCCTTAACGTCGCCGAGATCGCTTGCACCGGTGGCGCCGGGGCGCACGCCGTCGTACAGCGAGATTCCCCCTCGCGTGGTGAGGAAACACCACTCACCGAGGATCACACGGTTTCGTACCGCCCAGGGGATCAGCGCGATGAAAACGATCGCCGCTGCCGCAAAAGCGCCCATGAACGCCGGGCGGCGATTACGGCTGACGAAAACCATCAGCGCCAGCACGGCCCAAACCAATCCCAGGGCGGATTCCCGCAAGTAAACGCAAACGGCGCTGAATAGACCGGCGCTCACCCAGGTCCATTTGATCTTCGCCGAATCGGCTTCCTTCATCGTTCGGGCCAGAACCAGCCACAACCCTACAAGGGCGAGTGTGAAGACGGTCTCTGTTAGCAAGAGCGAACTCGTGACGGCCAGGAAAGGATCCAACGCCACCGCCAGGCCCGCCAACCATGCGATCCCGTTTCCCGTGCCTACTTCGATTCCATTGGTTGATCCCGCGGAATTCGGCTTTCGAGCGGATCGATGAAGCGATGCGGCCAACGCCGCGGCCGCGACCGCGGTCAACGCCCCGATGATCCATTGCACGAATCGAGCTACGAGAATCCCGCGCGGCAGCAAGGTCATCGGGGCAAGGAGGCACGGGTACAAAGGCATTCGCGTCGCGCGGAATCCCAGTTCATCTCGCAAGCCATCGCCCGCGGAAAGCGAGACGGCCATGGCCCAATACTGTTGCTCGTCGGGGAACTCGAGCGCCTCCACGCTCTCCGCCTGGCTCATTCGATACGTGCCGAGACCCGCTCGAACCACAAACGCGACGAGGAAAATGACGACGCCCCGCCACCAACGTCGCCGCGCGGAGCGCCCTTGTGCGGGAGCAATATCGCGAGTGAGTCGAGAAGCCTCCGAACTTTCAGGCGGCGGGGTCATGACCGTGGCAACAAGCGAGCGCATACGTGCAGCACTTGGCGCGTCAGCGGGGTGAGCTTCACGCGGTCGTCGATCCGATGCCCAATGATCCAGATCGGACCGAGCCCGTCACACAACAAGGCGATCTCCTCGCGGTCATCCGGAAAGACGCGGGCATCGGCCAGAAAATCCGAAACTTTCTTTGAACCTGGAGCACCGAGCGGCGTGAACCGGTCGCCCGGTCTTCGCTTTCTTAGGGTCAGCGGAGGCCGAACGGCCTCCAGGTCCATTCGCTCTTCCATGCGCCGCCCCATTCGACGCAGCCCGGCGAGTTCGGCGGGAGATACTTCTTCGACCCGACATTCGATTTCAAGCCCACGAATGGGCAGCGTCGTCACGCCGGTGATCCGGACGGCCACCTCCTCCGCGATGGTTTCGCGTGATTCGGTGCTCGGAAGAGAGAAGAGGAGCTGGCCGTATCGCTTGACGACGGACATTCCGCCGGGAAGCTGGGCTTGCCGACCGCCGGCGGGCTCGCTGATGATATCAAGCACCTGCAACAGGTTTGCGAAGGCCAGGTCCTGCTCACCCAACCCGAAGCATCGATAGGCCACCCGGATAATCTCAGTTTGAACGATGCGGCTCTTTCTTCCCAGGCTTTCCGCGTTGAGAACCAACACCTGGTCGTTCCGCGAGACCACCAAGGTGTCAAAAGTGCGTTCCACGGTTTCAAACAGAAACTCCTGCAACCAACCGGCCTGTTCGCTCAACCGCAGGAGGGCGTCACGAACCTGCGGATTCACGTCGGCCTCCAACATGGGAAGAATCTGGTTGCGAATGCGGTTTCGCATCGGTTCGGCGGATTGGTTGGACCGGTCCTCACGAAAGGCGACCCCGGCGTCGTCGAGGTAATCGCGAAGTTCTTTTCGGGTGAAGCTCAGCAGCGGGCGGACCACCAGAACGTCGCTGCCCGGCTGGATCGGTCGGCTGCGGGGTATGCCCGCCAGCCCGCGAAGCCCCGTTCCCCGAAAAACGCGGTGCAGGATCGTCTCGGCTTGATCGTCGGCGTGGTGCCCCACGGCCACGATTTTCATTCCCTCGCGGCGGCAAACGCGCTCAAAAAACAGGTATCGCTGCCGTCTGGCTTCCTCCTCAATTCCGAATCCCGATGCGGCCGCCCGAGCAGTGACATCCACCGATTCAATTGTGCAAGGAAGGTTCAAGTCGTCGGTCACCGCCTGGACAAACGCCGCGTCCTTTTCCGATTCCACGGCCCGGAGCAGATGATTCAGATGGGCGACGTGCAAACGAAGTTTCCAATCATGCTCCCGATTGAGGCTCAACAGCAAATGAACCAGGGCGATCGAATCCGCCCCGCCGGACACGCCGACCGTGACCGCGTCGTCGGAACGCAGCAGTCGCAGCCCCAAGATTTCTTGAGCGATGGCCTTGATCATCCGCGTCGGTCAACTCTGCCTGCAACTATCCTAAAGGTGAGAAGCTTCCCCCATGGTTTCGGACAACGTCGGGTGCGGGTGAATCATCGTGGCCAGGTCGTGAGCCACCGCGCCCATCTCCAGGGCCAGCACGCCTTCTGAAATCATCTCTCCCACGTGCGGGCCGGTCAGTCCGATCCCCAAGAGTCTTTGCGTCGTTCGATCGAAAATCAGTTTCGTCAACCCATCGGTCCGACCCAACGCGACGGCCCGGCCCGACGCCGTCCAGGGGTATTTCTTGACCACGAAATCGAGTCCCTTCTCTTTGGCCTCGGCCTCGGTCAGGCCGGCCCAGGCGATTTCCGGATCGCTGAAGACGACGGCCGGAATGGCTCGCGGATCGAAAACGGAATTCTTGCCCGCCAGCCGGTCGGCCAGCACGCTTCCCTCGTGAATCGCCTTGTGCGCGAGCATGGGATTTCCGATCACGTCGCCGATGGCAAAGATCTTCGCAGCGCTCGTCTGAAAATGCTGATCAACCTTGATGAACCCGTGTTCATCGACCTTTACTCCGGCCTTTTCCAGGCCAAGTTCGGCGGAATTGGGCCGGCGCCCGACCGAAACAAGCACCTTGTCGAAACGCGAACTCTTCGGCTTGTTTTTCCCCTCGAAGTCCAGCTCGATGCCGCCTTTGACTTCGCGCATGGCCGTGACCTTGGTCTCGAGGCAAATCTCCTCGAAGTCCTCTTCCAACCGCTTGGCGAGCGGGCGGACGAGGTCCTTATCCGTCCCCGGGAGAATCCCCGGTAGCATCTCTACCACGCTAACCTTTGACCCCAACCCCGCGTAGACCTGCCCCAGTTCGATGCCGATGTAGCCACCGCCGATGACTAGCAGAGTTTTGGGGATGTCCTCGATCTCCAGAGCCGTTCGCGACGTGAGCACCCTTGGTGACTCGATCTGAACCCCCCGCAGCGTGATCGACTTGGAGCCGGTGGCGATGATCGCCCGTTTGAATTTGATGCGTGCGACTTCGCCGCCCTCGATGGCCACGGTACGCCCGTCCTCGAAACGGGCCGTGCCGTGGACGCGCTCGACGTTGTATTTCTTCGCCAGCGAATCCAACCCGCCGGCCAGCTTTTTGACCACCTGGTTTTTCCACCCGCGGATGGACACAACGTCGAGCTTGGGCTTGCCGAATTCGACTCCCATGGCCTGGGCCCGCCGCGCGGTGTGGATGGTTTCGACAATCGATAGATAGGTCTTGGACGGAATGCACCCGCGATGCAGGCACACGCCGCCGAGGGCGGGCATGGAATCGACCACGGTGGACTGAATCTTGTTCTCCGCCGCCCGAAAGGCCGCATGGTACCCCCCCGGCCCGCCGCCGATGATCAGGAGGTCCGTTTCTTGCGTGAATTCACCGACAACCATGGATGGCCCTTCCCGTTTGAAATCTCAAATCAATCGGTTCAATTCGCTTCCGCACCAACTCCTCTCCCGTCAAGAGGCGAGGCCGGGTGCCATTTTTTCCCCTCTCCCTAAACGGGACGAAAGGGGAGAGGTCGGGTGAGGGGTGCTCCCGGTGCGCCCGGTCGGTTCGACCGTCACCCCACCCAATCGCCGGATCGGAGCCGGTCCACCACGCCAAGGCAGGGAGTATACCCGATCCGAGCCGCGACAGACACGGAAAGTAAAGGAATGTCGATTCCCAATTGGCAATTGTCGATCGGCGGCGCTAGACCTGACCATGCCACCCGCCCATTGACTGAGTGATGCCGCATCGTGGACGGTTGGGCGTCGCGCGGAAATTACGTAAACGAACCGCAAACAAAAACCCTTGGAAACCCAGGTCGGACGCAAGAGTTCCACTTACTTTATTCATAGCCGACGCCTTAGCCCGCCTTTGCTAGGAGTTCGCGGTTTCCTGCATGCGCACGATGGATTGCACGTCGATAAGTTCAATTGGCTTGTCTTTCACAAACCGGTAGACGCCATTCGTGAAGCCTGACGTGCAGGCCAGGAGGGCCGGTTTTGATCTCGACGCAATCATAGCCCCGTTGACCTCGCGGACAATCGCGGGGCCGACAGGCTTGCAATGTTGTTTGCACTGAACGATCGTGCGCTTCCCCTCGCGGACAAGTACGATGTCAATACCTTCGTCCCCGCCTCCTTTGGGTAACTCTCGCCGAAAAATCCAGCCTCCGATACAAGTCAGCAAGTTCTTGTTCGAAAGCGCGCCCCGAAAGGCCAAACCAAAAATCGCGTTTCGCCTTCTCTTGCTGCGCCACCGCATCTCGATATGCCCGAAAGTTGAGGTAACTCGCATCCCGGCGAAAACGCAATCCGGCGATTGCTTGGATGATCGGCGTGGACAGCAGACCGACGAGAAAGAATGGCCAAAGCACAATCCAAACAAGGAGCGGTCCGACCAACTCAGCTGCAAACCCTCTGGAGCGAAAACGCCGACGTTTTCTTCATATCGCGAACACAGGCCCGCTCGGCCTCCGTCGATTTCATAACCCCAAGTCGCCTCATCGCAGCCATTGTTGAAACCGGCGCCCTTCGGATTCAATCCAACAAAAACTTTTCCGGCGTTTCCAGATACCCGATGATTTCGCGCGTGAACCGGGCCGCGTTGGCACCGTCCGTGGCGCGATGGTCAAACGACAGTGCCAGGGGAAGCATCATCGCTTCGGCCGACTTTCCCTCACGAAGCACGGGCACCTTTCGCGAACGGCCCAAGCCGAGAATCGCGACCTCTGGATAGTTAATGATCGGCGTGCTGAACGTGCCGCCGAGGGCCCCGACGTTGGTGACGGTGAACGTCCCGCCGCGGAGGTCGTCGATCGCGAATTGATTCGTACGGACACGATCGGCGATGGAACGAAGGGCGTTGGCAATCCCACGCAACGTCAGCTTGTCCGCGTCGCGAATCACCGGGACGATCAGCCCGCGTTCCGTGTCCACGGCGATTCCCACGTTTACGTAATCCTTGTAGATGACCTGTTCGCCTTCGTGGTCGAAGCTCGCGTTGAAAATCGGATACCTCCGCAGCGCAATGCAAAGGGCTTTGATGAGAAAGGGCATGAAGGTCAGTTTGGGATCTCCGCCCGTGGCATCGTTGAGCCGCCCGCGCAGCCCGTCCAACCCGGTGATGTCGGCCTCGTCGCCGTGGGTGACGTGCGGAATGGTGAACGCGGAGCGGGACATCTGGGCCGCAATGGTCTTGCGAATCTGATTGAGCGGCTGGCGGCGGATGGGACCCCATTTGTCCGCGTCGGCGATGCCCGGCGGAGGCGCAGCCGGCGGCGCATCTTTCCGCACGGGCAGAGTCGCCGCAGGGGCGGACGCTGATCCGAACGCCTGTGTCCGGGCTTTCGCGCCGGCCGGAGCGGCAGCCGCCTTCTCCACATCTTCTTTGGTAACCCTTCCGCCAGGCCCGCTGCCGGACAACGAGTCGATATCTATACCGGCCTCTCGCGCCATTTTGCGCACGGCCGGCGCGGCCGCGGCGGTTGTCTTGCCTCCCAACGCGGCCGCCGCCGCGGGTTTGCCATCGGTCGGCTGAGAAATGGGCGGCGCTGCGGGCGTGGTCTTGGCGGGAACCGGCGCGGATGCCGGGGCCGATGTTTGAGCGGGTTTAGGGGCCGCCGGGGCGACCGCACCATCGTCGAACGTCACGATCACCTGCCCGACGTTTACCGTCTGCCCCTCTTTGACGTGGATCTGCTTGGCTACGCCGGAAAAAGGCGAAGGGATCTCAACTGCGGCCTTGTCGGTTTCGACCTCCATGAGGTATTGGTCCTCCTTGATGGTCTCACCCGGCTTAACCAGTACGCGGATAATCTGGGCTTCGTGGATCCCTTCACCCAAATCCGGAAGCAGGAATTCCCTGGGCATCGTGATGCTCCGTCGCCGTCCCACCTCGGGCGGCAAGACCCGTGTCGGCTCGCCATGATATTCCCTCACGCGGGCGGCCGATCAACGACTCGTTCGGGGGAGTTTTACCAAAAGGTTCGCGCGAACACAAAATGCCTTAGCGATGACAGCCGCGAGCAGGCATGAAAGAGTCGCGAGGGGCGGGGCCGTCATCAGGCGGCCAGCACTTCCTTTACCGCGTGGGCGATTCGGTTTGGGTTGGGCATGTATGCACGCTCGCGGGCGAAATAGGGAAACTGGGTGTCAAAGCCGGTCACTCGGCGGATCGGCGCGTGCAAGTGGAAAAAGGCTTTCTCGACGATGCGGGCGACGACTTCGGCTCCGATTCCGCAGCGGCGCGGACCCTCGTGAATGACTACCGCCCGGCCGGTCTTCTTCACCGACTCGACGATCGTCTCCGAATCGATCGGGGCCACGGTCAACAAATCCACCACCTCCGCGGAGACGTGGTCAGTCTCTTCCAAAAGCTCGGCCGCCTCCTGCGTGATCCGCAACATCGAGCCGTAGGTGATCAGGGTCACGTCGCCGCCCTCGCGCACCACGCGGGCCTTGCCCAGAGGCATGTACTCCGGCTCGTCGGGGACCTCTTCACGAAACGCGCGATAAATCATCTTGGGCTCGAAAAAGATCACCGGGTCGGCCTCGCGCAGAACTGACTGAAGCAGAAGGGCCCGGGCGTTTCGCGGCGTGGAAGGCATGACCACGCGAAGTCCAGGAGTGTGTGCATAGATGGCTTCGCGGCTTTCGCTGTGGTGTTCCACGGCACGGATACCGCCTCCGCAGGGCATCCGCACGACCACGGGCAGTCCGAACCGCCCGCGTGTCCTGTTGCGAAAACGGGACAGGTGTTCTTCCACCTGATGAAACGCCTGATAGTCGAAACCGGAGAATTGGATTTCAGCGACCGGCCGCAGCCCGTACAGCGCCAGACCGATGGCGCCGCCAACGATGGCCGCCTCCGCAAGCGGCGTGTCCATCACCCGGTTTTCGCCGTATCGCTTCAGCAGGTCGGCCGTGACGCGAAACACACCCTCGTCCACGCCGATATCCTGCCCCAACAGCACGACGTGATCATCGAGCCGCAGGGCCTCGTCCAGCGCCCGATTCAGCGCCGCCACCATGTGCATCTGTGCCATAGAAACTCGTCTCCTCTTCGCCAAAGGCCGCCGAATGATACCGCGTTTATCCGGATGAATCGAGACGGTGATGGTCATTAGGGCCCGGCTCATCCAGGCGTGAGTCCCTGAACGGGTAGGGTCAGGGGAATCGAGCCGGGTGGCCCATCCATCCCGGCGCGCCGGGAATGGGGCACCCGACACTCGGCGGTCGCGGAGGATCATTTGACATCGTTATGGCGCAGCGCCCGGGCAGAGCGGCAGGGCGCTGATGGAGCAATCCGAATCATCGCCCAAATAGACTCCACCCAAGTCGAAGCAATCGCTCTCGGTCGTACCAAGATTGAAGTTGCCGGTGAAGTGGTCGCGGTCGCGGCAGCAGTTGTCCGGGGCGGGCCGTTCGCACGCGCCATAGGTACAGGGATGCGCGCAGCGAGGCGTCGTCGGCTCCGTGAACATATCCAGGATTTCGACGAGTTCGGAAAGATCGCTGAGATCGCAGCAAAGTCCGTTCACGCATTGCCCCGCTCCGACGGCGGAAACACATTCCGCGTCGATGGAACAGGCCTGTGGACAGCCGGCATCGAAGATCAGCGCTCCAGGGGTCATGCCTACGGCCGTGGTGGTCGAACAGGGGAGCGGTTCCGAATAACTTTCCAGCGCCTTGAGCACTTCTCCGAGATCGATGACGCAGAAGAAAGGCTCGAGATCGGTCCACAATCGGCACGGTCCGCAACCCGGGGCGCAGGGCAAGGGGTCGGAACATTGTTTGCCGGAGATGAAATTGGCCCCGGGATGGGCTTGAAGACAGCACGCCTCGCTCAACCCGTCACCCACGCAGGTTGTTCCGTTGCAACAGGTGCCGGGCATGGACACGTCCACCGTAATGGTCGGCGGCGGCGTGAGGATATTTCCCAGGATGTTTACGCCCGGATTTGCGGAGTCGTAGACGGCTGTGGGTGTTCCGGGACCGCCTGCAACGATCCGCACCTGGCTCGTTGCGGCCGTGAGCACCCGAAATCGAAACTTCATGACCAGCAACCCGTCCGGAGCGGGCGTCGCCACGGCGGGCGGACCGGGTACCTGGCTCAACGCCTCGTAGAGAGCGGTGCCGTCGTTGAAGGGGAAGCCGGTGAAAAAACAAAAACTGGGAACGCAACAGCCGTCGAAGGGCGGACAATTCAGCGCGGTATCGCAAACCGAATCGGAACGGCATTGCGAATGGTCATCGCATGGTATTCCAGAGTCGCATCCGGGTGATGCGGCGGAACATTGTCCATCGACCGTGCAGATTTGTTCGCTCCAGAACGAAGTAGCGCTGCGGTCATTGTTCCTGCGATCCAGCCCACGATCATCAGGGAAAGAGCTTGCCAGCCAGGAGTAAGGAGACGCCGCGTCGTCGAACGTGCCGAGGAGCCGCAGATGCACGGGATTCCAATCGAGAGCCACGTCGAGGCCGGCCAAGGAATCCGACACGCCGTCCGCGGAGATTGCGTGCAGGGCGACTTCGACGATTTCATTGACGCAGACGGATTGCGAAGCGGGGCGAAGTTGCAAATCCACAGTGCCGGAAGTTGCGACACTTGTGATCGTAAAGCCGATCCAATTGGACAACAGGACATTTCGAATCCAAAAGCTCTTCGACATGTGAGACTTCCTCCCCTGAAGGTGATTACCCGTATCGTTATCCCCCCGATCGCTACGACGCTTCCCCTGTCCGTGCGAGACCGGCATCATCCTCGAAAAAAAGCAATCGGTCAATGATTCCGCATCTGTTCGCCGATTGACAATTGATCCATGTGTACTGGACTTGAAATGTCGATCAGCGCGATGCAAAGGGCGGTCCGCATGGCGTTGGGTTCGCCAGGCGAGATGACCGGCGTGTTTCGTCAATCCTCGTCGGCGTTCTGCCATTCGCAAAACGCATCGGGGAGGAATTCGATGAGGTCCAGTGCGGTCATGGACTGTCGTCCCATTTCTTCGGCGGCAAAATCACCGGCGAGGCCGTGAAGGTATACGGCCAGGATTGCGGCCTCGAACGGAACGAGACCTTGGCCGATCAAGGCGGCAATCACGCCCGTCAACACGTCGCCGGTTCCGGCCGTGGCCATGCCCGAATTGCCGGTTTCGTTGACGTAAAGGCGTTGCCCGTTGGTCACTACGGTTCCGTGCCCTTTGAGGACCGCGGTGCAACCGAAGAACTCCACGAGAGCGCACGCGGCCGCACGTCGAGCCGCGGGCGCTGTACCGATGGCACGATCCCATCGTCGCGACGTTAGCAATCGCTGAACTTCTCCAGAATGGGGCGTGAAGACCAGTCGCTGGGGGTTCGGGACATCAAAGCGATCCAGGGTGGCCAGTAGGTTCAGCGCATCGGCGTCGACGACGATGGGCCCTTCAAAGCGTTGAAAAAACTCCACGACAACGGCAACGGAGAGAGATTCTCCCAATCCCGGACCGATCGCGACAACCTCGGACTGATAATCTCGCAAGGATTCCAGCAAAGCGTCGGCTGTCGTGGGAAGGGCGCGAACGGATGCACAAGGAGCCAGAGTTGCGGTCGCAATACCGATGGGCGCCGGGACAAACATCCGCACGAGACCGGCGCCGCTTCGCAACGCGGCATTGGCGGCCAGGGCCGGCGCCCCGATCATCGTCACTTCGCCGGTGCACCCCCCGACGATCGCAATGCGGCCCAACTGTCCCTTGTGGACGTCATCCGCGCGCCGGGGCAAGGGCGGGATCTCGCGGGTAATGACGACATCGTTGGACATTCACAGCTCTCGCGCAAAAGAATCGGATGGCGCAAGGCCGTCGTCCATGCGGCGGTTTGACGAGGCATGCACTGTATGGCCTCGTTCGCACCGGCGATTGATGAGCGCGGCCGTGTAGCCGGCGCCAAAGCCGTTGTCGATGTTGACCACGGTGACGTTAGAAGCGCAACTGTTGAGCATGGCCAGTAGCGCCGCCAGACCATGCAGGCTGGCGCCATAGCCCACGCTGGTCGGGACGGCGATGACCGGACAATCGACGAGGCCGCCGACGACACTGGGAAGAGCTCCTTCCATACCGGCGACGGCGACAATGACGTTGGCGGCTTGAAGGGCGGCGGTGTGTGCGAGGAGGCGGTGAATCCCCGCGACGCCGACATCGTAATAGGTTTCAACCCGCTGGTTGAGGGCTTCCGCGGTTACTCGGGCCTCCTCGGCAACGGGGATGTCGGCCGTACCGGCCGCAACCATCAGGATGGCACGAGTCCCCTGTACTGGTTGTGAAGGCCGGAGTGTGATGCATCGGGCGGGGTCATGGTAAACGGCCTTTGGGTGAAATCGGAACACGTGCTCATGCGCTTCACGCGAGGCCCGAGTCGCCAAAACGTTTTCCGCCTGTGCGGCACACCGGTCGAAGATTTCCGCGACCTGCTGCGGGGTTTTGCCTTCGCAAAAGATCACTTCGGGAAAGCCGCAGCGGATCGAGCGGTGGTGGTCGACCTTGGCGAAGCCGAGATCTTCCACGGGCAATCGCCGCAATCGCGCCACGGCCTCTTCCATCTCCACTCGCCGTTCCTGGAGATCGTGCAGAAGTGTGCGTAAGGAGTGCTCGTTCATGGACGTAAGGGGATTGTAGACGCCGGCGGTCGGTGATCAACGATCCACGGGGCGGAAGTTCAAGAATTCGGCGTGCGTTCGCGTTACTCGGCCAGTGCGGCGGCGAGGAGGCGGTGGAAGTGGTGCGTGCCTTGCTCTCGCGCGGGTGAGTAGCGACCGCGCTCGTAGAGGCGGGAACGGAGGCCTTTTTGAACGGCTTCGACGATGGCCTCGTCCTCGCGCTCGACCTTGTCGAGTTCGGCGCCGGCTCCGCTGCCGAGCTTTTCCGGACGCCAGGTGTAGCACAAAAACGATACGCGCGTGCGGTCAACGGCCAGCGGTTTGACCACGTTGATCGACAGCCCCCAGGGATAGAAGTTGAACATCGTGTTGGGGTAGAGCCAGAAGTAATATCCGGCGACGCGCTGGCCGTAGTCGGGTGAAGTTGGCGGCAGCTCAAAGACGTCTTCTCCGCCCTTGGCGACGCCAATTTGGACATTGGAACTCTCGAACAGTTCGGTGCGGTAACTGCCGTAATCGAGGGCATCGTTGAGCGAGGCGTGGACGTAGGGGATGTGGAAGCCCTCGAGGTAGTTTTCGCAGTAGAGGACCCAGTTGGCCTGAACGAGGTAGTTGCGCGAGCGGGCGGCGTCGAAGCGGAACTCGCGCAGGGGCAGCCAGGCCATTCGGCTTCGAACCGGACTGATCCAATCGTCGAAGCTCAATTGCGGGCGAAGCGAGGTGAACAGCAACAGCCCCCAACTTTCCAAAGGCAGTCGCGGGAGGCTATCTGCCTCCGAGGGGAATCCGGCGACGCCGTCGAATTCGGGCATGCTCACGAAGCGGCCGTCGAGTCCGAAGCGGCGGCCGTGGTAACGGCAGCGAAGGCCGGTTTCGATGCCGGGGTGTTCGCAGACCAGGTTGCCGCGATGAGTGCAGACGTTGGAGAGACAGTGCAGTCGATCGTCGCGGCCGCGGGCGAGAAGAAGCGGCTCGTCGAGGCAACCCTCCAGCAGCGTGAAGGGGTGAACTTGGCCGGGGATTTTCACGCGGTCGAGGTCGGCGGCGAGCTGCCAGCTTTTCGCGAAGATTTTTTCCCTTGCGGCCTCGAAGACGGTTGGGTCGCGGTAGACCCAGGAGGGAGGCGTGGAGGCGCGGGTGATGTCGGCGTCGATGGCGAACGGAGCGTGTGTCACGGGGAAAGTGTAGGTCGCCACCTGGTTTGTTGGCAATGACAGCGACAGGCCAGTTGTCAAACGAGAGCCGGCAGTGACGCCGGAGACCAGGCGCTCGGCGGTGCCTTCGTTGCATGCGAAGCCGGGGTCGTTGCGTGTAGACTTAGATGGGCTGTGAGGTCAGTTCATGTTGCCTCCCAAGTACGTTTCTTACTCCTCCACGTTGGGCGTCGCGATCGAAATCTCTTCGCGATTCCCATCGCGGCGCGGTTTCGGCCGCGATCGGTTCAACGGCGCACGGGCAAAAAGCGAAGCCGGCGCCGGCCGGCGCGCTTCCCGGACGCGGCGCGGGCGGGCCGGCGAGCGGCCCGCGTGCGCGCACGTCGTGTCGCGTCCAGGAGGCTTGCTGAGAAACGCATTTAGCAAGGGCGAACTCGACGAATCGAGATCATCGACCCACACGGGGTGTTCTACTCCGGCCGGAGGATTCAGCCCGGTTTCCCGGGCCGTTGGCGAGACCCACCCGGAGCCTTCGCCTCTAGGTTTTGGGGGCTCTTCCCCGCGCTCCTCTCCACATTAATAACGTGCAGGGCGCGCACTGAAGGGAAAGATTTGGGCGATCAGGGGCTGTGCCCTCGCAGAGCAGTGGCACACGCCGAGCAGGACCATACAGCAAAGAACCTCAAAGCACAGATCCGGGCACGAACACGTTTGTTCTTCCATGGTATTGCTCCATTACCGTCGTTCTTTGAATCGGCGTCGTCCGTCCGGAGGCCATATTACCGCGCGGCCGAAACGGGTCTTTCCGGCGATCAAGAAAGTGATCGTGAGCACGACGAGACCCCAGGTCGTCGTGGTGGGAATCACCGCCGGGCTGCACGAATCGGTTTCTTCGTCACAATTCTCGAGCGGGCCGCAGGGGGAAGTGCCGCTGATGCAGCCGACGGCCGGGTCGCAGGTTTCGACGCCGTTGCAATAGAAGATGTCGCCGCAGGTGATTGTCGGGCCGGCGTAGCACTGACCAGCCGAGTCGCAGGCGTCTGATTGGGTGCAGGCATTGCCGTCTTCGCAGGGTGAACCGGCGGGCAGCAGCGTTCCGTGGCACGCGCCGAAAAACGTACACGTGGCCCCGATTTCGCAGTCGTTGCCGGTATCACACGGCGTGCCGGTCGGCTTACGCAGGCCGAGGCACAGGTCGGCGCCTTGGTCGCAGATTCGGTCGAAACACGGTGCCGTCGAAGGCGGGCAGGTCGGCGGGGTGCCGGGGACGCACTGGCCGTCCTGGCAGCGCTCCACGCCGGAGCAGGTCACGTCGTCATCGCATTCCGCGTCGCTCGCGCAGCCGCAGGCGTCGGCGCAGGTTCGGTTGGGAGTCCAGGAAGCGCCGGGGTGGTTGTCATAGCAACAAATGGGGCCGATGGAGTCCTCCACGCACACGTCGCCGACGCAGCATTGCCCGGAGGGGACGGTAATCGTGGCAGTCGACAAGATGAACGGTTCGCATTGGTATTGACTATCGATGATACGAGTGAGATTTAGATTGGTGCACGGGTCCGTCATCGATTCCGGAATGATTACAAACGTGCCGCTCGCGCAATCGGAGACCCTGTACCGGGTCGTACCGGCGTATCGCCTGGCCCCGGTCGGAAAGAGAACTGGGTCCTGACCGGGTCCGGGTGCGCCGGCCCCACGACAGGCCAAAAGCGCAACGGGTTTGAGCCCATCCTCCAGAAACACCCACGGCACGCTGCCGCTGGCCGCGTGACTGAAGTCGTCGACGAACGTGGATGTGCATAAGTTTGGGATAGGTGGGGATCTTAGCTCGCACACGGCTCCCAACGGGCAATCCTCGCTTGTCTGACACGGCGGCGTCGGCTGGGCGAACATTTCGCCCGCGCCGCCGGGTTGGGCCTGAATGACGCAGGGAAGATCGATCTGGTACCCCCAGATCAGAAAATCCGCGCCGGAGATGTTGGTCAGAAACGCCTCGACTCGAATGGTCGAGCCGGCCGGTCCGATGGAATCGACGATTGGCTCCAGGGAAAGCAGAAACGTCGCTCCACTTCCGGCGACGGCATCGGCTTCCGCGAGGTCGGGACTCGACCCGGTGCCGGCCGGGATGAGCGAACGCCGCGCAGGCTCCGTGGACGATCGGACGGCTTGGGCGTAAGCGTGCGACGGTCCGATTGTGGCGATGCAAATAACACCGGCGAGCAAATTCCCAACAAGGCTCATACTGATTTTCATTGAATTCCTCCGACATCCTCCATCGATTGACTCCATCTGCACACCTTCGTGTTCTTCGTGACTTCCCCGGCGCGCCGGGACCCCGGTGAATCGGGACTACTGCAGCGCTTCATCTTCGCCGTCCGCTCAGCGTGGTGCATCGCTACTCCTCCTTGGCGACAATCGTGATTTACCACAGAGACGCGGAGAGCACGAAGAAGTTTGGGATTTGAGTGAGATCGGACGAAGGTCACCAGGCGGGAGCAGAACGGAGTGAACTCTTCAATCTTGGATGTCGCAGCGGGATGCAGAAGCGCGGCCGGCCCCTTGCAATTCTTTCTGTGTTCATCGGCGTTCATCTGTGGATTGTCTTCTTTCCACCGACAGGGCTTCGCGACTCGCCGGCGTTATTACGGACGGCGATTGTCGGTAATCCAAAGCGAGCCTTGGCCATTGTCGCAAGCGCCAGGCCAAGAACGATTAGACCCCATTGCGACGTGGTCGGAATCGCCGCTGAGCGGCAGGTATCGGCGGCCTCGTCGCAGATTTCGTCCTGAGCACAGGCCGGCACTAGGACACAACCGGCCGCCGAATCGCAAATCTCGTAGCCGTTGCAGAACTCATCGTCTTCCGGGCAATCCACCGGGGCGAAAATGCACTGGCCGCCGAAACACTCTTCCAGAACCGTGCAGGCACTTTCGTCGGGGCACGGCGTTCCGTCCGGCCTCGGGCCGGTCGTGCAGCCGCCGGAGCCGCCGTTACTGGACGGATCACAAAACCCCTCGATGCATGTCGTTGAGCCGGGGCAAACGGGCGGTACTCCTGCCAGGCAGTCCCCGACCGATTCGTTGCACGATTCGGCCCCGTTGCAGAATTGTCCGTCATCGCAATCCGCGTCCGAAACGCATTCGGGACAGGGGTCGGCGCAGCTACCGCCCGGAACCCAAAGGGCACCGGGATTCGTGCTCTCGCAACAGGTCTCATTGATTCCGTCCTCAAGACACGCTCCTCCCGGCTCGCAACACTGTCCAACGGGCACGGAAAGCGAGGCCGGAACAAAACTCGTGTCGATGCAGATGAAGTTCTCATCCCTGGTGGCAATCACCGTGGTGCCATGACAAGGCGCCTCCCGGCCCTCATAGGCGAAATCGAAGGAACCGGCGGCGCAATCCGAGACCTGGTATCGCCACGTTCCCAGGTATCGCCTGGCGCCATTGCCCGGCAAGATATACGGAGGTTCGCCCGCCTGGGGGGAGCTACCGAGGCGGCAGGCTAACTGACTGCCGAACCTTAAGCCGTTGCCTCTCGTCTCGTTGGGCGGCGACGGACCGAATGCCCATGGTACCGACCCGCTGGCCGCGGCGCTGGCGTCATGGACCGAGAACGAACGGCAAAAATCCGTTGGGTTATCAGGAAGGCACGGCGAGTCGGCCGGACAGTCCGCGTCGGTTTGGCATTCCAACTCCGGCTGGGCACGAATCTCACCCGTCGAACCCAGTTGGGGGAGGAGATTGCATGGAAGATCGATGCTGTAGCCCAGAATTGGAACGTCGGGTCCGTCGTTGCGAAGGAAGGCCTCCACAACGATCGTCGCTCCACCGGTGATCGTCTGACCGGGAACAGGCTCCAAGGTGAGCCGGAGTGCCGGCTGCGGTTGACAATGGGCCAAGGCCAAATTCACACAGGAATCGTCCCAAGCGACGAGGCAACAATCCGGGTCCATATTGCACACCAAAGTGCAACAGGGTCCATCGTAGCACGTGGGAAAGTTATGTGCGGAAAAGCACTCCCCAGAGCCTGGACAAAGGCCGGCGGTTTGCACCTTCGAAGAGCCTTCCGCATCGGCAAACCCGAAAAACACGGCCGAAACTACAAGCGGGAATCGTGATAGCAGGACAACCGACCTCATAGACGCTCTCCCGATTTAAGAATCTGTTCTTCGCCTCCGCAACGGAAATCAACACCGTCAGTATATCGGGTTTGGCGGTTTTTGCGAAGAGAATTCGTGGTGCATCAAAACTCCTTCTGCGCGGAAGTCATAACTCACCACAGAGACACAGCGCGGGCTTCGTCCGCAGCCCAAGGCACGGAGGCACAAAGGAAACCCATACGCAACGGAATCTGCGCAGGACGCAAAGATTTTCGTCGTCAGTAGTACGAAGAGCACGAAGGAATTCTGCGTGCATCCTAACCCTTCTCCATCCGTGTTCATCTGGGTTCATTCGTGGCTTGAGTCTTTTTGTCCCCAAAAGCGCGCTTTGGCCAAGGCCGCGAGCGCCAAACCGAGAACGACCAAGCCCCACGTTGAAGCGGTCGGAATTGCCGCGTGGCGACAGGAATCAGTCACTTCGTCGCATGTTTCGCCCGGAGCGCATGCGGGCACATTGACGCAGCCGGCCGCCAAATCGCAAATCTCGTAGCCGTTGCAGAACTCATCGTCTTCCGGGCAATCCACCGGGGCGAAAATGCACTGGCCGCCGAAACACTCTTCCAAGAATGTGCAGGCATCGTCGTCGGGGCACGGGGTTCCGTCAGGCCGGTTTGCAATCGTGCAAGCCCCAGTCTCGCCGTTGCCAGACAGATCGCAAACGCCTTCGCGGCACGCGGTCGAACCAGGGCAGTCCGGCGGTACGCCTGCGACACAATGCAAGGTATTTGGGTCGCACGCTTCACTGCCGTTGCAGAACTGCCCGTCGTCGCAATCGACATCGGTCACGCATTCCGGGCAAGGTGCGGAGCACGATTGACCCTCGCCCCAATAATTCCCGCCGGCAGCCAGGCAACACATTTGGTTGATCCCCTCCGCGATGCACGAGTCATCCAGGCAGCATTTGCCGCCGGGAATCGTGATCGAGCCCGGTATGAAGTTCGTGGGTTCACATTGATGGGCCTCGTTCACGATGCGGGTTAGATTCGTATTCTGACAGGGGACGGTCAAGACTTCGTAAGGAATGTTGAACGTCCCGGAGGCACATTCCGAAATCGTATATCGCCAAGTGCCCATGTATCGGACGTTTCCGTACGGACTGCCTGCGCCCGGGAGAATGAGCGGCGGCTCACCGGGGCACGGCGAGCCGGACACCCGGCAGGACGACTGGGCAATAACACGCCCTCCGAGTTCGCAACCGCATCCTGCTCCCCCGCAGTTCGGCGGAGGCGATGTGTTCGGCGGGACGTATGCAAACGTCCACGGGATCGACCCACTCGCCGCGGCGCTAAAGTAACCGATACTCAACGGAGTGGTATCGATTGTCATGATTGTCCCTGAGGAACCTGGTTCCCCCGGAAGACTACACGGCAGATCGACCTGGTACCCCCGGATCAGAAAGTCCGGCCCGTCGTTGCGAAGGAAGGCCTCGACGACGACCGTGACCCCGCCGGTGATCACGGTTCCGGGCAGCGGTTCGAGCGTCACGATTAGTTGTTCGGCGGTGGCGTCGATCGCGAGTACAGCCAACGCGATGCCGCCGGCCAGAATCCTGGTCCTCATAAGGTTTCTCCGTCCGACAAAGGGGTTTGCCACGGCGCCGCCAGCTCCCCAGTCCGATTCAGGCTTGGTCAGCATCCCTCAATCGGCCGCGCAAACACCAAGGGTCCGTCGGCGATGCCTGGGACTTCTTCACGGGAATAAACGTTAGATTAACGCAGATTCGTTAATCCGTCAATTGTCCGTCGCGTAAGGGGGCTCTAATCAAAGGAGTTAGGCGGCCAAGAAACAAGCTCAGGATCGGCGAGCCGCGCGCGGTCGCGGGTTCACCGATCCTGAGCCTTGGAAAATCACGATTGCGGGCGACTTCGCGCCCTACGACCGCTTCGCGCCCAATCTTGGATTGGGATGCACGCCAACGGGCATGTTGCCCGTGAGTTCCCCCAATCTGAAACACGCTTTGCGTGCCTTACTCCGTTTCGCCGGTCACAGCGCCGGTGAGGCCGCCGATGAACGGCTCGACGAACTCAAAAATTGTGTGATCAACCAAAGAACCGAGTATCCTATTCCAATTGCAGCCAACAAACTGGAACAGAGTTCCCGCCAGGACCACCATGGCCCACGACTTCTTGGACTTCTTCATCGCGTATTCTCCTTTCAATGCTAGACACCATATCCACCGCACATCGCCATGCCCTGAACAATGCCCCAACCGCGCCCAAGGAGCGATCATTCAATCTCGCATCGCGCGACCGCCGAACGGCCGGATTTGCTTTCTTGAAAAGCAATTCACCTTCAATGTTCGGTCAATCGGACTTCGTGTCAAGGCCGATTTTCGCTCCATCCTATCCGTCAAAGCATTTGTACGGCATCGTTTCAAAAAATGTATTTAAAGTCCTCTTGTGGGTTGGTAAATCAGTTAATCTGGTTAACACGGAGAATCGCTGTACACAATAGTCAGCAAAATGAGTGAGATAAGCAACGCAGCCGCCTCCTGCAGAGTAACCGTTCACTCTTATCGCGAGTCGCGGAGGTGAGGCGAGGTAGGTGTCGGCGGAGCCGCAATGTCCGGGTTGTCGCGAGCGGGATGAGGTCCTTCTTGAGGGCGGTAAAGGGGTCGGGAGTCTTTTGACGAGTTCACGTCCTTCCCTCCATCCTCAAGGACGCCCGCGAACCCCAAAATAAGACTCCCGACCCCTTTTTCGTCACAGCGAACCGGGCTTTCGTTTCGCGGAACGCATCCTCACCGTCGTGCCAACAGTACGAATGCAGCACCGACGTGCACTCGACGAACTCCGCCGAACCATCACGACCCACCGCGCTGCAACCCCGATTCCCACCCTGTGCCCAACGGGGGAGTGAACGGTTATCTAGAAGCCGAATCCACGAAGAGAAATGAGGTTCGCTATGACGAGATAGGGTATTTGCAAACCGGCGTCCTGAAATCTTTGCCCGACCAAGGCCGACAGGGTCCGAGATCGGCCAGCGAGCGAGCTTTCGGTTGGACTTCGCCGGGCACCTGAATAGAATTCGTACGATGGACCGGATGTGTCCCGCGACGCCGTCGCAGGGACTCCGCGCCGTCGTTTCGGCGGGGGCGATTGGAATCGACCGGGCGTGTGAATGGAAGGTGGCGTGCCGAGGTGGTCAGGAGGCCTCGTAAAACACCTGGCAAACAACTACATGGCAACGATTCGTATGCCATGGCTGCTTAGAAATAGGTAGCCCGCCGCACGGAAAACGCCCGCTATTCCGTGCCGGCGACGACAGCGGGCTGGCCGCGGCGGCTCGCCCGATGACGACGCGGTAAGAAACAGCCGGGCTGGGGTTGTGCGAAGCCTGTCGGCCGGCGCCGCCCGACCCGACAAACAAACGACCGACTATGCACGTAGAGGCCTCCCTGGAACCGTCGCGGGACGGGGGTTCGATTCCCCCCGCCTCCAGTTGATTATTTGATTAAGAACGAACTTTTCCCTAGAATTATCCCTAGAAAGTAACCTTGCCGATAGGCTTTCTAGGGAGGTTTTTCTGTGGCCAAACGGGGTCGAAAACCGCTCGGTCCGTATGTCACTCAATGGCAGGAAGTGATCCCTGGCGTTCGTCGCCGAGTTATCGAACGTGATGCTTCGGGCGAGCCGGTGGTCTGGCATCTCTACCCGACCGGGAAGCCGGTTCCCTACTTTGGGTCCGTGCGAAAAGACGATCTTGCGGCTGAGCGCAAGGCGATAGGGCGCTACCTTCGATGGAAGGCTGAGCAGGAAGGCACACCCTGGGAACAGTGCGAGGACAACACGCCACTCGGCGACGCGGTTTTGGAAGGCTTGAAGTTCATCCCACAGCGTGACCAGGGAAAACGCACGGTTAGCGAAACAACTCAAGGGTCCGAAGTGCAAGATGTCATCGATCGCCGGGTGGCAAAGCTCCTGTCCCAAGAATCTGCCAAGTACCGCGAGTTCGTTCGCAACCTGATACTCATCGATCCCCGCAAGGCCGCCGCTGAGTTGGAAATCGACCAGCTTGCGTGGCTGAACGACCTCAAACCTCCGCCCGCTTCGATTGCCCTGACCGACATCGGTGAGACGTATTTCAACCGACCTGAGCAGGCGACCGATCACTGGACTCGTAAGATGCGTCGCGTGTGGAAGGAGTTCATCGATATTGTTGGAGAGAGCTACATTCGGGAGGTCGATCGCAAAGCGATCCTTCGATACCGCGACGCCATTTACCAGCAAAGCAAGTCACGGGCATTCGTCGTTCACCGTTTCGGCGGAATCAAAGCCATTTTGCGCCATGCCCAGTCGGAAGTGGAGCACCCGCAGGAAATCAGCCGCGTCGTGGCCTTGTGCGCCGTGCTGAAACTTCCCAAGAAAGGCAAGGTGAATCCGAAGCCGATCAAGCCGGAGCATTACCGCAAGTTGCTGGAAGCCGTGGAGAACGAACCGAAATGGAAGGCGATGCTCTTGT
>Ga0187893_10004513_pt1 | contig 26351 bp, 21 predicted proteins | sample MA1701074metaG_FD_139574 | JGI IMG/M metagenome (GOLD analysis project Ga0187893, IMG submission 139574) | White microbial mat communities from a basaltic lava cave in the Kipuka Kanohina Cave System on the Island of Hawaii, USA - MA170107-4 metaG ... | reverse complement strand
GCTCGCGCAGGATCCGGCGCGCCTCCTCGGCGGTCGGCGCGCTCGCCGTCGCCATGCTGTCGGTGAGCCGGTTGAGCCGCTGCCAGATCTCGAAGTGGCGGCGCGCCTCCTCCCGCCTGCCCAGCTTCTGCAGGCAGGTCTGCAGCTCGCGGTGCACCTGCTTGCTCCCAGGCGCCGCGGCGAGCGCGACCGCGAGGTCGGCGCCCACCTCCGTCCACCGCCCCTCCTGCGCGAGCGCCTCGGCGCGCAGCAGCCGCGGCGTCGCCTCGCCCGGACTCACGGCGATGGCGCGCTGGAGATCGGCCAGCGCGGCGGTGCGGGAGTCGGGATCGAGGGCGCGCGCCTTGAGCAGGATGTCGGCGCGCACCGAGAGCAGCTCGGCCAGCGCCGCGCCGGTCACCTTGGGCGGCGTCGCGTCGACCAGCTCCGCGACCAGCTCGAGAGCCTCGTCGTGCTTCGCCTGCCGGTGCTTGGCGATGGCGACGGTCGCCACCACGTCGGGCCGCCGGCCCGCGAGCCGCAGCGCCCGCAGCGACGCCGCCTCGGCGCGCGCGTCGCGGCGCAGACCCCAGTCGGGCGCGAGGTGCACCATCGCGAGCGCCATCCAGGCGTCGACCTCGTCCTTGTGCTCGCGCCGGAGCCGCTCGGCCTCCCGCGCCGCGTCCTGGTAGCGCCGCTGCGAATAGAGCGTCTGCACCAGCTTGACGCCCTCCGCGAGCGTCGACGGCTCCTGCGCGGCGGGCGCCGCCCCCGCGAGCGCGAGTGCGGCGATCGCGGCGAAACGCGCGCAGCTCGATCGGATCGCCGGCGTCGCTGCATGGATCACGGGCGAGGAGGACCATAGCGCGGTCCGGCGCGACCGACCACGCCGCCCGCGAACCGGCGCCGCGCGCATCGCGGTACGATCGGCGCGCTCGCTCGCTCGATTCCGGGAGGCCGGCCGGATGAACGCCCTCGGGGGCAGGAAAGCGGTTCTCGGTGCCCTCTTCTGGGCGGCGACGGCGCTCGGCATCACGGCCGCGGTGGAGAGCCTCGAGCCCGAGACGCGCGGGATGCTCGAGCACGTGAAGGTGCAGATGTGGCGGGCGCTGTTCGACCCCGCCCCCACCTACACGATCCTCTTCCCCGGGGGCACGACGCTCGAGCGCGGCAACGGGGTGCTGGCGCTGGTCGACGGCCGCCTCGTGCGCGTCGGCGAGGTGGTGCGGGTGCGGCGGGAGGGCGCCGCACCCGGCGACGTCCGCGCCACCGTCGCCATCGACGACCAGGACGACGAGTTCCGCCCGGCCGCCGGGTGCGTGGCGGTGCGCCGGTCGCAGGGCCGATCGTTCCTCTTCGCGGTGCAGACGCTGCTGCCGGCGGAGCGCTGGCGGCGGGTCGAGGCCGAGTGGGCCGCCTTCAAGGCGCGCCACGCCGCCGCGCTCTCGGTCGAGCTGCAGCCGCTCGCCGGCGAACTGCTCGCCGTCACGCTGCGCGCCGTCGCGGCGGAGCTTCCCGACGCCCTCGAGCGCCACCGCGGCGAGATCGACGCCGTCGCGACGCGCATGCGCGCCGGGCTGGCCCGCGAGCAGCTGCAGCCGCTGCTCGTCGAGGACCTCTGGCCGATCGTGCAGCGCCACGCGGCCGCGCCGGCCGAGATCATCGGCCGCGAGCTGTGGGGCCGCGTGCCGCTCATGAGCTTCGCGTTGCGCGCCGCGGCCGACCGCCTGCTCGAGGAGGAGCCGGTGCGCGTGGAGGAGCGTTGGCGCCGCTTCGTCGACGAGGAGGCGCTGCCGACCGTGCGCGCCCACCAGCCCGAGCTGGAGCGCGCGCTCGGGGCCGTCCTGAAGGACGTCCTGGAGAGCGACCGGGTGCAGGCGCGCGCCGCCGCGGTGTGGGACGAGGTGCGCAACGACCCGGCGGTGCGCGCGCTCGCGCGGGCGCTGGCGCGCGAGCTGCTGGTCGAGAACCCGCGGCTGACGGCGGCGCTGCGCGCGCTCGCCGACGATCCGGCGACGCGCGAGCAGGTCCGGCGGATCGGCGACCGCTTCCAGGAGTTTCTCGACCCGCTGGGCGACCTCGTCTTCCTCGACGAGAGCCGGGAGGGGATCAATCCCGCGCTCGCCTACCTGATCCGGCTCCTGCTGCTGCGCCGCGACGCGCAGGTGATCCACCTCGAGGGCGGGTCGGGGGCGCTCCTCGAACCGGGCTTCGAGCTGCCGGGCCGCCATGAGTCCTGACGCGCCCGTGCTGCCGTCACGGGCGCTCCACGCCGAGCGGCTGACGCTGCGCATCGGCGGCGTGACGCTGCTCGATTCCGCCGACTTCTTCGTGCGGCGCGGCGAGCTCGTCCTGCTGTGCGGCCCGAGCGGGTCGGGCAAGACGGTGCTGCTCAAGCTGATCGCCGGGGTGGCGCGGCCGGGCGTCGCCGGGCTCGCCGCGCACGGCAGGCTGCGATTCGAGCAGACCGACCTGCTGCTCGAGCGGCCGCCCCCCGGCCGCGTGGGCGTCCTGTTCCAGAACCACGCGCTCTTCGACGAGCTCTCGCCGCGGGACAACGTGCTCTTCGCGCTGCGCCATCGGACGCTCCGCCCCGGGGCGGCCGGCGGGCGGGCCGACGAGGAGGCGGTGGCGGCCGCCGCCGACCGGCTGCTCGGCGATCTGGGCGTGGCGCGGCTGGGGCGGTTGCGCCACCTGAGCGGCGGTCAGCTCCAGCGCGTCGCGCTGGCGCGCACGCTCGCGCTCGATCCCGACCTGATCCTCTACGACGAGCCGACGACCGGCCTCGACCCCGCCAACGCCACGCGCGTCGCCGAGATGATCCGCACCGCCCACGCGGAACGGCCGCGGACGACGCTCGTCGTCACGCACGACGTCGAGACGTTCCGCGGCATCGCCGGCGAGGTGCTGCGGGTCGATCCGGACGAGGGCAAGGTCAAGCGCATGGCTCTCGACGAGGCGCTCGCGCGCGGCGGGATCCTCGCCGCCAGCGACGGCCGCGACTTCGTCGAGGCGCCGCCCAGGCCGTGGCCGCTGCGCTTCTTCGAGCGCACGGCGGACGCCCTGCACGGCGGCGCGATCGCGCTGCTGCGACTCGTCCCGGCGTGGCCGCGCGCGCGCTACGGCGTGCGCTACCTGCTGCACTTCCTGCGCATCGCGGCCTCGCCCGGCGCGTTCCTCTACGTTGGCGTCGCCGGCCTCCTCCTCGGTTTCGTGGCCACCTACTTCGCGTTCGACAAGATGCCGCGCCGCGGCTTCACCGAGCCTCTCTTCGTCGACGACATCCTCTCCGCGCTCGGGTTCATGATGTTCCGCGTGCTCTCGCCGCTGCTGGTCACCCTGCTGGTGGCGGCGCGCACGGGCGCGGCGTTCGCGGCCGACGTCGGCGGCAAGGTCTACGCCCGCCAGTTCGACGCCCTGCGCTCGTTCGGAGTCGACCCGTCGCGCTACCTGCTCACCGGCCTCCTCCTCGCCCTCCTGGTCGCGATGCCGTTCCTGGTCTGGGTGATGTGGTGGCTGGCGGAGCTCGCGAGCATGGGCGTCTTCCTCTACACCCATCCCGACCGCAACTACTTCTTCTGGGATCGCGCCTTCCGTCGCGGCCTGATCAACGAGGACTTCTTCCTCCACTGGGGCTGGAAGTGGGTCGTCCTCAAGACCGAGGCGTGCGCCTTCGGGATCGCGGCGACCGCCTGGTTCGTGGGGGCGCGCGAGAAGCTCTCCGCCGACGACGTGAGCCGGGGCGTCACCCGCACCGTGATCGCCGCGTCGCTCTGGGTGCTCGTCGTCCACTTCCTGTTCAGCTTCTTCGAGTTCCCTCCCGCGATGAGGTGACCGCCGCGCGGTCACGGCGCGGCGCGGGCGGCGCGGGCGGCCGGCCGCGAGCGCGCGACGATCCAGCGGCGCATCGCCGGGAGGAGCGCCGCCTCGAACCCGGCCGCGAGGCGCCGTCGGAGGAAATCGGCGAAGAGGGCGTCGACGATCGCGGCGAGCTCGAACAGCCAGCCCGCGCGCTGCTCGTCGCCGGCGCGCAGGTTCTCGTCGGAGATCGCCTCGGCGTCGGCGCTCACGCCCACGGCCTCGAGGTCGAGCGCATCGGCGGAGAGCGTGGTCTCGAAGCTCCTCGTCCCGCGCGCGAGCACGAGGCGCGCTCGCAGCGGCAGCCGGCCGCCGAGCAGCGCCGAGGCCGCCTCCGGCGCGCGCGTGGGCGCGTCGCCGCGCACGCTGACGCGCCCGCCCTCGTCGATCCCGCCGAGCTCGAGGAGGCGGTCGAACGCGACGCCCACCTCGCCGATCTCCGGCAGCTCGTGCCGTCCTCCCGAAGTCTCGCAGCCGTGCCACAGCCACAGGAGGAACTCGCGGCCCAGGAACGCCGGCGCATCGCCGGCCGGCGCCGCCGCGCCGTCGACGAAGGCCGCCGGCGCGATCGCGGCCGGTTTCCGGCCCGGAGCGAGCCGCGTCGCGAGCGTGGCGGTGACCAGGGGGTCGATCGCCGCGCCGAACGTCGCGCGGAAGAGCGCGCGGAAAGCGACGTTGGCCGGGTCGGCCGCGCTGTTGAGCAGGAGCTCGCCGCGCCACGCGTCCCACAGCATCGCGTGCAGCGCCGTCGAGGGCACGACGCGGGCGATCAGCTCGCCCTCGAGCTTCTCCGCGATCTCGCGGCGGCGGCCCGGCGCGATGCGTTCGCCCGCGGCGCGCCGCTCGGCCGCCTCGGCCTCCATCCGGCGCACCCGCAGCGCCCCCGGCGGCAGCCGCTTGCGGTCGATCCGCAGCGCGACGGCGAGGACCGTGCCGAGCCAGGGGTCCTCGGCCCCGAAGTCGCGCGGCACCGTCCCGTCGATCCGGCTCCAGCCGCACGAGGAGGTCTCGCTCCCCGCCTGGTCGATCGAACGGAAGCGCTGTGCGTGCAGCCGTTTCGCGAGCGCCGCGGCGTCGTCGCGCAGCCGCTTCACGCCGCCCTCGATGCCGCGCGGATCGACGGCGTAGCGTCGGAAGGAGCCGGAGGCGCGGACTCGCATGCGAGGGCTCGGCACTGGATCCGAGGCGCGACCGCCATCCGGCGCGCCTCGGTCCGCGCCCGAAGAGGGGCGGAGTTGTACCCGCGCGCCGGCGAATGAGAAGGGGCTGGGCGCCGGAAAAAGGGACGGCGAGCCGCCGTCATCCTTTGCGCGCAGCTTGTCCACAACGCCCGTCCGGCGTAGAAGCGCGCGCGTGGAAAAAGCCGCGCCGCGCGCCCTCGTGCTCTTCGCCGACGGTTTCGAGGAGATCGAGACCGTCACGGTGATCGACGTGCTGCGGCGCGCCGACGTGCAGGTCGTCACCGCCAGCCCGGGCGGAGGCTTCGTCGCCGGCTCCCGCGGCGTCCGCGTGGAGAGCGAGCGGCGCCTCGCCGGGCTCTCCGCCCGCGACTTCGACGCGGTGGTGCTCCCGGGCGGCATGGAGAATGCCCGCACGCTCTCGGTCGATCCCGACGCGCAGCGGCTGATCCGCGAGGCGCGCCGCCTCGAGCTCTGGGTGGCGGCGATCTGCGCCGCGCCCCTCGCCCTCAAGGCGGCCGGCGCGATCGGCGGCGCCCGCCTCACCAGCCACCCGTCGATCGAGAAGGAGCTCGCGGGGGAGCGCTACCACGACGACCGCGTGGTGCAGGACGGCCGCCTGCTCACCAGCCGGGGTCCGGGGACGGCGCTCGAGTTCGCGCTGGCGCTCGTGGGCGGGCTGTGCGGGCCCGAGAAGGCCGCGGCGGTCGCGGCGCCGATGATGGTGCGCTGAGCTGCCGGCGCGCGACGCGTCCGGCCGGAAGGGAGGATCGCGATGGGAGATCTGATCCGGGCCGCGGCGCTCGCGGCGGTCGGCCTGGCCGGCGCCTGCGCGGCGACCGGCGCGCGCGACGCGGAGCCGCACGGAAGCGGCGCCTCGTCGAGCCAGGCGAAGGCGGCGAAGCACGCCCGCGCCGTCGAACTGGCGCGCCAGCGCCTGGCGCAGGCGCAGCTCGACCGGCGCGCCGACTCGGCGAAGCACGACGCCCGCGTCGAGCAGGCGCGCCGCGAGCACGCGATCGCCGCGCAGGCGCTCGCGCAGTTCGAGTCGCGCGTCGTCCCGCTGCGCGTGCGCAGGGCCGAGCTCGCGCTCCAGGCGAAGGAGGATTCGCTCGCGGAGGTCCTCGAGGAGTTCGAGCAGCTGAAGCTCATGTACGCCGAGCAGGATCTCGCCGACCGGACGCGCGAGATGGTGATCCACCGCACCGAGCGACGCATCCAGCAGCAGCGAGCCGAGCTCGAGATGGCCCGATCGGAGCTCGGCCACCTCCGCGACGGCGAGCTGCGGCTCGAGCGCGAGCGGCTCGCGGTCGAGGCGGGCGGGAAGCAGGCCGCGGTGGCCGCCGCCGAGCTCGACGCGCGAGTGGCCGCGGGGGAGAAGAGCGTCGCCGTCGCCGCCGCCGAGCACGCGCTCGCCGACGCGGAGGCGAGTCCGCCGGGGCGCGCCGGAGCGGGCGACGAGGAGTGAGGTGATGACGGCCGGCCACGCCCCGGGAACCGCGCTAGCGCTCGCCCTGTCGGCGCTCCCTGCGCAGCAGTCCACCGGGGAAGCCGGCGCGCCGCCGAGCGGGATCCCCCGCCTCTCGAGCCGCTCGCCGCGGCCGGAGCGCGACGAGGTGGCCGCCGCCCTGGCGCGCGCGGTCTCGTACCTGCGCGAGGCGCAGAACGGCGACGGCTCGTGGGGCGGCGTGCGCAACATGACCTACACCGACCACTGGCCCAACGTCGAGGCGCACCGTTCCTGGACGGTCGCGACCACCGGCCTCGCGGTCATGGCGCTCCTGCGCCACGGCGGCGACGACGACGGCGCGCGCGCGGCCGTGGCGCGCGGCGTCGCCCACCTGGTGGCTCATCATGACCTCCGTCGCTGCGACGACTGGGACATCGACCACGTCTGGGGGCTGCTCTACGGGCTGCAGGGGCTCTCGCACGCGCTCGCCCATCCGGCGCATGCGCAGGCCGCGGAGCGTCCGGCGAGGGTCGCCGCCGCGACGCGGATGGTCGAGCGCATCGCCGACTGCCAGTCCCCCAACGGCGGCTGGGCCTACTACGCCGACCCGATCGCCGCGTGGCGCCCCGAGTGGGCCACCTCCTTCACGACCGCCGCGATGATCGAAGCCCTCTGCGACGCCCGCGAGGTCGGGATCGGGATCGAGCCGCGCCGGCTCGAGGCGGCGCTGCGCGCCGTGGCGCGCTGCCGTCTGCCGGGCGGGGCCTTCACCTACGACGTCATGGCGCTGACCGAGCCGGGCTCGCTCGAGAGCATCAACGACGTGCGCGGGTCGCTCGCACGCATCCAGGTCTGCCACCTCGCGCTGCGGCGCGGAACCCGGCCGCCGGACCAGGCCGAGCTGGCGCGCGGCCTCGACCTCTTCTTCCGCCACCACATCTACCTCGACTGCGCGCGGATGCGGCCGATCCCGCACGAGGCGTATCACGCCAACGCCGGCTACTTCTACCTGTTCGGTCACTTCTACGCCGGCGAGCTCCTGCCCGCGCTCGCCCCCGCCGCCCGCCGCGACGCCGCGGGCCGGCTCGCCTTCGAGGTGATGAAGACGCAGGAGCGCAGCGGCGCCAGCTGGGACTACTGGATGTCGGAGTACACGCGGAGCTACGGCACCGCGTTCGCCGCCATGGCGCTCGGACGGGCGCTCGAGGCGCTCGAGCCGCCGCGCTCCTGATCCGGCGCGATCAGCGCTCGAGCACCTCGATCCGGTGGCGCCGGACCGGGAACGCGCGCGTGGCAAGCGTCGAGGCGATCTCCACCTCGACGCGGGCGTCGCGGCCGCGGCCGCTCACCCGCACCACGCGCCCGAGCAGGCGGCCGTCGACTCGCACGAAGTCGCCCCGCCGCGGCGCCCGCCCTTCCGCCGCCGGACCGGCCGGCGCACCCTTCCTGGACGGCGCACGGGCCGAACGCCCGCCGGCGACCGGCGCGGGGAACTCGCGCGCGAGCCACTCCTCGCGATCGACGCAGACGTCGCAGGCGGCGCAGTTCTCGACCGGGGCCGGCGCCAGTCCGAAGTAGTCGCGCAGGAAGCGGCGGCGGCAGCGGTCGGTGCGGACGTACTCGACGACCCGCCCGAGACGCGCGAGATCGCGCTTCTCCTTGTCGGGCCCCAGCTCCTCCGGCTCCTCCTCGGGCGCGAGCGGCCGCACCTGCCGCATCCGCCCCCGAGCCGGATCGCCCTCCACCGCTCCCAGCGCCTCGAGCCAGGCGACGCAGGTCTCGACCCGGCCGTCGGCGGCCCGGCCGGCGACGGCGCGGCGCAGCGATTCGAGGTCGAACGTCTCGCCGCGCGCCGTCCACTCGGCGATGCGGCGCTCCACCTCGCGGAAGAGGCGGCGATCGGGATTGGCGGCGCGCACGAACTGCATCTGGATCGGCAGGTCCTGCTCGCAGTAGAGGAGCTCGCAGTACGAGGGGCGTCCGTCGCGCCCGGCCCGCCCCACCTCCTGCCAGAGCTCCTCGACGCTGCCCGGCACCTGGTGGTGCAGGACGGAACGCAGGTCGGGCTTGTCGATGCCCATCCCGAAGGCGCGCGTCGCCAGTACGCGCGCTGGCGCACGCCCGTCCGGAGCCCGGAAGCGCTCGTGCATGGCGCGCCGCTCCTCGCGCGAGAGGTCCCCGTGGTAGACGAGCAGCCGCTCCTCGCCCGCGCCCTCGCGCGCCCAGCGCGCGTGCAGCCACTCCTCGAGCCGGTGCAGGTCGCGGATGAGCGCTCCGTAGACGATGCCGGCGCCGCGGACGCGGCGCAGGAGGAGGTCGACGCGCTCCCACTTCTCGCTCTCGTCGCGCGCGATCGTGGCGGCGAGGAAGAGGTTGGGGCGCGCCAGGCCGGCGTGGTCGACCAGGGGATCGGACAGGTGGAGCCGGCGCCGGATCTCGCCGAGCACGGCCGGAGTCGCGGTCGCGGTGAGCGCCACCGTGGGCGGCCGGCCGAGCCGCTCGCGGATCTCCCCCACGCGGCCGTACTCCGGACGGAAGTCGTGCCCCCACGCGCTGATGCAGTGCGCCTCGTCGATCGCGAGCAGCCCGATCCTCGCCGGGGCGATCGCCGCCGCGAACGAGTCGTTGCGGAAGCGCTCCGGGGTGACGTAGAGCAGCCGCCAGCGGCCGCGAGAGAAGTCGGCCGCGCGGCGCTCGCGCTCGGCGCGATCGACCGTGGAGTTGACGAAGGTGGCGGCGATCCCCTTCGCACGCAGCGCCTCGACCTGGTCCTGCATGAGCGCGATCAGCGGCGAGAGGACGAGCACGGGCGCGTCGAGCGCGACGGCGGGGAACTGGTAGCAGAGCGACTTGCCGCTCCCGGTCGGCCAGATCACGATGGCGTCGCCGCCGCCGAGCAGGTGCTCGATCACCCGACGCTGCCCGCCCCGGAACGAGTCGAGGCCGAAGCTGCGGCGCAGGATCGGGAGGAGGCGGTCGTCGTGCACGCCCGATATCGTGCGACGCGGACCGATCGCCGTCCATGAGCGAGCGCCCCTACACGATCCGCCCCTACCAGGCCGGCGACGAGCACGGCATCCTCGCGCTCTGGAACGAGGTCTTCGGCGAGGGCGATCCCGCCTTCACGCCGCGCACGCTCGAGCAGTGGCGCTGGCTCTACGACCGCAATCCGGCCGGGCGCCAGGTCGTGGTGGCGGTCGAGGAGAGCGGGCGCGTGATCGCGCACTACGCCTGCATCCCGGCGCGAGCGCAGCTCGGCGGGGAAGTGGTGATCGCGGGCCAGGGCGCCGACTCGATGGTGCACGCCGACTACCGCCGCGGGCTGCGCAGGGAGGGCGCGTTCGTGCAGACGGCGCGCGCCTACTTCGCGACGCTCGGACGCTGGCCGGTCTGCGGCTTCGGCTACGGCTTCCCCAATCGCAAGGCCTACCCGGTGGGCGTGCGGCTCCTGGGCTACCGCCCGGTGGTGAAGCCGCTCCTCACGCTCTACCGCAACTTCTTCGAGAGCCCCGACGACGACGCGGTCGGGAGCGCCCACGCCGGCGCGGCGCAGGTGGTGGAGGTCGGGCGGATCGGGCCGGAGCTCGACGCGCTGTGGGAGCGGCTGCGCCCGAGCTTCCCGGCCGCGCTGGTGCGCGACTCGACCTACCTGCGCTGGCGCTACGACGGCTGCCCCTGGCTCGGCTACCGCAGGTTCGCGGTGCGCGACCGGGACGGACGCGGGGGGCCGGGCGGCGCGCCGCGCGCGTTCTTCGTGACGCGCTCGAACTGGCAGAGGCTGCCGATCCAGGCCCTGGTCGACTTCCTCGGCGAGCCCGACGACGCCGCGGCGGTGGGGCTCGCGCTGCGCACGGCGACGCGCCTGGCGCGGGAGGCGGGCCAGGCGCGCGTCGAAGCGTGGTGGCCGGAGCAGTCGCCCTTCTTCCGCCACGCGCTCGCCGCCGGCTTCCGGGCGGAGCCGTGCCAGTACGCGCTCTGCGCCATGCTCTACCGCGAGAACCCGGACCTCGACTGGCTGCGCGGGCGCTGGTACTACACGATCGGCGACTCGGACGTCTTCTAAAGCACGGATCGTTCATGAGCCCCGTAGCGAGGCGACGGGATGTCTGGCGCCGACGAGGGGTGCCGTGGCTGTTCGACCGATGCGGGTCCGTGAACCCGCTGAGGGAGAAAAGCCGTGGTCTGACGAAGTCGGCGACGAACAGACCGAGCCGCAGTAGTGGCTCATGAATGATCCGGGCTTGCGCCCGGCCGCAGGAGAACGCGATGAGCGACGGTGCGAGCCGGCGGCAGTTCCTCGGTCAGGTGGGCCGCGCGACGGGGATCGGCGCGCTCGCGGCCGGCGGCTTCGCGGCGGCGGCCGACCGCGTGCACGCGGCCGCGCGCCGGGCGGCCGCCCGGCCGGCTCGCGACCTCGCCGGCGACGAGGACTTCTGGCACGTCGTGCAGGACGCGTGGGACGTCGATCGCGCGCTGCTCAACCTGAACAACGGCGGCTGCTCGCCGGCGCCGCGCGCCGCGATCGACCTGCTGTTCCGCCACTGGCGCTTCGCCAACGCGACCATGTACCACAACCTGATGGCGGTGCTCCACCCGCAGAAGGAGGCGGTGCGCGCCCAGCTGGCGGCGCTCTTCGGTGCGAGCCCGGAGGAGATCGCGATCGTCCGCAACGCCTCGGAGGCGCTCGAGGCGGTGTCGCTCGGGCTGCCGCTCGAGCGCGGGGACGAGGTCCTCTCCACGACGCACGACTACCCGCGCATGGTGACGACGTGGAAGCAGCGGGAGGCGCGCGACGGAGTGGTCTTCCGGCAGATCCCCCTCCCGGTCCCCCCCCGCGACCTGGGGGAGATCGTCACCCTCTTCGCCCAGGCGATCACGCCGAGGACGCGGCTGCTGCACTTCTGCCACGTCGTGAACATCACCGGCCAGATCCTGCCGGTGCAGGCGCTCTGCCGGCTCGCGCGATCGAAGGGCATCCTCACCCTCGTCGACGGCGCCCACTCCTTCGCGCACCTCGACTTCCGCCGCGACGACCTCGAGTGCGACTTCTTCGGCACCAGCCTCCACAAGTGGCTCTCGGCCCCGGTGGGCAACGGGATGCTCTACGTGCGCAAGGAGCTGATCCCGACGGTGTGGCCGCTGTTCGCGCACTCCGAGCCGCGGGGCGGCGACATCCGCAAGTTCGAGGAGTTCGGCACCCACCCGGTGCCCATCTTCCTCGCCGTCTCGGAGGCGGTGCGGCTCCACCAGGCGATCGGCGCGGCGCGCAAGCAGGAGCGCATGCGCTTCCTGCGCGACGCCTGGGCGCGGCCGCTCGCCGGGGAGCCGAAGGTGAGGATGCTCACCTCCCTCGATCCGGCGCAGTCGTGCGGCGTCGCGACCCTGGCGATCGAGGGGATCAAGCCGGGCCGGCTCGCCGACTGGCTCCTGCGCGAGCGCCGGATCGTCGTCTCGCCGGTCGACCATCCGGAGGTGAAGGGGATCCGCGTGACGCCGCACGTCTACACCACGCTGCCCGAGATCGGGCGCTTCGTCGACGCCATCGCGGAGGCCGCGCGCGACGGGATCGGGAAGCCGTGACCCCGCGCCGGCGCCCGATCGGCAAGGCTCCCCGATCGGGCGCCCGCGGCCGCTGGAGTCGGCTCGGGACGCCAGTATCATGCGCCCCGCTTTTTTCGCGGAACGCGCCCGGGAGCGCCCCTTGGCCTACGTCGTCGGCAAGCCCTGCGTGCTGTGCAAGTACGGCGACTGCGTCGAGGTCTGCCCGGTGGAGTGCTTCTACGAAGCGGAGGACATGCTGGTCATCAGCCCGGGCGAGTGCATCGACTGCACGGCCTGCGAGCCGGTCTGCCCGCCCAAGGCGATCACGGCGGGCGACGCCGCGGAGCCGGAGTGGGTCGAACGTGCGGCGAGCTTCCCCTATTCCGACGACAAGCGCCGCTCGAAGAAGGAGCAGGTGACTCACGGTCCGAACTGGGATCCCAATCTCGCGGGCGCGTGAGCGCGCCCGCCCGCCGAACCGCCACCCACGAATCGAGGAGAACCGTCCGTGGCCTACGTCGTTGGCAAGCCCTGCGTCCTTTGCAAGTACGGCGACTGCGTCGAAGTCTGCCCCGTCGAGTGCTTCTTCGAGCTCGAGGACATGCTCATCATCGAGCCGGCGACCTGCATCGACTGCAGCGCCTGCGAGCCGGTCTGCCCGCCGCAGGCCATCACCACGGCCGACCGGGCCGATGCCGAGTACACCGCCAAGAACGCGGCCGGCCCCTTCACCGAGGAGACGAAGCGCACCAAGAAGGACCAGGTGACGCACGGCCCCAACTGGGACGCCAACCTGGCCGGCACCTGAGGGGCGCGGGCGGCGGGGGCGCCGCCGCGGCGGCTCCGGCCGCGCGCCGTCAGCGCTGCGAGGCGATGCGTTCGAGGAGCAGGGCCAGCTCCGCGGTGAGCGGGTGCGGGAAGTGGCGGTCGAGGCGATCGAGCACGCGGCGGTAGTAGTCGAGCGTGGGGCCGCGGCCGCGGCGGAACATGCTCCAGACCTCGGAGCCTCGCGCCTCGAGCAGGCGCTCGAGATCGGCGAGGTTGTGCACCTTGTCGGCGGCGGTGACGGCGCGCGCGCCGTCGCTCATGGCGGCGATCGCGTCGATCGTGTGCTGCTTGCGCTCCTCCCACGAGCGCGTCTTGTCCTCGCTCACCTCGGCGACGATCGAGGCCACCTCGGGATCGAACTCCCTCGCGAGGTCGGAGCGCGTCGCGCCGCCGTCCTCGAGCACGTCGTGCAGGATCCCGGCCGCCACGACCGGCGCGGCGAAGCCGTGGCGCGCCAGCAGCATGCCGACGTGCAGCGGATGGACCACGTAGGGAACGCCCGGCTGCCCCTTGCGCTCCTGTCCGCCGTGGGCGCGGATCGAGTACGCGATCGCCTTCTCGACGAGTCGGCTGTACACGGCGGCGAGCGCGACCGGTGGCGGCGTCAGATCGTGACGCCGAACACGCCCTTGAGGCCGAACGCGGCCGCGATCGTGATGACGACGAACCAGAGCATCATGCCGAGCTCGCTGCCGAAGCTCAGGTCGAACCCGAACAGCGGGATCGGGCGCACCGGATGGCGCAGCTCGATGCGCCGGAACGCCGAACCGGCCCCGAACGCCGCCTCGCCGGGGTAGAGGACGCGGTCCCAGACGCCCTGCGAGCGCACCGGCGAGACCATCGGCATCCCCGGCAGGTCGCCGGCGACCAGCGTCTTGTGCACGGTCTCGCCGCCGAGGTCGAAACCGAGCGAGTGGGCGCCCGGCGTCGAGGCGCGCACCTGCACCACGAATCGTTCGAGCGCGGGCTCGCGCACGGGCGGGCCGACCGGCTCGACCCCGGCCGGCAGGTTCATGCGCACCTCCATGGGCGATCGCCCCTCGGCCAGCTCGACCGAGACGATCACCTTCTCCCCCAGCGCGACCGGACCGTATCCGAGGCGCATCTGCATCTGCGCGAAGAGCAGGACGAAGGGGATGAGCATGAGGAGCATCGGCTTGCACTGCTCGCCGAGGTAGGCGCCCACCCAGGCCAGCGTCTTCGCCAGCGAGCCCACGACGACGACGAAGCTGTCGCGGAACAGCTTGATGGCGAGGATGTGGCCCTGGTAGCGGTCCTTGAACCGCTCCACCCGCTTCGGGTTCGTGGTGTACTTCATCGCGATCAGCGCGAGCACGCCGAACACGACCCCGAGGACGAGCAGCCCGATCCAGGCGGGAAGCCGCCCGAGCGGCCCCCACGCCAGGTCGAACACCCGTTTCGTCGCGGCGTTCACCGCATCCATCGTCGATTCGCCCCCGCTCCGCCGTCGCCCGCGCCGTGCCGGCGCGGACGACCGCCTCAGGCGCGGCTCAGGAGATGTACCCGAGTCCGCGCAGCTTCTCGCGCATCGCCTCCGGGTCCTGGCTGGCGCCGGGATCCATCGCCTGCAGCTCGCGCTCGAGGATGTGGTTCACGAACTCGTCGAGCGAGCTGTAGCCCGCGGCCTCCGCGAACTTCTTCAGCCGCTCGTGCACGTCCTTCTCGAGCTTGACCTTGGTTCCGCCGAACATGGTTGGGACTCCTTGGGTCCGTCCGGCGCGCTCGCGCCGGCTCGTCGTCGTCGCGTTCAGAACAGGCTCGTGCCGCGCATCCCGGCCGGGATCTCCACGCCGAAGAAGGCGAGCATCGTGGCCGTGAGGTCGCCGAGCCACGGGTCCTTGCGCCCGATCGGCGCGTTGGTGAGCAGCACGCCCGGCACGACCTCCGGCGCCATGAGGTGGTTTCCGCTCCAGCGGCTCCGGTTGTCGGAGAGGACCCTCGCGCGCCCCGAGAGCGTGAACTCCCCGAGCGCGGTCGCGTCGGAGGCGCCGTAGCCGCGGTTGTAGCCCACGACCAGGTCGGGGGCGTACTCGAGGGCTTCGCCGCGGTAGACCTCGTCGCGCGCGTCGACCCGCAGCACGACCTGCGCGCCGCCGCGCTGCTCGTCGCGGAGCGCCAGGAGCTTCGCGCGGATCTCGGCGACGAGCGCGTCGCGCTCGGCCGGCTCCACCACGCCGCCCGCCTCGCGCCCCTTCAGGTTGAGGTAGATCGCGTTGAAGCCCACCGCGTAGGCCCGGGTGCGCGCGCGGTCGATGCCGCCGCGATCGGCGAGGGTGAGCGGAAGGGAGGCGCGGGGGTCCTCGGCCTGCAGCGCGGCCAGCTCCGCCACCTTGCCCGCCTCGGGCTGCAGGTAGCCCTGCTCGTGCAGCCACTGGTTCAGGTTCACGTTGCAGACCTGCGGCGCGAAGCCGTGGTCGGAGAGGACGACGATGCGCGTCTCCCGTCCGACGCGGGCGCGCACGTGCCCGAGCGCGCGGTCCATCTGCACGTAGGCGTCCTCGATCGAGCTCGCGAACTGCCCGGCGATCCGCTCGTCGCGCGCCGGATGCCCCGGCTCGATGTGCCGCCACATCATGTGGCAGCGCAGGTCGACCGCGGAGAAGTAGAAGAAGAGCAACCCGTCCTCGAAGCGGCCGAGCGCATGGTCGAGCATGCGCACGCGCTCCTGGTTCACGTCGTCGCACTGCGAGATGAACTCGGCGTCGGTGAGCGTGCGCTCCTGCAGCCCCTTGGTCTCTTCGGCCAGCCCCTGGGTGTAGAACGGGCCGATCGCCTCGCACAGCTCCTCGACCGCCTCGTCGGGCGTGGAGATCGGCATGCACGGCTCGCGCGGATCGATGTTCACCGGCGAGCAGTAGAGGCGCAGTTCCGGGCGCACCTGCTGCAGGTAGAACTTCACCATCCCGTTCATCGACTGCAGCAGCCCGAGGTCGAACGAGCAGCGCAGCCAGTCGCTCCACTGCCCGCGCTCGAGGATGCACGAGTCGCCCTCCTCGATCTCGATGTGCACGGCGTCCACCTCGGGGTCGAGATGGACGGTGAACGGCCGCTCGCTCATCGGGACGGGTTCGAGCTTCCCATCCTGGTCGGGGCACTCGCGCCGGAAGGGGCTCGGCGGTCCGAAGAGCTTCGTGTCGGTGGTGCGGCCGTTGCGCACCCGCACCTGGCTCCAGATCCCGCCCTTGATCTCGGCGAAGTTGTCGGGCAGGTCGGTGGTGTAGTAGGCGTACTTGCCGTCGATCCCGCCCTGCAGGTCGGGCGTCCCCATGTCGGAGAGGGTGAGCTGCCGGCTGGGCTGGATCGGGTAGGCGGCCGGGATGCGGTAGACGTCGGCGCGCACGCCGCGGTCGGCGAGCAGGTCCCAGAACGGCTTCCCCTGGCGCACCGGCTCGCTCGAGGGCGGCAGCGCGATCTGGCGGCAGCCCGGCAGCGGCACGCTGAAGCCGGTGCCGGTCGTGATCTGCGTCGAGCTGAACGGCAGGTAGGTCTTCGGGTCGCGGTGAAGGAAGTCGAAGACTCCGTGGCCGCCGGGATCCATCCCGGTGATGAAGCACGACCACGCGACCGGCGACTGCGGCGGGTTGCTGGTGCCGAGCGGGACGAACGTGCCCTCGTCGGCCAGCTGCTTGAAGTTCGGCATCGAGCCCGAGTCCATGTACTGCCGCAGCAGCACGGGATCCATGCCGTCGATGCCAATCACCACGAGCCTGCGCCCGGACCGCGTGAAGCCGTCGCCGCAGGAGCCGGCGGCGAAGGTCACGCCGCCGAGGGCGGCGATCAGGGCGGACGTGCGCAGCGCGTGGCGTCGCAGGGCGGTTCCTCCGTGGGCGCTCATCGGTCGGCGGGCGCGGTGCGGGCCGGCGCCGCGGCAGGCGGGTCCGGCGCTCGCGGCGGCGCCCGCTCCGTCGGCGGCGCCAGGGCCGCCTGCACGTTCTCGCGGAACAGCGAGCGGCCCTGCATGTAGCCCGGCGCGGGGACGCCGAAGAGATCGAGGACGGTGGGCGCGAGGTCGAGGATCGTCGGCTCCGGCGCCGAGATCGGGCGGTTGCAGAACAGGATCCCGGGCACGATGCGCGGGTCCATGCAGTGATCGCCGCTCCAGCTCTTGGTGTTGTCGCTGAACACCTGCTCGCTGGTGCAGCCCACCGCGCAGTCCCACGAGTGGCGCCACCCCGCGTCGTAGCCGATCAGGAGGTCGGGCGCCTCGTAGGAGTAGGGTCCCTTGAAGCTCGCGGCGGTGTCGAACACCTCGCGGATCGCGCGCGCGCCGCCGCGGCCGGGGTCGGTCAGCGCGCGCAGCCCGTCGGCGATCTCGGCCTTCAGGCGCTGCAGCTCCTCGCCGTCCTTCACGATCCCGCGCGCCTCGCGCCCCTTGCGGTTGATGAAGAGGCCGGTGAGCCCCATGGCGAAGGCGCGCGTCCGCGACCAGTCGACGCCCTCGAACCAGTCGCCGCCGGTCCTCCGGCCGTCCTGGAGCACCAGGTAGCCGCGGTCGCGCAGCCAGGCGTTCAGGTTGACGCCGCGCTGGAACTGCTTGAAGCCGTGGTCCGACATCACGATGAGGACGGTGTTCTTCGGGTTCAGCCGCGCGCGCACGCGCCCGACGAACTCGTCGCACCAGCGGTAGACCCGCTCCACCGCGTCCCGGTGCTCCACCACGTCCTTGCCGGCGTTGGCGGGATGGCGCGGGTCGAGGTAGCGGAAGAACATGTGCTGGATGCGGTCGGTGGTGTCGAACACGGTCGTCACCAGCCCCGAGCGCGTCTTCGCCAGCGCGTCCCAGAACATGGCCTCGCGCTCCCGGGCGTAGAGGTAGGCCTGCTTCAGGAACGCGCTCTCGTCGATGCGCCGCTCGTTGAGGGCCCAGGTGTCCTCGGCGAGCCCGAGCGTCGCGAAGGGGCCGAGCAGCTTGGCGAGGTAGACCGAGTAGACCTCGGGTTGCGAGATCGGGAAGACCGGCTTCGCCGGGTCGATGTGGATCGGCGTGACGTAGAGCTCGAACTCCGGGGCGACGGCCTGCAGGTAGAAGCGCGCGATTCCCTGCACCCCGCCGAAGTCCACCCGCACCCACGGCGAGTAGTCGCCGAGCGGGAGCTCCGCCCGCTCCTTGCCGAGCTCGAGCACGCCCGACCTGCCGTCCGCGGCCAGCGTGATCCTCCAGCGCGCGGTTCGCCTGCGGCCCTCGAGCGTCGGACCCTCGAGCTCGCCCTCCACGACGGCGCCGACGCGCCGAACGAGGGTCTCGGTGCCACCGGCGTTCTCGGCCCCCATCCCGGCCGTCTCGTCCATGACGCGGCCGCGCAGCTTCGTGGTGAAGAACGAGAAGCTGCCCTGCGTCCCCTTGAGATCGGGGACGCACATGCCGGCCAGGAGGACGCCGTTCTTGAACTTCTCGGGCGGGAAGGTGATGGGGACGCGCTGGATCGAGCTCGAGATCCAGCGATCGCCCAGGATCTTCCAGAACGGCTGGCTGCGTCGCAGCATCCGGTAGAAGGAGCGGTGGAAGGTCAGCTTGAACCGGCCGAATCCGAACGAGCTCGAGCTCTCGCCGATCTTCGCGGAGGAGAGCATCGGCAGGTAGCTGCACGGATCGCGCGTGATGAAGTCGAAGATCCCGTGCTTGCCCGGATCGACGCCGGTCATGAAGCTCGACCAGGCGACCGGCGACATCGAGGGCGTGGCCGTCTGCAGCGGCAGGAAGGTCCCCTCCTGCGCGAGCGCCTCGAGGTTGGGCAGCTTGCCCGCGGCCATCCACTTCGCCGTGAGCTCGGGATCCATGCCGTCCATCCCGATGATCACGACGCGCCGCGCCTTCGCGCGCCGCCGCTGTCCCCACGTCGCGAAGTGCCGGATCGTCATCCGGACCGGCAGCACGATCAGCGCGGCGAACGCGGCGAAGAAGGCCGCGATCAGCACGAAGATCGTGCCGGCGGCCGCGATCCCGGCGCCCGGCCCGATGTAGGCGTGCGCCGTCGCCGGCCCGAACAGGATCGTCGCGAACAGCGTCGCGGCGATCACCCGGGCCTTGCGCGTTCGATCCATGGGGATCCCGTCACTCCGTGGCCGGCTCCCGCGCCGCCGCCGCGCGCTCAAAGGTAGCCCTTCTCCTTGAGCGAGCGGACGGACGCCGCCTCGGCCGCGGCGTCGATGCCGTCGCCCGACGCGGCGGGGATCAGCCCGCGCTGCTCGAGCGCGAGCACGATGCGGCGGAAGCTCTCGTCGGGATCCTCGGCCGCGGTGTCGCACTTCACCTCGGGGGTGATCGGCGGCTCGTAGGGGTCGTCGACGCCGGTGAAGTTCTTGATCTGGCCGGCTCGCGCCTTCTTGTACAGCCCCTTCACGTCGCGCCGCTCCAGGGTGTCGAGGTCGCACTCGCAGTAGACCTCGAAGAAGCGGCCGATCTTACTGCGCTGCTCGTCGCGCACGTCGCGGTAGGGCGAGATCGCGGCGGTGATCGCCACGACGCCGTTTCGGGTGAGGAGGCGCGCGACGTAGCCGATCCGGCGGATGTTGGTGTCGCGATCCTCCTTGCTGAAGCCGAGCCCCTTGCTGAGCGTGGTCCGGAACTCGTCGCCGTCGAGCAGCTCGACCTTCATGGCGCGCTCGAGCAGTTCGGTCTTGACGCGCTCGGCGAGCGTCGACTTGCCCGATCCGGAGAGCCCGGTGAACCAGAGCGTGAATCCGTCCATCGTCGTCGTTCCCTCGTCGTCCTCGGTGGTGGCGGCACGCCCGCCGGAGCGGGGCGCCGCGCGGTTCATCGCGCCTTCAGCGCGTCGATCAGGACCTTCGCGATCTCGGGCCGCGTGAACTCGGGCGGCGGGATGGTGCCGCTGCGCAGCATCTCGCGCACCTGCGTGCCCGAGAGCATGACGCGCTCCTCGGGCGAGGCGGGGCTCGACTTGGTCGAGGCCATGCCGGCGGTGCGCTTGCACCAGAACGAGTTCTCGAACCGGAGCAGCTCGATCCCGATCTCGCCGGGCGCGAACTCGTCGAAGATCTTCTGGGCGTCGTAGCTGCCGTAGTAGCTGCCCACCCCGGCGTGGTCGCGGCCGACGATGAAGTGGGTGACGCCGTAGTTCTTGCGGCAGATCGCGTGCAGCACCGCCTCGCTCGGGCCGCCGTAGCGCATCGCCTGCGGGTAGACCGCGAGGCAGGTGCGCTCCTTCGGGTAGTAGCCGGCGAGCAGCGCCTCGTAGCACTGCATGCGCACGTCGGCCGGCACGTCGTCGCTCTTCGTCTCCCCCATGAGGGGGTGGAGCAGCAGCCCGTCGACGATCTCGAGCGCCACCTTGGTCAGGTACTCGTGGGCGCGATGGATCGGGTTGCGCGTCTGGAACGCGACCACCGACCGCCATCCCTTCTGCTTGAAGAGCGTGCGCGTCTCGACCGGATCGAGCCGCCGCGCGTTGTACTTCTCGTACTTGACGCGGTTCACGACCGAGAGGCGTCCGCCGAGATAGGTGTCGCCGATCGACTCGAGGTACTGCACCCCGGGATGCGCCTTGTCGTCGGTGCGCAGCACCCGGCGCGCCTCGTCGCCCTTGTCCATCTTCCACTTCGATTCGACGTGCAGGACGGCGAGGAGCTGCCCGTCCTGCGTCTCCAGGGCGACGTCGCCGCCTTCCTGGATCGCGTCGGCGCTCTGCCCCGGCTTGACCGCGAGCACGATCGGAACCGTCCACGGCAGGCCGCGATGGAGGCGCCGTCGCTGCAGCACCGAGTCGTAGTCCTGCCGGTTCATGAACCCCTCGAGCGGGCTCATGGCGCCGACGGCGATCATGTCGACGTCCGCCATCTCGCGGGCGTTGAGCACGACCTTCGGCAGCTTCGGCGCGAGGTCGAGCAGCCGGTCGCGCTCGGCGCCGTGGACCAGCCGGTTGATCAGTCTTCCACCGTGCGGTGCGATCATCGTGTTCCTCTCGTTCCTCTCGTTCCTCGTCACAGGTATCCGAGGTTGCGCAGCTTCTGCTTGACGTTCTCGAGGTCGTGCGCGGAGAACTCCTCGTGGTGCTCCGGGTGCGGGGCGGGGCGCGACTCGGCCCCGTTGGCCTTGCGCTCCGCCTCGCCGAGCAGGTCGCGCAGGACGAAGACGATGAAGTCCGTGGGCGACGAAAAGCCGGCGTTCTCGATCACCAGCTGGATCTTGCGATAGAGAGGTCGCGGGATCTTCACCGTCACCCGGCTCTCGTGCATCGTCGTCCCCAGCGGCGTGGCGGGGTGCGTCGCGAGTGCCAGCGCTCCTCGGACACTCCAATCGCACTCCAAAGTGGCTCCGAATAGATAACGCTGCACCTTCAACCGTCAAGGCCCCGGGAATCCCGCCAGGTCGGAGCCACTCTGCCACCGAACCGGGGCGCGGCCGGCCTCTCGAAAAGGAGTCCCGAGCAGCCCGTCCGGGGGGCCGGCCCGGCGCAGCGTCGCGGCGCTACCCTCTGACGACCCTCACCGACCGAACTCCTCCGAGATCGCCAAGCCATGCACCGTCTCTCCCTGCTCCTCTCGTTCGGGCTCCTCGCGCTCCCGGCCGGCTGCAGCGATTCCCCGCCGGGGGACGGCGGGACCTCGGCGAAGGCGGTCTCGGCGCTTCTCGACGACGCGTCGGCCGCCATGGACGCGCAGGATTGGAAGAAGGCGATCGCCACCCTCGACGCCGCGCTCGCCGACGGCCGCGCCACGGCCGAGGAGCGCGTCCAGGCATGGCAGGACAAGGTCCTCTGCGAGGCGCAGGCCCATGGCGACGAAGCCGCGTCGGCGGCCCTGAAGGCGCTGGTCGCGTCGGGGGTCGAGATGACGCCTGACCAGTTCGCCAAGCTCGGCAACGACCTCGCCGCTGCCGACAAACTCACGGCCGCGGTGGACGTGATCGACGTCGCGACCCGGAAGTTCGCCGGCGACGACGCCGTGAAGAAGAAGCTGGAGCGGCTCGCCCGGGGGCTCTCCAAGAAACTGCAGGCGTCGGGCGACCAGGCCTCGCTCGACCGGCTCAGCTCGCTCGGGTACCTCGGCACCACCACCGACGAGGACGAGTAGCGCGCAGCGCCCGCTTCCCTCAGTCGGCCGGCGCCACCAGCGCCTCTCGATTGGCGGTGCCGCCCGCGTGCTTCCTCGCCGCCTCCTCGAGCCCGGCCAGCGGGATCACCCGGCCGTCCACATCGGCTGGCACCGGCAGCCCGTGGATCGCCAGGATGGTCGGGGCCAGGTCCTGCAGGTGCGGAAGCGTGCCGTCGGCCGCCTTGCGGTTGCTGAGGAAGATCCCTCGCACGAGGTAGGGGTGGACGGAGGTGTGGTCGCCCGACCACTTCGACTTGTTGGGGAAGACCGGCGAGTCCTTGGCGCGATCGCCCAGAGCCGTCCCCCATGCCACGCGGTAGCCGTAGTTGAATCCGACCTGGATGTCGGCCGCCCCCTCGACGCAGCGCCCCTTCTCGTCGCGGATGTCGGCCGCGAACGGGCCCGCGAGGTACTGGCTGCGCTTCCACGCGCCCGCGAAGACGCGCGGGTCGTTGGCGGAGCCGGAGTTGGGGTTGCGGTAGACGCTCATCTTCGCGATGAGCTCGCCGCAGACCTTGTCGTAGTCGGCCGGATCGACGATCCCGTCGGGCTCGCGGCCCTTCAGGTTGAGGTAGATCGTCCCGATGCCGTTCGAGTAGGCCCGGGTCCTCGACCAGTCGACGTACTGGAGGTTCTTGGTGGTGGGAGCGCCGCCGCGATCGGTCTGCAGCGCCATGAATCCCTGGTCGATCAGCCAGGCGTTGAGCTCGACCTCCTCGCGGAACGGGCTGAATCCGTGGTCCGAGCACACCATCAGCGTGCAGTCGCCGAGCTCCCCGCGCTCGATGCGCTCCATCACCAGCCCGATGGTGCGATCGACCTCCTCGTAGACGGCGGGGATCGCCTCCTCGAGCGGGATCTCGCGCTCGCCGAAGCGGACCGTCTTCTCGCGCGCGTCGGCCGCCTTGTACTGCGGGTGCTTCTCGTCGAAGTAGCGGTACATCATGTGGCAGACCCGGTCGGTCTCGCCGAAGACCTGGAAGAGCGTGCGCCAGTCGGGCTTCTCCAGTTGCGCCTCCAGCATGCGCCGGCGCCACTGGATCGTGTCCCAGATCGCCGTCATGAACGACTGGTCGGAGAGCTCGTCGTCCTTGAGCGCGTGGGTCTGGCACGACCAGCCGATGGTGTCGAAGTGGCCGGCGTCGGCCACGAGCTCCCGGCCGAACTCGGGGGGTGAGGTGATCGGCATGTTGCGCGGCGCGCCGTCGGCGGCCGCCGTGATGGCGGGCAGGTAGAAGCGCACGTCCCCGCCGGTCTCGCTCTCCGGCGTCGCGTTGCACTGCGAGACGTGCAGGTGCGCGGTGGCCTTGACGGGGAATGCGCCCTCGATCTCGAAGGTGATCGGCACGTACTCCGACCAGCCGCCCTCCTTCACGGTGAACTCGCGGCCGGCGAGCTCGAACCGGATCGTCCCGGCCGCCTTGTCCACCCAGCCCTTGAGCGGCACCGTCGCGTGGCCCCGCTCCTTCTCCCAGTCGCGCCGCTGGTTCTTGGCGACGTTCAGCTCCCTCTGCAGGTGCTGCTTCTCGGGCGTCCCGTCGGCGGCGTCCTTGAGCTGCTTCTCGAGCGCGGCGACCTGCCGATCCCACTGCTGGCGCTCGACGAAGTTCTCGGGCCCCTTGAGCCGCGTCTCGAACAGCCCGACCTTCTTGCCGTCGGCGCACTTCGAGCAGCCCTTGGTGAAGTTGAAGCTCTTGTTCCGGCACGTCGGGCAGATCACCTTGAACTTCTTCACCTCTCCACCCGTGTTGGTGGCGCGGTCGAACTCCCACTCGCTGTTGGTGAAGATCAGGTAGGTGCCCGGTCCGCCGCGCACGTCGGGGACCGAGAGGCCCGCGAGCAGCCGGGTGTGCTCGCCCGCCGTCGCCGGGTAGTTGCAGGCCGCCTGCAGGATCCGGGACGGCAGACCGGCGTCGTCGAGCCAGTCCCAGAAGTTGCGGCAGCGCAGGTCGTTCACGGTCGCGGGCATCTCGAGCCCCTCGGCGAACGGCTGCGAGGCATCGCGGCTGTACCCGATGGTCGGGATGATGAGCTGCAGCGTCGTGCCCGGCGCGCCCGGCTTCTCGGCGGGCCGCTCGATGTAGCGGAACGTCCGGCGGATGAACCCGAAGATGTTCGTCTTCCCGGGGTTCATGCCGGTGTTGATCGAAGCCCAGGCGACCGGCGACTCGGCCGGATTCGACGAGCCGAGCGGCAGGAACGCGCCCGCCTCGGCCAGCTTCCGGCACCACGGCATCTTCCCCTCCGCGATGAACTGTTTCGCGAGGTCGTAGGAGGCGCCGTCGAACCCGATCATCACGACGCGCGGCCCGGGAGCGGCTGCGGGCCGCTCCGCGGGGAGGGACGGGTCGGAAACGGCGACGGGGGCCGCCGCGGCGGCCGCCGGCTCACGCCCGGCCGACGAAGCCGCGCACGCGAAGGTGTCCAACGACGCGGCGGCCACGGCCGCGGCGACGCCGCCGAAGGCGAGCGTGCCGACCATCCAGATCCTCGGGTTCATCGACGAATGCTCCACGGAAGGGGGAGACGGGGGGATGCCGGCGCGGCGAAGGATGGGAGGCGCCACCCTGCGTGCCTGCTACTTCGTTCGGGCCGGCCGCCAGAGTAAAGCGCTCCCCCGCTGAAACCATTGGGTCGAATCGGCACACACCCCGTGCGGGGCTTCGTCGATCGTCCGGGCGAGACTCTTGGACGCGGCGGGGGGTCTCTCGTTTGCGGCCGCTCCGGCCTCCCGAGGGAGATCGCGCATGCGAAGGTCCGGACTCAGCGCCATCCTGGCGGTGCTCGTGGTCGCCGCCCTCATCGGCGCCGCGGTGCGCTGGATCTGGGTGCACGACGCTCCCGATCCCATCACGGCCTCGTCGCGCACCGACCGATCCGTGAGTGGAGGGGATCCGGCCGCGTCCGCTGCCGACGCCGACGCCCCCGCCGCGCGGGTCGTCGAGCCGACCGTCGCCGCGCCGGCGACCCGCGGCCGTTTCGGCGCCCGCGGCGTGGTCCGATTCGCGGACGACGGGCGCCCCGCGCCCGGCGCGACGGTGCGCGCCTGGTCGTCGCCGCCGCCGCTTTCCCGGCTGCCCTATCGCGAGGCGATGCGCCGCGTCGGCTCCTCGCGCGAGCCCGCCGCCGTCCACGACGTCAGCGGGCTCCTCGAGGACGACGGCCCCGCGAGCCGCGACGAGGCGCGCTCCGACCGCGACGAGGCGCGCTCCGACGAACCGATCGAGCCGCCGGCAGAGCCCGAACCCTCGCGACCGGAGGGCCGGAAGCCGCTCGCGGAGACGGTCGCCGACGAGTCGGGCCGCTTCGAGCTCCTCGGGCTCGTGCGATCGTCCTTCCACCTCGAGGCCGCGGCGCCGGCTGCGGTGACCCAGGAAGCCGTCCATCTCGAGTTCGGCGAGGACGGCGAGGATCGGGTGCGCGACGACGTCGAGCTCCTCCTCCTCGCCGGCGCGCGCGTGCGCGGCACCGTGCGCACCCCCGACGGACGGCCGGTTCCCGGCGCGGAGGTGTGGCTGGGGGCCGCCTTCGACCCCTTCTCGATGTTCGCCGCCGGCGGGCTCGATCTCCGCGCGCCCGACTGGCGCGTGACGGACGACCTCGGCGCGTTCGAGTTCGCGGCCGTCCCGGCGCCGCTCGAGCTCAAGGCCCGCGCCTCCGCCACCGGGTTCGCCGCGTCGGAAGCCGCGAGCGTCACGACGCGGGCCGGCGCCACCGCCGAGGTCGCCCTGGTGGTCGCGCCGGGCGGCACGATCGAGGTCCGGGTCACCGATGAGAGCGGCGCGCCGATGGCGGGCGTCCGCTGCCGGTGCGAGCCGACCCGCCTCGACCTCAGCACGATCACCGACGACGCCCGGAACTGGAGTCGGGGCGGCGGGCGGACGGACCGCGCCGGAGTCGCCCGGTTCCACGGCATGGCGATCGGGAAGTGGCGGGTCTCGGCCGACGTCGCGGGGCGGCTCGCGGCTTCGCAGACGGTCGAGCTCGCGAGCGCCGGGGCGACCGCCGCGGTCGAGCTGCGCATCGAGCCTGGACTGGAGCTGCGCGGGGCGGTCCGCGCCAGGGACGGGACGCCGGTCGACGAGGCGAGGATCACCGCCTACCTCGAACCGAGCCTGTTGAATCTGGACCTGACGGCGATGTCCGGCGCGACCGGCCGCCGCTCCGGCCGGAGCGACGCCGAAGGCGCCTTCGTCGTCACCGGCCTGCCTCCCGGCCGTCTGGTGGTCGAGGCGAGGGCGCCCGGATACCAGACCGCTTCGATCAAGGCCGAGGCGGGCGCCGAGCCGGTCGAGATCGCGCTCGCCTCGCGCGGCGTCCTCGAGGGGATCGTGGTGTCGCGCAAGACGACCAAGGCGGTGACGAGCTTCGAGATCCGCATCGCCCGGCGGCGCGAGACGAGCAGCCTGATCTCGTTCTCGCCGACCTCCGCCGAGGGGTTCATC
>Ga0187893_10004512_pt1 | contig 26354 bp, 18 predicted proteins | sample MA1701074metaG_FD_139574 | JGI IMG/M metagenome (GOLD analysis project Ga0187893, IMG submission 139574) | White microbial mat communities from a basaltic lava cave in the Kipuka Kanohina Cave System on the Island of Hawaii, USA - MA170107-4 metaG ... | reverse complement strand
CTTCCAGATTCTTGCTTCCAGATTCTTGCTTCCAGATTCTTACATCTAAACGTACTGATTCAACATCACCGGCATCACCAGCATCAGGATATCCTCATTCTTATCCTTCTCCAAGGGAAGGATGACACCGGCTTTGTTCGGGGCCGTCATGTTGAGACGGATCTGGTCGGTGTCGAGGTTGGAGAGCATCTCAATCATGAAGCGCGCATTGAAACCGATCTCGATGTCTTCACCTTCGTGCTCGCAGGCAAGACGTTCGTTGGCCTCGTTGGAGAAATCAAGATCCTCTGCTGAGACTTGCAGTTCGCTTCCGGTGATCTTCAGGCGCACCTGGTGTGTGGTCTTGTTCGCGTAGATGGAAATCCTCCTTAAGCAGCTGAGAAAGTCTGTCCGGTTGATAGACATCTTGATCGTGCTTGCTGTGGGGATGACATTCTCGTAATCCGGGAATCGCTCGTCGATCAGGCGGCAGATCATGCGGATGGTGCCGAACTTGAAAAATGCATTGGCAGCATTGAAGTCGATGCTGACGTCGGTATTCTCCGACGGCAATGTGGCTTTCAGCAGGTTCAATGCCTTGCGCGGGATAATGATATTGCTGCCGTTCTCCGATTTGACATCAGCGCGGCGATACCGCACGAGGCGATGTCCGTCGGTAGAAACAAAAGTCGTGTTCTTATCGCTCAGACTGACATAAACTCCCGTCATGGCCGGGCGCAATTCGTCGTTGCTGGTGGCGAAGATCGTGTTGTTGATTGCGCGGCCGAGCACCTCAGATGAAATCGCGGCTGAGAAGTCATTGGAAACGGCGGGCACCTTCGGAAAATCCGTGGCGTTTTCTCCGGAAAGCTTGTATCGACCGTTGTCGGAGCTTAGTTCGATGCTGTAGGTTGACTCGTCCATCGAGAAAGTTACCGGCTGGTCAGGCAGGTTTTTCAGCGTGTCGAGCAGGATACGGGCAGGTACGGCGATGTTGCCTTTTTCCTTCGATTCCACTGTGACCTCTGTGATCATCGATGTCTGGAGATCGGAAGCCGTCACTGTCAGGCGGTTCTTGTCTATCTCAAACAGAAAGTTTTCCAGTATCGGCACCACCGGGTTGGCGGTGATCACGCCGTTGATATAGGAAAGTTGCTTCAGCAGGTAGCTGGAGTTGACGATGAACTTCATGAAGTGGCGGTTAGGGTTGTCGTGCGCTAAGTTATGAAGAAAATGTAATCGGAAAAACGCGCACATGCCTGGTCTCCTGACGAACCATGTGGTCCACTTACTGCTTTGCGGCGACAAACCAGGCCTTCCGGCGGACAATTGCCGGGATGTCGGAACGGTCGAAGGCAACGATTTCACCGTTATCCAACCGGCCATAAACTTCTTCGTCGTTCTTCCCTGGCGCGAACAAGTCCAGACCGTATGCCCGGTCGGCGATATCCCGAACTTCGACCCTGGCCACAGGGCCCCGGCGTATGATACTGTCTGCAACACCAGGCGCAACAAACCGCCGGGCCATCAACAGACTGACAGCATCGAGGTAATCGCTGAGTTTGGTTGTATCTACTGCCGCCAAGCCGCGAATGCCGGGAGCGCGCTGCTTCATCTCTGCGACAAAACCGGCAGCTGGTTCTTTCGGATAGCTTGCTGTCAGCGACTTGAAGTTTCTCCAGTTAAGGTCGAATACTCTTTTTTCCCGCCACCCCGATGCAGGCAGCTCGAAAATTCCTGACACGTAAACGCGATATCCGGGAATGATCATCACATAAGGCCGACGGTCGGAGTTGTTTCTGAACCAGGCCTCTGACTTTCCCGCATTTCCTCCCGCTGTGAAGACCTTCTGAGGAGCGTCGGTGATAGAAAGCGTTACAAGTGTTCCGCGCTGGTCAAGCTGCGAATTGACGGTGTCAACCCTGGAAGCAGCCACCGGACGGTGCGGCTCTGCCTGCATGATGGTTGCCATGAGCACCTTGATCATCTGCAAATCGGCATCCCAGGCACCGTTAACAGACCAGCCAGTGCCGTCGAAGACAAGTTCAACAGAGTCTGCAGCCCGTACCATGCTGACTTTGTTGATTTTTTCCGTCTCGGCAACCGTAAACAAGGTGCGGTCTACGGCGATGCGCTCCTCATCCCTGCCAATCCAGGCAAGTGACGCTGATGCAGCCAACATGGCGACCAGCGCAAGGGCCAACAACTTGTTTCTCCTGCTATCCATTGCCCGGTTTGGTATCAAATTGTCCAAAGCGTCGGATTCTTAAATACATCTTCGCCGAACCGAAGGCAAAGAGTATTATCAGCGGCAACAAGAGATTGACTACCTGCCAAAATGTTCTTGACTCCCTCACCTTTTCCGTGTCGAGAGGCCTGACGCGGACTTCGCGTGTGCGAGCAGTGATCAACCCTTCATCGTCAACAAGAAAAGCGACCATGTTGGCAATCAAATCCTTGTTGGCAAACGTATGTCCCGTCACGGCATCGAAACCAAGTTCCAATGGTTCACCTGTCCGGGGATTCAAGTCGTTTCGGGCAATATCACCGTCGGCAACAACAATTACCCGTGTAGGTTTACCTGAGTTGAGACGGCCAGCGGAATCCACGCCGTCAGGGAGGAAACGGTTCTCATACAATGAGGTGAAACTACCTTCAAGCAAGTATGCAATCGGGATGGAAGAAGTCGAAAAATTCTGTGGAGAGATTTCCTTCCGGAGATCGTTGACGTTGATCCTCAAGGGCGCGTTTGTACGGCGGCTGTCGCGCGACGTCAGCAAAAGCGGGGTCTTGCGGATGCCAACCGCCTTTACTGAGTCCAGGCTTCCGGCAAACCTCAGCATTGTGGCGTCGAGGTTTCGCGTGACAGGATGATCGGCATACCGGTTAATCAACGGGAAGTAAGGCCACTCGATTGGTGTGATTTGCGGATTGCCATTCACCTGGCCAGTAATAACAGGGTATCGAAGTGAAACCAAATCCTGAACCAGGTCCGTGTTCAACCGGACCCCGTATTGAAACAACAGGTCATCCAATCCCAGGTCATAAGGAAACGCATAGTAGTCACCCCTCGACGCGCTGTCGAGGCTCACGCGCAAGGCATCAAGCAAAAGGATAAGCTTGCCACCTGACATCACATACTGATCCAGGACGTACTTCTCACGCTCGGAAATCCGTTGCTGTGGCTTTGCCATTATGACGACGTCATAGTCGGCAGAAGTGAAGCTGCGCTGAAGACCGACGCGAACGACATCGTACTGCTTCAGCAGCTCGTCGCGGGCTCCGACAAGAGACATGCTGTCGATTTCGCCATGCCCGGTTACAAAACCCACCCTCCTTCGATCAGTGACAATGAGTTGCTGGAGGGCGCTTGCCAGCTCGAATTCCAAACCTTCAATGGCACGGCTGATATCCTGTTGTGCGCCGCCAACCTGGTCTCTTAGCAGCATCACACCTGTTTGCAAACCCCCGAATGAAATCAATGCACCTGGGAACACAATCTTCTCCGTACGCCTGCCATCCTGGGTATCGATGATATTGATTGGCTTGATGCCTTTGTCAATGAGGTCCGTCATGAATTCCTGCCGGGCACGATCACCGGCGGCGGCCAATGGATCAGAAAACCGGTAGTGTACCCTGTAGCCGGACTGAACGCGAAATTCTTCCAGGGTCTCACGGATCGCTTTTCGCAGACGGCGAAACTCGGTGTTCAACTCCCCTTCCAGATAAACATCAACAAAGACGTCATCGTCCAGTTCCCGAAGCAGCTCGACAGTGGGCCCTTTAATGGTATACCGTTTCTCTTCTGTTAGGTCGAGCCGGAAGAAATAGAACCCGGCCAGTTGGTTGAGAACCACGGCCAAGACAAAGCCGTTGAACAGCCACAGCAAGTCGCCGGTTATCCTTTTTTCCCATGCTACCATGACCTGCTGGATAAAACGGTCTTAGCACACAAAAGCAAGACGCCGCACAGCGTGAAAAAGTACAATATGTCCCTGCTATCGATGAGGCCGCGCGAGAGGGACTCGAAGTGATAGCGGATCCCACACTGGCGGACAAACAAGGAAACATTGCCATCCTCTGCAAGTGCGGCGGCAGAATCAAAGCCCGAATAGAGCAAAAAGCAAAGCAGCGCGGCGAGCAGGAACGCGATGATCTGATTGGAAGCCAGGGACGAGGCCAGCACGCCGGTTGCACAAAACACTGCGCCAAGGAGAACCAGGCCAATATAGGACCCGACAACTCCTGAAGTGTCGATGTTGCCAACCGGATTCCCCAGTTTGTAGAGGGTTACATAATATATAAGTGTAGGCAACAACGCGACCGAGGCCAGACTGACGGCTGCAAGGAACTTACCAGCGACTATTGCACCCTCCGAGACCGGCTTGGTTAAAAGCCACTCGAGTGTTCCAAGTTTCTTTTCCTCGGCGAGGCTGCGCATCGTAATGGCCGGTATCAGAAAAACGAACACGAATGGTCCGAGAGAAAAGAGTGTATCCATGTCGGCGAATCCATAGTCAAGCACCGACGTTTCTGGAAACACCCACATGAGAAGCCATGTGACAACCAAAAAAACAGCGACAACCACATACCCGATCAGGGAATCGAGGAAACTGTTTACTTCTTTCAGGAAGATGCGGAACATGTCAGGAGCTTGCTTCGGTGGTAAGCTGGCTGAAAACTGACTCCAGTGAATTCTCCTCCTGGACCATACCAACCATGGGCAGGCGACGTTCGGCGGCGAGACGGATGAGCGAAACGCGAATGTCGAAACCCGGGCGCGCCACCAGCCGGTAGCGGTTAGGCCCAGCCACGCTCACAGACTGCACACCCTCTGCCGCTGACAGGATACCTTCGGATACACTAGCAGAGAATTCGATCACTACGGCCTCAGTCCTGCCCCGAACCATGTTGGCAAGTCTGTCATCTGCCACGATAACGCCATGATGAATCACTATCACCCTTTCGCAAAGCGCTTCCACTTCCTGCAGGATATGAGATGAGAAGAGCACCGTTTTCCGTGCGCTGACGGATTTGATCAGTTTGCGCATCTCAACCAACTGGTTCGGATCCAATCCGGAGGTAGGTTCATCAAGTACCAGAACCGGCGGGTCATGGATGAGAGACTGTGCCAGTCCAATGCGCTGCCGATAGCCCTTCGACAGTTGGCCTATCTTTTTGTTCTGCTCCGGCTCAAGGCCGCAGAGGCTTAGCATTTCCTTAACTCTTTTACGACGTGCCGTCGAAGACAATCCGTAAAGACCCGCGGCAAATGCCAGGTATTCATGCACATACATGTCGAGGTAGAGCGGGTTGTGCTCGCCGAGATAACCAATGGATTGCTTGGCAGACCTCGGTTCTTTGGCAATGTTTTTGCCGTTTACGAGGACGGTTCCGGCAGTTGGGGGCAGGTAACCGGTGATCATTTTCATGGTTGTAGATTTCCCGGCGCCGTTCGGCCCCAGGAAACCCGCGATCTCACCTTCCCGTACGGTAAAGGAGATATCGGATACAGCTTGTTGCGTGCCGACCTCTCCGCCAAAGCGAAAGCGCCGGTGGAAGGTCTTGGAAAGCCGGGAAACCTCGATTGACATCGTGACTTGCAAAATAATGGAAAAGAAACTGGACTTTAATAAAAGAGGTCACCTGTCTCGTCATTGGAACATTAATTGCGGTTAAGTGGAAAATTTGGAACTTTGCAACCCGATGAAGCTATTATTCCTGTTGTTATTTATCCTGGCCTCTTGCCTTTCCCGCGGACAAGACGGCTATGATCTTCGTTTCCAGATCGCCGATCTGAAAGATACGACCGTGTACCTGGGCTATTATTATGGAGAGAGTACTTTCCGCCGCGACACTGCCAAGACAGACAAGGAAGGGCACTTCCGATTCTCCAAACCCAAACGACTTGAGCGCGGTGTCTATTTTCTCATTCTGAACCGCAGCGAGAAAGTCCAGGTCAAACTTTTCGAGCCGGGTTTCCTGGTCAGCCAGGACCAGCACTTCAGCCTGGTCACATCAGGCCCCGATTATATACGGAACATGAAAGTGGCCGGCGATGAGGACAACCGGCTGTTCTTTATGAACATGATCTACAATGCCGAGCGACACAAGGAAGCAGAACCGTATGTCAAGGTGCTTGGCGACAGTACGCTGAACGAAGATCAGAAGAAGGATGCTCGTATAGCGTATAACATTATCGATAAGAAGGTGCAGGAGTACCAGGACGCGGTGATTGTGAAAAGCCCATTGAGTTTGACGGCCAAACTATTGAGAGTAAACCGTCGTATAGATGTGCCACCACCTCCGAAAAATGCTGACGGAACTATTGACTCCACATGGCAATACCGTTATTACCGTAAACATTTCTTTGACAATTTCGACCTAACAGACGATGCACTCATCCGTCTTCCTACTCCTCTCTACCAGCAAAAACTGGAAGAGTACCTGGACAAATTGGTACTGCAAGCACCTGATAGTTTGATGGCCGCCATTGATGAACTGGCATTGCGGGTGAAGGCTAACAAGGAAACGTACAAGTATTTGGTTTACAACTGTGTTTACAAGTATCAGCGTCCCGGCATCATGGGTCTTGATGAAGTCTTTGTGAGGTTGGTCGACAAGTATTTCGTGACTGGCGAGATGGACTACTGGGCCACCGCCGCCATGAAGAAGAGCCTTAAGGACCACGCCAACAAACTTCGAAACAGCCTTGTTGGAAAGACCGGCGCAAACCTGATCATGCAGGATCAGTATTTCCAGCGACAGGAATTGTATAATATCAGGAACAAATACTCTGTGATTTTCTTCTTCGACCCGGACTGCGGTCACTGCAAGGAAGAGTCGCCCAAACTTGTCAGTTTCTACAATTCCAGTAAGAGCAAGTTTAACCTCGAGATTTTTGCCGTCAGCCTCGACACATCGATGCTGAAAATGCGGAATTACATAAAGGAAATGAAGTTTACCTGGACGACGGTGAACGGGCCGCGCAGCTACTCAGGCTCCCTGCATGATCATTACTACGCTGAAACCACCCCGATGGTGTATATCCTGGATCAAAAGCGAAAGATTATTGCGAAGGGTTTGTCGGTGGAGCGACTGGAGGATTTCCTTACCAACTATGAGCAGTTTGAGTTGCGTCGGTCGGCCTCTGCAAAGACGAAAGGCGGGCAAGACTGACAACTCAACCCTCAATTCTGCGGATTAAAGACCATTTTTTGAAAATTTAACCTTCCGGGTGCAACTATTTGGGCATCGGGGAGTATCTAAGAAAGTAAATAACCAGACCCTATGGCACTGTTGGATACGTTTTTTGGCAAGAAAAAGAAGGAATTCCGGGCCACATGCCCGATCACAAAAGAGCCATTGGAGAAGGGCTTTGGATACTTGCTCACCACTGCCCAGGTGGTAGCAAGCAAGAAATACTGGGACCTCATCATGACAGAACCGGAGACGATGAGTTACACCGTTTCCCACTTTCGCAACCAGCCGGCAGGCACCCAGATGCGGTCAATGATATTTGAGAAATACGCCTCTGTCACCAAGCCGTGGATAGTTTCCGACAGCGTCATCAGCTACTTCGATGTTGACAAAGGTGCAGCCCGTGAGAAAGCTCGCAGGTGGTGGGACCTTGAAGGCAATTTTGCTCCCTCCGATGGCCCATTGCTCGACCCGGCAACCCTCCAGACATGGAAAAACTATGCGGTCCTGGAGGCCGGGCGGGAAAGAGTGGCCGTATAGTCCTCTTGTTATTTCGTGCGTTCGATGGTAAACCTGACCAGGTTTGTAAGTGATTCCTTGTATGCGGATGCAGGAAACTCGTTGAGAATCGCCAGCGCTTCTTCGTAGTATCGCTTCATGGCCGCCTGGGCATGTGCAATGCCTCCAGAGCGTCTCACAAACTCAATTACCTCTTTCACCTTTGCCGACTTGTCGCTCTGGTTGCGAACAATGTTTATGATTCGCCGTTTTTCCAGCCAGGAAGATTTGGAAAGCGCATGTATCAAAGGCAAGGTCATTTTTTTCTCCTTGATGTCGATGCCGACGGGCTTTCCGATGGAATCATCACCATAATCGAACAGGTCATCCTTAATCTGGAAGGCCATGCCAATGTGTAACCCGAACTCCTTCATCCGGCGCACGGCTTCTGCTGCAGCACCGGATGAACTGGCCCCCATCGCACAGCAGGAGGCAATGAGTGAAGCGGTCTTCTGGCGGATGATCGCGAAGTATACCTCTTCACTTATGTCCAGGTTCCTTGCTTTTTCCATCTGCAGCAGCTCTCCTTCGCTCATTTCCTTCACTGATTCCGTCCCAATGGCCAGGAGGCCGAATTCCTTGTTCTCTACTGACAGCATCAGTGCCCGCGCCAGCAGGAAATCGCCAACCAATACGGCTATCTTGTTTTTCCACAGGGCGTTGATGGAAAAAAACCCACGGCGGTAGTTGGCGTCGTCCACAACGTCATCATGAACCAGCGAGGCCGTGTGCAGCAACTCAATCAACGACGCAGCCCGAAAAGTAGATTCGGTGATTTTTCCGCACGTGCCGGCGCTGAGGAATATGAACATCGGCCGCATTTGCTTCCCTTTTCGCTTTACAATGTAGTTCATGATTTTGTCGAGAAGGAGCACGCGGGTGTGCATCGAAGCCCGGAATTTCTGCTCAAATTCCCTCATCTCTTTTTCAATCGGGGCCTTGATGTCTTCCAGCTTCAACAGCATCGAGGCAAGATACAAGTCAATACTCTATTGTCCATAGTCCTTCGGCCAATGACTTGCCATGGCCCATCGACCATTGACTATGGACTAACACTCCTATTCCCTATTTTTAAGCTATGGAGTACATCGACAGCCGGTGGGAACAGGTAATTTTTGTCCTGATCGTCATCGTTGTGGCTTTCATGTTGGGGCGTATTGTCCGCATGTTGCTCGGGCGTTTTTTCAGGAAGTCTGCACTTAAGCTCAAAGTCGATCCGACTCGTTACAACTTCTTCAAGAACGCATCGGACTTCATCATCTACCTCATCGCCATTGTAGTCATCTTTCGGTCGATTCCCTCATTGCGCAGTTTCGGCGATACCTTGCTCACTGGCGCCGGTATCCTGGCTGCAATCGTTGGCTTCGCTTCCCAATCTGCCTTTTCCAACATCGTCAGCGGCATCTTCCTGGTTATTTTCCGTCCTTTCAGCGTAGGCGACCGGATAAAAATCGGGCAGTTGTACACCGGCGACGTCGAAGACATTACGCTTCGCCACACGGTCATCAAGGACTTCGAGAACCGGCGGATAGTGATCCCCAACACTGTTATCAGCAATGAAGTGATCCTCAACTCCACGATTATCGAAGAAAAGGTCTGCATGTTTATTGAACTGGGCATCTCTCATGAAGCAGACATCGGGAAGGCGCAACGCATCATTCAGGAAGAAGCACAAAAGCATCCATACTACATCGACAACCGCACTGAGGCAGAGCGGGCGAAAGGCGACAGCCCTGTGATCGTCCGGGTAATGGGCTTTACTGAAGTTTCCACGCAACTACGAGGATACGTGTGGGCGAAAAATCCTAATGAGGGCTTTGACCTGAAGTGCGACCTTCACAAATCCATCAAGGAACGCTTTGACAAGGAAGCCATCAGCCTGGCTGTACCGCTGCGAATGATCACCTACAAGAACGAGCCACCCAATTAGCCATCATGGTTCTCACATTCGTTCTGCTATTGGTCGGGTTTGTTATCCTCATTAAAGGTGCGGATTTCCTGGTGGGCGGGGCCTCGTCCATCGCAAAAGGCTTCGGAGTCTCCGACTTGGCTATTGGACTCACCGTTGTTGCGTGTGGAACATCTGCTCCTGAACTTCTCGTAAGCCTCGTATCGGCCCTGAACGGGCGCAGTGACGCCTCTTTCGGCAACGTGATCGGCAGCAACAATTTCAACCTGTTGATGATTCTTGGGCTGTCGGGGGTGATCACCCCGCTTGTAGTGCAACGCAACACTGTTCGGTACGAAGTGCCGCTGTCTCTGGTTGCGGCATTCATCCTTTACTACCTGGTAAACGACGTTTACTTCCATGGCGCCAACAACGATGCTCTTGGTCGCATCGACAGCGTGGTCCTCCTTTTCCTTTTTGGCGTGTTCCTGTACTATATATTCCTCACAATGCGCCATGGTGTCAATATGGAGAACAGCGAAGTCATTATCCAGCTTAACAAGTCGCGCGCCATTGGCTACATCGTACTAGGCATTGTAATGCTGATTGGCGGAGGCAAACTTGTAGTAACCAATGCACTTGAGATTGCGCACGCGTTCGGCTTGAGCGAAAAGCTCATAGGGCTGACAATTCTTGCGGCAGGTACATCCCTTCCGGAACTCGCAACCTCAGTAGTGGCCGCTTACAGGAAAAACACTGACATCGCCATCGGTAATGTCGTGGGTTCAAACATCTTCAACATCCTGTTCATTCTCGGCATTACCGGCGTTGTGCAGCCCATCGCATACAACACAGCGCTGAACTTTGACCTGATGACGCTCATGGGGGGTACGGCAATGCTGATCCTGTTCATGTTCACCCTGAACGTCCGCAAACTTGACCGCTGGGAGGCATTTATGCTCCTCGCCGCCTACATAACTTACACAGTCTACCTGGTAGTCAATGACTGACAATTTGAAACCTTGTTTTTGATTTTATCTTTAGGATCTAAACCACCGCCTTACCCTATGTTACTCGCCATACTTCTCCTGCTTGCCGGATTTGGAGTCCTCATCAAGGGTGCTGATTTCCTCGTTAACGGAGCTTCTTCTGCTGCGAAGAAAAACGGAATTTCAAACCTGGCCATCGGTCTCACTGTGGTCGCGTTCGGAACATCGATGCCTGAACTGGTTGTGAGTTTTGTCTCCGCCCTGCAGGGTCGAAATGACGCCTCCTTCGGCAACGTGATCGGCAGCAACAACTTTAACCTGCTGTTTATTCTTGGCGTCGCCGGGGTCATTTACCCGCTCATTGTTCAGCGCAATACGGTGAAGTACGAGGTTCCCCTGTCGCTTTTGGCGGCAGTTGTTCTCTTCGCGCTTGTAAACGACGTCATGTTCTTCGACAGCACCGGGTTCGAAGCTCCTTTCGGAGGGTCGCTTTCAAGACTGGACGGCATTATACTGCTCATGTTCTTTTCCGGCTTTCTGTTCTACATCTACCGCACCATGAGGAGCACAGTTGACATTGAACAAAGTGACGCAATCAAGATATACAGTACGCCTATGTCTATCGGTATGATAATCGCCGGATTGGTGATGCTCATTTTTGGAGGAAAGCTTGTCGTAGATAACGCAATTGAAATTGCCCATCATTATGGCGTGAGTGAAAAACTGATCGGGCTTACTATCCTTGCCGCGGGTACCTCACTTCCGGAACTGGCTACCTCATGTGTGGCCGCTTACAGGAAAAACACCGACATCGCCATTGGCAACGTGGTGGGATCCAACATCTTCAACATCTTCTTTATCCTTGGAATCACGGCGACCCTCAACCCGATCCAGTACAACATGGCCATGAACTTTGACCTCCAGGTACTCATGGCATCCACCATTCTGTTGATGGTGTTCATGTTTACCCTCAACACCAATAAACTGGATCGTTGGGAAGCCTTGCTGATGCTGGCAGGTTACATCGGGTACACGCTGTATCTGATATCAACCGATTAGACGTGCCATCGTGCCAGCGTCAAAAAATGCTGACACGTCGGCAAATTGGCGCCGGTACACTACTCTACTTTCTTCACCAGCGCAGCGATCTTAGCTGCAGCCTTCTCGTTACCCATTGATTGGGCTTTCTTGTAGAGCTCGAGCGCTTCCCGGTAAGTTTCCTTTTTCTTGCGCGGGGCCAGCTTGGTGCGGTTAGCAGCTTCCTCAACTGCTTCAGCGCGGGCGAAGTAAGAATCGGCCTCGCTCATCTTGGCCTGGTTCATCAGCTCCTGGATACGGGCTTCGATAAGCGCGAGTTCCTGGGTCTTCGCCTCGATCTGCATCTGCTTGTCATTGAGTTCAGCCTCCTGCATGTCGATGGTGATCTTCATGTTCTCATTCAGATTGCCAAGTTCGTCAACGCGCTGCTGAAGGGTGCTGATCTCCTGGTTCCTTGTTTCGAGATCGGCTTTCAGTTTCTTGATAGTGGCAGCGAAGGCGTTGTTGTTGGCCTTTGATTTCTTCAACGACTTTTCCAGGTCAGTAATCCTGGACTGGGTTTCCTTTACATAGTTGTTGAGGTCCTTCATGCGGGCCGTGTAATCGGAATATGTTGTGCCCTCAATTACATTCACGCGCAACAGCTGACGGTTGGCATCGATAGAATCCATCAAGCTGCCTACTTCCTGCAGCGTCTGTGCCATTTGCTGGCTCACTTGCAATTCATTCTGGAGTGAATCAACCTGGCTTCTTAATTTCTGAGTTTCGCCTCCGCAGCCCATGAGCGCGGCACCAATGGCTGCCGCGATGCATATATTTTTCATAGTTTACTTGGGTTAAAGCTGAGGCAAAAATAAGCCCTTTCCTGAGGGGATGTGACGCAGTCAAATAAATTTTAGACGAACCGACATTATCTGCGGTAATCCCGTAAATTCGCCCCGATTTTTAGCTTTTTATGCCCAAATCGATAGTTGCGCAAACGCGCATTGCGGACCTGGGCGCCCCCCGCATCATTGTTATCGGGGGAGGGTTTGCCGGACTGGAGGTAGTACGGAATCTCAAATACGCAAAGGCCCAGGTGGTGTTATTCGATCTCCATAATCACCACACATTTCAACCCCTGCTCTACCAGGTCGCCACTTCGGGTCTGGAGACCAGTTCGATCGTTTTTCCCTTGCGAAAAAGATTCGCGCACCGTCCTAATTTCTATTTCCGATTGGGCGAGGTGAAGCACATCACGCCGTCAGAGCACACCATCGAAACGTCCATCGGTAAGGCCCGTTACGATTACCTCGTTATCGCTTCAGGTGCACGCACTAATTTTTATGGAATGTCGGATGTAGAAAAAAACTCGATGAGCATGAAAACCATCGAGGACAGCATACAGATGCGCAACCACATTTTGCGCAACATGGAGAACGCCCTCCTGGTCGAGGACAAAGAACAAATGAACAGCTTTATGGATTACGTGATCGTTGGCGGAGGGCCCACTGGCGTGGAACTGGCCGGTGCTTTTGCCGAGTTGAAGTCTCACGTATTCCCGAAGGATTACAATGAGCTGGACCTTTCTCACATGGATATCCATCTTATCGAAGCAGGCCCGCGGCTGTTGAACGGCATGTCGGAGAAAGCCTCGGCAAAAGCCCTGCAGTACCTGAAGGAGATGAGCGTCGATGTGAGGCTGAATTGCGCCGTGAAATCCTACGATGGGTACGAGTTGAAGATCAACGAGAACGAACGGTTGATCTCGCGCACTGTTGTTTGGGCCGCGGGCGTGAAGGGAAATCCAATCGACGGACTCGGCGAGGGAGCTGTCACGCGCGGGAACAGGTTATTGGTTGACTCCTGCAACCGTGTGAAAGGACATGAGAACATTTTCGCCATTGGCGACGTGGCCCTGATGGAAGGTGACCCGGACTTCCCGAAGGGTCACCCGCAGATGGCGCCGGGAGCAATGCAGCAGGGAAAACACCTGGCAGACAACCTCCGTCGCCTGATTGAAAAAAAGGAACCCAGGCCCTTCAGATATAAAGACAAGGGAAGCATGGCTACGGTAGGCCGCAACCGCGCGGTCGTCGATATGGGCGCCTTCAGTTCGCAGGGGTTCTTTGCCTGGTTCATCTGGATGTTTATCCACCTGCTGTCGATCACAGGATTCAAGAATAAGATTTTCACATTCTTCAGCTGGTTTTTCAGTTACTTGTCATACGACCGCAGTAACCGTCTTATTATAGGCAAGCCGCGAAACGAACTCTGACACTTCATGGAGGAACCGAAAGACTTAGGGAAGTACCAGCTTACATTGACCGGCGTCATTGTCTCGTTGGGAATAATCTACGGCGACATTGGTACGTCGCCGCTGTATGTATTCCGATCCATTATAGGCACATCAGCAATATCAGAAGAGCTTGTTCTTGGCGGCGCCTCCTGTGTCTTTTGGACGCTAACCCTGATCACTACAACGAAGTACATCTACCTGGCATTGAATGCTGATAACAAGGGTGAAGGTGGGATTTTTGCCTTGTACGCCCTTGTCCGAAAATTCAAGGCAGGCTGGGTGATATTCCCCGCCATCATCGGGTGCGCCGCCATTATTGCCGACGGGGTAATCACACCTGCTTTCAGTATATCCGCCGCTATCGAGGGCCTCACCATCGACTACCCGGAATTCCCAACCCGATACATTGTTATCGGAATCCTGATATTGATTTTTGTATTCCAACAGTTTGGCAGCAACGTGGTGGGCCGGACTTTCGGGCCGATAATGACCATCTGGTTTCTATTCATCGGCTACTTCGGCGCCAGGCAATTGGTCGAGAATCCCTCGGTGTTTAAGGCTATAAATCCTGTTTATGCCTGGGACCTGCTTACCGAATACCCCGGAGGCTTTTGGCTGCTCAGCGCCGTGTTCCTCTGCACCACGGGCGCAGAAGCCCTCTACTCGGACCTGGGTCATGCTGGAAAAAGCAACATACGGATGGGTTGGGTTTTTGTGAAGGCCTGTCTGCTGCTCAACTATTTCGGACAGGCGGCCTGGCTGCTGTCACAAAATGGCCAATACCTCAACGGGCAAATCCCCTTCTACAGCATCATTCCTGAAAAACTGTTGATCTTTGCGGTTGTCATAGCAACAGCGGCTGCCATTATTGCCAGCCAGGCCCTGATTTCCGGAACCTTCACCTTGGTCAACGAGGCCATGAAACTCAAGTTGTGGCCCAGCTCGCGGGTGCGTTACCCGAGCCAGAAGAAAGGACAGGTCTACATTCCCGGGATAAACTGGCTGCTGCTGGCAGGGACTGTGCTTGTAGTACTCCGGTTCGGCAGGTCAGCCAATATGGAAGGTGCCTACGGGCTGGCTATCACATTCGATATGTTAATGACTACAACGCTGCTGGTATACTATTTCACCACGGCAAAGAAATCAACCGTGCGGTCCTCCCTCCTTGCCATGCTATTCTTCACCCTTGAAGGCATGTTCCTGGTGTCAAACCTTGACAAATTCCAGCACGGAGGTTGGTTTACATTGTTTATGGCCTTCATCTTCTTCACCATCATGTTCATTCTGATGAAAGCCCGGCGTCTCCGCGATCGGCATACAGAGTTTGTAGACCTTAAACATTATATCCCGCTCATCCAGGATTTGCAGGCCGACAATTCCATCCAAAAGGAGGCTACCAACCTTGTATTTATGGCTGTTGCAGACAGCAAGCGGTACATCGATTCAAATATCATCTATTCCATATTCAAAAAGCGCCCCAAACGTGCTGATGTCTATTGGTTCATTCACGTCGATACTGTCGACAGTCCGTACACTTCGAAATACTCGGTTGACACCATCATTCCGAGAAAATGCTTCTTCATTCGAATCAAGCTGGGATTCAAAGCCGATCACCGCGTGAATCTTTTGTTCAACCGCATCCTCCACGACATGGCTGAAAATGCCGAAATCGACCTGGTAAGTCACTATGACTCCTTGCGCAAGCACAGCATGCCGTCAGACTTCAAGTTTGTTATGCTGCACTCGCTTGCCTCGGTCGACTCCGAGATATCAACTTTCGACAACCTTATCATACAAGGCTACCGGTTTATCAAGAAGTTCAGCCTGAGTACCGAGGAAATGTATGGCCTGGAATTGGCCAACGTCGAGGTGGAACGCGTACCCATCATGGTTGGACCGATTTCCAAAGTGCGGATAAAGAGGGAGAAGGAGGAAGTGGCGCGTCTAAAGGAAGCTAATTACAGCAATCTTAAGCCGGAATAATCGACGAGCACCAGGTGGCAATTCCCAAATACCCACTCTTGAAGTAACTTGCAAATGAAAGCGATCATGGATTGGCGCCTGGTATCCGGGAAGTGGAGTTTGCAAGCGTCAGCGCCCGCTGGCGGACACCCCTGTCCACAAACGGCCTGCTCACGGTCAGGAATCTGCTCTTTTTGGTTCTAAAGGGGTAATTGAACCGATTGGCATTGGTTTGGCCCTGCATGCGGACATATGTTGCGCAACTACCTCGTCATCGCCATCCGGAACCTTTTCCGCAATAAGGTTTACTCCCTTATCAATATACTCGGATTGACCCTGGGCATCACCTGTTGCCTGTTGTTGTCGCTTTACATCGCCGACGAGGCGCGGTATGACCGGCACCACGTGAGGCTGGATGACCTTTACCGTATCGTTACCCGCTTTGATGGTGAACGCGGAATACACGAACTGGGCACAGCTTCACCCCCCATTGCGATGGCGCTGTGGGAAGAGGTTCCTGATATCGATATGGCTGTTCGTGCACTTCGCCCGCCGGGTGTGCAACAAAATCTCATCCGCTATAACGACAACATGTTCTACGAAGAAGAAGGCTACATCGCCGATTCTACTTTCTTCGATATGTTTCATTACGATTTCCTTGAAGGAAATCCGCACACGGCATTGGTTGAAGGCCAGTCAGTGGTCCTGTCATCACAACTCGCCAAAAAACTCTTCGGCAATGAGCCCGCCCTGGACAAGTCCATTCATATCACCATGGGCGGGTCGGCAGCTGACTACCGTGTGACGGGAGTATACCAGGATCAAGCGCACAGCCACATTCGTCCGATGTTCGTTACCTCCATGACAAGTACAGGCTGGGGCGAATACATCCGCACAGGTTCAGAAGCATCCAATGAGTGGGTCGGGAACAACTTCGTTCCCTCCTACTTGCGCCTTATTCCAGGCCACGACAAAACTGCCGTTGAAGCGAAGATCAACCAGGTACTGCTCAATCACGGACTTGAGGCGATGAAGGCCCTGGGGGTTCACAAGACACTCTATCTTGAGCCAGTAAAGGACATACACCTGATGTCAGCCGTGGGACGCTCGCCGCGAATAAACTTTTTATACATCGTCGCTTCCATTGCTGCTTTCATCCTTGTCATCGCCTGCATCAACTTCATGAACTTGTCGACCGCAAAAGCAGGGAAACGGGCGACTGAGATCGGCATCAGAAAAGTCATGGGCGCTGTGAGGAGTTCGCTGGTTAGCCAGATCCTCGGAGAAGCACTCGTGATCGTTTCCTTCGCGGTTCTGCTTAGCATTGGTTTGCTGCAGCTTGTACTTCCCTTGTTCAGTCAGCTCACCGGCAATGTGATTGCAATGGATTCCGCGGCAACTGTTTTCCTTGCTCTGGCCCTTTTCGTTACCGGTTTGTTGACAAGTCTTTTTGCGGGCAGTTATCCTGCCTTCTATCTTTCTTCGTTCCAGCCTGCGGCCGTGCTAAAGGGCAAGGCGGGACTGGCCAGTTCCAACAGCCTGCTGCGGCAATCGCTCGTTATCTTCCAGTTCATCATCGCCATTGCCCTGGGCTGCGGCATGCTGGTGATCGGCGAACAACTCCGGTTCATGCAGGAGAAAGACCTCGGCTTCCAGGCCGGCGCTCGTATTGTGCTTCCATTACGTACGAGAAACGCCCGCAATGCATACTGGCCCCTAACCCAGGAGCTTCGCAAGAATGCAGGCATCAACGAGGTATCGGGCTCCGATTACATTCCTGGCACCATGATCTGGAGCGACATGCTGTACTATCCGAACGGAGGAAGTATGGAAACAGCGTTAATGCATCGGCGCAACTCCGTCGATGCCGGATACCTTGAGCTTCTCGACATTCCCGTCATCGCCGGTCGCACATTTACCGACAACAGAAAAATGGAGCGACGAAAGGTCATCATCAACCGAACCTCGGCAAAACAACTGGGATTTACGCCTGAGGAAATTGTCGGTCAGCCGCTGCACTTCGACTGGCATGGCGAACACTACAGTTACGATGTGGTCGGTGTCATGGAAGACTACCACCACGTATCGTTGAGAGACGAGATCTTCCCGTTGATCTGCGAGATAGGGCAGGATTCAACCCGGTTCGGTTTTGTTGTCTTTTCGATCCAGACAAATGACTTTTCCGGTCTCCTGTCACAGGTAGAACAAACCTGGAAGGCACAGGTCGCCGACACACCGTTCGAATACAGTTTCCTGGACGAAAACATGCAAAAGCAATATGAAGACGATCAGCGGGTCTCCTCTATCATTACCAGTTTCACGGTGATTGCCATGCTGATCTGCTGCCTGGGTTTGTATGGGCTATCGAGCTTTATGGCCGAGCGCCGGTTCAAGGAGATTGGCATTCGTAAAGTAATGGGTGCAAGCCTGGGACAGATCGCATCGATGATGTCGAAGGAATTCGTCAGGCTTGTGCTGATTGCATTTGTCATTGCCGCGCCCATCACCTGGTACGCCATGACGCGCTGGCTGGAGACATTTGCATATCACGGCCCGGTGAACCTTTGGATCTTCGCGATCGCTGGAACGTCCGCACTGGCTATCGCGCTGCTCACCGTAAGTTTTGAATCATTCAAGGCGGCATCGGCCAACCCAGTCGAGTCGTTGAGAACAGAGTGACATTAACATGCTTTTAAACTATCTGAAAATCGCGCTGAGGGGTTTGCTGAAACACCCGACTTTCTCATTCATCAACGTTGCCGGACTCTCCACTGGCCTCGCGTGCAGCTTTCTTATCATTCTTTGGGTTTATGATGAGGTGACTTTCAATCACTACTTCCTGAACTGGGAAAACATCGCCCAGGTGCGGCTAAATGCAACTGTAGACAAGGGCATAGTGACAGGCCAGTCGATGCCTTATGGGTTGATGGAGGCTATCACAACCGAGGACGCACGCATACGGCGTGCCGTCAGGACCAATTGGGGTGAAGGAGCGCTGCTATCTGTGGGCGACAAACGCATCAATGAGGTTGGCCTGTGGGCTACGCCGGCTTTCTTCGACATTTTTAAGCATCAGTTCATTAAGGGTTCACCCCGCGCGCTGGACGATCCCCGTTCTATCGTGTTAACCGAATCCCTGGCAAGGTCCCTCTTTGGCGATGAAGACCCACTCAACCGGACGATCCTGGTTGACAACAAGGAAGAACTTAAGGTGACAGGGGTTGTTGCCAACCTCCCGGAAAATACACAGTTCAGCAGGTTTGATTTCTACATGTCTTACGGATTCTATGAAATTACACAGGCATGGGTGAAGAATGTGAAGGACAAATGGGATAACAATGTTACCCAGGTGTATGTAGAACTTGAACCCGGCGCCAACATTGACGAGGTGAATGCCAGCATTGCCGGAATGATCACGAAGCGGAACCAATCACTCGACAACGTGTCGGTTTTTCTCCAACCGATGACTCGCTGGCGTCTACACACGACATTCGTCAACGGCAAGGAATCCGGTGGACTGATACTCTATGTACGGCTCTTCACAGGAATTGCCGTCTTCATCCTGGTCATCGCATGCATCAACTTCATGAATCTTGCCACGGCACGGTCCGAAAGGCGTGCCCGGGAGGTGGGAATTAGAAAAAGTATTGGATCAAGGCGGAAAGAACTTGTGTTTCAATTCCTCGGTGAATCCATCCTTCTTGCCCTTGTCGCATTCATCGCTGCCATCGTACTCGTTGAACTTGCCCTTCCTCTCTACAACCAACTAGTGTCGAAGCGACTGCTGATTGACTACGCGTCGCCGTGGTTTTGGACGTTTGGCCTTGGCCTGACACTGGCCACCGGCATCCTGGCCGGCAGCTATCCGGCTTTCTACCTTTCCTCATTCAACCCGGCACAGGTGTTGAAAGGCAAGTTTCAGGTTGCCGGTCGCTCAGCAACGCCGCGGCAGGCACTGGTTACACTGCAATTCGTTTTCTCCATCCTCCTGGGAATCGCCGCAATTGTGGTGTACCAGCAGATCCAACACCTTCGGCACCGCGAGGTGGGCTACAACCGCGACAACCTGCTCCTGATCTGGACGACCGCCGGCATAGAACGAAATTTCCAGGCACTGAAAAATGAACTGCTGGCCAGTGGGCATGTGGAATCCATGACCAAAAGCAACAGTCCGGTGACAAGCATTTTTGCCACACAAACGCTCGATGACTGGCCGGGAAAACAGCCGGGACAGCGGATTGAGTTTACCACAGTCGCCACCGAGTACGACTATGCAAAAACCATGGGTGTGCGTTTGCTTGAAGGGCGTGATTTCTCGCCTGAATTCCCCAGCGACACCCTGGCAATGGTGATCAACCAGGCCACGGTGGATGTCTTAAACCTGGAGAACCCCATCGGGCAGACCGTGAAATTGTGGGAGGCCGAGTGGCATATCATTGGTGTAACTGAAAACGTGATCATGGATATGCCTACAGGGCCGATTGAGCCGCTCATCATGGTGATGTCTCCCACATGGTCAAGCACGATCAGTGTCCGGCTTGCCCCCGGGTCAGACATCAAAACACGGCTTACCGGCGTTGAGCAGATCTTCCAGAAATACAACCCTGCCTACCCTTTCGAGTACCGGTTTGCAGATGAGGAATTTGAAAAGAAGTTCGCCACGTTCAACATGATCGGCCAATTGTCAAACGTGTTCACGATTCTTGCGCTGCTGATCACGGCACTGGGTATTTTCGGACTGGCATCATTTGCTGCCGAACAGCGAAGCAAGGAGATCAGCATACGCAAAGTGATGGGCGCAAGCCTCTATAGCCTTGTCATGCTCATCACCCGCGATTTCTCGCGGTTGGTTGCTTTCGCCTTTGTCGTTGCCGCCCCGCTGGGCTGGTATTTCATGCATCTATTCCTCGAACGCTACCCTTACCGTATCGAGATTTCTGTGTGGGTGATCCCTGCTGCGGGTTTTTCTGCGTTGCTGCTTACGCTGGCCATTGTTTCCACGCAGGCGGTGAAAACAGCAGTGGCGAATCCTGTGGAAGCGTTGCGAAGTGAATGAGAGGGCGACGTGGAGAGGTGCGGAAGTGATGAGGTGCTGATGTTCTGGGGTGTCAACTATTGTGACTTGGGATTTGGTTTTTGGAATTTGGAATTTTACGGCAAATTATGTTTCGCAATTACTTTTCTGGTGCTGTCAGGCGGTTGCTGAAGAACAAACTGCACTTCGCGCTTAACGCGATCGGGCTGTCAGTGGGGCTGGCCTGTTTTGCCCTCATAGCCCTTTGGGTGGTTGGAGAGTTAAGCTACGACCGGTTCCACGCGAAGGTCGACCGTATTTACCGCGTTGGAGGCCTCTTCACCGATGAGTCTGGAAGATTCGACCAGGCAGTCACACCTCCCCCGCTGGGCCCTGCGTTGGTGGCCGACTATCCTGAAGTCGAAGCCACGGTAAGGCTTGACAGGAACACCGCAACGGTACAACTCGGCGAAAAACAGTTCATTGAAAGCGGCATTATACTGGCGGATCCCGCGTTCTTCCACGTCTTCGATTTCAAAATTCTCTCCGGCGACTCCAGGACCGCGCTGAACGAGCCGTACAACATTATCCTGAGCAGGACAATGGCGAAGAAGTATTTCGGCGACGAAGATCCTATCGGTAAGTCCCTCAGGATCTTCCAGTATGATCCTGACGGGAATGGCGCGGAATACAAGATCACCGGTGTTGTTGAGGACACACCGATCAACTCTCAATTCCACTACAACTTCCTTGTATCGTTCAAGACCATGGAAGTTGTCGAGCCAGAGTCCATGAGCGCAAATGGCTGGTATTGGAACGGATACTATACCTATGTTCTCCTCCGTGAGGGATCAGACCCGAAGGCATTTGAAGCCAAGCTGCCGCAGACCATTGAAAAATACATGGGCACAACAAACCGTGAGTGGAAGGTAAACTACGATTATTTCCTTCAACCGTATGCTGATATTCACCTCGGCTCGCACCTCCGATATGAATTCGAACCCACTGGCAACATGAGTTTCGTTGTGATCTTCGGTTCGATCGGCGTGCTTGTCATGTTTCTGGCCTGCATCAACTATGTTAACCTGTCGACCGCCTTTTCTGCGGACCGTTATCGTGACGTTGGCATGCGCAAGGTGATGGGAGCCATGAAAAACCAACTAGTGTTCCAATACCTGGCGGAGTCATGGCTGCTGTCCCTCTTCTCGCTGATTCTCTCCTTCTCATGGATCGAGTTGGCAAGGCCGCTCTTTGAGGCGCTTACAGGCAAACCCGTTGTCGGCCTGTACACCTGGTCAACGGTGACCCTCTTGTTTGCCATCAGCAGTCTGGCAGGGATTCTATCGGGGCTCTATCCCTCCGTCCTGCTTTCCTCATTCAAGCCTGCCGCGGTCCTGAAGGGCAACTGGAAGACGGCATCCTCGGCGGGCATGCTGCGCAAAACACTTGTGACTTTTCAATATGCCGTTACGATTTTCCTGGTAATTGGCATCCTCGTGGTTCAGCGCCAGATGAGCTTTATTCAGAACAAAGACCTCGGGTTTGACAAGGAGAACCTTGTGATTTTGGGCGTAAACGGAAGCCGCGAAGTAATTCGTGGGTACGATGCATTTGCCAATGAGCTGCGCATCAGCACACTGATTTCCGGCGTTGCACGATCCAACACCAGTCTCTACGGTGGGCTTGGAAATTCAGTGGGCGTAATGGAAAACGCTGATGGAATAGAAACCAATGCGACCATATATCTCCTGCGTTGCGATTTTGAATTCCCTGAATTGTACAGAATGAAACTGATGGCAGGCAGGTTTTTCTCGCATGACTTCACAACGGACTCAACAGAAGCCTATGTTGTCAATGAGACGACGACTCGCGCATTTGGTTACTCCGATCCGGAGAAGGCAATAGGAAGAAAATTTGAATTCGGAGGGAATCCCGGCAAGGTCATAGGGGTGGTCCGCGACTTTCACTATTCGTCCCTTCAGAACAAGGTGGATCCCACTTGCATATTCCTGTTGGGCGGAAATTTCTCCCGGATCTCCGTTCGCTTCAAAGGTCCGGTGATAGAATCAATGGATTTGATCACCACCATGTGGAAAAAGCATTTCCCGAATTCTGTTCAGGACTTCAAATTCGCCGAAGACTCCTTAAACAATCAGTACCAGTCAGAGCAACGTTTCTCCGAGGTCTTCCTTGTGTTTGCCGTCATTTCACTGGCCATCGCTTGCCTGGGTCTCTTCGCGCTCGTGTCCTACTCCGTGGAGGGACGCACAAAAGAAATCGGTATTCGAAAAGTTTTGGGTGCTTCCGTGCAGAGCATCCTGATTTTGTTTTCGAAGGAATTCATTGTGCTCGTTCTGGCTGCGTGCATGATCGCAGTTCCGGCTGGCTATTACTTCATGAATAATTGGTTGAACAACTTTGCATATCGGGTTGAGCTAGGTCCAGGGACCTTCCTGGTGGCGAGCCTGCTTGTGCTTGGGGTTGCCTGGTTTACGGTCAGCGCACGTTCGATAGGCGCAGCGGTGGCAAATCCGGCAGATGCATTGAGGAGTGAGTGACCTGCAACCGGTTACTAACCAGAGACCAGAGCCAGCGACCAGCATAATGCAACCAAATGCTCAGTTGCAGAGTCTAAGTAGTTAACTCTAAACCAATATGTTCAACAACTACCTGAAAGTCCTCCTCCGCGGATTTGTACGGAACAAGACCTTCAGTCTGATCAACCTGTTCGGGCTATCTGTAGGTCTGACCTGTTCCCTTCTCATCGCCCTTTATGTGGTGGATGAGTTTACCGTCGAAACACACCACGCCAATCTGGACCGTATTTATATGGTCACCATCGAAGCGTCATGGGATGGGCAGACGCAAAAGTGGACAGGTGTACCCAACCTGTTGGCGCCCTCTTTAAATAAGGAGATTCCTGAGGTGGAAAAGGCCGTACGTTTCTTTTCGCATGAGTTCGGCAACCTGGCCTTCGTCAGTTCGGAGGCAGTAAAGTCAAGTGAGAAGAATTTCGGCTGGGGGGATCCTGATCTGTTCAAGGTCCTGACTTACAACTTCCTGCAGGGAGATCCGGCCACAGCCCTCGCAAGGCCCAACACGGCTGTCGTAAGTGAATCTGCAGCCCGAAAGTATTTTGGCAGCACTGATGTCATCGGCAAGACCATTACGGTCGATAAGACGTCGCCGCTGGAGATTACCGGCGTGTTTGCCGACCCGCCTCCTACATCGCGGTTCCGCTATCCCATCATCGGTTCGTTTGTCTCACACTATTTCGGAAGTGAGAAGAATGCTTCGTGGGGTAATGCCAGTTTTGAAACCTATTTGCTGCTGCAGCCTGGCGCTGATCCAGCCATTGTTGAAAAGAAGATCGCAGATATGCTGACACGCAACCTCACGGAAGAACAACGGTGGTTCAGTCTGCATCTCAAACCCTTGCGTGATGTCTACCTCTATCTTGGCGACGTGCAGGATTTTTACAACCTCGACGGCAAACGCGTTGACATTGCCCAGCTGCGTATCCTCTCGGCACTTGGGCTCATTGTCATCCTCATTGCCTCGTTTAATTACATGAACCTCTCCACTGCCCAGTCGCAACGACGGTTTAAAGAGATCGGGATCAACAAGACCCTCGGCGCAACAAGTCGCCAGCTTACGCGGAAATTTTACTTTGAAACGTCGGTATTCGTACTCATGGCGCTGGTTGTGAGTGTGCTTCTAGCCGGCGTAACATTGCCGGTGTTGAATTCGCTTACGGGAAAATCACTGGCCGCGACATTCGTTTTACAGCCGTGGTTCTGGGCTGCGCTTGCAATTGCTTGGATCGTCCTTAGCGGACTGTCAGGTTTCTATCCTGCTTTTTATTTGTCCTCTTTTTCACCTCGTCGAGTGCTGAAAGCAATCCCCGAGGCTGGAGGCGGAGTCACGCTGCGCAAGGGGCTCGTGGTACTCCAATTTGCCGCTTCCACCGTACTCATTATCAGTACGCTCGTGCTGTATCAGCAGCTGCGTTACATGCGCAATCAAAAGCTTGGATATAAGCCGGAGCAAGTCATTGCAGTGCGCACCACAGGCGCCGACAGCCGCGAGCAGATCATGTCGCTAAAGGCGGCTTTTGAACAGCTCCCAGACGTAAATACCGTGAGCCGTTCACAGTCGTTTCCGACAAGCAGCGCGAGCGGGCGCTCTATCCCGCCGCTGAGCGGCGAAGGTGACGGAATGTCGATCAAGACGGTGCGCGCCGACAACAAGGTGATTGCCGCATTGGGCATTCGGCTGCTGGCCGGCACCGAACTACCAGAGGTAAAGACGGCGGAAGACACGACGATCCAGGTGATCGTCAATCAGGCTATTACCGACTTCCTGGGGCTGAACCCGGATGAAGCGGTGAAGCGGGTTGTGCAGATCCATGGCTTTGGCCGGGTTGAAATCGTTGGTGTGGCTGAGAATTTTCATTTTGCATCCTTGAAGGAAGCGATCGGCGGCTATTGCTTTCATAATGCAAAGACAGAAGGCCTCAATTACCTGTTGGTGAATCTGAACACTTCTCATCTCACAGAAACGCTTGGCGCACTCGGGAGTACATTCAAAGGCATTATTCCTACGGCGTTCGAATTTACGTTTCTCGAACAGCGGTTGGAGACATTGTATTTGGCAGAGGAGCAATTGGCAGAGATCATTTTTCTCTTCTCCGGCCTTGCCATTTTTGTAGCATGTCTTGGGTTGTATGCCTTGGCCGCTTACTCCACCGAGAGGCGCACGCGGGAGATCGGTATTCGCAAAACCATGGGTGCTTCTGTGGTGCAGCTCACCACGCTGTTGTCGCGCGACTTTTTGCGGCTGGTGGCGATTTCGTTTGTGGTAGCTGTGCCGGTTGGGTACTACCTGATGAACCAGTGGTTGCAGGGGTTTGCGTACCGCGTGGAATTGAGCGCACTGGTCTTTCTTGGTTCCGGGGTGTTGGCGTTTGTGATCGCCTGGCTCACCGTGGGATTCGAATCAGTAAAGGCCGCGATGGCAAATCCGGTAAATGCGCTAAGAAGCGAATAAGAGCATACGAGGCTGAGCCTCAGCACAAACCCGGCGAATGCACTACGAGGCGCCGCCACGGTATTTCGATGCAAATACTCCTGCTTGCTGGAAGATTGATAAACAGGTTCGAAATTGCATACGGTTCGGCACGAGTCACAACTATTGTCTATGGTTGCGGAGGCTTGGTGTTTGTGACTAAATCAGGTTTTTAACATCAGATTCCAGGACTGTAGCCGTTACCTTAGCTTTTCGCTGTTTCGATAGTGAGTACAGTTTATAGCTATATACTAACAAACACTGTTGTCCGACTAACTAAGTAAAAGGGTGGCGTTTAAGCCACCCTTTTTTGTGTCATTTTTGTGATTGCGAAAAAACATCAATGACATGAACAAAGGTAGAACTTTTGCCGGACAGCCG
>Ga0187893_10004511_pt1 | contig 26359 bp, 30 predicted proteins | sample MA1701074metaG_FD_139574 | JGI IMG/M metagenome (GOLD analysis project Ga0187893, IMG submission 139574) | White microbial mat communities from a basaltic lava cave in the Kipuka Kanohina Cave System on the Island of Hawaii, USA - MA170107-4 metaG ... | reverse complement strand
TCGTAGAGCCAGACGATCTCGTCGAGCGGATCCTGGAGCGTGACCGTCCGCGTCGTGGACGTGAGGGCGCCGAACAGCGGGAACGTGGTCGAGACCGCCCAGTCCCTGGCGGGCTCGAGGGACACGAGATGCAGCGCGAGCGTGTCTCCGGGCTCGGCTCCTTCCACGTAGAAGGGACCGGTCTGCGGGTTGAAGGCGGTGATCAGCTTCGACGGAAGGTCGTCGACGCCTTGTACCAGACCACCGAAGCAGTCCTCGGTGAACACCTCGAGGACGTCGCCCGGGTTCACCTTCATGACGGGCTCGGCGCCGCCGAACGTCCACGCGAACTCGTGCATCTGCGGGCGGTAGGTGACGACGTTCTGGCCGGCCATCATGTCCTCCTTCGAACGATCTCCCAGAACCGTCCGAACACTGCTCGCGCACGTCGTTCGTGATCGTCGAGGTACGTGTCGGCCTGGGCCTGGATCTGCTCGGTCGTCGAGCCCCACGCCCTCACGCCGTCCTCGCCGGCGGTCTTCAGCCAGATATCGAGCTCGTTCCGGTCCACCTCGAAGTGGAACTGGAGCCCCCAGGCAGCGTCGCCGTAGCAGAAGGCCTGCACGGGGACCTCGTCGCCGGTGGCCAGGAGCGTCGCACCGTCGGGGAGCGGGAACGTGTCCTGGTGCCAGTGGAACACGCGGTCGCCGTCCTCGAAGACGGAGAGCAGCGGATCGTCCTTCGCCGCTGCGGTGGGATGCAGCGGGTGGAAGCCGATCTCGCGGATCCCGGCCGGTACCACCGGGTGGTCGAGCGCCCGAGCGAGCATCTGGGCGCCCAGGCAGATGCCCAGGTAGGGCACGCCCGTGTCCACCGCTCGGCGAACGAACGCTCGCTCGTCGGCGAGGAACGGGTGCTCCTCGGTCTGATCGACGTTCATCACCCCGCCGTAGAGCACGACACCAGAGATCTCAGACAGGCTGGGAAGCGGGTGCCCGCGATGTGCGAGGTGCTCCCTCGATGGGATCTCGGCGGCCTCGAGGCTGCCCGGGGCCACGCCGAACGTCTCCCAGTCGTCGTGGCCGATCAGCAGGATCGGTCGCATGTGGGGAGTGTATCCGGGGTCGGTTCGCGCCCGCCCGGGGTCGTCTGCCACACTTCGGGCGACCGATGGGGAGAGGTGCGATGACGACGACCGGCAAGACGATGCGACTGAAACGGGTGATCGACCCCGCGGGGGTCTCGGTGATCTGCGCGCTGGACCACGGGATGACGTCGCCGACGTTCCTCGAGCCGCTCGCCGACATCGAGGCTCGCGCGCGGGAGACCGTCGCCGGCGGGGCGAACGTGATCATGATGAGCAAGGGGATGATCCGGGTCGCCGCCCCGGCGTTCTCGCCCACCACCTCGCTCGCGCTCCTGCTCTCGGCGTCGGCGAACCCGGACAGCGACCGGCCCGAGATCGTTCAGATCGCCGAGGTCGAGGAGGCGCTCGTGCTCGGCGCGGACGCGGTGGTCTTGTTCACGGCGCTCGGGGGTGAGACGGAGCCCGGGATGATCGACATCCTGTCTGCTGTCAGCCGAGAGTGTGCGGCGCTCGGCATGCCGTTCATCGCGGAGGCCGAGTTCCCGACCACCTACGCGACGGTCGAAGCGCTGAAGCAGCAGTACGGGTTCGAGTACCTCCGTCGCAATGTGCGCCTGTGCGCCGAGCTTGGCGCCGACATCGTCAAGACCAACTGGCCGGGCGATCCCGAGTCGTTCGGCAAGCTCGTAGAGGCGACGAACGGCATCCCCGTCGTGCTCGCAGGGGGATCGCGCCTGGAGGACAGGGAGCTCCTGTGGCGGATGCAGGTCGCGGTCGAGGCCGGTGCGATCGGGTGCTCGGTCGGGCGAAACATCTTCATGCACGCATCGCCGGAGGCGATCACGCGGGCGCTCTCGCGGGTGATCCGCGAACGCTGGAGCGCCGACAAGGCGCACGACGCGCTCGCCGAGGAGCTCACGAAGTGAGAGCCGCGCTCATGACCGGCGTGAACGCGGTCGAGGTCCGAGACGTCGAGGAGCCCAAGCTCGACCCGGCAGGCGGGCTCCTCCGCATCGAAGCCTGCGGCATCTGCGGAACCGACGCACGGACGTTCTTCAACGGCGACCCACGGGCGCCTACGCCGTGGGTGCTCGGTCACGAGCCGGTCGGCGTGCTCGAAGAGGTGGGCCCGGATGCCGTGCTGCCGCCCGGCGTCGGCAAGGGCGATCGCGTCTTCATCGGCTCGATCCTCACGTGCGCCGAGTGCCGTTGGTGCGTCGAGGGGTTCCAGAACCTCTGCGAGCATCACCTCCTCTACGGGTACGACCCCTTCCCGGGGGCGTACGCCGAGTGGGCGGGGGTGCCTCCGATCGCGACGAAGAACCTGATCGCGCTGCCCGACGAGTTGCCTTCGGATCTCGCGACCGTCGCTGATCCGTTCGCGTGCGCGCTGAACGGCGTCGAGATGCTCGACGTGCGGCTCGGCGACACGGTCGTGATCCTGGGCACCGGCCCGATCGGATGCTGGCAGGCGGTGATGTGTCGCGACCGCGGGGCGAGCCGCATCTACCTCTCGGACGTGAACCAGGAGCGGCTGGATGTCGCGCTCCACGCCGTCGGAAGCTTCATCGACGACGCGTGGGTCGCGGGCGAGGACAACGGGGTCGCCGAGGTGCTCTCGCGGACGGAGGGCGCGGGCGCCGAGCGGATCAGCGTGGCCGCTCCCTCGAAGCAGGCGCAGCAGGCGGCGCTCGAGATGGCGGCCAAACGGGCTCGCGTCGTGTACTTCGCGGGGCTGCCCAAACACGATCCTGTCAGCCCGCTCGACATGAACCAGCTCCACTACAAGGAGCTCGCGATCGTGGGCGCCTACGGCGCGACCCATCGTCAGTACCGGATCACGATGGACTACCTCGATCGGCGCCGGGAGGAGCTCGCGGCGGTGGTGACGCATCGGTTCCCGCTCGAGCGGATCGCCGAAGCGTTCGAGACGATCCGCGCCGGCACCGGGCTCAAGATGGTCATCCTGCCGTGACCGGTCCGTACGTCATCGGCTGCGACGTCGGCAGCCAAGGGACGAACTGCGCGATGTACGGAGCGGACGGGACCCTCGTCGCCTCCTCCTACCAGGCCTACGACCTGTCCTTCCCGTTCCCGGGCGCGGCCGAGCAGGACGCGACGCTGTGGCCGGATGCCGTCGCGGCGGGCGTCCGAGAGGTGCTCGCGAACCTCGATGAAGGCCCGTCCGCGGTCAAGGGCCTGTCGTTCGGCTCGCAACTCGACGGGATGGTCGTGTGCGGCAAGGACGCACGCCCGCTCCGTCCGGCGATGATCTGGATGGACCGGCGGGCCGAGGCTCAGGCCGCGGCCGTCGCCGAGCGGATCTCGCCGGCCGAGTTCTACCGCCACGTCGGGGCCAACCTCGACTCCTCGCACGCGATCTTCAAGGCGCTCTGGGTGCGAGACGAGGAGCCGGAGGTCTGGGCTCGGGCCGGGTTCCTCATGTCGCCGGGCACGTTCGTGCTCCGAGAGGTCGCGGGCGTCGCCGCCGTGGACCCCTCGAACGCTTCGTCGCTCGCGCTGCTCGATCCGCGATCTCGGAAGTGGTCGCCGGAGGTGCTCGCGGCGGTCGACGTTCGGGAGTCGATGCTGCCGGAGGTGGTCCCGGCGACGGAGCCGATCTCGACGCTCTCCTCGGCGTTCGCCGACGCGACCGGCCTGTCGCCGGAGACGATCGTCGCGGTCGGGTGCGGCGACGAGATGGCGGCGACCCTCGGAGCCGGGGTGTTCGCTCCGGGAGAGGTCTGCGACGTGGTCGGCACCGCCGAGCCGGTCTGCGCGGCGTCGAGCGAGCCGCGCGAGGACCCCACGATGCTCGTCGAATGCCATCCGCACGCCGACCCCGACGCGTGGCTGCTCGAGAACCCGGGGTTCGTCTCGGGGGGGAACCTGCGCTGGTGGCGAGACCAGTTCTCACCGATCGAACGCGGCGCCGAGGCCGAGGGGCTCGGGGACGCGTACGACCTGCTCTCGCAGGAGGCCGCGCGCGTTCCGCCGGGCGCCGAGGGGCTGGTGTTCCTCCCGTGCATGCAGGGGGCCATGGCGCCGGAGTGGAACGGCGCCGCCAGGGGCGTGTTCTATGGACTCACGCTTGCGCATTCGCGGGCACACATGACGCGGGCCGTGCTCGAGGGGAGCGCGTTCGGCCTGCGCGACATCCTGGAGGCGATGGTGGCGGCGGGTCTGGGCGTGCACCGCCTGACGATCGTCGGCGGCGGCGCGAAGGGCCCGCTCTGGCGCCAGATCAAGGCCGACGTCACGGGCCTGCCCGTTCGGGTGCCCGAGAGCGTGGAGACGACGGCTACGGGAGCGGCGATCCTCGCGGCCGTCGCCTCCGGCCTGCACGCCAGGGTGGCCGACGCCGTGCAGGCGTTCGTCGCGTACCGGCCCGACGAGCACGAGCCGGACCCGGACCGCCGCGAGATCTACGAGGAGGCCTACCGGCGGTACCGTGACGTCTACTTCGCGCTGAAGCCGGTCTTCGCCCTTGGCTAGGCGAAGCTGGTACGTCATCCGCGTCGAGCTCCTCGGCGGAGCGGGCGAGGAGATCGTCCCGCCACCGGGCCGTGACTTCCTGGTTTCCTCGAGTCACTCGCTCATGGAGCTTGCGGTCGCGATCGACTACGGGTTCGCGAGGTGGGACCTCGGGCACCTGCACGCGTTCCGGATGCCCGATGGCACGGAGTACGTGCTCGGGGGCGGAGAAGATGACGCCACTCCGAGCACCGAGTCCACGCGTCTCGGGCTCCTCGAACTCTCGCAGGGAGCCGAGTTCGAGTACGTCTTCGACCTCGGCGACGAGTGGGTGCATCGATGCGAGGTTCGGGGCGTGGATGTTGACCCGCAGGCCGAGTTCGGAGACGAGCCAGCAGGCCCGGTGCCGCTTTTCGGATGGGGAGCGATCCCAGACCAGTACGGACGATCGACGCCGGAAGAGTGACCGGCAGCCATCCGATCGATGTCGTTGGCTGGGAGTAGCGTCGCCGGATGGCGACGCCGATCGCCCGGGGGCCCGCTTGATAGGTGTCCCAGCACCACGACCCCCTCGCTAGGCGGGTGGTAGGTGGTACCCTACCCAGATGAAGAAGACCAGCATCTACCTAGAACCCGACCTGGATTCCGCACTCGAGCGGCTCGCGGCCCGGCGAGGGATCACGAAAGCCGAGGCCATCAGGCAGGCGCTTCGCCGTGAGGCCCGGAACGCCCCTCGGCCTCGCATCTCGGCGATCGGGCTCGGGGCGGGACCGCGAGACGTCGCCGACGACGTGGATCGCCATCTCGAAGAGACCGGGTTCGGGCAAGCGTGATCGTCCTCGATACGTCGGTGATCTACGCGCTGCTCGACGCGCGGGACCAACGGCATCGGGAAGCGCGGGACTGGTACGAGGGTGTCGAGGCCGAGCTGACGACCACCCCTCTCGTGCTCGCCGAGGTCGATCACCTCGCCGGCACGCGGGCGGGCACAAACGCCCTCCGAGCGTTCCGCCGGGATATCGTGGTCGGCGCGTACGCCGTCGAGTGGTGGCCTGATGCGGCGAACGAGTCGATCGCCGTAGCCGAACGTTACGAGGCCCTCGGGCTGGGTCTCGCCGATGCATCCCTCGTGTGCCTTGCCGCGAGACATCGGGTGATCGAGATCGCGACCTTCGACGAACGGCACTTCCGGGCGATCCAGCCGCTGGTCGGCGACCGAGCCTTCAAGCTGCTGCCTGTAGACGCTCAGCCGCGTTCGAAGTAGCGGGCGAGCTCCCAGTCGGTGACCGTCGTGTTGTCGAAGATCACCTGTTCCTGCTCGGCCGTGTTCAGCATGTGCTCGAAGACGAAGTCGCCGAAGGCCTCGCGGGCCACCGATGAGTTGCGGAGGGCCTCGACGGCCTCGTGCAACGAGTAGGGAACGCGAGGAACGTCCTTGGCCTCGTACGCGTTGCCGACGAACATCGCCGGTGGCTCGACCTTGTTCTCGATGCCCCACAACCCGGCCGCGATCGTGGCCGCGAACGCGAGGTACGGGTTCGCGTCGGCCCCGGGGATCCGGCATTCGACGCGCGCTCCCTTGTGCTCGCCGACCGTTCGGAACCCGCAGGTCCGGTTGTCCCGGCTCCAGACGATCGCGGTCGGCGCCCACGATCCGAGCTGGTAGCGCTTGTACGAGTTCACGAACGGCGCGTACATCCACGCCATCTCGCGCGCGCACGCCATGAGGCCGCCCATGTACCAGCGGTAGGTGTCGCTCATGTGGTGCTCGCCGTCCTCGGACCACATCAGGCTCTCGGACCCGTCGGCGTTCCACACGCTCGAGTGGAGGTGGCAGCTGGAGCCGGCCTCGGCCATCGTCCACTTCGCCATGAACGTGATCGCGACGCCGTTCAGCTCGGCGATCTCTTTCACACCGTGCTTGTAGAGCGCGTGGTGGTCGGCGTTCGAGAGCGCGTCGGAGTACGTGATGTTGATCTCCTGCTGGCCCTTCCCGAACTCGCCCTTGCTGAACTCCACGGGGATCCCGGCGCCCAGCATCGCGTTGCGGATCTTTCGAACGATCCATTCGTCGCGCGTGGTCTGGAGCATGTGGTAGTCCATGATGTACGGCGAGCTGGGGCGCAGGTCGCGGTACCCGCGCTCGGCCGCGTCGCGGTAGGAGTCCTGGAACAGGTAGAACTCGAGCTCGGACCCGGTCTTGATCGTGTAGCCGCGCTCGGCGGCGCGAGCGATCTGGCGCTTGAGGATCGTACGCGGCGTGACCTCCACCTCCTGGTCCGCATGCTCCTCGTCGAAGATGTCGCAGATCACCATCACGGTCTTGTCGAGCCAGGGGCACCAGCGGAGGGTGCTCATGTCCGGGACCATCCGAAAGTCGCCGTAGCCCGTCTCCCAGGAGGCGTACTTGTAGCCGGGGAGCGGCTCCATCTCCATGTCGATCGCCAACAGGTAGAGGCATGCGTGCAGGCCCTCCTCGCCCAGGATCTCCTCGAGCAGGAAGTGCGGGACCACGCGCTTGCCCATGAACCGGCCCTGCAGGTCGGTGAACATGCAGAGCACTGTGTCGATCTCGCCCGCCTCGGCGAGTTCCTCGAGTTGCTTCACGCTGAGCATGCCGGTGGCTCCGGTCACGGTCCCTCCTCGACGATGGGTCCGCTAATCGAAGAGCGCGGTCGGGACCCTGTCAAATGCGAGCGGCGGGCCCCGAACGGACCCGCCGCCACGTATCGTGCCAATCGTCGCTAGCTCGGATCCATCCCAGAAGGCGAGGTCGACGGTGCGCTCTCGCCGCGCAGGATCGCCTCCTGTTCCGCCGAGGTCGTGACGTAGGTCTCCCCCGGCACGCCGCGTTCGCCCCGTGTGAGCGCGAACTCCTCCTCCGGCGACAGCACTAGCCGGTGCCGTCCCGCGATCGCGAAGTAGATCACGCCGAGGACGTAGTAAGCGGCCACCCCGTAGAGGCCGGGTCGGTAGTCGTCGTTCGTGAACATCGTGACGAGCGAGACGACCGCGATGACCCCTGCCACAGCTGCGCCAGGAACTCCCCACGGACTGCGGTAGGGTCGGTTGATGTTCGGCAGCCTGCGGCGGAGCATGATGAACGAGAGGCACTGCATCGCGTACGAGATCACCGCGCCGAACACGGCCATGTACAGGAGGGCAGCGACGACCTGCGCGGCCGCCGTTCCTCCTTGCCGGCTGAGGTACCACACCAGGAGCGCTACCAGATAGCCGGCGATGGCTCCGGCGATCAGCGCCACGTGCGGGGTGTTGCGCTTCCCATGCGTCACCGACAAGAACTTCGGGAAGTAACCGGCCCGCGACAATGAGTACGTGTTCCGCCCGTAGGCGTAGATGATGGTGAAGAAGCTCGCGATCAGGCCGATGAGACCGAACAAGGCGAGGATCTCTGCCGCGAAGCCCTCCCCGAAGATCCCGATGAACCCGTCGAACAGCGGGGTCCCCGACAGGCCGATGACGCCCGCTCCGCCGTCCACGCCACTGTTGAGCAGGAGGATGAGGGCGCCCGTGAGCACGAGCGTGTGCATGCCCCAGATCGTGCCCTTCGGAACGTCGCGAGCCGGATCCATCGATTCCTCGGCCGCGAGCGGGATCTCCTCGATCGCCAGGTAGAACCAGATCGCGAACGGCAACGCCTTGAAGACGCCGCTCATCCCGAGGGGGAGGAACGGCCCGCCGCCGTCCGCCAGCAGGCTCGTCGTCGCCCCATCCCAGTCCTGCGGGATGTTGAACCAGAGGCTCGGATCGAAGTCGCCGCTGACGAGCGCCGCAACGTAGAAGATCGCGAGGACCCCGAGCGCGAGTACCGTGATGATCACGGTGAATCGCATCGTTAACTCGATGCCGACGATGTTGATGCCGACGAAGACGACGTAGAAGATGGCCCACCAGAACGGCTCGCTGTTCCAGAAGGGGTCCCCCGTGACGTTGAAGATATCGATGACGAGCGCCTGCATGAGCAGTCCCATCGCCCCCACCACGACCGCGGGGGTGATCACGTACTCCATGTTCTCGGCTAGGCCCGTGAGGAATCCACCCCACGGCCCCATGGCCGAGCGGGCGAACGAGTACGCGCCGCCCGTGTGCGGAAGCGCGGGCGACATCTCGGCGATGCTGTAGCAGAGGCCGTAGTACATGATCGCGATGATCACCGTCGCGACCACGAGGCCTCCGAAACCTGCGGTGGACAGACCGAAGTTCCATCCGTAGAAGTCGCCGGAGATGACGGCGCCCACCCCTAACGCCCACAGGGACCACACGCCTGCGTGACGCCGGAGCTTGCGCTGTTCGAAGTACTCCTCACCTACCTCCTGGTAGGTGACGGATCCGACCTTGCGCTGCTCTTTCCCCACATCGCCCACTTCGTTACCCCCTCCCAGGACGCCTGGGCGTATTGAGCCTCAGCCCGGAACGCGTGTCAAACCTGCGAGCCACGGCTCCCCGGTATCAAGCTGCGGGTCAGGGCGGCGATCAGGAGCAGGCCCCACACCGGGACCACGCCCCAAGCTCCGGTCAGGTCCGCAACAACCAATCCGCCGAGCGCGGCCAACGCTATCCCGAGCACGAGAGGGGGTCTGCGCCGCGCGGTCTGGATGAGTATGAAGAGGGCGATGGCCCCGGCCAAGGCCCACCAGTCCCAGCCCCCATCGACCCGTTCGGCGACCGGCCGACCCCATCCGAGTGCCCCGAGGACTCCCACGCCTCTCCTCCTTTCCCGCGGGCCCGGTGGTTCAGTCCTCGGGGGTGACGTAGGCCGCCGTGATGCCGCCGTCGACGACCAGCGAGGCGCCCGTCATGAACGACGAGTCGTCGCTCGCGAGGAACAACGCAGCCTTGGCGAGCTCCTCCGCACGCCCGAGCCGCCCCATCGGGATGTGCACGAACCGTCGCTGGCGCCGAGCCGGATCGGCGAGCAGCTCGGCGAGCAGAGGGGTGTCGATCGGGCCGGGGCAGAGGGCGTTGCATCGGATGCCCCGGCGGGCGTACTCGACCGCGATCTCGCGGGTCATCGACAGGACCGCGCCCTTGGAGGCGGTGTAGGCGGTCTGTGACGTGGCCGCTCCCATCCATGCGACGAACGACGCCACGTTGATGATCGAACCGCCGCCGGACGCGATCATGGCCGGCGCCCCGTACTTGCATCCGAACGCCACGCCCTTGACGTTGATCGCGAGCGTCGTGTCCCAGATCGACACGTCGGTCTCGGTGACCGAGCCGTCCTGCGCGAGCATCACGCCGGCGTTGTTGTACAGGACGCTCAACCCTCCGAAGCGGTCGACCGCCGTCTTGACCATCGCCTCGGCGTCCGCCTCGTCGGAGACGTCGGCGTGGACGTAGACGGCCTCGGAGCCCGACGCGTTGATCTCGGCCGCAACGGTCTCACCGGCCTCGTCGGCCACGTCGGTGAGCACCACCCGAGCCCCTTCGCTCGCGAACAGCTTCGAGGCGACCATCCCCATGCCGCTGCCGCCCCCGGTGATGAGCGCGATCTTGCCGTCGAGCCGTCCCATCGAACCCCCCCGCTCCGCGCCTGACGCGGCGGAGCATACGGGGTCAGGAGGTGCCGGGAAGCCGCGCCAGGCGCAGCACGACATCGAGCCCGGCGACGGTTCCGGGCCAATGCCGACGTACGGTCTCCGCGCCGGCATGGCGGACGACCGAACGCAGGGTGGCCGAGACGATCACGAGATCGTCGAGGTAGCCGATCACCGGGAGGAAGTCGGGAACGAGGTCGATGGGGAACGCCAGATAGGCGAGGAGCAGCCAGAGCCGGACCCGCACCCCGCGACCCACCGATCGGTCGGCGGCGATCGCCCGGAGCAGCCGGACCATGTCGGGGAGCAGTCGAAGCGCTTCCTTGGCCGATCCCCGGGCCGAGCCGGCCTTCGGCCTGCGGACCCACAGGAAGGCGATGAGCACCAGCCACGACAGCAGCAGCGCTCCGATGACCGCGATCAGCAGCCGGCCCACGGTCCTATCATCGTCGACGCCGCGACCGAGGGGAGTCGGAGATGGCAGTCGAACAGCTGGTGCTGGCCGGGGAGCGACGCGACCCGGCCGATGGGAAGACTTCCGATGTGATCGAGCCGGGGACCGGCCAGCCGATGGCCGAGGTCGCCGACGCAGGTCCCGAGGACGCGAAGCGCGCGGTCGACGTCGCGCACCGGGCGTTCGAGGAGGGCGCCTGGCGAAGGATGAGCGCGACCGAGCGTGGGCGTGTCCTGCTCCGCGCCTCGGTGCTGGTCCGCGAGCGGCTCGAGTCGTTCGCCGCCGTTGAGTCCCGGAACGCCGGCAAGCCGATCAACGCCGCGCGCGGGGAGATCGGCTCGGTCGCGAACACGCTCGAGTACTGGGGCGGCGCAGCGAACAAGATGTTCGGCGAGACGATCCCGGTCTCGGACCCGGGCCTCGACATCACCCTCCGTGAGCCGGTCGGCGTCTGCGCGCTGATCGTCCCGTGGAACTTCCCGCTGGTGATCGCGACCTGGAAGATCGGCCCGTCGCTCGCGTGCGGGAACACGATCGTCGTCAAGCCGGCGTCCTACACGCCGCTCTCGGTCCTGCTGCTCGCCGATCTGCTCGTGGAGGCCGGCCTGCCGCCCGAGACGATCAGCGTGCTCCCGGGCCCTGGCTCGACGGTCGGGACCGCCCTGGTCACCGATCCTCGGGTCTCGAAGGTCGGGTTCACGGGCTCGACGGCGGTGGGCGCGCAGATCATGAAGCAGTGCGCCGACAACATCACGCGGGTCTCGCTGGAGCTCGGCGGCAAGTCCGCCAACGTCGTGTTCGCCGACGCGGACATGGAGGTGTGCGTCGAACGCTCGATGTGGTCGATCTTCGACAACACCGGCCAGGACTGCACGTCGCGGGCCCGGATGTTCGTGGAACGCCCGGTCTATGACGAGTTCATCGAGGCGATGGCCAAGCGAACGTCCGAGCTCCGAGTGGGCGTCCCCCAGGACGAGTCCACCGACCTCGGGCCCATGATCTCGGACGGCCAGCGCCAGACCGCGCTCGAGTACATCGGCATCGGGATCGACGAGGGCGCCCGTCTGGTGACCGGCGGCGAGGTTCCGCCCGAGCCGCCCGGAGGCTTCTACCTCCGACCGGCCATCCTGGCCGACGTGGACAACTCGTGGCGCGTGGCGCGGGAGGAGATCTTCGGACCCGTCGCCTGCATCATGCCGTTCGACACGGAGGACGAGGCGATCCGGCTCGCCAACGACACGCCGTATGGGCTGTCCGGCTCGATCTGGACCCGTGACCTCGGACGCGCGATCAGGGTTGCCAAGGGCATCCGCACCGGCGTGCTCTCGGTGAACTCGGCCCACAGCGTCCACACGGAGGCCCCGTTCGGCGGCTACAAGCAGAGCGGGATCGGCCGCGAGATGGGGATGCACGCCGTGAACCTCTACACCGAGGTGAAGAACGTCTTCTTCTCGGTGGGATAGCAGTCGCGTCAGTCTTGAGCGAGGTCGACGAGCCGTGCGAGCCGAGCACGTGGGTCACGCTGGATGCCTGTTCCGTCCTGAAGCGCGCGATCCGGTGACGATGTGGCGAGTTGGTAGGCTCGCCGGCCTATGGATCTTCCGGAGGAGCTGGCCGCGCGCCCACCCCGCAAGCCCGGCCAGGAGCCGACCTCGACGCTCACGCTCGACGCCTACGAGCGTCTGAAGGCCGAGCTCGACGAGCTGACGAACGACGGGCGCACCCGGATCGCCGAGCGCCTCAAGGCGGCCCGCGAACACGGCGACATCCGCGAGAACGCCGAGTACGACGCCGCGAAGAACGAGCAGGCTCTGATGGAGTCGCGCATCCGCAACCTCCAGCGCATGCTCCGCGATCCCGAGATCGTGGAGACGCCCTCGGACGCCGAGCTCGTCTCGGCGGGGATGCTCGTCACGCTGCGGCCCATCCAGGACGACGAGCCCGAGGACGAGACCTACCTGCTGGCCGAGTCGGCCGAGGAGCGCGCCCCGAACGTCCGCACGATCACCACGACGTCGCCGCTCGGCAGCGCCGTGCTCGGCGCTCGCCGGGATGACCGCATCGCGTACGAGGCGCCGGGGGGAACGTTCCACTATCTCGTCGTCGCGTTCGAGCCCCGCGGCTGAGCCACCGTGCGCCATCCGGGCTAGCCTCATCCCGTGACCGAGACGGGACCGAACGACCAGGTGGACGCTCCCCGCATCCGCGACATGCCCGCGCCGAGGAAGTCCGAGGGGCTGGCCGCCAGGCCGATGCGCTGGGTCTTCACCTGGCCGTACCGCCTGTTGCTCGCGGGCGTCTATCGCGCAGGCTTCCGGCCCTGGCACCTGACGCTGCTCGGGCTCGCGACCAACGTCGGGGTCGGCGTGCTGCTCCTGCAGGATCGGTTCCTGGCCGCGGGGCTCCTGCTCATCCCCGCGGGGCTGTTCGACATCCTGGACGGAGCCGTCGCGAGGCTGCGCGGTGAGGAGAGCCGCGCCGGCGCGTTCCTGGACTCGGTCCTCGACCGCGTCGCGGATGTCATCCTGTTCGGCTGCCTGTTCTGGTCGTTGGCGGGCCAGGACCTGCGCCTGGAGGCGGCGCTGTCCCTCGCGACCCTGGTGATCGCGCTCGGGGTGAGTCATGTCCGAGCCGAGGCCGAGGCGGCCGGTGTCTCGCTCACCGAGGGGTACTTCCAGCGGCTCGAACGGTACGTGGCGATGATGATCGGCCTGCCGATCCCGGGAGCGTTGCTCCCGGCCCTCGCGATCCTGACCGTGCTGGGAGCGGTGACCCTTGCTCAGCGACTGTGGTCGGCCGTCACCCGTGTCCTGGATGGCACGGTCTCCGAGGTGCCTCCGCGTAGAGCCCTCCGATGACGGAACCGCTCGCATGGGCGAAGATGCGGCCAGGATGGACCAGGTGTTCCACCGCGTCGGCACGCTCGCCGAGGTTCCCGAGGGGGAGCTTCGCTCGTTCGACCTCCCCGGGCTGCGGCTGGCGATCGCGCACGTCGAGAACGAGGTGTTCGCGTTCGGCGACGAGTGCACCCACGAGGGATGTTCGCTCGCCGAGGGGAGCTTCGGCGAGCAGGAGGACTCGGTCGTCTGCCCCTGCCACGAGAGCGAGTTCGACCTGGCGACGGGCGAGCCGCTCGCCGGTCCGGCATCGGACCCGATCCCCGTCTTCCTGGTTCGGGTGAGCGAAGGCTGGATCGAGGTGGGTCCGGCGCACGAGGTGGGATCGTGAAGCGTGAACCGCTCCCGCAGATCGCCGTGATCTTCGGCGCCTCAGGAGATCTCACCAAGCGCAAACTGCTCCCGGCCTTCTGGCACCTCTGGCACCAGGGGCTCCTGCCGAAGGCATTCGCTCTGGTCGGATACGCGCGTTCGGAGATGACATCCGACGAGTTCCGGGAGTACGCCTTCGATCACATCAAGCAGTTCTCGAAGGAGCCGCCGGACGGCGAGGCGTGGGACGAGTTCGCCAGGCGCCTGTCGTACTTCCGAGGCGCCTTCGGCGAGACGGGCGCGATGCGCGAGTTCGCCCCGTACCTCCACACGCTCGATGGCGAGTTCGGCACCGAGGGCCGTCGGTTCTTCGATGCGGCAACGCCTCCGGCTGCCTACGCGGACATCGTCCACAGGATCGGCGAGGCGGGACTCCAGGACAACGCGAAGATCGTGTTCGAGAAGCCGTTCGGGCACGACCTCGCGTCGGCCCGAGAACTGAACGCCGTGATGCACTCGGTCTTCGACGAGACCCAGGTCTTCCGCATCGATCACTACCTGGGGAAGGAGACGGTTCAGAACATCCTCGCCTTCCGGTTCGCGAACGGGATGTTCGAGCCGATCTGGAACCGGCGATACATCGACCACGTGCAGATCACCGTCGCCGAGCAGATCGGGATCGAGGGGCGCGGGGCCTTCTACGAGCAGGTCGGAAACATCCGAGACATGATCTCGACGCACCTGTTCCAGGTTATGACCTTCGTCGCGATGGAACCCCCCGTGACGTTCGAGCCCGACCGTCTGCGCGACGAGACCGTCAAGGCGTTGCGATCGACCGAGATCGCCGGGCTCGACCGGGTCGTCCGCGGCCAGTACGCGGGGTATCGCCAAGAGGAAGGCGTGGATCCCGAGTCCACGACCGAGACGTTCTCCGCGATCGAGCTCGAGATCGACAACTGGCGCTGGGCAGGCGTCCCGTTCTACCTGCGGACCGGCAAGGGCCTGGCGGACAAGGTCAGCGAGATCACGCTCAAGTTCAAGAAGGTCCCGTTCAACGTGTTCCGGGGCAGCGAGGCTGAGTTGCCGATGCGCGACCACCTCACGATCCGCGTGCAGCCGAACGAGGGGATCACGATCGCCTTCAACGCCAAGCGTCCGGGCCCGGGGATGACCCTCGGCCGGGTGGCGATGGAGTTCGACTACGCGGAGGACTTCGCCCAGTCGGAGATCGCGGACGCGTACGAGCTGCTGATCCTGGAGGCGATGCGAGGTGACCACTCCCTGTTCATCCGCCAGGACGGGGTCGAACGGGCATGGGGGATCCTCCAGCCGATCCTCGATGACCCGCCCCCGATCGCCTTCTACGAGCGTGGGAGCTGGGGTCCCGAGGCGGCCGCGGCGCTGATCGAGCCGCGCAAGTGGCAACTGACCGGCGTCCACGACCAGCACGACTACATGAGCCGGGCCTACCCGGTCGTCGAGGAGGGCTGAGGTCCGCCGCCGCTCGCCGGGCTGGCGTGCGGCGTGCGCGTCCGGGTAGGCTTCGCCATCGCCGTCCGCTTCCTCGACCAAGGAGGGCAGCCATGACCGAACGGACCCGCTTCGACCTCCCCGTCGACGACCTCCCGACCGCCTGGCAGAACCTGCTGCCGGTGATGGCGCAGGCGGGGATCCAGCCGCTTCCGCCGTTGCATCCCGGGACGAAGGAGCCGGTGACCCCGGACCTGCTCGAGCCGCTGTTCCCCGAGGCGCTGATCCTGCAGGAGGTCTCGACCGACGAATGGGTCGATATCCCCGGCGAGGTCCTCGATGTCTACCGGCTGTGGAGGACCACACCGCTCCACCGAGCGACGCGCCTGGAGCGCGCGCTCGACACGCCGGCCCGGATCTACTTCAAGTACGAGGGGACGTCGCCGGCCGGGTCGCACAAGCCGAACACCGCGGTCGCGCAGGCCTTCTACAACAAGCAGGCCGGCACCAAACGCATCTCGACGGAGACCGGGGCCGGCCAATGGGGTTCGGCCCTGTCGATGGCGTGCGCCTTCTTCGACCTGGAGTGCCTCGTGTTCATGGTGAAGGCCTCCTACGAGCAGAAGCCGTACCGCCGGATCTTCATCGAGACGTTCGGGGCCGAGGTGCGCCCCTCGCCGACCTCGACGACCGAGGCGGGCAAGAAGATCCTCGAGGCGAACCCGGACTCCACCGGCTCGCTCGGGATCGCGATCAGCGAGGCCATCGAGGTCGCGGCGACGAACGAGGACACGAAGTACTCGATCGGCTCGTGCCTGAACCACGTCTTGCTGCACCAGACGGTCGTCGGGCTCGAGGCCAAGCTGCAGATGGAGATGGCGGGCGACGTCCCGGACGTCGTCGTCGGGTGCGTGGGCGGGGGCTCGAACTACGGCGGCCTCTCGTATCCCTTCATGGCCGGCCGGCTCCGTGGGGAGACGCCCGACATGCGGTTCCTCGCGACCGAGCCCGCTGCGTGCCCCACGCTCACGAAGGGCAAGTTCGCGTACGACTTCGGCGACACCGCGATGATGACGCCGCTGTTCCCGATGTACACGCTCGGACACGGCTTCGTGCCGGCGCCGGTGCACGCGGGCGGGCTTCGGTACCACGGTGACTCGCCGTCGCTCTCCCTCCTGGTCAAGCACGGGCAGATGGAGGCGGCCGCCTACTCGCAGAACGAGGTGTTCGAAGCGGCGGTGCTGTTCGCCAAGGCGCAAGGCATCATCCCGGCGCCCGAGTCGGCGCACGCGATCCGAGGCGGGATCAACGAGGCGATCGCCGCGCGCGAGGAGGGCAAGGAGCGCGTGATCTTGATCGGGCTCTCGGGGCACGGGCACTTCGACATGCAGGCGTACGACGACTACCTGAACGACCGACTGCCCGAGGTGGAGTTCGACCCGGCGGCCGAGGAGGCCGCGCTGGCGGGGGTGCCGGAGGTGCCGATCGACTGAGGTCTCGCTCCGCCGGATCGCCCCCGGCGATCTCGAGGCCCTCAACGGGCGCCTGCCGCTTTGGAGCGCGCGCGAGTACGAGCAGCGTCTGACCGCTCAGGTGCGTGAGCAGCTCGTGCAGGCGATCGCGTGGTTCGGCGAGGTCCCGGCCGGGCGGGGCATGGTCCTGTTCCCCGAGCACGACGAGTTCTCCACGTCCGCGGTCCGCGAAGGGTGCGCCGAGGTGCGCGACGTCTTCGTCATGCGTCCGAGACGACGCCTCGGCGTCGCGACGGGGATCATGGCGCTGCTGGAGGACGCCGCGCGCGACCGCGGGATGCTCCGGATCGGCCTGTCGGTCGCGCTCGATGACGACGCTGCCCCGGCGCGCGCACTGTACGAGCGTCTCGGCTACGCGCACGCGCATGGTCCGTACGTCTCGACCTCGACGCTCGAGGGCGACGAGGGACCGATCCCCGTCGGGGCGGTCATGACCTACCTCGTCAAGGAGCTGTGAGCTTCATCTCCTCGAGGCGCTGCTCGAGGAAGTGCCGCTGCGCCGGGTTGGTCGCGAGCGCGATCGCGCGCCCGTACGCCTCGGCGGCCTCACCGCGGCGATCCAGCCGCCGGAGCAGATCGGCTCGGGCCGAATGGAACGGGAGGTACCCGTCCAGCTCGCCGCCGAGTGACTCGACGAGTGCGAGACCGCGCTCGGAGCCGTCGGCCATCGCGATCGCGACCGCGCGGTTGAGCTCGACGACCGGTGAGGGCGTCATCAGGGCGAGCCGGCCGTAGAGCGCGGCGATCTGCGGCCAGTCGGTGTCCTCGGGTCTCGGCGCACGCGCGTGCAGGGCCGCGATCGCCGCCTGGAGTTGATACGGACCGGGCTGCCGGCGGAGCAGCGTTGCATCGAGCGTCGCGAGCCCATCGTCGATCATGTCGTGATCCCACCGGGCCCGATCCTGCTCCTCGAGCAGGACCAGCTCTCCCGAGTCTCCCGTTCGCGCGTCCCGTCTCGAGTGATGCAGCAGCATGAGTGCGAGCAGACCGGCGGCCTCCGGCTCTTCCGGCAGGGGGGCGTGGAGCAGCCGGGCGAGGCGGATCGCCTCGTCGCACAGTTCGACTCGGATCAACGGTCCCTCCGTGGCTGCGTAGCCCTCGTTGAACACGAGATACAGCACGGCGAGGACGTCGGGGACGCGCTCGGGCAAGAGCTCGGGCGGCGGAACACGGTAGGGGATGGCAGCGCTTCGGATCTTCCGCTTGGCGCGGACCAGTCGCTGGGCCATCGTCGGCTCGGCGACGAGGAACGCGCGCGCGATCTCCCCGGTGGTCAAGCCGCCGAGCGTCTTCAGCGTCAGCGCCACCCGTGCCTCCATCGCGAGCGCCGGGTGACAACAGGTGAAGATCAATCGGAGCCGGTCGTCGGGGATCGCGCTCATGTCGGTCTCGTCACCGCCGAGCCCTTCGAGCTCGGCGAGCTGGGTCAGGGTCTCGGTCTTCTCGCGCAGGACGCGTTCGCGCCGAAGGCGGTCGATCGCCCGGTTGCGCGCCGTGGTCGTGATCCACGCGCCGGGGTTGGCGGGAACGCCCCGCACCGGCCAGGTCTCGAGGGCCTGGACGAACGCCTCCTGGACCGCGTCCTCGGCCAGATCGAAGTCGCCGAGAGCTCGGATCAACGTCGCGACCGCCCGGCCGTGCTCCTGCCGGAACAGGCGCTCGACGAGGCCGCTCGAGGGGCTCGCTACTGGCGCGGGCGTCCCTCGTCGTCGAACAGCATCACCGGACGGATCTCCACGCCTCCGCCGCGCACCGGCATCTTCGAGCTTGCCTCGATCGCCTCGTCCAGGTCCTTGCACTCGAGGAGGTAGTAGCCGCCCAGCTGCTCCTTGGTCTCCGCGAACGGTCCATCGGTCGTCACCGGTGCGGTCCCGCCGAACCGCACGGTGGTGGCCTCGGTGGTCGCGTGGAGCGCATCCCCGGCCAGGTACCAACCCTTGTCTCTGAGCCACTGCGTGTAGTCGACCCACTCCTGCATGGTCTTGCCCTGCTCCTCGGCCGACATGTCGGCGCCCGAGCTCTCGTCCCCATAGATCAGCAGGATGTACTGCATGCCGAACCTCCTCTCATCGGTGGTCTCACCGACCACCCTAGCGACGAATGGGGCGAGGGGCTTTCGACAACGTGTCCGAGCTAGATCCGGAAGGAGACGGCCTCCTGAGGCAGCCCGAAGGCCTCGGTGGCGGCTCGCATCGCCAGGCGCCCCAGGTACCAGTAGCCGGAGGGGGTGAAGTGGATGCCGTCCGGCGCCCGCATCAGCTGGAGGAGGCCGCGCTCGTTGCGGATGTATGCGGCGTACCCTCCCGCGCGCGCCTCGAACGCCGCCCACGTATCCACGTACGTGGCCATCGGATCGGATCGGGCGGCATCCCGGTAGATGCCGTTCACGCGACGGTAGAAGGCCCACCGCTGACGCTCTTCGACGATCGGGATGCCGACCCACACCACGTGGGTCCCGGCCTCTGTCGCTTCGCGCAGGAGCGCCCCCGCACGCTCCTCGTATCCCTCGATCCACTCGGCACTGCCGACTGGGATCTCCGAGCCGTCCCGGGCGATCTGGTCCTGCCCGGCGTTTCTGCCGAGCATGATGAACACGAGGTCGGGTCGGAACTCCTCAACGATCTGGCGCATCCCGGCCTGCCAGTTGAAGTAGTCCTGACGGGACAGGCCGGTCGAGATCCGGCCGAGCGACAACACGCGCACGACCTCCGGATCCATCGCTCGCTCGATCGCCGGACCGAGACCTTGCGCGAGCGAGTCGCCGATGACCGCGACCCGGAGCCTGTTCGAGCTGGTGGGCGAGCGGATGCCCGTGAGCTCGGGGGGCTGGGGCTCCCCCTCCTGAGTGGGGGTCGGTTCGGGCGGCGGCACCTGGCCGTTCCCGGTGATCGGGGGTGCAGGCTCCGGGGTCGTCGGGGCGGGTACGACGACCTCGGGCGGTAGGTTGAGATCCGGCAGCACCAGTTCGCCACCCGGAGTTCCCCGTGGGTCACGTCCGAGCGCCCGCTCGACCGCCTCGGAGGCTCGCGAGAGCCGGAGCGCGTCCGAGATCCCGCCCAACGGCCGGAGCAGCGCGAGAGCGACCGCTCGGCGTGCCCCGATCGGACCCGCGGCCGCGTTGCGCTCCAGGGCTGGCGCGGCGAGCACCCCCCACAGCCCGAGGCAGACGACCATCACCACGAACACCCGGCCCGCCGACGCGAGCCTCGGACGTGCGGGCGCGACGGTCTGGATGAAGGGTTCCTCGTCGGCGAATCGATCCAGCGTCTGTGTCTCGCTCACGGCACCTCAGAACTGGAAGTAGATGAACGGGGTCACGCCGCTCGTGCCGAGCGTCGTGATCGTGAACAGGACGGCCGCCAGCGCCGCGCCCTGCAGCACCGGGCCGAGTCGTGAGAACCCCCGGCGCAGCCGTTCGGCCGGATCGGCCGGGAGGTACTGCGCCCCGAGCATCCCGGCGATCGCGACGATCACGAGCGGCGACACGAGCTCGAGCGATCCCGGCGCGAACAACCGGCCGAGGATCTCGAACGCGCTCTCGATCGAATCGGCGCGGAAGAACACCCATCCGAGACAGACGAGCTGGAACGTGACGAAGCGCTTCCGGGCGATGACCCACCCGGAGACCGATCGACCGGCCCGCACCCTGCGAGACCGCCACCGGCCGACCACCTGGCCCACGCCGTGGAGCGCACCCCACGCGAGGAACGTCCACCCCGCCCCGTGCCACAGGCCCCCGAGGAGCATCGTGAGCAGGATGTTGATCGCGGTTCGGAGCTCACCGTGCCGGCTCCCGCCGAGCGGGATGTACAGGTAGTCGCGGAGCCAGCGCGACAGCGTCATGTGCCAGCGCCGCCAGAAGTCGCGAAGGGATGTGGCCGTGTACGGGCGGTCGAAGTTCACCGGGAACTCGAACCCCAGGAGCAACGCCGTGCCGATCGCGATGTCCGTGTACGCGCTGAAGTCCGTATAGATCACGATCGCGTACGCGTAGATCGCCACGAGCACCTCGAGCCCGCCGTGCGCGCTCGGCGCGCCGAACACCGGGTCGACGATCTGGGTCGCGAGATAGCTCGAGACGACGATCTTCTTGAACAGCCCGCCGAAGATCAGGAACGAGGCACGGGCGAGGTCGATCGATCTCGGGTCGCGGCGCCGGCGGATCTGCGGGATCAGCTCCCCGCCCCGAACGATCGGGCCCGCGACCAGGTGGGGGAAGAACGCGAGGTACACCGACACGTCCAGCCAACCCGAGGGTTGGATCTCGTAGCGCGAGACGTCCACGACGTAGCTGATCGCCATGAACGTGTAGAAGGAGATCCCGATCGGCAGGAGCACCTGCAGCAGCGGCAACGGTGGTTCGAGGCCGATGGACTCGAACGCGTTCGCGAGGTTCAGCGCGAAGAAGCCGTAGTACTTGCACCAGGCGAGGGGAGCCAGGAGAGCGACCACCGCGACGAGGGTTCGCCGCCGCCTGCGGCGTTCGTCTTGCTGCCGTTCGACCCACAGTGCCCCCACCCATGCCAGCGTGCTCACGAGCGCGAGGAGCCAGGCGAGCCTCGGATCCCACCAGGCGTAGAAGACGGTGCTTGCGAGCAGGATGAACCACTTCCAGACCGTGCGATGGGGGTTCAGGAGCCAGTGCAGCGCGAACACGATCGCGAAGAAGATGGCGAAATCGGTCGTCGGGAAGAGCATCTCGGTTCGGGACGACGGGGAAGACGCCGTCCGGTGGATCAGACCGTTCGTTGCGCCATGGGGTTTCGGTCCAGCGGATAGGCTAGCGGAGCGTCATGGCCGGATCGCCAGATCCACTCGATTTCCTCGACCTCGATCGGCTCCTGTCCGACGAGGAGCGCGCGGTCCGGGACGCGGTTCGCGGGTGGGTCGCCGACCGGGTCCTGCCGGGTATCGACGGGTGGTTCGAGGCGGGCGAGTTCCCGCTCGAGGTCGCCAAGGAGCTCGGGGCGATGGGGCTGCTCGGGATGCACCTGTCCGGGTACGAGTGCGCCGGTGCGAATGCGGTCAGCTACGGCCTCGCCTGTCTCGAGCTCGAGGCCGGCGACAGCGGGTTCCGTTCGTTCGTGAGCGTGCAGGGGTCCCTGTGCATGTTCCCGATCTGGCGGTTCGGCTCCGAGGAGCAGAAGCAGCGGTGGCTCCCCCCGATGGCAAGGGGCGAGGTGATCGGGTGCTTCGGTCTCACCGAGCCCGACGCGGGCTCCGACCCGGCCCGCATGCGGACGGGCGCGAAGCGCGACGGTGACGGATGGGTGCTGTCGGGCACGAAGATGTGGATCACCAACGGCAGCGTGGCCGATCTGGCGATCGTGTGGGCGAAGACCGACGACGGCGTCCGCGGGTTCCTGGTGCCGACGGACTCGCCGGGGTTCTCCGCGAAGGACATCCATCGCAAGCTCTCGCTCCGGGCGTCGGTGACGTCCGAGCTCGTGCTCGACGATGTCCGGCTGCCCGCCGACGCGGTGCTTCCCGAGGTGACCGGGATGAAGGGGCCGCTCTCGTGCCTCTCCGAGGCGCGGTTCGGCATCGTGTGGGGGGCGATGGGCGCGGCGAGGGCGTGCTTCTCGACCGCGCTCGAGTACGCGACGACGCGCGTCCAGTGGGGCAAGCCGATCGGCGGGTTCCAGCTCACGCAGCGCAAGCTCGCCGACATGGCGGTCGAGCTCAACAAGGGCACGCTGCTCGCGCTGCACCTCGGCCGGATGAAGGACGAGGGATGGCTGGTCCCGCAGCACGTGAGCCTCGGCAAACTCAATAACGTCCGCGAGGCGCTCCGAATCGCGCGCGAAGCTCGAACGGTCCTCGGCGCCAGCGGCGTCACGCTCGAGTACCCGGTGATCCGCCACATGAACAACCTCGAGTCGGTGCTCACGTACGAGGGCACGAGCGAGATCCACACGCTGATCGTGGGCGAAGCGCTGACCGGCTTGCGCGCGTTCGAATAGGCGTCGTCCGGTAGCCTGTCCCGACCCGACGACCGGAGGTCCGAACCGACATGGCACGAGAGCTCGACTGGACGTTGTTCGAGAAGGCAGTGGAGATCACGGCCTCCGCGGTTCGCGGCACGATGGGCGGCGAGAACAGCCAGCCGGCGAGCTACGCGGGCGACGTCTTCCGCGACGTGTGGAAGGCATTGAAGGAAGCCGCGGCCGACCTTCCCCAGCCGGGGAAGGCGGGTTTCTGACGGAGGCGCCCCGCCGACGCGCCGCCGGGCGAACGGCGCTGCTTCGCTGGTACGAACCACGCCGCCGCGCGTACCCGTGGCGAGATTCGCGAGAGCCGTACGCGGTCCTGGTCTCCGAGGTGATGCTCCAGCAGACCCAGGCGCCAAGGGTCGCGATCGCGTACCCGCGGTTCCTCCGTCGATTCCCGTCGGTCGGCGCGCTGGCTCGCGCAACGCGACGGTCGGTGCTCCGGGCATGGGAAGACCTCGGCTACAACCGGCGGGCGGTGGCGCTGTCCGAAGCGGCTCGAGCGATCGTCCGCGATCACGGTGGTGCGGTGCCCGCAGATCCGCAGGCGCTGCTGGGTCTGCCCGGCGTCGGTCCGTACACGGCGGCCGCGGTCGCGTCCCTCGGGTTCGGCGCGCCGGTTCCGGCCGTCGATACGAACGTTCGCAGGGTGGTCGCCCGCGTCCACCTCGGCCGCGAGGGGCACGAGGTCGCCCCGGGGCTCCTCGCAGACGTCGCTCGAGGATGGCTCGACCGCGGAGATCCGCGGGCATGGAACGAGGCCGTCATGGATCTCGGGCGCGAGGTCTGCCGTCCGCGACCGAGATGCGAGGTGTGTCCACTCTCCCGGATCTGCAGGTTCCGAGCCTCGGGCGCCGAGCCCCGTCCGTCGCCGAGACGACAGGGACCGTTCCAGGGATCGATGCGACAGATCAGGGGGGCCATCGTCCGTGCGCTCCGCACCGAACCATCCCTGACGCTCGCGCGGATGAGTGCCCTCACCGGGTTCGAGCTCGAGCGCATCGGCCGGGCGGTCTCGGATCTCGCGGCCGAAGGTCTGCTCGAAGCCGGAGAGGCCGCGAGGGCTGGCCGTCCGCTCGGTCGCGTCCGGCTCGCGGCCTAAGCTGCCATTATCCTTAAGTTGACACTAACGTAAGTCAGCCCATACCCTGCATCGTCATGGAGGCTGCCCTGAAGGCGATCGCCGAGCCGAAGCGGCGGGCGATCCTGCGGCTCGTTCGCGACGGCGAGATGTCGGCGGGGCAGATCGCCTCACACTTCGACGTGACGCGTCCGGCCATCAGCCAGCACCTCACCGTTCTGAAGGGAGCCGGGCTGCTCGCGGAACGGCGCGAGGGGACCAAGCGCATCTACCGGCTACGACCCGAAGGCGTGGAAGAGCTCCGCGAGTTCATCGACGCGATCTGGGCCGAGCGACTCGCCACCTTGAAGCGGGAAGTGGAGGCCGAGGAGAGGAGGAACCGTGGCGCAGGTCGTGCGACCCGACGTCGGTGAGCTCGCGCTGCGGATCGAGGCCTCGCCGGCGACCGTGTTCGAGTTCTTCGTCGATGCCGAGAAGATGACGCGCTGGAAGGGGGGCTCGGCCGAGCTCGACCCGCGCCCCGGCGGTGTATACCGCGTCGGTGGCATCGCAGGCGATCATGTCGCCGCCGGCGAATACGTCGAGCTCGATCCGCCACACCGCTTGGTGTTCACGTGGGGATGGGAGGGCGACGAGGAGGTGCCGCCCGGGTCGAGCACCGTGGAGGTGACGCTCACACCCGACGGCGATGCGACGCTGCTCCGGCTCGTGCATCGCGATCTGCCGGTGGGACAGGGCGCAAGGCATGAACAGGGATGGCTGCACTTCGTGCCGCGGCTCGCCGAGGCTGCGGCGGGAAGGGATCCCGGGCCGGACCAGCCGATGAAGTGAGGAGGAGGACATGGGAGCACCCGTCACGCATTTCGAGATCTACGGCAAAGACGCGGCGGCCCTCAGGAAGTTCTACGAGGAGCTGTTCGGTTGGGAGATCCACGCCGACAACCCGATGAACTACGGGATGGTGCACACGAACGCCGGCGACAAAGGTATCGGCGGCGGGGTCGCAGAGGGAGAGGCTCGAGTGAACATCGTGCCCGAGGTCGACGACCTGCAGGCAACCCTGGACAAGGCGGTGTCGCTCGGCGCTGAGGTGGTCACACCGGTCACCGAGATCCCGGGGGTGGTCACGTTCGCGGAGTTCCGCGATCCGGCCGGCAACGTGCTCGGGATCTCCCTCGCCGACGCACCGGGGTCCTGATCGCCCGATCAGATCCTCGTCCTCAGCTTGGGCAGGACCTCGGCGGCGAAGAGCTCGATCGCTCGCGCGGCGGTTTCGATCCCCATCCCCGGGTAGTGGAGCCGCACGATCAGTTCGGCGTCCCGATCGCCGACGTCTCGCAGGATCTGGGCGAGCGCCTGAGCGACCGCGTCCGGCGCTCCCGCCGGCGTCGAGATCCGCAGGTCCTCGTCGGGAAGGGTGATCGGGTCGAGCTGGTCGAGGTCCGGCGTGTCGGCTCCGGCGCCCCAGGCTTCATAGGTGCCGAGCTGCTGGACCACGCCGTCACGGATCAGCGCCCACGCGTCGCCGTCGCGCCAGGCGAATGCGTTCTGCAGGAGCACGAGGCCGACAGCCTTGGGGTCGCGGTCGACCCCGCTGGCCCCCTCCTCGATCAGCGCGAGGTTCGCCCGTAGCTCGTCGGGCCCGGTCTCGTCCGTGATGTAGCCGTCGGCGAGCCTGCCGGCCCGCAGCACGGCCCTGCGGTCGTACCCGCCGAGGTAGATCGGGGGCCCACCCGGCCGCGCGGGCGCGGGCGTCACCTTCACGCCGTCGTAGCGCAGCACCTCGCCCTCGAAGGAGAACCGCCGGCCGGACCAGGCCCTGCGGAGCACCTCGATCGTCTCCTCGGTGCGTTTCGCGCGTTCGGCCATCGCCACGCCGAACATCCGGAACTCCTCGTGCCGCCAGCCATGGCCGAGCCCGAGGATCAGACGTCCCCCCGAGAGCTGGTCAACGACCGCGGCGTCCTCGGCGACCCGGAGCGGGTCGTGCAGCGGGGTGAGCAGCACGCCGGTGCCGAGCGCGATCCGCTCGGTCACCGTCGCGAACGCGGCGAGCAGCGGCAGGAGCGAGGGGAGGTAGCCGTCGGAGGACCCGTGGTGCTCGCTCACCCATGCCGAGTCGAACCCGAGCGACTCCGCCAGCCGCACCAGGTCGAGCGTCTCCCGGTACTCCTGCGCGAACGTGCGCTCCGAGCCGGCGGGGATCTGCGCCGTGAACAAGCCGATGCCGACGCGGAGGGCCACCCTCGCGACGTTACACGGCCATTCCTTCGAACCGGGGATGCGTCAGGGCCGGTTGACGCGCTCGAGCGGGCAGCGTATCTTCCCAATAGGGAATGAGAACCATTCCCATGCATTCGGTGAAGGATGGACGAGCGGAAAAGAGGACACGTCTGCGACGGTTCGGGCCGGAAACGAAGGCGATCCTCGGCGCGGCGATCCTGTTGGCGGCGTGTGACGGACGTGGCGGCTCGACCGGTGTCGAGGGGGGGGTGACCGAGGTCGTCGCGAGCTTCTACCCCCTC
>Ga0187893_10004509_pt1 | contig 26366 bp, 21 predicted proteins | sample MA1701074metaG_FD_139574 | JGI IMG/M metagenome (GOLD analysis project Ga0187893, IMG submission 139574) | White microbial mat communities from a basaltic lava cave in the Kipuka Kanohina Cave System on the Island of Hawaii, USA - MA170107-4 metaG ... | reverse complement strand
TGCGCCAGTCGTACTCTGTCGCCCAATAGCTCGCGAGCTTTTGAATCGTCGCGAGCTGCACGCCTTGCGATGCATCCGTTTCCCGGTCAGGCCACCTCGTCGCGTTGATTCGCCTGCGCAACTCCGTGAGTTCCGCTTCCGGAACATTCACCTGAAACGGACGAATCGCATTCTTGTCAGCTGCTTGGGCACCGCTTGTTTGTGTAGCACCAGTTTGGGTCATGATGTCCTCCTTTTGAGTAGTTTTGGATGTTTTGGTTTGGCCTGTCTGAACGCTTATGGCGATCTCCTCGAGCGCCGCTTGCACCTGAGCTTTGAAGGGCGGGATCGAGCGATCTTCGGCCGACTCGGCGTAGGCGAACACGGTGTCTGTGGCGAGCGTCTTGATAGGCTGGTTCATTACATTCTCTCCTTTTGAGATTCGGCGAATGACGCGCACGTCAGGCGCGCCATCCACCGTACGATCTTTCAACTACCGCAGCTGCTTGAACGCCGCGCGCAGCTCCGACGCGAAGAGTGCCGGTTGTTCCCATGCCGCGAAGTGTCCGCCGCGGTCGACCTCGTTAAAGTAGGCGAGGCCGGGGTAGACCGCCTCGACCCAGCTGCGCGGGGCAGCCCAGATCTCGCCGGGGAACGTCGTGAAGCCGACCGGAACCGAGACCGCCGGAGGAGCCGCGCCGGCCGCAGAGGCGGCGGCCAGAAACTGCCCGAACTCCCAGTACCACCGGGCGGCCGAGGCGCCAGTGCCCGTCAGCCAGTACAGCGTAATGTTGTCGACGATGCTCTCCCGGGTGAGATTGCCGACGGGCTCGCCGTCGACGAACGCGCGGGAGATCTTGTAGTAGCTGTCCGTGTCATGGTCGAGCAACCAGGCCGCGAGCCCGACGGGTGAATCCAGCAGGGAGTAGCCGATCGTCTGCGGCCGGGTGGACTGCTCCATGAAGTAGCCGAAGCCACTCGTCCTGAACGTCGCGACCGCGTTGTGCGCCGCGCGTTCCTGCTCGGATTTCGCCGCCAGTCGATCGGCGATGCCCAACGCCCCCGTAAGCAAGTTCAGGTGGATGCCGATCAGCCCCTCGGGCCCTTGGCGCCCCATCGCGTCCGTGACGTCGGCGCCCACGTCGCCGCCCTGGGCGACATAGCGCGTGTAGCCGAGGCGCTTCATCAGCTCCGCCCAGGCGCGGGCGATGCGGCCGGAGTCCCAGCCGAGCGCGGTCGGCTCGCCCGAGAAGCCATAGCCGGGCAAGGACGGCAGCACCAAGTGGAATGCATCGCCGGGGGTGCCGCCGTACTTGGTCGGGTCGGTCAGGGGACCGACCGTCTCGAGGAGCTCGATGACCGAGCCGGGCCAGCCATGCGTCATGATCAGCGGCAACGCGTTCTCATGCCGGGACCTGACGTGGATGAAGTGGATCTCCACCCCATCGATGTTGGTCGTGAATTGCGGCAGCGCGTTCAGTCGTGCCTCGCACTTGCGCCAGTCGTACTCGGTCGTCCAGTAGCGGGCGAGCTCTCGCAGCGTCGCCAGCTGCACGCCCTGCGACCGATCCTCGACGAGCTCCTTGGTGGGCCAGCGCGTAGCCGCGATCCTGCGGCGAAGCTTGACGACCTCCTCCTCCGGGATGGTCACGCGAAACGGCCGGATCGCGTCTGCAGAAGTCGATCCCACGGACTCAAGTTGGGTAGCAGTACTCGATTGATTCATGGTGTTCTCCTTTTGAGTAGTTTGGATGTTTTGGTTTCGACTGTGTGAACGCTCATGGCGACCTCCATTCTAAAAGGACCATTTGATTTGGCGACCCGCTAGAACCACCATTACGGCGAAGCGATGAGTGCGCTTGGGACTGTGACGCGGTGTGGGACAACGCAACGTCAAATATCGTTCCTTTTCATGACGATGATCGTCTCATCATCAAGAGGCTGTCCGTCTCCGCGAAAGTCACAGAGCGCCGATGCGAGCTGAGTGCCCAGTGCTTCTGCGGAGCTGGAGTCAAGCCCGCGCACTATATTCATCAGGCCGTCCCGACTGAGTTCATTTCCAGCTGGACTAGTTGCTTCGGAGACGCCGTCGCTGTATAGCACCATAAGATCGCCTGACTGTGGTTTGACGACTAACCGGTCGTAGGTGACGTCGGCAAGCAGGCCAAGCGGCGCACCGGCCGGTCGCTCTCGCGTGCTCGCGCGTGGCGTTTCAAGCCAACTCCATTCATTCCGCGAAGCGCGGTACCAAAGAGGAGGAGGGTGCCCCGCGTTCGTCATTACCACCAGACCTCGACGGCCGTGCCATCCGACTGCCACCATCGTGGCGTAGTGTCCGTCTCCAAGTTCTTCTCGAACCGCCCGATTGAGGTCCCGCATCAGTTCGATCTGCTCCAGAGCGCGAAGGTGCCGCTCCATGAGATCTCGGAGCTTCTCGCCGAACACCGCCACTGCCTGTCCGTGACCGCTCACATCGGCAAGCGCGATCCGAGAGACGATGCAACCCGGGCACACAGACACGTAGTGGACATCGCCGCCACCCTGACCTGGCCCCATTGGCACCGAATGCACCCAAGCAGTTAAGCCCGGAAGCTCGACCAGACTGGCAGTCCGCTCGTTACCAGCCCATGTTTCTGCACAGGCCAGGTGCCGAGTCATCGATTGCATCAGATTGTCACTCTGTTCACGGTAGGTCATGTCAACGTTCATCGCTCTTATTTCTCCGTACCCCCCACGAAGGCATCCGCTTGAGCAGTACAGCCACCTCTAACCTCGCCCTGCTGTGAAAATGACGAGGCGGCGACCGGCGCTCTGTGGGGATTATCCGAACGTGAACGCAAAAGCCTCCACACCCGAATCGAGAAATTCGATCTCGAATTGTCGATCAGTGATGGGCTTCGGTTGTCGGATCAACTGATACAGCCGCGGCTGTGTAACGGTGCCGATGCCTTGGTCGTCTACATCAACTCCGCGAGCAGGGCCCGGCTGCTGTCCATCGATGAGCACGCGGAATCGCACGGAAGTTTCTCGGGTTGCCGGTCCCATGACGAGATGAAGATCGCGGGCCTGAAAGCGGTATGCGATCCGCCCGTTGGCCTTGTTCAGCACAGCGGCATGTTTCTCCATCGTCCAATCACCCGACAGTGCCCAATGATTGAGTCTCAACTGCGCGGGGTGAGCATAGACGCGACGCTTGTCCGATACCGCACCACCGGGAGACGCAAAGTTCTCAGTGCGCTGATAGCCGACATAGGTTTCCGGAGACTTCAAGCTGCCCCAATCGGGGGCAGCTTCAGCACCACGGGCATCGACCGAAACCAGTTCATGGCCGATGCTGCTGCTCCCGGCCTCGGCCAGCAATTGCTGAATGGTCCTTTCCGACTGTTCGTACGCACCTTCACCGAATTGATGATGTCGAATACGCCCCTGCGCATCGACGAAATAGAGAGCCGGCCAGTAGGCATTCTTGAAAGCACGCCATATCCCATGGTCGCTATCGACCGCGATCGGATATTCGACCCTCAGGTCCTTCGCGGCTCGTCGAACGTTATCGATGCTTTTCTCGAATTCGAACTCAGGCGAGTGCACACCGATCATCACCAATCCTTGATCCTTGTACTTCTCAGCCCATGCCCGGACATAAGGAAGTGTACGTAGCCAATTGATGCAGGAATAGGTCCAGAAGTCGACGAGGACGACCTTCCCGCGCAGGCCGGCCACCGTCAACGGCTGCGAATTGAGCCACTCGGTCGCACTGCTGAGAGAAGCCATCTTACCTTCAATGGGTAGTCGGACCGCTGCAGAGGTCTTCTGTTGCATCACGCTTTTGTCCTCGGTTAAGGTCTCGACCACGCGGAGCTCGGCGGCGGCAATAGTCATGGCCGCAGTGCCAAGAAAACGGCGTCGATGATGATTGATTTCTCCGGACATTCATTCTCTCCGATTCGGAAATAGCCTGCCCGACCTGGCCGATGAACACGGGCAGGCCAGGTCCGTGACAGGTCTGGCTTAGACCAGGTTAATCACAACGTCGATGTTGCCGCGTGTGGCTTTGGAATACGGACAGGTCTGGTGCGCAGCATCCGCCAAGGCCTGGGCGACTGCGCGCTCCAAACCCGGCAGGCTCACGTTGAGGCGAGCTTGGAGGAAGTAAGCGCCGTCGGTTTGGCAAAGGTCCACTTCCGCGTCGATGGCCATGTCAGCCGGGAGAGTGATCTTCATTTTGCGGGCCGCAAGTCCCATTGCCCCTTCGAAGCAGGCCGACCAACCAGCGGCGAACAGCTGCTCGGGGTTGGTGCCGGTGCCTGGGGTGCCGGGAGTCGAATGCTTAATGTCCAGGCGGCCATCAGAGCTGCGGGAGGCGCCGCCGTCTCGGCCACCCGTGGTGTGGACTTTGGCGGTGTATAGCACTTTCTTCAGTTGAGTCATGGTGGTCATGTTGGGCTCCTTTCTAAAAGAACGGGTCGTTGCGCATATCCGAATTCACTCGGCTGCGATTCACAGACACTATGCAGCACCACAACGAAGAACACATCACGCGATAGAATAGTTTTTTCCTACCACTGCAGCCTCATTGAGCGATACCACTATCGTGGTAAACCCGAAAACCTATCGTCGTATGTCCTGCCCGCACAGAATTCCGCAGGGAGGACGCAGCAATTTGCCCTGCGTGTCAGCGCGGAGGTTGCGACCCGGTGAGTCGTGCGATCGATCAAGACAATTGGCAGACGTTCACTCATCCTTCCTCACGCTTCGATTTGGAGGAACTACACGCTCGGATTTCGTGTCGTGTCCATGTCAAGTAGATCGCTGATTGGTTTCTCGGTTGGCGCGATCGATTGCTCGATGTTGGGGATTGCTTGCTTCGCCGTCTCCAACCGATGTGGACCCTTGCAGCGTTTTTCAGCCTCGTCACCCAGACTCTGGAGGATTGGATCGAAGAACACATCACGAGGCTAGAAACGTTCTGTCCTACGGCGATGGGCTACGCAGGTGGGTACCACTGTTTGGTGACCCGGAGTTACCCGGGAAAGAAGGCTGGGATTCCAGAGGCTGAGTTGAGGACGATGGAGCGAACAGTCAGGATTTCGGGGAACGCACGGCGGGAGGAATAATGATCTCGCGGCGTCCGAACAGGTAGGAATCGAGTGAAAATGCCCCTGGACCGAGGAATCCGATCGCAGTAGCAATAATGACCATAAAGAAAGTTGTCGGCCAGGAGTCGAACAAAACCGGGGTGTCGGACCTGAATCGATAAAGTGCGACGCCTGCGCCAGCCAGCCCCATGAGAATGCTGGCGATTGGCGTGAGAAGCCCTATCAGAATCAGAGCGCCTGTGGTTAGCGCGAACAATCCCATCGCCCATGTCCCGGGCGTCCGAGCCTCCCAGTCAGCCAGATACATTCCTCCCTGGACGGTTCCCGCAAGACCAACAGTCGTTCGCAAGAGCAATAGGCCTACTCCGGGCCACCCGCCCGGAAACGTGGAGAATAGTCTTTGCAGCCTGTGTCTCCTTTGTGTGCGTTATTGGTACAACGCACCGGAGTACAGAATACGGGCTGAAATCACAAAGCGAATCCCCAAAGCGCGGAATCTTTCCCTACCACTTTCGAGGTAGGCGGCAGGGCGTGCCCTCACAACTCGATGATTCCACGTCGTACAGCAATTGCAACTGCCTGCGTGCGATCCTTGGCGCCCAGCTTCTCCATAATGTGTTTGACGTGAACCTTGACGGTCTCCTCGGCAACGAAGAGCTTTTCGGCGATGTCGCGGTTACGGTTTCCCCCGGCAATGTGCCGGAGGACGTCCAATTCGCGGGCCGTGAGATCTTCTTCCCCCAAATGCTCGGCCAAATGAGCCACCACCTCTGAAGAAATGCGCTTCTTCCCGGCATGAACCTGGCGAATCGTTGCGACCAGATCCCTGGGAGGCATGCTCTTGAGCATATACCCACGGGCTCCTGCTGCCAGGGATCGCTGAATTTCAACATCTCCTTCGAACGTCGTGAGCATGATGATACGGGCCTCGGGAAACTCCGTCCGGATGGCGATCATTGTGTCGATGCCGCTCATGTCCGGCAGCCTGAGGTCCATGAGAGTTACGTCCGGCAGATGTTCGCGGAATAGCTTTATCGCGTCGCAGCCGCTGGTTGCCTGGCCCACCAGCTGCATGTCTGGCTGGTTGTTGATAATGGTAGCTATCCCCTCGTTGAGCAGAGGATGATCATCAACACTAAGGACTCGGATCTGGGATTGGTCACTCATTTGGTTCCTCGCCTCACTTCCGGATCGCCTGCTCTATTTATTCGTGGATAGATTCTGGCCAGCCAACCGAGGTGACGCCCAGGTGACTGGTGTTGGAACGCAATGTGCCCGGGAACAGACAATTCGACTTCTGTGCCAGCCGCAATGCCGCCGCTCCAAACCTTGAGACCGGCGCCAATCCTTTCGGCCCGCTCTCGCATGCCTGAGAGCCCCCAGTGCCCCTCCCGTCCAACGTCCAGTACTTGGGGATCGATCCCGCAGCCGTTATCGCGGACAAGAATCCGCAGCTGCTTGGCAGCATGTTCGAGTTCGACTTCAATGCTCTTCGCCCCGGAGTGCCGGAAAGCATTCACGATCGCTTCCCGGCCAATCCGGTAGACTTCATCGCGAATGACGGGATGCAACGGCCGCGGCCGGCCTTCCACAATGACCCGAAACTCAACCTGCCCGTCAACCGCGAGTTCCTGCTGGATCCGCGAAAAAGCCTGTTCAAGATCGTGGGAGGTACCGGACGAAGAGCGCACGCCCCGAAGCGCATTGCGGCCCTCCTCGATGACCTTCCCCATGAGCTGAAGAACGCGTTCTAGCTTTGGCTTCGCTGGTGAATCTGCAGGTATTTGATCCGTTGCGACATGGAGTTGCATGGAAGCACTCAGAAACCCCTGCAGAAGAGTGTCGTGCAGTTCCTGGGCAATGCGCGTCCGTTCCGCCAGGCGCTCGTCAAAACGGGCATCGAGCTGCTTTGCCAACTGGTGCAACCTCAAACGATAGAACCCCAATATCGCAAATACGCCAACAAACCCACACGCCAGGCGGAACCACCACGTTTGCCAGAACTCCGGCTTGATCTCGACCCACAGTTTGGCCTCCGTGCCGTTCCAAATGCCTTCTGGGTTGCTCGCGACCACACGGAAGCGATACAAGGCGGGACTGAGGTTGGTGTAGACGGCTTCGCGCGCCGATGTCGGTTCGCTCCACCCTCGATCGAATCCCTCGAGCCAGTAGCGGTACCGGACGCGCTCAGGAACGGAAAGACTCAGCCCAGCGTAGGCAAATGTAATCCTTTGGCTGCCGCCAGAGATCCGCACCGGACCACGCAGATCAATTGGTGTTCCGTCTGCAGAAATCGTCTGAAGGTGAACCATGGTCGGGGCGGATGTGCTGACCAGACGGGCGGGATCAACCACGGAAATGCCACGATTCATGGAAAACCAGATTCGCCCGAGCGAATCCGTGAGCACGGACCGATGTCGCTTCACACCTTCAACCCCACGCAGGCCGTCTGCGAGTCCATACTCCCGTATATCTCCATCTGCTAGCGAGCCCTGCAGCAATTTGTCGCGCTTTACTCGCAACACGTGATTTGAAGTGGCCATCCACAACGATCCGTGCCTGTCTTCCGCGATACCCAGGATTTGTTCACGCAACGATGCAGTTGCTCCAGTGACTGCTCGAAATCCATCCGGACTGCGAAACGCTAAACCCGCCGAGGTGCCTGCCCACAGTACGCCACCCGAGTCCTCCAACAGGCAATTCACGCTCAACGACGTCAATCCCTCTGCGGCAGGATAGGATTGCCATCGCCCTTTCGACAGCGCGCTCAAACCGGTAGGGGTCCCGAACCAAATGGTCCCGTCGGAACCTTCAAGAATGGACGCCACGGTGTTCGAGGCTAAGCCGTTCGCGGTCGTATACGTCGTGAACTTTCCGTCCTGAAGCCTGCTGACTCCACCGCTCAGGGTTCCGGCCCATACCGTTCCGTCACGACTCTGATGAACCGAGTACACACTGTTTTGGGCAAGACCGTCTGCTTGCGTAAAGGTCTTGGCAGTAAGCGAACCGTTCTCAGAGCGTAGCTGGGTCAGTCCGCCGCGCTGTCTACCAAGCCAGAGTTCTCGGTTTCTGCCAGCGATCGAGTAGACCACGTCTCTGTCCAGTCCGTCTTTGCTGACTTGTCCCCGCTGCCCACCCTTCACCCACCACAGCCCACCGTCAACCGGGGGAAACCACATGCGGTTTTCTGAATCTATGAAAACCGGTATGTTGCCGTCCGTTGGCAAGTTTTCAGAAGGGGAATAGGTCACAAAGACGCTGTCGCGGAGACGCTCGATGCTGTCGGCACTTCCTATCCACAGGCTTCCTTCCCTGTCCTCAAAGACGGCCGTTACAGCCTTGCCCGCCCATCGGCGATTCTCATGCAGAGACGAGACGCCCTGGGAGTTTAAGCGTAGAAGTCCGCGGGAGTCTGTGCCCACCCAGATGTTAGCGTCGCGATCTCTTACTATCGCAAGAGCCTGCAATCGGTTGAGAGATGCTGGTATGCCCGTCGTAGTGAGTTCAGTCCCGCTCCAACGTACGATGCCGTTATCCGTTCCCACCCACAGGCCGCGGTCCCCATCCGGCAGAAGACAATTGATTTTCGTGTCAGGCAGGCCCTGTGTGAGTGCGGAAAGCTGCTTTCCGGCCAGACGAAAGAGGCCCGCATCCCTGGTTCCCATCCAAATGTCGCCGCCGGGAGTTTGAGCCAAGGAAATCACCGGAGAACTAGCAGGAAGCGTGGCAGCTGTAAGTACTTCGAACTTGCCTCGCCGGTGCGTGATGGCACCATCTTCCAGTCTCGCAACGAGGAGCCCGCCTTCGTTCCCTCGGCACACCACGGTGACGTTGGAATACGGCATTCCCAACCTTGACATGGCATCCTCAAACACGCCGTCGCGGTAGCGCAGCAATCTCGGGCCTTGCAGGCGAACCCATAGGTTACCTTCATTGTCCGCTGCCAACCCAAGAACGCTCGTAACCGATATCGATTCATCCGTTACCAGCTGGAATCTCAACCCATCGAAGCGCACGAGACCGGCCTCTGTGCCGATCCAAAGGTAACCGTCAGCAGTTTGAGTGATCGCATAGACCGGCCCCCTTGGAAACCCTTGCTCAGGACCCCATTGATCGCGGATGTACTGCGACATCGCCCGTGTTGGAGCGATCGCGTAGGCAACGTCCAAGAAGCCAACAGAGCCCGCGAGAAGCCACAGGACGATTCGCCACCTACGCGAACATCGGTTACGGTAGGTACTCAAACTTCTCAACGATCACCTCAGCCCCATGCTGCAAGGGGTTGCTCTTGTTGTCGTAAACATAGAGGTTCATGTGGATCGACTCACTGCCAGGCGATGGAACCCCGGAAGTGAAAGCGTGTTCGGCAACGACGCTGGACCCAACATTCGCCTTAGCCCCGCGGGCGGTCTTGAATGACGCGCGCCCTGGTTCCCAAAGAAACCAAAAGGTGAGAATCCCTGGCGGGGCCATGAAACGGATAACGTTCGCCGGGACATAGTACGGCTGGATCACGTACTGGGCATTCTTGCTTGTAGGTTCCCCCCAGCGACTGATCTCAATGTCTACCTCCCGAGGAGGGCCTGACTCGTCCCACGTAAATATGCTGAAGACCGCGGCGGGCTCCAGATGAAAGACATCACGCACCACGAAGCGATAGGATCCGTATCCTAAACTACGCGACAGAGTCACCTCTGCACTCGTCCAGTTGTTCCCCTTTCTGGCGATGCGGAGATGGAGGAATCCCTTGTCATCTGTCCACACGTTCGCCGGATCGTACAAGTTCCTGGTGCCGCCGCGGTTGCTTGTGGCCTGGCGAAGTTCCCACTCGTATCCGCTGAAATGGAGTGTCCGCAGTGGGGCACGCTCCAACATCGCACCTTCCGCAATAGCCACCGCCACCACTGAGCCTCCCTTCCCTGGTAATTCCTTGAGGGTCGGAGAGGGGCGATATCCTGGATTGACGAGCAGCGCCGCGTAGGCATTGCCAGGGTGCGTTACGTTCTTCCACTTGAAATCCCTTTGAAGCTCCGTGAACGGCTCGCTCGCGGTAGGCTGTACCCACCAGACCCCGCTCCTGGCGAACAACACGATCCGCTGCCCGGGACGGGCACCCGTGACGCGGCCCTCAATCGTCTCGAATTTCTCCGGGCTACCCTGGCCGGCCTGCGGAAGCCGGCTGAATTCAATGGTGGGTTCCACTTGCGCGTGCGGTGAGCGACAAGCGCCCAATAGAATCCAGACTCCCACCCAAAGAGCTTTCTTCCAGGGGTTATCTCCTGAGGCAGGAATGTGCCATTCCGAAGCCAAACAGAAAACCTCAACTTTCTAATGGAGTCTCGGAAGGGGTTTACCAGTCCGCGCGGACGCCGAACTGAATCTTTCGCGGTGAATACCAGTCGCTGGCTCCGGTCACTTGCCCAAACAGGGGGCTGGAGGCATTGGACTCTATGTTACCCCAAAGCGTACGATTAAATACGTTTAGAAACTCCGCTCGGAACTGAATACGCAATGATTCGAGCGGACGGAAGTTCTTCTGCAACGAGAAGTCGTCAGAGAGTTCCCAAGGTCCGCGAAGCTGGGACAACTTGTAGGAGGTGTTACCCCGCTGGTAGCGGCCTATTGCAATCGGATCAACAAAGAGTGATGTGTTGATGTACTGGTGAGCTGTGCTTGGCTGGCTGATCCGGCTCATATCGATTTGATCGGCACTCCAGCCAACGCTCAGTGGCTGGCCGTTCGGGTTGATGGCAATCGCTGGGTTTGTCGCAAAGTTGCTGTTTGGTGTGCCGGAACCTGCGATGCCGAGCGGCCAACCGCTGTTGTAGTTGCCGATGTACTGAACCGTCCATCCCCCGAGAAGGAAGGTCATGGCGGAGTGAGCGTTCGTGCCAAAACGACGACCCTGGCCAAACGGCAGCTCGTACTGAGCACCGATCTTAAACGTGTGGGAGCGATCTGCGTCGGAGATGGATTTGTCCAGGGACAGGTTGTAGTAGTTCACCGGACGTCCACTGTTCGCACCCCACGTGTCGCCGAAGGCAGAGCGAACGTTATCGATCGTCTTCGAAAATGTGTAGTTCGATAAGAAGCTAAGCCCACCGGAGAACCGCTTGTCCAGGCGAAGTTGGAGCGCATTGTACGAAGCGAACCCAAGTGGGCTATACGCGCTCTTGATTTCATTCCAGACCATCATCTGCGGATACGGCAATAACGTTTGATATGCGGGAATCCAAATCCCAGCATTGCCGAACGGATACCTTCCACCCACCACAGCGATCGCGGCGGGAACCTCAGCCTGACTCGTCACTCCAGTTCCCAAGGCATCACCAAGCGCGAGGTACTTGGGATCGAGCTGATTCAAGCGGCGCAGTTCGTTAGCTTGAATGCCGGTGCTCTTCGAACCGACGTAGCCGATATCCAAGACCAACTGGAACGGCAATTCGCGCTGGACGTTGAAGTTCCACTGTTGAGTGTAGCCATTCTTACCCGCATTCGGATCGTAGCTCACGATCCCCCACACTCCCGGTGATCCGTTGGCGAGGGAAGGGTCTCTTGGAAGATCACGGACGACCCCGGAGTAAGGCGTTGCCCAATTCCAAGCAGCCTGATAGCCGTTGGAGGAGGTCACTTTATTTTCCTGACCAAAACCTGCCATTTGTCCCCAGGGCACACCCGACCAGCCATTCGCATTCCGCCCCAGGTAGAAAATGCCATACGCCCCACGGATCACAGTTTTCTGTGACGCCCGGTAGGCGAAACCGAAACGAGGCGAGAAGTCTCGATGATGATTTGGGGCAAAGGTGCGGTGATTCGGGGCAGCGAATTCAAGTGCGCCCGGCATTCCCCACACCGGGTCAATCAGGCTGGGATTCCAGTTTCCAAGGCGGTTGTAATGCTCTACGGGAAGCGGTTGATAGTCCCAACGGATACCGAGGTTCAACGTCAGACGGTTGGACACCTTGAAATCGTCCTGGAAGAAGAAGGCGAGATTGGAGAACCTTGATCCAGTCGGTGTTTGCGCTGGAACACTGGCACTCGACACCTCACCGAGCAGCATACTTGCAAACCCGCTGCCGGTTTGGGTGAAGCCTTGCAAACCCGTCTGGGCTTGGCTGAAGTCAATCTGTGCCGGTCCGTTGTCAGTTCGCCAGCGCAAGTAGGATCTACGCCAATCGACTCCCGCGCGAAGGGAATGCCCTTTCTTGATCCAGGAAACCGTGTCGATAACCTGGTAGTTTTGGCCAGCCCCGAAGTCATTAGCCTGGTAGCCGAGAGTTGGGTAGTTGACCAAGTAGTTGTTACTGCCGAAGTTGATCTCTGGGAAGTTGTACGGCTTTGACAAGCCTTGGAGGCCGAGAGCTGCGACGCCGTTTTCGTCTAGATGGGTGGAGAGGCTCGGATTCCGCTGGCGGTTGAAACCAAGTTGGAGGTGATTCAGGATCGACGGCGAAATCGTCCAGTCGTAGGCAGTACGGGCATACCAACTGCGAACCCACTGTAATCGCGAGCGCGAAAGCGGGCCACCCGAAGGATCGTTGAAATCCCACACACCGCCCTGGTCGATCAACAGCCGAGGACGATCGATGTAAGCGAAAGATCCGTTGATCTTGTGAGCGCCGGAGAGGTAATGATCGGCTTTTGCTGAGAACTGATTCTGCGTAAAGCCAGCCTGATTTGAGATCGGGAAGAAGGAGTTGTTCAACAGCGAAATCTGCCCATCCGGACCCCTTAACGTTGGCGAGTAATGCTCCTTGAAGATCGTGCTGAGTTTCTGTGCGGGCCCGGAGATTCGGCCCTGCGGGATGATATTGCCGGCGAAAGGATCGCGAACCATCTGGCCATTCACGGTCTTGGTCGTTGTCGGATCGTAAATTGCACCGCGATAAATATTGTGCCCGAGGGCATCCTGTCCAATCACTTCATTCGTGAGGAGGCGGCTAAGATTGCCTCCCCAGAATTCGTCGAGCGGTACGGTGACGGTGGGCGAGCCGCCGCCAGCGTACGATTCCTTGTAGCGCTCATAGGCCACGTAAAAGAAGGTCTTGTCCTTTCCGTTGTAAGCCTTCGGCAAGAACACGGGGCCGCCCATTGAGCCACCCCAATCATGACGGCGGTCCCTCTGCCTCGGCTTGCCATAGAAGTTGTTCACAAAGGAGTTCGCATCCATCCACTCGTTGTGAATAAATCCCACAGCCGAACCATGAATTTGGTTTGTGCCAGACTTCATCACGAAGTTGAAGACGCCGCCACCGGTGCGGCCGTATTCCGCACTCATCCCCGACGTCTGAACTTTGAATTCTTCGAACGCTTCCATAGACGGGCTGGACTCGCCGAACTGGCCACCGATGTAGACGGTGGCATCGGCACCATCGAGCACGACCGCTTTCGAGAAGGCCGGGCTACCGTTGATGCGACTTTCCCAATTGTTACCACTCACTCCGGGCGCAAGCTTATACGCAAAATTCTCCGCGTACCGGCCACCCGCGAATCCCAGCGGCAGATCGTTGACGGCGCGGCCGTTCAGAACGGTGCCAACCTCTGGCGTGTCGGTTTGCAGCAACGGTGCCTCGACTCGGACCTCAAGGGATTCAGTCACTGACCCAACCTGCATCTGAACGTCGACCCTTGCCACCTGCGCCACGCTCAACATCATGGTGTCGCGCACAGTGCTCTTGAATCCCGATCGCTGGTACATCAGCTTGTAGGTTCCGACTGGAAGGTTCGGCACAGTGTACTGACCGGCATCGTTTGTGAGTGAGTCATACCGCGCGTTTGTTGCGGTGTTGACGATCGTGATTCTTACGCCGGCCATGGCAGCTCCAGACTGGTCGCTGACGGCTCCATTGAAAGTCCCACGATCTTGCTGTGCGAAAGCCACGCCAATAGTCATCACGGCAACAGAAACAACACGCAGAAATGCTCTGATTAACACCGATTTCTCCTTAGGTCAGTGTTCGTCATGACTCGATTCACGCTCAGTGTGCCCAGTAGAACCACAGACAACCGTCATGGACTCATGCCTGTAACGAAGTGTCGTGTTCACGGTATCGGATTCCTTCTGTAGGCCTCGGTGCTAAAGGTCATTCGATCCCCGAGCCTCTCCTTCTCTGTCTTGCTCTCGGAGCATCCACTTCTGCCCGCCGTACCGCCGCGGCTTAGAACCACGGTTCAAGATCGAGAATCTTCGCATCCATCGATTTCGCCGCCCGTGTTGGGTCAAAATATTCCCGAAGGTATGCGATCTTATCGCCAGCGGCACGCAGGAACACGACGTACTCTTGGCGATAAACGCGGCCAGTGGACTTGATCAAAGCTTCGGCCTTGACTTGCGCAACGGCGGCTTGTGGGTCGGTAAACGCATAGACCTGTGGATCGATGAAGCGGAAGTTTTCGACCGCCCCCAGGAACCATCGAACATGATGAAGCACTTCGTCGCGGCCCGAGAGCTTTGCCGGATGGCCGATGGCGGGTGCATAAGCTAGTTCCCACAAGATGTTGTCAGCGATTAGAGTTTGCCACTGCTCGTGGTCGTCGACCAGTGTCTGAATGTGCCGTTGCAAGAGCTCAGCCGCGATGCTCATCCGAATCCCACCTGAGAGAGATGCCAGTTGCCGCGAGCGACTAACGTTATGCGATTGAGGCGCGGCATTCCCTCACCCAATTGCGTCACAACTATTGAACGCCGTCCGCTCCAATCGCCCCAGGATTTGTAAAGCACGCCTGAGCACCCGCGTTCTAGCTGTGAACACGTGGACAAGATTCCTCATCCAGGCTCAGCGTAGCACTTCTCGCTGTTGCGGTGCTATGGCTTCGGATGTCCAGTTTTTCGAGAAGAGAGGGATGATCTGTTTGGGACTATGGTTTTGCCGACGGCGGCTGATCCTCAACTGAGGCAAGGTGAGCATCGGATGGATCATCGACGAAATGCTTGAAGCGAATACGCGCGGATTCCGCCTCTTCTGAGATGTTTTGCAACGCAAGGCGCGTCTCCTGCACCATGAGAATGCAGCCGGACACCAACCCCGTAACTCCAAACGCTCCGATGGCCAGCCCGGCTACAGCCGCTGCTTGAAACACGAATTGCAGATTGTAGAAGGCCATCGCCGATCCAAGGACAGAGATCAGGGCGGCAGCAGCGAAAGCCCCCAGCGACGCGTAGGTTATACGAAGCGCCCTGAACAGCAACTGAGCGCGAGCCTGCAGGCGTTCCAGTTGGTTGACACGCAACAGGTATTCCGTACTTCCTGGCTCAAACGAGGCGATCTCGGCCGCCACGACGCGCGTTCGATCAACAACCCTGGCGATCCGATTACTCGTCCCCAGGCAGAGCACGGACGAGGCGTTCGTCAGTATCGCCGGTGCAACTACAGCAGTTAAGACAGCGAAAGGATTGTCGGTCATATTTTCCAACGTGAATGATTTACCACGCAGGATGCACAGGTCATGTGCGCAGGAGGCGTGTTAGCCAGTGCTGGGCCGCTTCGATCACGGATTGTGTGAGTTCATGTCCTCCCTGATGCCAGTGTTCGGTAACGTTGGCCCCCGCTTGCTGAAGCAACGACACCAGTTGCTTGGTATTTTCTGGACCTACGATGGGATCCGCACGGCCCGCCGCCACAAAGACCGCCACGGATGTCAGATCGGGCAGTTGCTCCGGCTTCAGGGGCAACATAGGACTCAAGAGCAACGCCGCTCGGAGCACTTCAGGGTAGAGGAGCAACATGCTTCCCGCGATATTAGCTCCGTTCGAGTAACCCAGGGCCACGACGTTTCCAAGGTCAAAGCCGTATCGATCTGCTGCAGCTCGCACAAACTCAACGAGCTCCTGAGTACGAAAACGCAGGTCCTGTTCATCAAAGACACCCATTGCCAGCCGGCGAAAAAAGCGCGGCATGCCATTCTCCAGAACTCTTCCGCGAGGACTGAGCAACGCGGCGCCGGGGGCTAGGGTCTGTCCCAGCGGGAGAAGATCGTTTTCATCGCCTCCAGTACCGTGAAGTAGCAACAGCGTGGGAAAAGACTCAGACTTTGCCGGAACAAACTGATGTTTGAACCCAAGGCGTGCTTCTCTCATGCAGACCTCGTGACATCAATTTTGAGGAGCCGGAGGGGCGGCAGCCGTGCTTCGATCTGGCTGCGCCGTGGCTCCAGCCAATCTGGCAGGACCAATCTTGTGCCAAGGCTTGCTGCGGGTTCGTCCACCGCAAAACCCGGGTGGTCGGTGGCAATCTCGAAGAGTACTCCTCCTGGCTCGCGGAAATAAACCGAGTGAAAATATTTGCGATCCATGACCGGCGAGATGTTGTAACCCAGCCGGGCAATCTCCGTGTGCCATTCGCCCTGCTGTGGATCGTCGGGTGTGCGCCAGGCAATGTGATGAACCACACCCGACCCCATGCCGCCACCCGCGCTATCAGGAGAGCAAACCACATCTACGATCGTGCTAGGCTCACCGCTTCGCACGGCATACCGAAAGCGATTGCCCTCCTGTTGAATCAGCCGGAATCCGAGAGTCGCGGTAAGCAGAGAGGCTGTTTGTTCATATCCCTCCTCGGCCAGAGTAGCGCTATGGAAGCCGTGAATGGCGTACTCGACCGGAACAGCACCTGCGAGCTCTCTCTTCTCCGAGCTCAGCGCCGATGCCGCGACCAATTCGAGCCGCAGCCCATCAGGATCTGAGAAGGCGATCACCTGTTCCTGAAAGCGGCTGTAAGGACCTTCAAACTCGACGTCTTGCTCACTGAGTCTTTTTGCCCAGAATTCCAAGGATGGTTCAGGAACAGAGAACGCGGTTACAGTTACCTGACCATGACCCTGCCGGCCTTTCTTGGCGCGCGGCCACGGAAAGAAGGTGAGAATCGTCCCCGGAGTGCCGTGGGCATCGCCGTAGTAGAAATGATAGGTCTGTGGATCGTCATAGTTGACGGTGAGTTTGACAAGTCGCAAACCAAGAACGCCGGTGTAGAAATCCAAATTCCGTTGCGGGTCGCCCGCAATCGCGGTCACATGATGGATGCCGAGTATCTGTTTGCTCATAGTCGTGTTGGGAATCAGGTCAGAACTTATACGTTACCCTTCAACCGATCGACGGCATAGGCGTTCGCCTAGGCTGATGCCGCAGCCGTCCTCACCTCGCGGGCTGCCTTTTCGATGAGCCCCGCCACCGCATTCGGCTGCGAAACGTAAATTGCATGACTGCCAGGCACCTCGACGACGGTCGAGCCGGCGCGCTTGGACATGAAACGCTGGGCCTGCGGTGGAATCATCTTGTCTTCGGTAGCAACCAGGTACCAACTCGGCTTGGTCTTCCAGGCTGGCTCACTGATTGTGCCGTTGAGCGCGTCCAGGCCCCATGGGACTTGGGAGTCGGCCATGAACGCTGCTTTTTCTGAGTCTACGTCAGCCGCGAATGAAGCGGGGAACTTCTTCTTGTCGAGGAATAGATAACCATCCTGCGGCGGCAAGATCGGTGGCGCGGGCGCGCCAGGCGGTGGGTCCTTGATCAGCGTTGACACCGACTCGCCCTTGTCCGGTGCGAGGGCAGCAATATAGACAAGCCCCGCCACCTTTGAATCGTTGCCGGCTTCCGTGATCACCACTCCGCCGTAGGAGTGGCCCACAAGAATGACGGGACCGCTCTGCGCGGCAAGAATGCGCTTGGTCGCACCCACATCGTCGGCCAGCGATATCGTCGGATTCTGCACGATGCTGACACTGTAGCCATCCTTCGTCAGGATCCTATACACACCCTCCCAACCCGAGCCGTCCACAAAACCTCCGTGGACGAGAACGACCGTCCCTACTCCCGAACTTGGTATTTCAGCCATGATGATCTCCTTTCTTGATTAGCAAAAGACGTCCTATGCACCAATGATTCCCTCCATCTCTTTGGTCAGCTTTCGCGGCTCATGTCTGTCGATCCAACCCAAGATATTAGTCAGTGCAAAAGTAAGGGGGCATGCGCTGTTTGTAGTACCGGCTTTAGCCGGGCCGCCTAAAGGCGGTACTACGAGCGGGGACGCAGCTATGTGCTCCTACTTATGCTCCCACTAATATAGGCGGCATCTTCTTCCCATGTTGGTTTGACCCAAGACAAAGTGACTTCGCGACCGAACACATTCGGGTACTGAAACAGGAAGCCGTGGCCGAGTTGGGTAGAACTACAAACATCGAGACTCCTCCTCTGAGGCTGACGAGCCTACCTCGTTTCCGCTACGAGTTGTCCCTTGTCGTCTGGAGTTTGGACTGCTGGCTCACCGGCCACTACTCGCGCTGACCGTCTGGCCCTTGAAGAATGTAAGCAAATCTGCATTGATCTCGTTCTTTTGGGTCGAGCAGATGCCATGTGAACCACCCTTGTAAACCTTCAGTTGTGCGTTTTTGACCAGTTTGGACGAAACCATCGCGGAGGCGCCGATCGGCACAATCTGGTCGTCGTCTCCATGGAGGATCAGGGTCGGCACGTCGAACCTCTTGAGATCTTCGGTGAAGTCTGTCTCAGAGAATGCTTTGATGCAGTCGTAAGTATTCTTGTGACCGCCCATCATCCCTTGCATCCAAAACGAATCGATCAGGCCCTGGGAGACTTTCGCGCCCGGCCGGTTGAAACCGAAGAACGGGCCGGCAGCGAGATCTTGGTAAAGCTGGGATCTATCGGCAATTGAACCAGCGCGAATGCCGTCAAAAACCTCGATCGGCAGGCCGCCAGGATTAGCCGCTGTCTTCACCATTAATGGTGGAACCGCGCCGATCAGCACAGCCATCGCAACCCGCTTTGTGCCGTGCCGGCCAATGTATCGCGCGACTTCACCACCGCCGGTCGAGTGGCCCACATGGATCGCGTCTCTCAGATCGAGCGCTTCAACAAGCGCAGCGACGTCGTCCGCATAGGTGTCCATCTCGTTCCCGTTCCACGGCTGGCTCGATCGGCCATGGCCACGACGGTCGTGGGCGATGCAGCGGTACCCGTGAGAGGCCAGAAAGATCATCTGGTCTTCCCAGGCATCCGCAGTGAGCGGCCAGCCATGACTGAAGACTACAGGTTGGCCTTTACCCCAGTCCTTGTAATAGATCTCGATATTGCGTGAGTTTTCCTCGCCAACTCGGATGTACGGCATTGATGCCCTCCTCATTTATTTGGTTCCTTGCATGAATCAGACGCCCACCGAGTGTCTGAAAGCACTTTGCCGTTTCTTTCCCGTCTGATCCCATGACGGCCCCAGCAGCGTCGTTGTTCATACTATGCAGGGCCACTGCGAACGACATCACGAGATAGAATGGTTTTTCGCTACCACTGTAGACTCATGGAGGCCTACCACTTTCGTGGTAGTCGTGGACTACGTGAATGAGGAACAGTAGGCAGAGGATGCCATGCTGTTGAATGGCTAGCCGTTTCTGACAGGTGGCGCTTTTCTTCTGGCATCGGCAATGACGCTGTCATTTGGGGGGTCCTTTGCACCATTGAAAATAACGCAGGACTAGGCAAGGATTCGACAGGTTCAAATTACCGCGGTTTACGCAAATCCTGTAGATTGCGCTCGTGCTCAAATCTCAAGGTCGAGATGAGCGCCAGGGTAATGTAGTCTAACAATCTCGATGGAGGAAAATTCAATGCCAGACATAAAGGGAAAAGTCATCGCAATCACCGGAGCGAGCAGCGGAATCGGAGAAGCGACAGCACGTCTGCTGGCCCAAAAGGGAGCCCATGTCGTCTTGGGTGCACGGCGTACCGGCAAACTCCAAGCGCTCGGGTCGGCCATACGTGCCGAAGGTGGGTCCGCTGAGTATAGGGCGCTCGATGTCACGAAGCGCGAGGATGTTGAAGCTTTTGTGAGCTTCGCCCAAAGCAAGTTTGGCAAAGTGGATGTCATTATCAACAATGCAGGCGTCATGCCACTTTCTCCCCTGGAAGCGCTTAAGGTGGACGAATGGAACCAGATGATTGACGTCAATATTCGTGGCGTTCTGCACGGCATCGCTGCGGGACTGCCAATCATGAGGAAGCAGGGCTTTGGCCAGTTCATCAATCTCTCCTCAATTGGCGGCCACGCCGTCGTCCCGACCGGAGCCGTCTACTGTGCGACGAAATTTGCGGTGCTGGCGATCTCCGAAGGACTTCGTCAGGAAGTGGGCGCTGACATCCGTGTAACCGTCATTTCACCAGGGGTGACGGAATCAGAACTGGCCGAGACGATCTCCGACCCCGGTGCACGGGAAGGCATGCGGGAGTTTCGCAAGGTCGCAATCGGTCCGGATGCCATTGCCCGAGCGATTGCGTTTGCTGTCGAACAGCCTGCTGATGTGGATGTCAGTGAGATTATCGTGCGACCTACTGCCAGCCCTTACTAAGTGCAGAGCAGAGAGAAGAGAGGAAACTGACATGGCGGAACATGCAAATAAGAGGATTGCGCTTGTGACAGGCGCGAATAAGGGAATTGGTTATGAAACGGCGCGGCAACTCGCTAGCCAGAGCATGACTGTTTTGATCGGTGCGCGGGACGAACAGCGTGGGAAAGAAGCAGCGGCGAAACTTCAAGGCGATGGGCTTGACGCCCGATTTCTGCAACTGGACGTGAGCGACGAGACCACGCACGAAACAGCGCGCCGTTTCATCGAGGACAACTTCGGTTGGTTGGATATTCTGGTCAACAACGCCGGGATCGCACTTGATTTGACGCAGAAACCGAGCGAAGTGGAGATGCAAACGCTGAGAAAGACGTTTGACACTAACTTCTTCGGGCCCATCGCGGTCACTCAAGCTCTCCTGCCGCTCATCCGCAAATCCAGCGCCGGGCGCATTGTCAATGTTTCAAGTGGGCTTGGTTCTTTAACAAAGCATAGCGATCCGGCCTGGGAGTTTTACCCCGTGAAGTTGCTTGCCTATAACGCTTCGAAAACTGCTCTCAACGCTTTCACCGTGATGCTGGCTCATGAGCTAAAGGACACTGCGATCAAAGTCAATTCTGCAGATCCGGGATTCACGGCGACGGATTTGAACGGTCATCGCGGTTACAAAACCGTAGAGCAAGGCGCGTCTGTTATTACCCAACTCGCGACCCTACCCGCAGATGGCGTAACCGGCAGCTACTTCGACGATCAAGGTGTCCTACCGTGGTAGCAGCGTGAAGTGAGCCCGGGCATACGGCCTTTCGAATCGCTTAGCAGCTACTGGCCAAGATCCGATAGAGCGTCCGGATTTCAGTATGACAACGGAAGGCGCCCTTGAAACACCCGCGGCCCGGGTTCGACTCTTGGGATTGTGTGGTCGTGTGGAGGTCAGACGGTTGGAATCGTTCCCCCGTCAATAACGTATTCGGCGCCCGTGATATACGAGGCCCGGTCGGACGCCAGGAATGCCACCAGTTCGGCAACTTCTTCAGGACGTCCGGGTCGTCCCATCGGAATTCCACCCAGTGAGTCCATCAGTCCTTGACGTGCAGTATCAACGTCAGTGCCGGCGCTCTGAGCCAATCTCCCGATGAGTCTCTCAGCCGCGGTTGTTTCAATGAAGCCGGGCGCAACCGTGTTGACACGCACTCCACGGGGCGCAACCTCGTTTGAAAGTCCCTTACTGTAGTTAGTCAGCGCCGCTTTCGCCGCTGCGTATGCCAGTGTTGCATCGTGAAGGGGGAGTGTTCGCTGAATGGATGAAACATGGATAATCACTCCTGATTTTTGTTCGAGCATCTTGGGAAGAAAGGCCCGATCCAATCGGACAGCAGCAAACAGGTTGTCATTGAATGCCTGTTGCCAGTCCGTGTCGCTCAGCGCGAGTACGCCTCCGCTTGGCGCAGAAGAACCGCCTACGTTGTTTATCAAAATATCCACAGTACCCAAACGAGCGAGTGCTTCCTGCACCACTTTTGCCGCCCCGTCGGGCGTGCTGAGATCAGACTGTATGAACAGATCGGGTCGTTGCAGGTTTACGGGAACTGAACGAGCGGTAGTCATGACGGTGGCGCCGAGTTGCCTGAGGCGCGCAACAATCGCTTCTCCGATGCCTTTGTACCGCCCGTTACCAAGACTTTCTTGCTGGCTAGCTCGAGGGAACCAACTGGAATATTTGTCATTGTGCTCATAGTGTCTTCCCCGCTGCTCTCAGTTCAAGTTTGCTTCCATGTAACCGTTCCCAAGACGCACAAAGCAAACCGCCGAAAGGAATCACGTTGACAAGGGCAGGCGTACTTGAAACACCGTGCGGCCTGGGTTCGACTCGACACGGATCGATCCCTTGTGGCTCCGAATGATGCGTTGAACGATGTCGAGGCCAAGTCCGGTGCCTTCACCCATGAGCTTGGTCGTGAAGAACGGCTCGAAAATGCGGCTTTGGGCTTCGGCGGGAATCCCCGGGCCGTTGTCGGCTATCTCGATTAGAACGTTTTCTGGCTCAACGCAGGTTTTCACAACCAGCACTCTAGGCTGTTCCGGTGGGAGACTCTCCATCGCGTCGAGCGCGTTGTCGATCAGATTTGTCCAGATCTGGTTGAGAGCGCTACCGTTGGCCCGGATACGCGGCAGGTTTTGTGCGAACTGACGCGAGACCTGAACGCCGTGCTTGAGCTGGTGCTGAAACATGCGCAGCGTCACGTCGATCCCCTGTTCGACGTCGACTTCGGCCACAGGACTCTGGTCCATGTAGGAATAGGTCTTCACCGCTTGCACTAGATCGGAAATGCGGCGCGAAGCTTCTTCCAGCTCCCGGGTCAAGCAGAAGATCTCGTGATCGGCGACGAGGATGCGGAGTCCAAGGGTGAGTATTCCACTGGAAACGAGGGAGGCAAGGGGCCGGAGTTGCCCGGCGGTGACTCTAGCCTCCACCAGGCCGGAGGCCAGCTCGCCGGGGACACCTTCCCCTTCGAGCCAGTCGGCTAACTCAGATTCGAGGTCGGCGCGCTCAAGCGCGTCCATTTCTCCCGGCGTCGTCGCGCATTCGGTGGCGGCTTGAGTGAGATCGGACATAATCTCGCGCGCCCGTTCGGGAAGAACTTCGCCGCGCAAAGCCATGACGTGCTTGTAGCGTTCGGTGAGCACTGCACGCAAGCGGGCAGATGAGCGAACGGCAGCCGACGCGGGATTGTTAAGTTCGTGAGCGAGACCGGCAGCAAGTTTACCCAAGGCGAGAAGCCTGTTCGCACTTTCTTCGGCGCGTGTGATTTCTCGTGTGCGGTCGGTCATTTCGGCCACAAGTTTTTGGGCAAGGGTGGGCGCGCGGTAGACGAGTTCTCGAAGGTACGACGCAGCCATAGCCGCGATGCGCGTGGGCCGGATTGCCCAAATACGGCCGCGCGACGTCTTCAACCGTGAGAAGGGAAGGACTCCGATGGCATCCCCGGTTACACCGACAAAGACATTGGCGTGCGGGTCGCCGTCGCGCCGAAAGTGAATCTCACCTTCGAGGATCACCTGAAACTCGGTTACTGGGTCGCCCTCCCGCACGACCACCTCGCCCGTTTCGTAGTGGCGAACTTCCATCTGGCCGGCAATCCATTCGACCGCCTCCGGAATCTCGTCGGCGAAAAGTGGCAACTGCAGCAGTTCTTCGCCAGTTACCCGTTCGGGAATAGATGGCGGCATCGGGTTCCCCTATCGATTGCGCATGTATTGGCGGACGAAGTACAGCACGATGGAGCCTTCGCCGACACTATTGGCAACGCGGCGGATGGCTCCATCGCGCACGTCGCCCACGGCGAAAACGCCGGGCACACTGGTTTCAAGCAGGTAAGGATCGCGGTCGAGGCTCCAGCCGGCCGGGCGCTTGCCGTTACTGAGGAGATTTGTCCCCGTAAGCAGGAAGCCTTTCTTGTCTCGGCACACGACACTCTCCAGCCACTCTGTGTGCGGCTCTGCACCAATGAAGATGAAGAGCGCGGCTGCAGGCAGCTTCTCTGTGGTCCGAGTGTCGTGATGGCGGACGGTGATTTCCGCGAGACGATCATCACCGCTCACTTCGGCCACTTCTGAGTGGGGAACGACCGAGATATTCGGAATCGTGGCAATTCGCTCGACGAGGTAATGAGACATCGATTTCGACAAGGATTCACCGCGAACGATCATCCTGACAGAGCGCGCGACTTCAGAGAAATGCACCGCTGCCTGACCGGCGGAGTTGGCACCGCCGACGATGTAGACGTCCTCGTCTTTGCAAGAGGAGGCTTCGGTAATGGCCGCGCCGTAGTAAATGCCTGCGCCGGTAAGCCTGTCCATGCCAGGAACATCGAGACGGCGCCACTGGACCCCAGCCGCAATGACCACGCTATGAGCCGCAAGCTCCTGCCCGTTTGACAATTTGACGACACGGTACTCGCCTTCCACCAGGAGGCCCACGGCATCGGCAGGCGCGAGCACCTCGGTTCCAAAGCGGCGTACCTGTGCCACGCCTCTTCGCGCGAGGTCGGCCCCGCTAAGTCCGGAAGGAAAGCCAAGGTAGTTTTCGATGCGAGAACTGAGGCCGGCCTGGCCGCCCGCGGCTTCGCGCTCGACGAGAACCGTCTTGAGCCCTTCGGTGCTGCAGTAGAGAGCACAGGCAAGTCCGGCCGGTCCCGCTCCGATGACGATGACATCGTAGAAACGACGGCTGGGAACCGAGACCAGGCCTAGCTTTTCAGCCACCTGCGCAAGACTGGGTTGTTCGAGAACGGAGCCGTCCGGAAAAATGACGACCGGCATTGCCGCCGTCTTCTCGCCGAGAGCTGCCTGGACCCGGGGATCGGAAATGCCCTCGGGTTCAATCCAGCGATAAGGTACTTGGCTCTTGGCGAGAAAATCCTTCAGCCGATGGGTTTCAGGAGCCCATCGCGTGCCGACAACGTAAGCGCCGTCAAAAGACTCGCGATTTCCAGCCTGCCAATCTTCGAGTTGATCGGTTAAGACCGGATAGAGGTTTTGCTCCGGCGGTTCCCAGGGTTTCAACAGGTAGTGATTCAGTTTGACTTTGTTGATTGCGGCGATTGCCGCAGTCGAGTCCGCATAGGCGGTGAGCAACACGCGGCGGGCGTCAGGCTGTAACGCGAGCACCTCTTGAAGAAACTCCGTGCCGTTCATATGTGGCATTCGCTGATCGACGAGAAATAGTGCGACCCGGTCGCCGCGCGATGTCAATTGGCGAACGACGCCGATGGCTTTCTGGGGTGAATCGATGGCGATGATGCGATAGCTCGACGAGAACTTGGTCTTGAGATCTCGCTCAACGGCGCGCAGTACCGACGCGTCGTCGTCAACGGCTACGATGTAGGGTTTTTTCATTCGGCCAGTGCCCGCTCGATGACTGCCAGCGGTTCGGAGGCTTCAGGGTCGACGTTCGGCTCGAACCGCTGGATCACTTTACCGTGTCTTTGGACCAGGATCTTGGTGAAGTTCCACTGCTCTATGCCATCGCAACCTCTGGAGCAAAGAAGGCCTCCTCCCTGCTGGGCCACTCTCCCATTGTCAAGATGCGAACAAGGGACCAAGCTCTACTGCTGCCAGCCGCCACCGAGTGCCTTGTAGAGCTGAACCAGCACCAGGAGTTCGTTGCGTCTGGTTTGGGCTAGTCCCACTTCGGCGTCGAACAGGTCGCGATCGGCGTCCAAAGCGTTCAACAGGGTGTCGACTCCTCCTCGGTACCTCATATAGGCGAGATTCGAGCGGTCCTGGAGGGTCGTCACCAGCAGGTCCTGTTTGGCACGAATCTCCCTCACCTTGCGATATTGAATGAGCGCGTCGGAAACCTCCCGGAAGGCGGTTTGGATGGCTCTTTCATACTGGATCAAGGAAATCTGTTGTTGGGCTCTAGCCAATCGTACGTTCGATCCGATTCGACCGGCAGTAAAGATGGGCTGCGTCAATTGAGGTACAAACTGCCACGCTTTCGTCGGACCCGTGAAGAGGTCGGAGAGTTGGTTGCTTTGAAATCCCAGGAACCCCGTCAGACTGATCTGGGGAAAGTAGGCCGCCTTGGCAACACCAATGATGGCGTTGGCCGCGACGAGATTCTGCTCTGCGGCCCGGATGTCGGGGCGCCGTTCCAGCAATGAGGACGGCACTCCTGCAGGCACGGCAGGCGGCTGTTCCTGGTCAGTCAAAGAGCGCCCACGAGTGACTGCGCCTGGGCTCCTGCCGAGCAGTAGGCTGATCTGGTTCTCGGTTAGCTCGATCAACTGCTCGGTATTGGGGATCGCTTGCTGTGCGGTGTAAACCAATTGCTCGCCTTGCCGAACCTCCAGAAGTGTTGCCACGCCACCCTGTTCCCGAGCTCGGATGAGCTGCAACGAGCCCTCGCGGGTGGTCAGCGTGCGTTTGGCAATCTCCAGC